>Ga0209805_1001303_pt1 | contig 15211 bp, 12 predicted proteins | sample GraSoiAngelo_148_FD_185905 | JGI IMG/M metagenome (GOLD analysis project Ga0209805, IMG submission 185905) | Grasslands soil microbial communities from the Angelo Coastal Reserve, California, USA - 14_1009_09_20cm (SPAdes) (version 2) | ecosystem: Environmental > Terrestrial > Soil > Grasslands ... | reverse complement strand
AGCGCCTGCGGACGCTCCCGGCCGACGGCAAGCCGGTGCACACGGTCGGCATTCCCATTCACTGGGGCTTCACCGGCCTCGCCAAGCCGGGTTTCCTGGCCAACACGCTCACGCCCGTGGTCGGTGATGGCAACTCGCAGACGCCCGAGTTCAAGTCGTTCCTCGTCAAGGTGGAGAAGGTCTGATGGCCTTGCAATCCCTCGACATCGTCCGCCGCTCGGCCACCACGCTACCTCCGCCCGGGGTGCGCGACGCTGCAACCGGCCGGGTCGCCAAGCTCATCGATACCACCAAATGCATCGGGTGCAAGGCCTGCCAGGTCGCCTGCATGGAGTGGAACGATCTGCGCGATGAGATCGGCACCAACGTCGGCGTCTATGACAACCCGCCCGATCTCACGGACAAGTCGTGGACCGTCATGCGGTTCGCCGAGTACGAGAACCCCAACGGCAATCTCGAGTGGCTGATTCGCAAGGACGGCTGCATGCATTGCGCGGATCCGGGCTGCCTCAAGGCTTGCCCGGCGCCCGGCGCGATCGTGCAGTACGCGAACGGAATCGTCGATTTCCAGGAAGAGAACTGCATCGGCTGCGGGTACTGCATCGCCGGCTGTCCGTTCGACATTCCGCGGATCTCCAAGCGGGACCACAAGGTGTACAAGTGCACGCTGTGCTCCGACCGGGTGGCCGTGGGACTCGAGCCCGCCTGCATCAAGGCCTGTCCGACCGGCGCGCTGGTGTTCGGCACCAAGGAAGACATGCAGCAGCATGCCGCCGAGCGGGTGGAGGACCTCAAATCGCGCGGCTTCGAGAAGGCGGGCCTCTACGACCCGCCGGGCGTCGGCGGCACGCATGTGATGTACGTGCTGCATCACGCGGATCAGCCACAGCTCTATGCCGGGCTCGCACCGGACCCGCACATCAGCGCCCTGGTCGGACTCTGGAAAGGCGCCTCCAAGCCGTGGGCGCTGGCGCTCATGGGGCTCACGGCGCTTGCCGGCTTCTTCCACTTCGTGCGTATCGGGCGCAACCGGATCGAGGATAGCGACGAGGCGGCGGCGCAGCAGGCACTCGAGGCCGCCCGCCGCAGCGCTCCGCCCGGGAGCGGCGGCACTCGGGAGAAGCGCCCATGAGCCCGAGTGATGCCCGGCCGACCGTAGTGCGCTATACCGCCGGCGAGCGCACCACCCACTGGCTGATCGCCCTAGCCTTCGTGCTCGCGGCGCTCTCGGGACTCGTGTTGTTTCATCCGGCGCTCTTCTGGCTCAGTGTTTTCTTCGGCGGCGGCCCCTGGACACGCATCCTGCACCCCTTCACCGGCCTGTTCATGCTGATCGTGTTCCTGTCCTTCGCCGCGACGGTCTGGGACCATAACCGCATGCAGCCGGCCGACTGGCAGTGGCTGCGGCGGTGGAGGGACGTGGTGAACAATCGCGAGGAGCAGCTCCCCGAGGTCGGTCGCTACAACGCCGGCCAGAAGCTCCTGTTCTTCGTGATCGTCGCCTGCCTGGCGGGACTGCTGCTGTCGGGGCTCGTCATCTGGCGCGCGTATTTCTCCTCCTACTTCGCAATCGGATTGATTCGCTTCGCCTCGTTGCTGCACGCGGTGTGCGCGTTCGTGCTGATCTGCGCGATCCTGGTCCACATTTACGCCGCGGTCTGGGTGAAGGGCTCGATCCATGCCATGCTCGGAGGCACCGTGACACCGGGCTGGGCCTGGAAGCATCATCGGGCCTGGTTCCGCCAGATCACTCATGCCGCGCATCCTCGAACCGGGCCAGATTGAGGCTTCAGCCGGGCGGGCGATTCCGCGGATCCGGTTTCCCGAGCGAACGTGCGTTTTCTCAGCACGCGCGCAGCGCCTGAGGCAGCTCGCGGAAGCCGGCGCACCGGGCCACGCCATCGGCGATTACCTGCGTCTGATGGCCGTAATGGCGGATGCCCAGCAGCTCGTGCTCGGGTCGTTTGAGGCAGCGGCCCCTACCGCGCACCAGCTCGCCCGCGCCGCTACCCACCGCATGCCGGTGATCCACGCGAGCAGCTGGCCGCGTGCCCCTTACTGGCGCGAGGTGGTAACGCAACTGTGCGGCGCGGTGGCCGCGGCCCTGGACGCTCCCGCGGGTGTGCGCGCCACCTGCGAGCAGCTGCGGTCCGCGCCGGCACAGGCGCTCGAGACTCAGGCGGATGCCCTGCTCGGCGGGCGGACCGAGGCGGTCGACGTGGGAGGGGCGCCGTTCCTGATGGCCGCGCTGCAGGTGTACTGGGTGACGCTCGCGAGTCGCCTGCTCCCCGATCAGGTGCCCGGGCTCGAAGTTCCGGGGCTGTGTCCAGCGTGCGGCACGCTGCCGGTCGCCAGCATCGTGCGCGCTGAGGCCCGGTCCGAGGGCTATCGGTTTCTGCACTGCGCGCTGTGCGCCACAGAGTGGCACCTGGTGCGCATCACCTGCAGCCAGTGCCAGAGCACCGCGAACATCGCCTACCACTCGATCGAGGGCGACTCCGGGGCCGTCCGCGCCGAGTCTTGCGACCAGTGTCATACCTACCGCAAGATCCTCTACCAGGAGAAAGACACGAACGTCGATCCGGTGGCCGACGATCTGGGGAGCCTCGCGCTCGACCTGCTGATGAGCGAAGCGGGCTATCACCGCGGCAGCGGCAACCCGCTGCTGTGGCAGAGGCCCTGAGGGCCCCGCTCCGCGGCTCACCGCGGCGACTTGACTCCCGCCCACGTCCCACGTGAATGTGCGCCATAGAAACGGCGCGAGAACCATGTCCGCACCCGGGATGCTCGACCAGCGTGAATCCGGTCAGCCCTCCGACATCGCCTCGGTCGATCGCCTGCTGAGTGCGCCGGCGTTCGCTGCGCTCATCGAGCGGCACGGGCGTACGCCGGTCACCGTGGCGCTACGCGAGCACCTCACGAGTCTTCGCCACGCCGCGCTCGCCGGGAGCCTCGCCCGCTCGAGTCTCCCCGAGGCCGTGATCGCGGCCGCGGTGGAGGCGCGTCTTGCCGAGACCGCGCGGGCGGCACTGCGACCCGTGTTCAATCTCACCGGCACCGTGCTGCACACCAACCTCGGGCGCGCGCTCCTGCCCGAGGAGGCGGTACGCGCCGTCGCTCAAGCGCTCACCGCGCCCGTGAATCTCGAGTTCGATCTCGACTCCGGCGAGCGCGGCGAGCGCGACACGATCGTCGAGGGCCTGCTGTGCGAGCTCACCGGCGCACAAGCCGCGACGGTGGTGAACAACAACGCCGCGGGCGTGCTCCTCATGCTCGGCGCGCTCGCAGCCCGCCGTGAGGTGATCGTCTCGCGCGGGGAGCTCATCGAGATCGGCGGCTCGTTCCGCCTCCCCGACATCATGCGCCGCGCCGGAGCGAAGCTCATCGAGGTCGGCACCACCAACCGCACCCACGGGTACGACTACGCGCAGGCCCTGAGCGCGCGCACCGCGCTGCTGATGAAGGTTCACACGAGCAACTATGCGATCTCAGGGTTCACGAGCGCCGTCGCGCTCCCCGAGCTGGTCGAGCTCGGGCGTGAGCACGGTGTGCCGGTCGCGGTGGATCTCGGCAGCGGATCGCTCGTGGACCTCACACGCTGGCAGCTGCCCGCCGAGCCGACCGTGCGCGATGCGGTGGCAGCGGGCGCCGACCTCGTCGCCTTCAGCGCCGATAAGCTCCTCGGCGGACCCCAGGCGGGGCTCCTCGTCGGCCGCGGCGACCTGATCAAGAGGCTCCGCCTCGATCCACTCAAGCGCGCGCTGCGGGTGAGCAAGCTGACCCTCGCCGCCCTCGAGGCGGTGCTGGCGCTGTATCGCGCCCCGGAGCTGCTGCCCGCGCGACTCCCCACTCTGCGGCTGCTGACGCGCCCGCCGCTCGAGATGCGCTCGCAGGCCGCTCGGCTCCGGCCGCTCCTCGAGCGGGCCCTCGGCGAAGCCTACGAAGTGACCGACACACCGATGCGCAGTCAGATCGGCAGCGGCGCTCTGCCGGTCGACGAGTTGCCGAGCCACGGCCTCGCCATCCGCGCGGCCCGGCGCACGGGCGCGAGTCTCGAGCGTCTCGAGGCGGCGCTGCGCGCGCTGCCGCGACCCGTGATCGGCCGCCTCGCCGAAAAGACCCTGTGGCTCGATCTACGCTGCCTCGAGGCGGGCGACGAAGCGGCGTTCGCGGCGCAGATCGCGAAGCTCAACCCATGATCATCGGCACGGCCGGCCACATCGATCACGGCAAGACCACGCTGGTGCGATCGCTCACCGGCGTGGACACCGATCGGCTCGAGGAGGAGAAGCGGCGTGGCATCTCGATCGAGCTCGGTTACGCCTACGCGGCGCTCCCGGACGGCGGCATGCTCGGCTTCATCGATGTGCCGGGACACGAGCGTCTGGTGCACACCATGGTGGCCGGCGCGTGCGGGATCGATTTCGCACTCCTCGTGCTAGCCGCCGACGACGGCGTGATGCCCCAGACCCGCGAGCATGTCGCGATACTGGAGCTCCTCGGCGTGGCACGGGGTGCCGTGGCGCTCACCAAGGCCGATCGTGTGCAAGCTGAGCGGGTGCGCGAGGCCGAAGCGCAAGTGAAGGCGCTGCTCGCGCCCACGGCGCTGAGGGAAGCACCGATCTTTGCGCTCGATGCCAGGGACGCAGGGCACCCCGGCACCGCAGCGCTCCGCCGGCACCTCATCGAGAGGGCCTCGCACAGCCCCGGCCGCCCGGAGGAGGGTCTTTTCCGCCTCGCGGTGGATCGCGTGTTCACGCTGGCCGGTCACGGCACGGTCGTGACCGGAACCGTCTTCGCGGGGCGCGTTCGTACGGGAGACACGATCGTGGTGATGCCGGCGAGCACACCGGCGCGGGTGCGCAGCATCCACGCCCAGAGCCGCAGTGCCGACTGCGCTCGCGCCGGCGAGCGCTGTGCGCTGAACCTCGCGGCGATCGAGCGCAGCGCCATCCGCCGCGGCGACTGGCTCGCCGAGCCCGGGGCGCTCACCGCCACCTCGCGCATCGACGTGCGGCTGAAGCTCCTCGCCGATACCGAAGCGCAGCTTTCGGCGTGGTCGCCGCTGCACGTGCATCTCGGCACGACGCACGCCATCGCGCACGTGGTGCCGCTGGAATCGGCGGAGCTCGAGGCCGGCGGGTCGGCGCTGGCGCAGCTCGTGTTCGATGCCCCGCTCTGTGCCGTGCCCGGCGATCGGTTCATCGTCCGTGACGCGCAAGCGCGGCGCACCCTCGGCGGCGGCCGTGTGCTGGACACGTGCGGACCTCCACGCCGGCGGCGCTCCGCCCAGCGCCTCAGGTTTCTCGCGGCGCTCGAGCGCATGCTCGCCGGCGGGAGTCTGTCGCTCCTCCTCGAGCGCGCGCGCTATGGCGTGAGTCTCGCCGATCTGATGCGACTGACTGGAAAGCCCGCGGACTCCCTCCCTCTGCCGTGCGGGGCGCTCACCCTTGCTGCCGGGCCCGATCGCTTCGTGCTCGAGCCGGCGCAATGGCAGTCGCTCCGCGAAGGCGCGCTCGCTGCGCTGCGCCGCTTTCATGACGAGTTCCCGGACGAGCCGGGGCCGGAGGCGGGGCGGCTGCGACGCATTGCCTTTCCCGACATGCCGGCCGGGCTCTGGCGGGCGCTCCTCGATGAACTCGCGCGCGAGCACCGGGTGCTCTCGAGCGGAGCGTGGGTGCATCTGCCGGAGCATCGGGTGACGCTCACCGAGACAGACCAGGTCCTCGCCAGAAAGCTCGGGCCCCTGATCGCCGCCGGACGCTTCGATCCGCCCTGGGTGCGCGATCTGGCGAGTGCCGTGCGCGAGCCCGATGATCGGGTTCGCACGGTGCTGCGCAAGCTCCTCACTCAGGGACGCGTCTGTCAGGTGGTGCGCGATCTCTACTACGATCGGGAACGCATCGCGGAGCTCGCCGGGATGATTCGCGCGCTGAGCGGCGAAAGCGGCAGCGTCAATGCCGCGGACTTCCGCGACGCCGTGGGCCTCGGTCGCAAGCGGGCCATCCAGATCCTCGAGTTCTTCGATCGGGTCGGCTACACGCGTCGCCTGCACGATGTGCACGTGCTCCGTCCCGACAGCGCCTGGAAGGCACACGCACCCGGTGGTGCGGCTGGGCTTCAAACCCAGGAGGGGGCGTCAGACGCTTCCTGGTAGGTTCGACTCCTGCTGCCTTCCGCCAATTCGCGTCCGCGGCGTAGGATGGGACGCGCGCGAGCCGCCGCAGGTGCTGCCATGCCGACGAGTTCCACAACCTCCTCCGCCAGCGCACCTCCCCTCACCGCGCTCTCCCACGGAGGGGGCTGCGGTTGCAAGATCTCCCCCGGCGTGCTCGCCGAGCTGCTCAGGGAATCGGCTTCCGCCGCGCCCTTCGCACGGCTCCTGGTGGGCACCGAGACCGGTGACGACGCTGCGGTCTACCAGCTCAGCGACGATCAGGCGGTGGTGGCCACCACCGATTTCTTCATGCCGATCGTCGACGACCCGTTCGATTTCGGGCGCATCGCCGCCGCCAACGCGCTGTCCGACATCTACGCCATGGGCGCAAAGCCGCTCCTGGCGCTGGCGCTGCTCGCCATGCCGGTCAAGGTGCTCCCGCCGGCGGTCATCCGTAAGATCATTCGCGGCGGTGAGGCGATCTGCGCCGAGGCGGGCATTCCCATCGCCGGGGGTCACAGCATCGATTCGGTGGAGCCGATCTATGGGCTCGCGGCCATCGGGGTCGTTCATCCGCGTCACCTGAAGCGCAACTCCGAAGCGCGCGAAGGCGATGCGCTGATTCTCGGCAAGCCGCTCGGTGTCGGGATCCTCTCGGCCGCGCTCAGGAAGGGCCAGCTCACCGCCAGCGGCTATCAGGCCCTGATCGGCACGACCACCCGCCTCAATCGTGCGGGCCCGGAGCTGGCGGCAATCCCGGCAGTCCACGCGATGACCGATGTCACAGGCTTTGGTCTCCTCGGGCATCTGCTCGGGATGTGCCGCGGCGCGCGGCTCGGCGCGCGAGTCAGCATGGCACGTACCCCGCTCCTCGACGACGTTCTCGCCATGGCCGGCGCCGGCTGCGTGACCGGCGCCTCGGCGCGCAACTGGGACTCCTATGAGGCCGAGGTGCGGCTGGCGCCGGAGCTCGGTGCCGCGCACCGCGCGCTGCTCTGCGATCCGCAGACCTCGGGCGGACTCTTGGTCGCCTGCGCGCCGGATGCGGTCGGCGATGCCCTGGATATCTTCGGGCGTCACGGCTTTGCGCGCGCCGCCGTGATCGGCTCGATGAGCGTCGGTACTCCCATCGTGCAGGTCGAGAGCTGAGCATGCCGCACCGCGCCGTGACCCGGTGACTCACTCCTCCCCTGCAGGGGCAGTCAGCGGCGGTCGCGACTCATCGCCCCTGCGCTGGGCGGCGCTCGCGCTCGCGGCAGCCACCATCTTCAGCAGTTACTACGAGTCGGACGCGATCGGTCCGATCGCGGACCTCCTCGAGCGCCAGCGGGGGTTCAGCCAGTCGCAGATCGGCGATCTGACGGCCGTCATCAGTCTGCCCAACATCCTGCTCGCGGTGCTGAACGGCGTGCTGATCGACCGCTTCGGCCCCGCGCGCATCATCCTGTGGACCGCGGTCACCGGATTCGCCGGCGCAGTGCTGACGGCGATCGGAACGCCCTACGAGCTCATGTGGTGCGGCCGGCTGGTGTTCGGGATCAGCGAAGGCGCAATCTTCATCGCCCTCGTCGCGGGCGTGGCGCAATGGTTCTCCCGCCGGGAGATCGCCCTCGCCACGGCGATCTTCCTCAGCCTCGCCCGGGTCGGCTCCTTCACGCTCGATGTGTCACCCTCGTGGGCACGTCCGCTCTACGACGCGGGCTGGCAGCCGCCGCTGTGGCTCGGCGCGGCGATCACCGGTGGCGGCCTCGTGTCGGCGCTCCTCTTCCGGGCGCTCGATGCACGGCACGTGCGTGACACCCCCGCGCCCGCCGTCACGGGGGAGCGGGTGAGTTGGTCGGCGATCTGGACCTTCGATGTGTCGTTCTGGTACATCCTCGGGCTGCACGTCCTCTACGCCGCGGTGTTCTTTCCCTTCCGGCAGACGTATGCGATCGAATACCTGCAGCACGTCAAGGGGCTGGCGCTGCAGCAAGCCGGCAACGTGAATTCCGGTGTGTTTGCAGCGGCGATCTTCGCCACGCCGCTCTTTGGCCTGCTCGCCGATCGCGTCGGCCACCGGGCGTTGATGCTGACCTTCGGGACGCTGCTGCTGCCGATTACGTTCATCGTGCTCGGCCTCACGGATCTCAATCCCTGGATCTCGACCGTGCTGATGGGGGTGAGCTTTGCGCTCGTGCCGGCGATCATCTGGCCCTCCACGACACTCATCGTCGATCCGCGGCGCCTCGGCACCGCGCTCGGAGTGATCACGCTGCTGCAGCACATCGGTCTCTGGGGCTCGAACCGCATCGCCGGCTGGCTCGCCGACAAAGCGGGCGCGGGTCCTGCGAATCCTGCGGGCTATGCGACGATGTTGTGGTTCTTCGGCCTCCTGAGCCTCACCGCACTCACGTCCGCGGTGCTGCTGTGGCGGCGCGAGATGGGTCCGCATGGCCATGGGCTCGAGCTCGCGCGTCTGCACGCCGGCTCGTAGTCGAGCCCGCAGAAATCCAGGATCCGCCGCACGTTGCCCTCACACCGGGCACGGCAGATCCTCCCTCACCCAGTCATTCGGGACGCGGGAGCCAGCTTCGCCGTTCGACGATGAGAGTGACCGCGTGGGCATTCATCCCATGCGCCGCATTTGCGCGGACCACGTTACATTGTGTTACGGATTTTCACGCGCGCGAGCGCGCCACGTATTGACTTGCCTCGCTGCCGGCGTATCGTCCGGTGCGTCCGCCAAGCGTCCCTGTGCAGCACCCACGCGGGCCGCCGGCCGGATATCCTCGTAGACGATCAGTCGAGGTCCAACAAAACCTCGAACCAGCACAGCGCACTGCTCAAACTTTCCCGAGGCGCCTATGAGAGAGAGCCAGCCGCCTGAGCAACCTGCAGATACTCAGGTTGACTCCACGCACGAGTCGCCTCGCAGCGGCGCTGCATCGCGGCCTTTGACTCGACGGACCTTTCTGAGGAGCGCCGGGGTGGGCGGGGCGGTCGCGAGCGCCGCGGGTGCCGCATCACCCTGGTTGCTGAGCGAGCCCGCCCGGGCGGACGATGGCTCCCCGGCTCGCGCACAGAAATCTTTTCAGCTACGCGTGCAAGCCGCCGCTGCCGAGCGCGCGGTTCTGACGCCACGTCAGATGAACAACGGCGACGAGGCGCGCTACGACAATTTTATCGGCAACTACTCGCAGGGTCTCCCGCACAACAGTATCGGCGAGGTTGACCCGAACGCGTATGCGGCGCTGCTAACCGCGGTGCGGAGCGGCAAATCGAGCGATTTCGGCGCCATCCCGCTGGGCGGCAATACCAAGCTCGCGAACCCGCAGGGCGGTCTGGCCTTCAGTCTCGAGGGCACCGACGGGGCGCAACTCACCATTCCGCCCTCTCCCCAGCTCGCGAGCGCCGAACGCGCCGGCGAGATGGTCGAGGACTACTGGATGGCGCTGGCGCGCGACGTGCCGTTCTCGCAATACGGCAGGGAGCCGATTACGGCGGCCGCGATTGCAGAACTGAATGCACTCTCGGACTTCCGTGGTCCGCGCGTCAACGGTCAGGTCACCGCGGCCAGCTTGTTCCGTGGTTTCACCCCCGGTGACCTGGTCGGGCCGTACCTGTCGCAGTTTTTGCTGCAGCCGCTGGTCATGGGAGCACTGAGCATTAACCAGCAATACAACACCCACCTAGGCGGAACTGACTACCTGACGGATTTCCCGTCCTGGCTGCGGGTGCATAACGGACAGGGGCCCTTCGCGGCCAACGTGATCTCGGGAACCAGCTACATCAAGGATGGGCGCGACCTGGGTGCCTGGGTCCACGTGGACTTCCCCTACCAAGCCTATCTGTTTGCGGTGCAGCAGATGATTGGAAAGGTGCCGTTTAACGCCGGTAACCCGTATCTCGCGAGCGCCAACCAGGCAGGCGTGCAAACTTTCGGGCCACAGCACATCCTGGACTTGCTGGGCGAGCTTTCAAACTGCGCGCTCAAGGTGATGTGGTATCAGAAATGGTTCGTGCATCGCACGCTGCGCCCGATCGAGTACGGCGGGCTGGTGCACAACACCCTGGCCGGCGCGGCGAACTATCCGCTGCACCGCGACGTCTTGAACTCCAGCGCGCTCGCGCGAGTCTTCTCGAAATATGGCTCCTTTCTGCTGCCGGCCGCTTATCCGGAAGCCAACCCGCAACATCCGTCGTATGCCGAAGGTCACGGTGTGATCGCAGGAGCCTGCGTTACGGCCTTGAAGGCGTTCTTCAAGGAAGGCTTCGTCATGCCAAGCCCGGTAGTCGCCTCGGACGACGGTCTATCGTTACTTCCCTATACGGGTGCGGACGCCGGGCAGATGAGCGCCGGCGGGGAACTGAACAAACTAGCGCACAACATCGCACTGGGCCGCGACATGGCGGGTGTGCATTGGCGCTCAGATGCGGAGCAGTCGCTGTTGCTCGGAGAGCAGGTCGCGATCAGCATCCTGGCCGATCAGCGCCACAGCTTCAACGAACCGTTCAGCGGCTTTACGTTCACAAAATTCGACGGCACGACGATTACCGTCTAGGTTGCCACTGGCAACTTGCCACGTACTTGCCAAGGTGAGTTTCTTCCTTTGGATCCTGTTGCCGGTCCTCGCCGGCCTCGCAAGCGGCGCTAAAAATGTCAATCACGTTCATGCCGGCGTGAACGGCCGCTTCTCGCATCCGTCGGTCGAAGGTCAGGACGTGAGTTGCTCTCCCCGAGAACGCTAGTGCGATGTGTAGCGCATCCAGGGTACGCAAAGGCAGCGAGTCCGTGGCCAGCAGAAGGCGTTCCGCGTCGCGATGCACCGCAGGGTCCAAATGCAACCGAGCGAACGAACCAGAGTCGGCATCGGCGAGCAGTGCACCACGGATCTCGTTGGCCAGCTCTGGACGCAACTCCCCTTCACGCTTTCTCCGTGCAACGGCGGAAAGCACTTCCGTGATCGCAAGCTCCGAGATCATCAGACCCAGTCGGCCGCGCAAAAACGCATCGAGTCTCTCGCTCTCGGCTTCCGGCACGTAGAGCTTCGCCAACGCGCTGGCATCGATGTACACCGCGGCATCGATGCCCGGGGAAACCGGCCCGGTTGCTTCAGCTGCGCTCGGCTCTGCCATCGAGAATGGCGGACGAGAGCGGCTTGGTCAGCTGTGGCATCCGGCGTCGAAATGCCGCACGGCCACGGAACGGCTTCGCGTCTGCGGGACGGGGCGGCACCAGTCTCGCGACGGCCTTGCCTCGATCCGTAATCGTGATTTCGTGCCCCTTTCGAACCTCAGCAATCAATGCAGACAGGTTCTGCCGGGCTTCACGTATTCCTGCTTCTTTCATCCTGCGATTGTGCTACATGTAGCACTTGCGTGCAACTGCTTCGCCACACGGTCCGCACTTGGTTAGCCGAAGGTGGTGTCCCGGATGCCGAAAGCGATGTATTCATGGGACACAAAGCTGAAGGCAGCGCCACTGGCAAGCGCTACATTCACCGACGTCCCGAATACCTGCGGAGCGTGACGAACGGGATCGAATTCTTGAATTTGGAGCGGGAAACGAGACTCGAACTCGCGACCCCGACCTTGGCAAGGTCGTGCTCTACCAACTGAGCTATTCCCGCGTCCGGCTAATCCTGAGAGCCGCCGAATTCTATGTACACCCCTTTGGAAGTCAAGGCGAGAGCCCGAGCAGGCTCCTCGGCTCATTCTCGTCCGTAACAGCGACATAAAACCTTCTTTTAATCATTATCTTAGGAATCATTTATCAAGCTGACTCTCACAGCCTGTTCTCGGAAGGCTGGGCGCGCAGCTCGGGCCACGCCACGCGCAGGTACGCCACCATGGACACGAGTGTCGCGGCGGCCGCGATCATCGTCATCCACACCCCGACGCGATAAGTCGGCAGCCCGAGGAGCGGCCAGCGGTACAGCATCATCGACAGGCCGATGATCTGCAGGACGGTCTTGTACTTGCCGAGCTGCGAGACCGCGACCTTGCGCCGCGCGCCGATCTCGGCCATCCACTCGCGCAGCGCCGAGATCGTGATCTCGCGGCCGATGATGATGGCGGCGGTGAGCACGATGAGGGTATGCGGATCCTTGCTCACCAGCAGCACGAGCGCCACGGCGACGATCAGCTTGTCGGCGACCGGATCGAGGAATGCGCCGAGGCGGGAGATCTGGCCGAAGCGGCGGGCGAAATAGCCGTCGAGCGAGTCGGTGATGCCCGCGGCCACGAACAGGAGTCCCGCCGCCGGATCGGCCCACGGGTACGGCATGTAGAACAGCACGACGATGAGTGGAATCGCCGCGATGCGTGCCCAGGTCAGCGCATTGGGAAGGTTCCACACCATCAGCGGCTTCTCATGGGGCGTCGGCGGTCACGGGGCGCGGCTCCAGCTACGAACCTGGATGCAGGTGATCATAAACACTTCGCGCCAGCGTCGCGCCGATTCCCGCCACCTGCGTGAGATCTGCCACTCCGGCGCGCATCACGCCCTGCAGTCCGCCGAAGTGCTTCAGGAGCGCCCGCCGCCTGGCGGGCCCGAGTCCCGGGACCACCTCCAGCACCGACTCGTTGTAACGGCGGGCACGCTTGCGGCGATGACCGGTGATCGCGAAGCGGTGGGCCTCGTCGCGGATTCTCTGGATCAGGCGCGCCGCGGGCGTTTGACCCTCGGGCGTCACCGGCGCCGCTGCGCCGTACACGAACAACCGCTCGTGGCCCACCCTGCGCTCGGGGCCCTTGGCGATTCCGACCAGCGTCAGGTCGCCGTACCCGAGCTCCGCGAGCACGGCGTGCACCTGGCTCACCTGCCCCGCACCGCCATCGATCAGCAGCAGGTCGGGCGGCGACACCTCGCCGGCGCGCACATGGCGGTAGCGGCGCTCGAGCGCCTGGCGCAGCGCCCCGTAATCGTCGCCCGGCGTAACGCCGCTGATGTTGAAGCGCCGGTACTCCTTCTTCAGCGGTCCGTCGGGGCCGAATACGACGCAGGAGGCCACCGTGCCCTCGCCGCCCGTGTGGCTGATGTCGAAGCACTCGATCCGTGCGGGCGGCTCGGGCAGGTCGAGCATGCCGGCCAGGTCGGAGAACATCTCGTCGAGTCCCGCGCGCTGTGCGAGCCGCATGCGCAGCGCCTGCACCGCATTCTCGCGCGTGAGCTCCACCCAGCGCGCCGCCAGGCCGCGCACGGGATGCCGGACCTCGATCCTTTGCCCGGTGCGCTCGCTCAGCAGCTCCGAGAGCGATGCCGCCTCCTCGAGATTGCTGCCGAGCAGCACTTCCGCGGGCGCCTCGGCGTCGGCATAGTACTGCAGGATGAACGAGGCGAGCGCCTCGTCGGCTTCGGCGAGCGCGGCGCGCGGAAAGTAGCTGGTGGTGCCGAGATTGCGGCCGCCGCGCACCAGCATGACGCTGACGGCGTACTCGCCCGCCTCGCCGACGATCGCGAACACGTCGACGTCGGGCTGCCCCTCGGCGGTCACGATCTGCTGCGCCTGGATGCGCTGGAGCGCCGCGCGCTGATCGCGGATCTGCGCCGCACGCTCGAACTGGAGCGCCTCGACCGCCTCCTCCATACGCTTCTCGAGCTCGGCGTTCACTTCGTCGCTGCGACCCTCGAGCACCTTGACCGCCGCCGCAATGTCCTGCGCGTAGGCGTCGCGCGGGATGAGGCCGACGCACGGGGCCGAGCAGCGCCCGATCTGATGCTGCAGGCAGGGGCGGCTGCGGTTGGCGAAGAAGCTGTCGCGGCAGTTGCGGATGCGAAACAGCTTCTGCAGCTGATTCAGCGTATCGCGCACCGCGCCGGCACTCGGGAAGGGACCGAAGTAGCGTCCGGGGGCGCTCTTCGCGCCGCGGTAGAACTCGAGCCGCGCAAACTCGTGCTCCACGTAGAGGTGAATGTAGGGAAAGCTCTTGTCGTCGCGCAGCACGACGTTGAAGCGCGGCTTGTGCGCCTTGATCAGGTTGTACTCGAGCAGCAGCGCCTCGGTCTCGGAGTTGGTCACCGTGACCTCGACGCCCTCGATCTGTGCGGTGAGCGAGCGCACCTTGGGATCGACATTCCTCGGGGCGAAGTAAGTGCCGACGCGGTCCCTGAGGCTGCGGGCCTTGCCGACGTAGAGGAGCTCGTGCCCGGCGCCGAACATGCGGTACACGCCCGGACGCCTGGGAAGCGACGCGATGAATTCCTTGGGGTCGAACTCGCTCATGGTCGAAAAAGAGGCTCACCGCTTCACGGCGCGGACGCGCTCGCCCCCGGTCCGGCGCTCGGCGCTGCCGCGCGAACCGGGAGGCCCGCGAGCTCGCAGGCGCGCGCGACCACGTCCCGGAACATCTGCGCCGTGAGGCGGCCGGTCGAGGTGTTGTAGCGGCTGCAATGATACGAGTCGAGGAGGTATTGCGCTCCGTCGAGGCGGTGCTCCCGACCGTGCCCGAACGGGTAACGCGCGCGCTCAAGTGCGCGCGCCATGAGCAGCGCGTCGTGCGCCACGCGACCCAGGGCCAGGTACACGGGCACCGCCGAAAGCTCCCGCACCTCCGCGGCGAGGTATGCGTTGCAGGAACGGATCTCCGCGGGCAGGGGGCGGTTCTCCGGTGGCACGCATTTGACCGCATTGACGATGCGGGCGTTCACGAGCGCCAGGGCATCGTCCGCGGAGACGGATACCGGTGCGCTCGCGAGCCCGGCCTCGTGGAGCGTGCGGTACAGGAGGACACCCGCGTGGTCTCCCGTGAACGGCCGGCCGGTGCGGTTCGCCCCGTGCATGCCGGGAGCGAGACCGACGATGACGATGCGCGGCGCCGTGACGCCGAAGGACGGCACCGGACGCGCCCAGTAGTCCGGGTGCGCGGCGTGCGACCGGGCCCGAAAGCTCACGAGTCGCGCGCAGCGCCTGCAGTTCGGATCGTAGATCGCAGCCGGCCCGGAGCGAAGCGCTGCGGGGCCTCTCTCAGCCGGGCGCAGTCGTGGCACGCTTGTCGGCGCGGCGGCTCTGACTGCGCTCGGCAATCAGCATCGCGAGCTCGAGAGCCTGCTCGTGATTGAGGCGCGGGTCC
>Ga0209805_1001302_pt1 | contig 15218 bp, 12 predicted proteins | sample GraSoiAngelo_148_FD_185905 | JGI IMG/M metagenome (GOLD analysis project Ga0209805, IMG submission 185905) | Grasslands soil microbial communities from the Angelo Coastal Reserve, California, USA - 14_1009_09_20cm (SPAdes) (version 2) | ecosystem: Environmental > Terrestrial > Soil > Grasslands ... | reverse complement strand
ATCAGCTCCTGGATGGTGAAGATCTCCTGGTCGCCGTGCGACCACCCGAGGCGCGCGAGATAGTTGACCAACGCGCCGGGGAGGTAGCCCTCGTCGCGGTACTGCAGCACGCTGACCGCGCCGTGGCGCTTGGAGAGCCGCTGCTTGTCGGCGCCGAGGATCATCGGCAGGTGCGCGAACTGGGGGATCGGGTACCTCAAAGCCTGGTACATGAGGATCTGCCGCGGCGTGTTCACCACGTGATCGTCGCCGCGCGCCACCAGCGTGATCTCCATCTCCACGTCGTCCACCACGGCGCCGAAGTTGTAGAGCGGCACGCCGTCCGAGCGCAAAATCACCTCGTCCTGCAGCTCTTTGTGCTGCGTGGTGATCTCGCCCTTGACCAGGTCCCTGAACGTCGTTGCTCCCTCGTCGGGCATGCGGAACCGCACCACCGCTCCCGGCGTTCCCCGCGGCAGGTTCTTGTCGCGGCAGATGCCCGGATACTTGAACCCGCGCTTCTCGCGGGCGGCCTGCTCGCGCAAGCGGTCCAGCTCTTCCTTCGTGCAATCGCATCTGTACGCCTTGCCCTGCGCGATCAGGGACTCCGCGTGCCTGTCGTACGTGGCCAGCCGCTGCATCTGGAAGTAGGGCGCGTGCGGGCCTCCCACGATCGGTCCCTCGTCCCAATCGAGCCCGAGCCACTCGAGGCCGTCGATGATCGCCTGTTCGCTCTGCTGCGTGCTGCGCGACTGGTCGGTGTCCTCGATGCGGAGCACGAACGCGCCCTTGTTCTTCCGCGCCCACAGCCAGTTGAACAGCGCGGTGCGGGCGCCCCCGATGTGCAGGTACCCGGTGGGCGAGGGCGCGAAGCGGACGCGAACCATAGGGGCAGGCGAGATAGCAGAAGTTATAGTGCGCCGCCATGCTCATGCTCGCGCTGCTGCTCGCGTTTCCCGCGGTCTCCCCGCGCGGCGCCGTCGCGGCCGCTCATCCCCTCGCGGCCGAGGCGGGCGCTTCCATGCTGCGGCGAGGGGGAAACGCCGTGGACGCGGCCGTCGCCGCCGCCTTCGCCCTGAGCGTGGTCGAGCCCGTGAGCTCGGGGCTCGGTGGCGGCGGCTTCGCCCTGGTCTACACGGCGCGCGACCGCCAGGTGCACGTGCTCGACTTCCGCGAGGTGGGCCCGCTCGCCGCGCGGCCCGACATGTACGTGCAGGACGGCCAGGCCCGGCAGGACTTCGCCAATGCGGGCCCGCTCAGCGTCGCCGTTCCCTCGGCGGTGAAGGGGTACGCGGAGCTCGCCAGGCGCTTCGGAAAGAAACCCCTGGCCCAGCTCGTCAGCCCCGCCGAGCAGATCGCTTTGCGCGGGTTCCAGGTGAACGTGCAGTTTGCGCAGGTCGCGGAGCATCGTCTCGATTGCCTGGCGGCGGATGCGGAAGCGGCGCGCATCTTCCTGCGCAAGGGCGAGGACGGGGAGTACGAGCCGAAGCAGCCGGGCGACAAACTGATCCAACCGGATCTCGCGCGCACGCTGCACGCGATCGGCGAGCGTGGGCCGGACGCGTTCTACAGAGGTCGCGTGGCGAGGAGCATCGTGGACAGCCTCGCCTCCCGGGGCGGGATCGTCAGCCTCGACGATCTGGCTCGCGTCCAGGTGCGCGAACGGCGGCCGCTCGAGTCCACCTACCGGGGCCACCGGATCGTCACCATGCCCCTGCCTTCGAGCGGCGGGTTCATCGTCTCGGCGCTGCTGAACGTGCTCGAGCGCGAGCAGCCGCGCGCGGGCGGCTACCGGCCCGAACGGTTCCTGCACGCGATGATCGAGACCGAGAAGCGCCTGTACGCCGTCCGGCAGAGGCTCGGCGATCCCGCCTTCAATCCCGGGGTGGAGGAGCGGGTGCGGCAGATGGTCGGCAAGGATTTCGCCGGCGATCTCTGGCGGCAGATCGGCGAGCAGGCCACGCCCGCGGCGGAAGTCGTGGCGCACCCGGAGCATGGGACCACGCACGTCTCGGCGATCGACGAGGAAGGCAACGCGGTCGCGCTCAGCACCACGGTCAACGACGCGTTCGGGTCCTGCATCGTCGCAAAGGGCGCCGGATTCCTGCTCAACGACGAGATGGACGACTTCGCCGTGGCGCCCGGGGTTCCCAACGCGTACGGGGTCCGGGGAGACGTGGAGAACGCGCCGGGGCCGGGAAAGGTGCCGCTGTCCTCGATGGCGCCGACCTTCGTGTTCGGCCTGGACGGAGAGCTCCTGCTGGCGATCGGCTCTTCCGGCGGCGCGACCATTCCGACCACGGTGGCGCAGGCCATCGTCCATCTCATCGACGACGGCATGGCCGCCGATCGGGCGATCGCGCAGCCGCGCCTGCACCACAATCTGTTCCCGGACCTGGTCCGCGTCGAGCCGAGCGGGCTCGAGGCGGCGACGGCGCGGGCGCTGGAGCAGCGCGGCCACAAGCTCCAGTTCGGAGGCGAGCCTTTCCAGGAGCACGGGCCGGGTTTCTTCGACACCTTGTGGGGAAAGGCCTGCGCAGTCCAGGTGGACCCCGACACGCGCTGGCGCATCGCCGCCTGCGATCCGCGCAACGACGGGGGCGGCGCGATTCCGTAGTACGCTCGCCCCATGCTGCTCGCGCTCCTGTTCGCCGCCACGGTGCTGGGCCCCGCCGACGTCGAGTCGCTGGCGGCGGCGGCCGACGCCGTCGTGTACGGGCAGGTCGTGCGGCGAAGCAGCGCCTGGGCGCCGGGCGGCGGTCAGATCTTCACCACCGTGGTGCTGCGGCCGATCGAGACCTGGAAGGGCGCATCCGCGGGCGAAGTCGCCGTTCTCGTTCCGGGCGGCGAAGTGGGCGAGCTTTCGCAGACGGTGCAGGGCGCCGCCGTTTTCAATGATGCGGAGGAAGTGGTGGTCTTCCTGCGCCGGCGCGCAGCGGGAACCTACGGCGTGGAGCGCCTGTCGCTGGGCAAGTTCGTCGTCGGCGCGCCTGCCGGGCTGCCCAAGCGGGCGCTCCGCGACCGCCGCGGGCTGACCTGCCTGCGGTGCGGTCCGGCCGAGACGGACGATCTGCCGCTCGAAGAGTTGCGCGCGCGGGTGCTGGGGAGCGTGCGGCGGTGAGCCGCGCGGGAGTGAGTCGTGCGGCGCTGGCACTCCTGTTCTGCGCGCTTCCCGCGCACGCCTGGAAGCGAACCTATACCAGCGGCACCCCGCCGATGTGCTTGTGGTGGCAGAGCCGCGGCCACGGCTTCCAGATCGACGCCCAGGGAACGCCCGATGCTCCCAGCGCCGATACCTACACCGCCATCCGCAACAGCTTCCAGACCTGGGCGGCGGTCTCCTGCTCCGACCTGGTCTTTCCCGAAGAGCCTCTCTCCACGTCGCCCCAGGCCCGCCTCGTCGGCTATTTCCAGGGAGCCGCGAATCACAACCTCGTGCTCTGGCGGACGCAGGCCTGCCGGGACGTCGTTCCCGCGAACGATCCCTGCCTCAGACAGGGCGGCTGCTCAAACATGTACGACTGCTGGGACGACAGCAACGGCAGCGGCGTGATCGCGACGACTACCACCACCGCCGACAGCCTGACCGGCCGGATCCTCGATACCGACATCGAGCTGAACGACGCGCCGTCGAGCACCAGCAGCAAGTTCACGTTCACGACCGTCGACGGCTTGCCATGCACTACTCCGATGGAGACGGGCTGCGTGCGCATCGACGTGCAGAACACGGTGACGCACGAGGCTGGGCACTCGCTCGGCCTCGATCACTCGCTAGACCCGAAGGCGACCATGTACGACAGCGCGCCTTCGGGCCAGACCAGCAAGCGCATCCTGGGAACCGACGACATCGCCGGGATCTGCACCATCTACCCGCGCGGCGCGGATACGTTGACGTGCCTCGCGCCGAACACGTCCGGCTGCGGGTCCTCGCAAGCTCAGAACGGGCCGGGAGCGGTGCTCGGGGCGCTGGCGCTCCTGCTCCAGATCAGGCGCCGGTCGAGGAGAAGACCCCAGCTCCCCATCAGCAGCAGCACGAATCCGGCCGCGGCGACCCGCTTCCAGAGCGGCAGCGAGAACTGAAACCAGAGCAGCAGGAAGGTGGCGACGATCGCGATCACCAGCGTGGTCGCGAGCCAGGCGATCTCGCGGCGGGAGAGGTCTACCGCATGCTTCTGCTGCTGCGCCCGCGTGATCTCCGGAGCGGGCGGGTGCCCCCATTCCGGGCCCATGAGCCACACGCGCAAGCGATCGAGACCCCGCAGCATCTTCGCGCGCCGGGCGATCTCCACGAAGTGGTACACCTGCGCGCGCAGCGGGTCGAAGCTCTTCAGGGGCTTCACCAGCCCGTAGACCGGCTGCTCGGACTCGGAAACGAACGTTCCGAACAGGCGGTCCCAGACGCAGAGCGTGGCGGCGTAGTTCCGGTCGAGATAGCGAGGGTTCACCGCGTGGTGGACGCGGTGCTGGGAAGGCGTGTTGAAGATCCACTCGTACCAGCCGAGCCTCCCGATCAGCTCGGTGTGGATCCAGAACTGGTACAGCGTGCTGAGCGAATCGACCACCAGGAAGGTCGCGGGTGGAACCCCGATCAGCGCGAGCGGAAGGTGCAGGGGCCAGATGGTCCAGACGGAGAGCACCGCCTGCCGCAGCGCCACCGCAAGGTTGTAGTCCTCGCTCTGGTGGTGCACGGCATGGACGGCCCAGAGGACGTTGACCCGGTGCGAGAGGCGGTGCCACACGTAGTAGACGAAGTCGACGGCGAAGAACGCGATCACCCAGGGCCAGATCGATCCCTCGCGGAACGTGAAGAGCCGGTATTGGTAGAGCCAGACGTATCCGCCGGTGATCACGGCCACGGCGAACACCAGGAAGATCTGCTGAGTCATCCCACAAGAAAGATCGGCGATGACGTCGGCGAATCGGTAGAGCTTCACGCGGCGGCGACTCGCCGCCCACAGCTCCACTCCCATGAGCAGCAAGAAGAACGGGATCGCTAGCGCAATCAGGTTCGGCATGACCGCTCACTCCGGCGCATCTTCCTCCAGATCCTCGTCGTCGTCCGGTTCCGCCAGCGGCGATGGAGCTGCCTTGCCGGCCGGCGTGTTCTCCAGCTGCCTCACCGGGAGCCGCCGATCCTCCTCCCGTGCGCTGAGGGAGAGGTGGCCCTGCCCGTCCACCTCGAAGGTAACCATGACCCGGGGCTCCGCAGCCCGGGTCGCGGACACATCGTCAATTTCCCACCACGCCTCGCTCTTGAGGTTGGCCGCCGTCCGTCCGGCCCCGCGCAAGACGTGGACGAACAGGCGTTTTTCGTTGTCCTTCGCGGTGGTGAAGCTCTCGGTGGCGCTGGTCGGGATCTCGCTGCCCTGCGAGAAGAGCTGAGACGCAGACCCCCCGGGCTGCTCGACCGAGATCGCCTCCCCCAACGAGGGCGGACGCCCCTCGCGCTTGCAGGCGGCCGCGATGAGGACCGCGAGCAGCGTCCTTCTCATTGGTTCAGGGCCTCCCCCAGCGCCTCGCCGAGCAGCCGGATCGCATCGTCGATCTGGGTCTTGCCGACGATCATCGGGGGGGCGATCCGCAGCGAGTTCGCGTAGAGGCCGCCCTTGCCGATGAGGAGCCCGCGCTTTCGCGTCGCTTCCATCAGGCGGTTCGTGCCCTGCGGATCGGGCTCCTTGGTGCCGCGATCCTTGACCAGTTCGATGGCCTGCATCAGCCCCATCCCGCGCACCTCCCCGATGCCTGGGAAGCGCTGCTGCAAGGATTCCAGCCCCTCGCGCAGCGCCTTTCCCATCATCTGGGCATTGAACAGCAGCTTCTCCTCCTCGATCACCTTGAGGGTCGCGGTCGCCGCAGCCATGCTGATCGGGCTGGCGCCGAACGTGGAGATGTTCGCAAACGTACCCTTGTCGGCGACCGACGCCTTCGCCAGGGTCAGGCCGATGGGCTGACCGTTCGCCATCCCCTTCGCGCTGGTGAGCACGTCCGGTTCTACCCCGTACTGCTGGACGCCCCACCATTTGCCGCCGGTGCGACCCCAGGCGGTCTGGACCTCGTCCGCGATGAACAGCCCTCCCGCATTCCGCGCGATGGGAACCGCGACCTCGAAGTACTCCTTGGGCGGGGTGATGAACCCGCCGACGCCGAGGATGGGCTCGGCCATGAACGCGGCGATCTCGCCGTCGGTGGTGGTCTCGATCAGCGACTTGAGGTCCTTGGCGCAGGCGACTCCACAGTCGGGGTACTTCAGCCCGAAGTCGCACCGGTAACAGTATGGCGCGTGCGCGAAGCGGATCCCGGGGACCTCGCTCTGCGTGCGAGGGCGGTAGTTCTTGTTGCCCATCGTGCTGAGCGCGAGGGTGCCGCGGCCGGCGTAGTTGTGCCGGAGCACCACCAGCTCCTGCCGGCCGGTCGCCTCCTTCGCGAGCGCGACCGCGGTCTCGTTCGCTTCCGTGCCGGAGTTGGTGAAGAAGACCTTCGCGCGCTCCTTCATCGGACGCAGCTCGACCACCTTCTCGGCCAGCTCGAGCTGGGGCACCGTCGGATAGAGGGTGGAGACGTGCACCAGCTTGCGCTGCTGAGCGATGGCGGCCTCGGTCACTGCCGGATGGCAGTGCCCGACGCTGACGGTGAGGATCCCGCCGAAGAAGTCGAGGTACTCGCGTCCCTCGACGTCCTTGACGAACATCCCCTTGCCAGACTCGAGCGGCAGGGCCTGCTCGTAGTATGTGCCGACGTTGGGGAACAGCAGCTCTTTCTGCTTGCGGCGGACAGCGTCTGCGGTGCTTTCAGCCATTCTCGGTCGCCCTCGGGGAAACGGGTCAATCCGAGAATAGCACCTGGACCGCCTGAGAAGCTCTAAACAGAGGGCGCCGATCGGGCGCCCCCTGGAGGCTTTCCGGTCAGTGGCTGCCGACGTCTCCGCCTCTTCCGCTCCTCTCGCGACCGTTCGGAAGATCCACGGTGTCGGTAAAGACATCTTCGTCGCGGATCACCCCGTTCGCCGGGGTGTACGGGTCGGCATTGCGCGTATCGGACCAGATCGGATGGGCCTCGGTACCCTTGTTGATGGTCAGCCCGCTGTAGTCGCCATTGAAGCCTGCCTGGACGCCGTCGGGCGGCGGGAACACGGGCGAGAGCACCTTGAAGCCGTACGGCGTGTCGCGATCGGTGCCGCCCGCGAGGACATAATCCGAGTTCTTCACCCCGGTCCCTGGACTGCACGCCTTGGGATCGCCGCCCTGGTTCGGATTGCAGCTCAGGAAGCCGCCCTCCGGCGTGGTGTTCTCGTTCGGGATGCGCTGGGTGCGGTAATAGCTGGCCCCGACGCGGTCGCTGCTGCCCGGCAGGGCCTTCTCCACGGCCGGGAAGTAGTGATCGAGCCCGCGGTCGGGGTTCACCGTGCCCGCTTCCTTCCAGGTATGCCCGCCATCCTTCGAAATCGAGAGCTGGATGTCGTACTCCCCGTTCCGGTAGTCCTGCCAGACGGCGTAGAGGTGGTTGTTCTGCGTGTTCCGGCTGATCCGCGGGAAGTCGTTGGTGCGGATGTACGCCCCGGGGATGCATTCCTCGGGACCGCGCCCGAAGTCGCATTGCGGCTCGCCGGTGATGACGTCGTCGCCCACCTTGGTCGGCTCGGTGCAGTTGAGGTGCGCGGTCCCGTTCGCAGAGTTGCCCGTCGGATGGCAGACCACGCCGAGCTGCTGCCCGTTGGGGTTCCCCGCCGGGGTGTTTCCGTTGTTGAAGATCACCACCAGGTCGCCGTTCGGGAGGACTGTAGGGTCGGAACCCTGGTTGAAGTCGCACTTGTGCTCGGACAGCGTCGGATCGAAGAAGTTGCCGAAGAAACAGAGCGTGTCCGAGCTGGCGCTGATGTCTTCCGGCGTCGAGAAATGCCGTCCGCCGTCGGTCGACATCGAGCCGAAGATGGGTCCCTGCTGGTAGTCGCCAGTCGCTGTGAAGCGGAACGCGGTCCAGGTCACGTATACGTTTCCGCGGTTCGGGCTCGACGGATACCGGTCCGCAGCGATGAAGTTCTTGTCGTGGAAGACGAGCGGGCTGTTGTCTTCGACGACCATGAACGCACGGTTGGTGATGTTGAAGAAGAACGACCCATGGGCGCCTGGCGGCGACTGGGCGACGTAAAGGCCGCTCGCATTGCTGGCGGCATCGAAGATGACGCAGCTGAAGTAGCCGCGGCCGAGCGCATCGAACGCCACCGCCGGATCGCTACCCACGTCGTACGTATGGTTCGTCCCCGGACCGCCCACGATCGTGTGTCGATTCGGATCGCTGGGCGTCGGTTCCTGTCCCGCCGGGTTGTTCAGCTTCTGCCGGAAGGGCGGCAGCAGATCGCCCCAATGATTCCCGTTGTCCATCGACCAGTCGATCCCGCACTGGTTGAACCCGACCCGGCTGTCGTTCTGGCCGGCCAGCAGGTTGTTGGCATCGAGCGGGTTGAAGGCGATGGTCTCCTCCGCCTGACGGCGGAAGGTGCAATCCTGGTTCACCCGCGTGTTGCCATTGCTGTCGCGGCCCGAACAGCCGAAGGAGCCGGGAGCAACGCCCAGATCCGGGGCGGGCAAGTCCTGTCCGGTGCCGGCCGCGTCTGCACCCTCGAGGCGCTCGTCACCTGCGCTGACGCCGGGCGCGTGCTGCGCGGCTGCGATGGTGCCGGCGGAGAGGAACGGCAGCGTCCGCGGGAGGGTCACCACCTGCCCGTCCCTCTGGACCTGCATCTGCAGGACGGGAGCTTTCACGTTGCCCTTCGCGGCCTTCTTCGCGATGCTTTCCCCGCTCTCCGCGGCCACCGTCGAGCCACTGACCGCGAGCGCTCCGAGAACGCACAGCATTCCTCGTACTCGCATGCTCCCTCCCTTTGGTTGCGTGCAGGTTGGCGTGGAGTCCCGGCGTGCCAATCGGCTTTTGACGGCGAGGAATCAAGCCGCCGCCTGGGGAAGTGTCGAATGACAGCGGGGAGCGACGACGCGCGAGCCAACGATCCGACAGCGACGGGCCCCGGGGATTGCCAATCCGCTCGGTTTGCGGGACAGTCCCGCGCGCATTTCAGACGCAGCTGCCCCTCAACACGGATCGAGAAACCGGAGGGCCGCCATATGGCCCGAAAGAACCCGACGCTTCCGGCCAAGGCTTCCGCGCGCTCCGCATCGGAGGCGCGCGCAGATCTGGTCGCGCGCGCGGCGCGCAACGCGGAGGGCGCCACGCTCTGTCGTTCCGACCCGCTCGCGGACGCGCAGGCCGTCGCCGCGGTGGTGCGCGCGGTCGAGGGCCACGCGGCAGAGCTCTCGCGGCGCGGGCTCGACGGCGCGTTCTGCGAGGCCGCGCTGCAGCTCGCACGCGAGATCGAGCACCACCTGCAGGCGATGCCGGCGGCGGCGGTCAGCGCTCGCGTGCGCTCGCAGGACGCGGCCGAGCTGCTCGCCGATGCGGCCGCCACGGCCCAGGCCGTGCGCACGGCGGTGCTGCGGGTGACGCGGAGCTCGGAAGGCCGGCGCGTGGCGCGCGATTTCGGGCTCGGCGATCCGTTCTCCACGCGTCAGCCGTCGCATGTCGCACGCGCGCTCACCCGCATCCTCGCGGCTCTCGAGGTGCACCGGGAAGTCCGCGACGACATCGGGCTCTTGCCGGAAGACGTGCAGACGATGCAGGACCTCGCGCGCGACCTCGGCGCGATCGCCGGAGCGCCGGCCACCGTTTCGGACGAGCAGGCGCAGCTGCTCGAGGCGCAGGGCGCGCTGCGGGCCTTCTTCGATCTCTTTGCGGCGAAAGCGTCGCTCGCGCTGGCCGCCGATCCCGACGAGCGCGCGCGTGTGCTCTCGTTACTTCCACGGGTGGAGGAACGACGACATCTGCGCCGCGAGCCTACCCGGGCCTCCGGCTAAGGTCCCTTTTACCGCCTCCGGTGTTCACGGGTTGATGGAAGGAACCCGGAGGGGGACACGATGAAAACGCTGTGGAGCGGAATGGTGGCGGCACTGATGCTCGTCCCCGCGATGGCGCGCGCGGATCGAGCAGAGCGAATGGAGAGGCGCGCTGAGCGGATGGAGCGGCAGGGCGAACGGCGCGAGAAGCGCGGCGAGCGGCGCGACGAGCGCGGCGAGAAGTTGATCCAGAAAGCGGAGGCCAAGGATCAGCGCGCCGGGGAACTGCGCGCCGAGGGGCACGTGAAGGCGGCCAACGCGCTCGAGCGCAGCGCGGACCGGCAGGAGCGCCGCGGCGAACGGCTGGAGCGCCAGGGTGAGCGCATGGAGCGGCAGGGCGAACGGCGCGAGAAGCGCGGGGAGCGGCTGGAGCACCGCGCCGATGCGCTCGAGCAGCGCAAGGCCAGCGCGCACGCCGCGACGCCGGCCACGCCCGCCGAGCCGACCGTCAACCCGGCGACCCCGGCGGTCCCGGCGAACTAGATCGAGGCTCGATGCACTCATTGAAGGCGCGCCCCCGGGCCCATTGACTCGGGGGCGCGCTCGTTTTCGCAGTCGCCCGGATCCGGCCCTTGAAAACAACTCCGCGCTCGTGCGTAGGTTACGGACCATGAACGCCGAGATGCTGCAGATATTCATCCCGATCGTCGCGATCCTCGCCGTCTTCGGCTTTCCGGTCGCGCTGGTGTTCATCTGGAAATGGTTCAAGTTCAAGGACAAGGAGCTCCAGCTCGACGCGGAGATGCGCAAGACGGCGGGCCAGGCCCTGGAAGCGCGCGTGCAGCGGCTCGAGTCGATCATCCTCGCTCTCGATTCGGACCTGCGCGCGAAGCTCGGCGTGGCGCCCTCGCTCCGCACCGACCTCATCGGAGCGCCCGGCTCGTCGGAGACCAGCCAGGCACCGCTGCTCGGATCGCCCGGCAAGACATGAACAGACTTCTCGTTGGCGCGGTCCTGTTCCTCATTCCGGCCACCACCTCGAAGGCGACCAGCGCGGCGCCGCGGATGCGCCCGGCGGAGCCTCGCCGGAGGGCAGCGCGGGGAAGGGCGCTCAGACCGAGCCCGACGAGAAGCCGTCGTCCGGCCCACGAAGCCGTTAGCCTTCGTCGAGCAGGTCTGCCAGCTTCTCCGGCTCCAGCACGATCTTGAACTCGCGCGCTCCGTGCGAGGTGAGCTGCTTCTCCCAGTTGGCGAGCCGTGCGCGGTACGCCATCGGATTCGCGTTGTCGGGGCCGAGTCGCTTCACGTTCATCGCCAGCACGCGCACGCCCCTCAGCTCGTCGGGCGCCATGTCCCGCTTCACCCCGCGCGGCAGGTCCTCCTCCATGTCGCTGAAGATCACCATCGTGCGCCGGCCCGCGTTGGTCTCGCGCAGGTACTCGGCGCCCAGCATCATGGCCCCGCGGATGTCGGTGTGCGCGGTGCGCATGGGCTTGTGGCTGAAGGTATCGAGCGCGCTCGCCAGGGCCAGCTTCTGGGCGTTGGCTCTCGAGGGGCGCACGTCCAGTGTCACGCTGGCCTCGACGTTCGCTCTGGTGTAGCTCTCGCTGCCGATCCGGATGACGATCAACGTGTCCCCCGGCGTAAGTTTCGGGAGCAGGCCCTTGCGGATCACCCCCACCACTTCCGGACGCTGGTCCGCGTAAGTCCCTGAGACGTCCACGAGCGCGACGATGGCCTGGGCGTATTGCGCGCCGCTCGAGCAGGAGCTCGCCAGGAGCGCCGCCGCGACGACGGACGTCCGGTTCATGGCCGCACTCCCTGTCCGCGCACCCCGACCGAAGCCACGGGGCTCTGGCGTGAGCCGTTGGTCACCATCCGCTCGATCTGCAGCGGAATGACGATGTAGATGTCGTACACGTGGCGGGCGGCTTCGCAGAGATAGCGCATGCCGTGGCCGCCCAGTCGGCAGACCATGCTGCCCAGGTGCATCCCGCCCGTCACCGCGCTGAGCACGATGTGCCCGCCGGTCGAGATCATCGTCTCCAGCGGAACGGCCACCATCGCCAGGATCCAGGGGAGGATGAAGCCCAGCACGGCCTGGCCGATCACCGGGATGCGGGAGGTCGCCGTCTGCGCTACCGGGTGCTCCTTCACTCCCGCGAGCGACGCCTTCAGCGCGGTGGACGACTCGACGATCTGCTCGCGGAGGATGGCCAGCGACGCCTCGATGCAGGCCAGCATGAGAAGTCCGCCCACCGCCACCACCAGGATGATCCGGCGGCGTGACCTCGGGATCAGCTCCAGCTTGGGGAAGAAGCTGGTGATGCCCAGCATCTCCATGGCGAAGACGCCGGCCGCGATCTCCATCAGGACGATCACCAGTGCGGCGACTGTGGCCACCGGCATGCCTGCGATGCGGTTGCCGGACGGCACGAGCTCGCTCATCGGAAGCGCGATCAGGTTGAAGTTCACGAATGCGCCGCCCATCGCCACCGCCATCACCAGGAGGGAGACGACGAAGAGCTGGGTGGCGTTCCAACCGATGGCGCGAGTGGCATTCTTGTCGTCGGCGCGCACTTGCTCGTACGAGGTCATGTAGCCGTCGATGCGCTTGGTCGCCTCCAGCGCTCCGGAGACCGCGCGCGCGACGTCCGTGGCGGTCTTCTGCACTTCCTTCCAGGCCGGCGCCATGCGGGAGAGGATCCTGTGCCGCTTGGCGGTGGTCTCGCGGAACTCATTCAGCGCCTTCTTTTCGCCGGCCGCCGCCGACTTCTGGATCTCCTCCAGGACCTTCTTTACCGTCCCGTCCATGTTGGGCGGCATCTTCGCCACCGCGGCGACCGCCTCGGTCCAGCCAGGCGCCGCCGGGGCGGCGGTCGCGCACTCCTGGAAGTCGGCGTCGATCTTGGTGACCACGTCGTCGAGCTTGCGGTGGAGGTCCGGGTAGCGCGCCAGTTCCTTGGCGAAGGCGCCCTCGATCCGGTGGAACTCGCGGCCGATCTTGGCCTCCGTGTCCCCTTTGCCCATCTCGGCGATCATCTCGTGGTCGCGCCGGGCAGCCGCCGCGGCGAGCCCGCGGCACCAGCGCGCTCCGATGCGGAACACGCCGCCGAGAAGGCGGCCCGCCTCGCGCAGCGCCCGGTGCATCGGCACCCGGGCCGCGTAGAGGAAGACCTGGGACAGAATCCACAGCGTGAAGATCGACGCCGCGGGATTCGTCGGCCAGAAGTAAAAGCGCTCCATCGTTTCTCCTTCCCTCGTTGAAAGCGTCAGCGGGCCAAGGCCCAGTCGAGCAGGCCGCGGATCGACGGCTCGAGCCTGAACTGTGCGAACCGCACCCTGCGCCGCAGGCTGCGAACCTTTCCGATCCGGACGAGCAGACCCGCCAGCAGCCGCTTCGCCTCGTCATGGGTGCCGTCGCGGCGGAGCTGGTCGGCGAGATCGATCGTCGCGTCGACGTGCCCCGGCTCCAGCTCCAGCACCTGGCGCAGCAGCAGGACCGCGAGCGGCCGCTGGCGCTTGTTGCGCAGCATCGAGCGCCCCTGCAGCAGCGCGAGGACGGCGTCTTGCCGCTTGCCGCGTTTCACCTGCTCGTTGGCGATCCGCTCCCAGTATTCGACCTGCTCGGGAAAGGTTTGCGCGGCGACCGTCCAGACCGCGATCGCCTTGGGCGTGAACCCCGCGTCCAGATACCCCGCGGCGGCCTTGTCGAAGTTCTGGCGCGACTCGTCCCAGCGCCCGACGCGCGCGAGCAGCGGCGCGACCTTGGAGCGCACGACATGGTCGGCCGGATCGTGCTCGAGCACCTTGAGGTAGCAGCGGACGGCCTTTCGCACGCGGCCGCGCGAGCGCGCTTTCTCCGCCGCGGCCATCGTCTTGCCGCGATCGTAGCTCCTTCGCCAGAACACGAAGAGCAACCTAGAGATTTCTGCGTGAAGGTCGTAAGGGGCTGCGCGTGCGCAGCTCGCCCCGCATGTGCGCGGCACGCGCTTGGCGCGCATTCATCGCCCCTGCTTGTACAGTCTAAAATCCGTAGTCACCAAGCCGCCTTCGGCGGTCCGCGACTAAAGCAGCGGAATCTGGCCCGGTGAAGATGCAGCAGGCCTGCTCGGTGGCTCCGGCGCCGCCTCGTACTGCGGAGCGGATACCTCGAACACCGCCAGGAGCGGACCGTGGTCGCTCGTGCCGAACTCGCGGAAGCCGGCGCAAGAAGTTGCTTTCTCCGCGAGCGAAGCGGTGGCGAGAACGTAGTCGATGCGCCAGCCGATGTTCCGCTCGCGCAAGTTGCGCCACGGCGCCCACCAGGTGAAGAGGCGGTCGTCGTCCGGGGCGAATCGCCGGCCGAGGTCGACCAGCCCGCGCGAGAGGAGCTTCGCGAGCAGCTCGCGTTCGAGCGGAGTGGTTCCGATCTGGTCCTGCTTGCGCAGCTTCGGGTGCACGTCGCGCTCCTCGCGCGCCACGTTCAAGTCTCCGCAGAGCAGCAACCTGACGCCCTCGGCCTGCGCGGCCGCGGCGAACTTCTCCAGCCCCTCGAGGAAGCGGATCTTGGCCGGCAGGTCCTTCGCGCCGTTCGGGACGTAGACCGAGGCGAGCAGCAGATCTCCCAAACGCGCGGTCACGATGCGCGTCTCGTGATCGAACTCCGGATGCGTGAAGCGCGGGCGGCCGGGGAAGGTGGCCTTGCGCAGGTGCAAGGAAACGCCCGAGTAACCCTTGAAGCCGTGCCAGAAGCACCAGTAGTCGCCCAGGTCGCAGAGGGGAGCGGGGACGTGCTCGGGAGAAGCCTTGATCTCCTGCAGGCAGAGCACGTCCGGCGATTCGCGCTCGATGTATTGGAGCACCTCCGGGGCGCGGGCGCGGATGCCGTTGACGTTCCAGGTGGCGATCTTCAGGGTCACCGAGGCCCTTGGAACGGAAGGCGGAACCCCGAAGGGTTCCGCCTCACGGCGCAGCGCCGACGAAGGGGGGGATTCGCAGACGCCGCGGATGGTTGGACGTTACTTCTGCTCCTCGAATTCAGCATCCACCACGTCATCCTTTTTCGCCCCGCCCGCCTGTCCGCCGGGCTGGCTACCCGCCTCGGGGCCGGCCGCGCCGCCTGCCCCGTCCGGCGCTCCGCCGGCGGCCTTGTACGCCTCCTCCGCCATCCGGTGCGAGGCCTGCATGAGCGTCTCGCTGGCGCTCTTGACGGCCTCGATGTCGGAGCCGGCCAGCGCGTCGCGGACCGCCTTCACCTTCGCTTCCAAGTCGCTCTTCGTCGCCGCCGGGATCTTGTCGCCCAGGTCCTTGAGCGACTTCTCCGTCGCATAGGCGAGGTTGTCGGCGCGGTTGCGGATCTCGATCTCCTCGCGCCGC
>Ga0209805_1001297_pt1 | contig 15247 bp, 9 predicted proteins | sample GraSoiAngelo_148_FD_185905 | JGI IMG/M metagenome (GOLD analysis project Ga0209805, IMG submission 185905) | Grasslands soil microbial communities from the Angelo Coastal Reserve, California, USA - 14_1009_09_20cm (SPAdes) (version 2) | ecosystem: Environmental > Terrestrial > Soil > Grasslands ... | reverse complement strand
TCACGCGTCTTTTCTGGGGAGCGCACGCGCCCTCGCGTGCTGATTTCGGCGCCTCGCCGAAATCCTTCTCTCTCAACAAAAAGAAGTCGTTGGCTGAGTTGCCAACGACAGCACGCGAGGTGGGTGCGCTCCCCGAAGATCAACGCGCTTGGAGAGCGCGTTCCACCTAAATCGCGTCGAAAGCGAATTGCAGATCGTCGATTAAATCGCGCACGCCTTCCACCCCGACCGACAAACGCACCAGCGAATCGGTGATTCCAAGCTTCTCGCGCTGGTCTTTCGGAACCGAGGCGTGCGTCATAATAGCGGGATGATCAATCAGGCTCTCGACCCCGCCCAAACTTTCCGCCAAGGCGAATAAGTGAGTGTTCTCGAGAAAGCGCCGCGTTCCTTCAAGATCGGTTTTCAAGATGATCGTGACGATTCCACCGAACCCGCGCATTTGCTGGCGCGCGAGATCGTGCTGCGGATGCGTTTTGAGCCCGGGATAATGGACCGATTTTACCTGCGCGTGTTCCTCGAGCCAGCGCGCAATTTCCAGCGCGTTCGAGCAATGCCGTTCCATCCGTAGCGCCAGCGTTTTCAATCCGCGCAGCGCCAGGAAACTGTCAAACGGCCCGGCAATTGCGCCGACCGAGTTTTGCAGAAACGCGATCTGATCGGCCAGCTCCTTATTTTCGCCGACAACAATAACGCCGCCGACCATGTCGGAATGCCCGTTTAAATACTTGGTGGCGGAATGGATCACCATGTCGAAGCCGGATTCGATCGGTCGCTGAATCCAGGGCGTAGCAAAGGTGTTATCGGAAACACTGATGATCTTTTTTTCACGCGCGATTTTCGCGATGGCCTCGATGTCGATGATCTTTAGCAGCGGATTGCTCGGCGTTTCGATCCAAACCATGCGAGTGTTGTGCTTGATCGATTTTTCGAACTTAGACACGTCAGTGAGATCGACGAAGGTGAAATCCAAGTTGGCAGAGCGGCGCCGGACTTTTTCGAAAAGCCGAAATGTTCCACCATAAAGATCGTCGCTTGCGACAATGTGCGAGCCGCTATCGAGGGCATCGAGGGCTGTGGCCATGGCTGCGAGCCCGGAGGCGAAGGCCCAACCGCGCGTGCCGCTTTCCAGATCAGCGACACATTTTTCGTAAGCCAGCCGTGTCGGATTGATTGAGCGCGAGTAATCGAAGCCTTTGTGCTTCCCAGGGCTTTCCTGCACGTACGTCGAAGTCGCGTAAATCGGCGTCATGATCGCGCCGGTTGAAGGGTCGGGTTCCTGTCCGGCGTGAATGGTGCGGGTAGCGATGTCGTAATTCTTCATCGGAAAAAGTGGAACACGGGCTTCTGGCCTGTGCGCCTAGCGGGCTTTCAGCCTGCGGTTTTCACCGACAAAACAGGCAGATGCCCGTTTGGCACACAGACAAAATGTCCATGTTCCAAAGGTTGAACCGCAGATTACGCGGATTTCGCAGATGAGGAAATTCAATTCGAGGGCCAGGCGCCCGTCATCCCGAGCGAAAGTCGATGGATCTCGTTGAAGTTACCTTAAAGATTCCGCGACGGGGTCTTCTGCTCGGGATGACAGGTTCTCAACTAAACTCGCGCTCGACCGGCGACTTCGGCATATGCCGGCGCAGATAGGAAAGGAGATCGCTTCTGGTAATGAGGCCAAGAAACTTGTCGCCGTCCATGACAATCGCGACGCGACCGCGGTCGAATACGCCCAGCAGATTGTCAATTTTTGCATCCGGCGGCAACGTTTCGAGCTGGTCAGTCATGGCCTGCCGGACTTCATAATTAAAATGCGAGGCATCGCGATGCACTTTCACCAAGATGTCCGATTCGTCGATGATACCCACGACGCGACCGCTTTCGTCCACCACCGGCAACTGCGAGACATCGGCCTGGCGCATGCGTTTGAAGGCAGTGAGCAGGGTGTCGGTCGGCCCGATGGTTACGACTTCGCCCGCTTCGTAACGATGCAAAATCAGATCGCTTAAATCGCCATGCATTGGCCGAATGGTGAAGCCTTGTTCCGCCATCCAGACATCGTTGAACATTTTCGAGAGATATTTATTGCCACTGTCGCACACGAAGCTGACTATCCGTTTCGGTTTGGTTTGCTGCCGGCAATATCGAAGCGCGCCCGCCAGCAAGGTGCCGGTGGAGGAACCGCCGAGGATTCCTTCCTTGCGCAAAAGCTCGCGCGCGGTGGCGAAGCTGTCGGAATCGTCAATCTCAAAGGCTTCAGTCACAAACGACATGTCCGCGTTGTCCGGAACAAAATCCTCCCCAATTCCTTCCACCGCCCAGCTACCAGACTCGACCAGCTTTCCCGTCTTCACCCATTCGTAAAGGATCGAGCCGGTCGGATCGGCCAGCACCATTTCCACTCCGCGGCGCGGCTTCACCCGGTTAAAAAACCGTCCGAGTCCCGTTAGGGTTCCGCCGGAACCGACCGCAACCACGATCGTATCCACGTCGTGTCGCATTTGCTCCCAAATCTCGGGACCGGTAGAACGCTCGTGCGCGAGCGGATTGGCCGGATTGCCGAACTGATTCACGTAAAATCCGCCTGGGATTTCGCTGGCGAGTCGCGCCGCCACATCCTGATAATATTCCGGATGTCCTCGCGTCACATCGGAGCGCGTCAGCCGAACCTCGGCGCCGAGGGCGCGGACGTGCGCGATTTTTTCCTGCGACATCTTGTCCGGTATAATGAGAATTATGCGGTAACCTTTCGCCGCCGCGACCAGAGCTAGTCCCAGTCCGGTGTTGCCCGCGGTCGCTTCGATGATTGTGCCGCCGGGCCCGAGCTGGCCATCCCGTTCCGCCGCCTCCACCATCGCCAGTGCGACGCGATCTTTGATCGAGCCAGTTGGATTTTGATTTTCTAACTTCAAAAAAAGGTGGCACGGCCCGGTGTCGATCCGGGTTACTTCGACGAGCGGGGTGTCGCCGATGAGCGAGAGAATCGCGGGAGGACGTTCCGTCGATTTTTGCGCCGGGATCAGGGTTGTGATCATCGTTTACTCCAAACGAAATTTCTCGCCCGGGTAATCGATCACGACCCTGAAGTTTCGAAGAAAATTGTAGCCGACAATGCCATCGAGCCTGGCGCCAACGGCTTGACTGAGCATGGAGAAGAAATCGGCGACGACCACGACGAGATCGTCGATTCGCGCGCGACCAACTTGGAACGATTCTAAGGTGCCGGCGGTAACATTGACCTGCGCGCCACCAGTGGTAAGCGGACCGACGGGCGAGCCCTCAAGGCCGAGCTGCTGCGCCAGCTCCGGTGCAATCGCGGTCGTAGATGTGCCCGTGTCGATGGCGAATTGAAATGGCCCGTGGCCATTTGCATGCACCTGCACCAGCAGGAGCGGCTTGGCCAGACTCGCCAATCGCATCGGCACTTCCGTCTTGGCTGATCTCCCGAGACGCTCGATCCGCCTCGGCTCATCGAACCGAATCTCACAATTGTGATAATCAATCGTGATACGGAAATGCTTTAGAAAATTATAGCCGACATCGCCATCGATCTTCCCGCCGATCGTTTTCGCAATATTATCAAGATCGACAATCCCGACATCGACGTCGTCGAGCTTTACTTGTCCGACGGCAAGCGAATCGACCGTGGCCAGCGAGACCGAAATTTTTCCACCGGCGCTTTGTCCTTCTTTCGTGCTGATGATTTTGATGTTCAGCTTTTTCGCCAGGTCGGATGAAAGCAGGGAGGTGCCCGCGCCCGTGTCTAAAATAAATTCAAATGGGCCCTCCCCATTCACTTGCACCGGCAGGAGAATCAGCGGCTGCGCGTCGCCCGCTAAACGGAATTTCACCTTGGCGCTTTTGGGTGAAAGTGTTGCCGTCGTCATTCTTCCAGTTTCGGTTCGCCTTTGTGCGACCACTCCGACTCGCTGTCTGCCAGTAACTGTTCAAGCACGGGAAAGCGCACTTCACCGTAATTTAAGGCGTAACGGAGATCGCTGCCTTTGTAAACCCAGGTCGTGGGAATCCAGGAAAGCGGAAGACCGGCGAATTGCTTGATTTTCGAGTCGCCAGTCCGTGGTCCGGGGTCAGCCGTGATGCTCACATTTGCCTGATTGGTCAGTCCGAATTTCTCCAGCATGGCGCGCCCGTCATTGCCGTTGTTCCAAACGGAAACAAAAATGAATTTCGTTTTCGGATTTTCCTTCGCCATTTTCAACCAGCCACCGCTTTTGAGTTCGGCCTGACAATTGGAGCACCACGGCGCCCACAAATGCACCACCGTAGGATCGGGCGATTTTATCGCTTCGCGCACCTGCTGCTCCGCTGCAGGCTCAGCGCGAAGGGAACTGGTCGCAATCAACGTGGCCAGGATGGAGAAGCCAAGGATCCGCATGTTTAACGAAACATACCGGCGAAATGCCCACGGCTCAACGCCCAACACTTAATCTCACGTATAGCGGCTGTAGCGGGGTCCGTGTCGTTTGCCCTCGATGCAATCTTGATTTTGGGGTGACTTTTCACTTGGATTACAACTGTGTCTGTTAACGATGGTGGCGCTTCCGGAAGTGGGATGGGCCCAATCGGCCTGAGCCGGGAAAACGGAGCGGCTGTATTTGCCACCACTCATTGGAGCGTGGTGCTGGAGGCGCAGGGCGCGTCGCCCGCAGCACAGGATGCGCTAGAGAAACTTTGCCGCACTTATTGGCGACCTGTGTACAGCTTCATCAGGCGAGAGGGTATCGGAATCGAGGAAGCAGAAGACTTTACCCAAGGCTTTTTTGCGCTGCTGCTGGAACGCCGGGACCTGGATGCTGTTCGCAAGGAGAAAGGACGTTTGCGTTCTTACCTGCTGACGTCGGTGAAACATTTCCTCGCCAGCGAGCAGCGTCGTGCGATGGCGGTCAAGCGCGGCAGAGGACAACGGCTGGTGTCGCTGGAAGGACTCAGCGCGATCGAGCGCGCCGAGATCGAACTACCAGGTCCTCTCAGCGCCGATCGGCTTTATGAGCGCCGCTGGGCTTCGGCCCTCATGGAGCAGGTGTTGCTGCGATTAAAGGACGAATACCGCACCGCGGGCAATGCCGCGTTATTTGATTGGTTGAAACAATTGCTTCCGGACGAACCGGGAGCGCCGTCGCGGGCGGAGATTGCTGCACACTTGGGTATGACGGAGAATGCAGTTCGCCAAGCCCTCTATCGATTTCGCCATCGTTACCAGGTCTTATTGCGAGAGGAAATCAGCCACACTGTTGCCATTGCCAGCGATATCGAAGATGAGCTGCGCCATTTGATCGCTGTGTTGCGAGCGTAACGTATGACAGAATTCCGCGCAGTACACGACGGGAGCATCGAAGACACGAATTACACGAATTATCACGAAAATTTGAGCCAAGGAGTGCAATGAGTTGGTGTCAATTCGTGAAATTCGTGTCTCTATGAGCAGCGTACTTAGACTTTGTCGAAAGTGCGGAGCGGAGATTTTCGCCGACGCACCGGAAGGACTCTGCACCGCTTGCCTCTTCGAGACAGGCCTTGATCTCCTCGCACGCCCGTCGGTAGCCCCTGGTGACGACTGCGCCCCCGTTGAAAATGTTGAATCGAGTGATGCGAATGCTGCGCTCCGTGTTAAAAAGGCTCCACGTCCGGCAAAGACGCTGGCCAACTTTGGTGACTACGAATTGCTCGAGGAGATCGGTCGTGGCGGTCAGGGTGTGGTGTATCGCGCCCACCAGAAAAGTCTAAATCGCACCGTAGCTCTCAAAGTAATTGGTCTGGGACATTGGGCTACCCAAGCACACCTTAAACGTTTCCGCTTGGAAGCCGAAGCTGCAGCTAGTTTAGAGCATCCCGGCATCGTTCCAATCCACGAAGTCGGCGAGCGCGATGGCTCCTGCTACTTCAGCATGAAATTTATCGAAGGCGGCCAGCTCGATGAAATGGTAAGGCACGAACCAATGCCGATCCGGCGCGCCGTGGAATTGATTGCCAAAGTCGCGCGCACAATTCACTACGCTCACGAGCGCGGCATTCTGCATCGCGACATCAAACCGGGAAACATCCTGCTCGACGCAAAAGGCGAACCGCATCTCACGGACTTCGGGCTGGCTCGCCTGGTCGAGACGGAGAGCACTGTCACGCGCACGATGGAAGTACTGGGAACGCCCAGTTACATGGCCCCAGAACAAGCAGTAGGAAACAACTCGGCCGTCAGCAGCGTCACCGATGTTTATGGACTCGGTGCGGTGCTCTACCAATTGCTAACCGGTCATCCGCCTTTTGCTGGAGGAACAACATTTGAAACCGTCCGGCTCGTCTTGGATACGAATCCACGAAAACCGCGCCTCTGGAATTCGAAGCTAGATCGAGATCTGGAAACGATTTGCTTGAAGTGTCTCGAGAAAGATCCAAAGCGCCGTTACGCTTCCGCTGTCGCGCTGGCCGACGATCTTGAACGTTGGCTAAAGCACGAGCCGATCCGCGCCCGGCGCACTGGACTCATCACCCGTGGCAGAAAGTGGGTGCGACGCAATCCAACCAGCGCGCTTTTGGCAGCATCCCTGATTGCTTTGGCAGCAGCCGCTGGCTGGATGATCTGGAAAAGTGACAAACTCTTCCGGGCATCCCAGTTTAATCCTCCGAAAAAAAGTATCGCGATTCTACCATTCCTTGATCTTAGCCAGGCAAAGGATCAGGAATATTTCTGCGAAGGCATAAGCGAGGAAATTCTTCACACACTGGCGAAAGTTGAGGGGCTCCGGGTCGTTGGCCGCACCTCGTCATTTTCATTCGAAGGAACGGGCATCGCCGCGAGTGAGGTTGGGAAAAAGCTAAACGTTGCGAATGTGCTTGGAGGAAGCTTGCGACGCGAGGGTAATCGCGTTCGTGTTACCGCCGAATTGATTAATGCCCGCACCGGTTTTCACCTTTGGTCGGAAACGTACGATCGCGAACTGCAAGGCGTCTTTGCGCTGCAGGATGAAATAAGTCGCGCAATTGTCGACGCGCTTAAGATCAAGCTTGCCGTCTCCCTTCCCGTTCACGAACAGCGGAACACAGAGGCATACGATCTTTATCTGCAAGGCATTTTTTTCTCGAACAAGAGCAGCGAAGAGGATTTGCGAAGGGCGCTCCGGTTTTTTCAAGGCGCTCTCGAGAAAGATCCGACATTCTCGCGTGCCTGGACTGGGATTGCCAAGGTTTGGTATTTTTTGGCCGACGTCTACGTCAAACCACTCGAGGCTTACCCGGCCTCAAAAGAGGCAGCCTTAAAGGCGATCGCGCTCGATGAGAAAGATGCCGAAGCGCATTGCTACCTGAGCGAAGCGAAACGCGTCCTCGACTGGGACCTGGCGGGCGAGAACGCGGAATTGCAACACGCTCTCCAGCTCGATCCCAACTCAGCGCCTGCTCATTTCTTCCTGTCGCTGCTACCTCTCTTCCGAGGCGAATTAAAAGAAGGGCTCCAGTTTGTACTCGACGCTGAAAAATTGGACCCGGTCTCGCCTATCATCAGCTATGTTGCCACCGCCGCGTACCTGGCTAATAATCGCATTGATGACGCAGTGATCGAAGGGCAGCGGACGCTTCAGCTCGATCCAAATTACTTTTATCTGGATTCGGTTCTGGCCGCCGCGTATCGCGAGAAAGGCAATTTCCCTGAAGCGATTGCGCTCTACACCAAAGCCCAGGAGGCAACGCATGTGCCGAGTAGCGGTCTTGCCATCACCTACACGCGCATGGGCCGCGAGATGGAGGCGCGCAATATTCTTGCGCAGCTTGTGCGAGCGAGGGACAAACGATACGTCTCGGCGCCTTTGATCGCCGCAGTTTCGACGGCGCTAGGCGACAAAGTAGAAGCTTTCCACTGGCTCGAAGTTGCCTACGATGAGCATTCGGGCGTGTTACAGTGGATCGCGTTCCTTCCCGAATTTCGCGCGCTCCATTCGGACGCACGCTTCCCTCATCTTTTACAGAGGATCAGCGCTTCGCACGACACAATTTTAAAGATCGCCGAGACAACGCTATCAGAGATAAACGATCCGAAGGCGCAGAGTCACTTTAATCTCAAGGTTGGAGTGAAGCCACGACCAGGAACGCCGAATGGCCATGCTGTAAGAATCGTGGTCTCCTTCTACGACCTAACGAAAGATAACAAAATGATGCCAACTAATGCGCAAATCGGTTATCATTGGCTTACCTCCGCAAACGGCTGGGCCGAAGCAGCCCCAAGGTTTCTGGAAGCCACCTACGTGCGTCCGAAAACTCAAACGTTTTTCGCTGATGGACGGCGATATGGCGGATTCACTGTCCGAGTGTATTTCGACGGCCAGTTACAAGATTCGAGAGCGAGTCCCCCACATTTATTAACGCTCTTTCCGGGCGAAGATCACCTCACCAACCCTCCTCCTGATGCGCCCCCTGGCTCGTCGCCGTAGCTGCAAGCGCTCCAAGCTCCTCTGCTGTGGTGGCAGCCGTGCTTGCCGCGCCGGAGCCGAGCGAAGGCGGGTCGGCTGCTCAACCCTCGACGACAACTACAAACGCTTCACGCGCGCGATCATCACGATCATCTTTTGTCCGCTCCTTGCCGCATTCGCACAGGAGCTCACGCCCACACCGACGCCGCAAACTGCGGGCGAATCTGTCGCTACCACCTTCGACGTAATTGTAACCGGCTCAAACATTCCTACCGCTGAAGAAGTCGGCCCCAACCCGGTCGATACGTATCGCAGGGAGCACATCACACGGCTCGGTGTGCGCAGTGCCACTGACCTTGTTCAGAAGTTGCCCGCGGCTACTGGGCCGTCGATCAATGAAAATATAAACAACTTCGGCGATGGCCGAACGGAAATCGACCTGCGCGGTATGTTTGCCAAAGAAACCCTTGTTTTGCAGGACGGACGTCGTCTCGCGTCTGACGGTTTTGCGGGTTATACAGTCGACCTCAATTTCTTTTTCAATTCTACGGTGGACCTCAACCTGTTTCCACTTGGGCTGATTGATCACATCGACATTCTGAAGGACGGCGCTTCCGCCATTTACGGGAGCGACGCGGTCGGTGGTGTGTTTAACGTTTGGCTGATCCACCGGTTTCGCGGCCTCGAAATTTACGCCAGCTACGGCAACGCCAATCTCGGTGCCTCAAACGATCAGGGGGAAGAGCGGGCATACCTCCTCGCCGGAACCGGTGACGACAAGACGGATATTGTTGTTTACGCGGAGTTGTACAATCGCGCCGCCATCTACAACCGCGACCGCGACATTACCTCTAACGCTGACTTTACCCGTTTTGGTGGTAGTGATACGCGGTCGGGTGACTTTGCCGGGCGTGTCGGAAGCTTCGTTTACCAGCCGAGCCTGAACGGTGGTGCGCGGTCCCCCACGCCGCACGCATTCCCAAATGTAGCGAAAGACCCGCAATACGTGCCGCTCTCCAGTCTGCCGCAGGACGAACGGCTCTTTAACTTCAACGCTCTCACACCGGCAATGGCCCCGGTGGACCGTGAATACCTCTACGGCTCGCTCGAGACCAAAATTTGCCAGCAATACTTGGAGCTTTTTGGTGACTTCAAATACGTGCGCAGTTTCTTTGACAGCGCCTTGGGGCCCGCTCGATTTATGCCGGACGTATTCACGGATGCACTTCACCCCTTTGGAATAAGTCCCGCGGGCATCAGCGTGCCGATTCAGAATCCGTTCAATCCATTCACGGTGGCGAATTACACGTCCCCAGGAGGAGCGGACCCGACCATTCCGCAGAGTCAAATAAGTGCTGTGCCGCCCGGAACGCGGCTCACGACCGGCGTCCGTTACAGTGCTTTGGAAGCAGGGTTGCGGACCGATAAGGTCACAAGCCACAACTACGAGTTGACCGGTGGCCTCAAGGGTAATCTCGGTGAGTTTGGCGATTACTTTAAAACGTGGAACTGGGAAACCGGGTTCCGCTATAACGAAGATCAACGCCTCTACCTCTTTGGCGGGGTCGTAAACAATAATACGCTTCGAGCGGCGTTACTCGACACCGATCCTGCCACCGCCTTTAATCCATTCGGCCTTAATCGGAACTCGCCTGCTGTGATTGATAAAATTTTTGTTACGCCCCATCGGCTCGGCACGAATTCGCTTATACTTGAAGACCTCAAGTTATACGGCGATGTCTGGCATCTTCCAGCAGGGCCCATCGCCTTTGCGGTCGGTAGCGAACACCGAACCGAGCGTGAAACGGACCAGCCTGACTCGCTACTGGTTTCCGGTCAAACAACTGGCGCGATTAACTTCCCCCCAGCGCCTTCTTCCCAATTTCTCCCAGCCAGGGGGAGCCGGGATGTCTGGTCTATCTACTGGGAGGTTCGTGTCCCTGTCACAAGCTCCGTCTGGAACTCCCCTGGTTTCCACAGCCTAGAATTGGGGTACCAGGAACGATATGATGACTACAGCGACTTCGGTTCAACAGAAAGGCCCAAGTTCTTCTTTCGCTGGCAGCCAATCGATTCGTCGCTGACGCTGCGCGGCACTTATAACGAAGCGTACCACGTTCCCACCCTTGGCGAATTGTTTACTTCGCAAGTTCATGAAACCGTGTTCGTGCCTGACCCGGCCGGCTTGACTCCGCACAATGCGGTTGAAGCAACGATTGGCGGCAATCCGAACTTGAACGCGGAACAGGCGTATGAATGGACCTACGGAGCTGCTTGGACACCTGCGAAATTTATCAAGGGACTCACCCTAAGCGCGGATTTTTACCACATCGATTTGCGCAACACCGCCTTCGGTTATGACATCGCAAGTCTTATTACTCGTAACTTCGTGACTCGTACGGGGACCCTGCCCAACGGCGCTCCCACGGGCGGTGTATGGTCAGACCTGATTCAGCGCGATCCCGTTACCGGAGCGATCCTGAGCGTAAACACTCTCGAGCAGAACGTGACTCGGCTTTGGAACGAAGGTCTCGATTACGAAGCTACCTATCAACTTGATACCTCGATATTCGGCCGCGGCGACTTCGGAACATTCAACTTCACTGTCAATGGCAACTACCTGTCTCGAGTTGTCTGGCAGCCGAGCCCAACGGAACGCAGAGTTAATGTGGACGGGCAATTCCTTGGACCGAGACGTGGCTCGTTCCCGCAAAACCGATGGTATATGAGCCTGTTTTATGATCTCGGCGGACTCGATGCTGGCGCAACCGTCCACTTCATTGGTCAGATGAGCGACCTAGTAACAGGAGGAAAAGCAACTAACTTCCAAGGCGTTGAGCGCAAGATCCGTGAATGGGCGACACTAGACTTGATTCTAAACTATACGTTTAACTTCACTGCGTCTGTGGCGCAAAACCAAGTTGCCGGATATGCCAGCGATGGCGGCAAGAACGCGGGGATCGAAGACGGCAAGGGAAGGAACATCCTGCCGGTCTCTACCGCGGAGTACAGTTCAGGTGCGTGGCGTGGATGGCTCAATCACACCACCATTACCCTTGGCATGAACAATGTGCTCGACCAGGACCCGCCGTTTGCTTTTGGCGGCTACGACCAACGGACCGCCAATATCAGGGGGCGAACCTGGTATGTGGCGTTGACCAAACGGTTCTAGAAACCACCTCGTAAGTCACGCCTCATTCTGTATCCACCGCCCCTGCGGGCCGTGCCCACGCGAAGAACACGCAAAGATTGAGTTCGGTTTATCCGTTCCATCCGGGCTAGCCCGGATATTTCATACCCGCTCGGCTGGGAATCCGAGCAGCCCCTTCAGGGGGAATGAGTTCTGGCGTGTTCTGAAGCAATTCTACGAGTTACAATTTGGATCGGGGCTAAACTAAGATCGAGAAGGGGCTGGGCTACCCAGCTACTTCTGGAGAAGTAGCTGCCCTCCCGGGCGCATTTCGCTGGGCCAGCGAAAAATGCGGGCTAGCGCGCCGTAGTCGTAGCCCAGGCGTTAGACGCTGGCCAAAATCCAACCGTGACATCAGTGTAATCTGCGGTTGTCCTCATTTTCCGCGTAACAGCCGGCCAAATCTCGCGCAGTACATCAGTGAAAGGCTGGAAAGAGAGTTACAACTATGAAAAACGAATTAACAAAAACGACATTCAAATCTGCCCTTGACGAAGCGTGCTATTTATTCGGCAGGGCAATCTGCTTGGGAGCGCTTAGTCTGGGTTGCTCGAGCGCGCCGGCCCAGAACCTGTTTGTGTCCTCGGATGCCGCAGGCGGCAACATCTATGAATTCACTCCGAACGGAGTGCGAAGTACCTTCGCCTCGGGGCTGGCTGGGGCACTGGCCTTTGACAAGGCGGGCAATCTGTTTGTGTCGGATAGAGGCAACATCTATAAAATTACTCCGAACGGAGTGCGAAGTACCTTCGCCTCGGAGCTGGCTGGGGCACTGGCCGTTGACAGCGCGGGCAATCTGTTTGTAACGACCGGCTACCGGGACGACTTCGGGTTCCCAATCAACGGCTCCGGCAAGATCTATAAACTTACTCCAAACGGATTACGAACTACCTTTGCCTCCGGATTGGACCTTCCAACTGGCTTGGCCTTTGACAGCGCGGGCAATCTATTTGTCGCGAACGTTAGCAAATTCATTAACGGCGCCATCTATAAGTTTACTCCGGCCGGAGGACGAACCACCTTTGCTTCGGGGCTTACCAATCCGGAAGCCGTGGCTTTTGACAATGCGGGCAATCTGTTCGTGTCAGCCTTCTATAGCACGAGCTACCCTGGCGGCGCCATCTATAAAATCACTTCAGGCGGGGTTAGAAGCACGTTTGCCATCGGTGTTAGTCCATTTGCACCAATGGCTTGTGATAGCGCGGGCAATCTGTTTGTGTCAGACTTTGGCGGCAACATCTATAAATTTACTCCAAGCAGAGTACGAAGCACCTTTGCGCCCGGAGTGAGTGGATCTCTCGCCTTCCAGCCCACTCTAACGCCGACTGCAACGCTGGTGAACATTTCAACACGGGGATCTGTAGAAACGGGCGACAACATGCTCATCAGCGGTTTTATTGTCAGCGGTAGCGATTCACAGCAGGTCATTATTCGAGGGCTCGGCCCGACCCTGACCAGTTTCGGCGTGCCCGATGCGTTGCAGGATCCGGTGCTGGAGCTTCATAACACCACCTCGATGATGACTAGTAACGACGATTGGCAAAGCGCAGCGAATGCTAATCAGATCCCAATAAATTATCGGCCAGCGAACTCACACGAATCGGCAATCATGACAACACTGCAACCGGGCGCCTACACTACCGTTATGCATGGAAAGAATTCCACAACCGGCATTGGTTTACTTGAGGTCTATTCCACTCTTTCAGGACTGACAAACGTTTCCACTCGCGGCTTTGTCGGAACAGGCGACCACGTGCTCATTGGCGGTTTCATCTCCAGCGGCGGGAATGGCAGCCTCCAAGTGATTATCCGCGCGCTTGGCCCTACGCTCACGCAGTTTGGAGTCAGCGGCGCTTTGGCTGATCCGACGCTCTCGCTTATGGACGGCAACGGCAATGTCGTCGCTTTTAATGACAACTGGAAAAACACTCAGCAGACTGTGATTCAAAACAGTGGCTTTGCCCCTCCCAGCGATCTTGAATCGGCCATCCTGGCCATCCTGCCTAACGGCAACTACACCGCCATTGTGTCGGGAAAGAATGGTACAACCGGAGTTAGCCTGCTCGAAGTCTATAAAGTCGCACTAGCTACATCATCCAATGATTTCTAGAGATGAGCGAAAGTCGAATCCATTTCACAGATACAGAAGAAAATTGAATTGGGACCGCGCCCATTCAACAAAGTAGAAACTAGATCTCCTGCGACTGCCTCATCCTGAGATTAAGGTCGACAGAAGGCAACGAAGAAAACAAAGACTGTTTTTCTGCGTGCGCGATCTGGATGGATGCTTCGCTGTCTTGGTTTTCTTCTGTTCAAAAAATCTCCATTTTCCCCGTAACAGCCGGCCAAATCTCGCGCAGTACATCAGTGAACGGCCAGCAATGATTTCTCATGACGAGAAGCCAAAGAAAGCCAAAACAACAAAAACAAAAAGTTCCACATCAACAAAGGATATTAATTATGCGACACAACAAAATTCTCTCTGCGGCAATCGTGCTGTGTATGGTTGTCTTCTTCTTCACGATGGGCTCGGTACCCTCCGCGTCGGCTTCCACGCCCGTACCGCTTACCATCACTGCTACATTTGATTTTTCGAATTTTCCCAATGTATCGGGAACCTTTACCACAACCGGGGCCCTTACAGTTTCAGGGCCTGCTACAATGCACGTTGACCTTAATCCCTTTAATGGTGTAAGAGCTCATTGCGTGGTTACGTTGATAGCATCAAATGGAACCATCGTTATTGATCAGCAATGTCAATTTGCCACTTCCCCACCTAAGGGAAGGTGGGAGATTGTAGGTGGCACAGGTGCTTATGCGAACCTTAACGGGAACGGGTCACTTACAATGCCGCCGCCTCTTACCGAGGCGATGACAGGGGTTATTTACCTTCACTAAAAGGTCAATCTGGGCCGTCGAATCAAAGCGACACGAACGCAAACTTACTCCCCGCAATTTACGAGAGCCCAGGCGCAACTCTCACCGCAGGAGCCCCAAAGACGGGCTCCTGCGTGCGAGGATCTCGCTCTAATCGTTAATCAGAAGCTTCGAGTAGCCCACCACGTCCATGAGCAGGACATGAGCTATCTCAGGATGAAGTTCCGGTTTGGATTCGGCGCTCGTCAATCTATTCTAAACCTGCTGCCGCTCCAGTCTTGCTAAGATTTTCTTTGGATTCACTGGCACTCGCGTCTCTTTCGGGAAGAGACCGCGGAGGTCTTTTCGGTCCGGCCATCAACCACCGTCGGCGTTGCGTGCGCTCCCCCGGGAGGGGAAGTTGACCACCCCCAGGGGAACGCCTAATGTTGCTTTCCCGTTTTCGGTCCGAGCATTGCGTACCGGCGACGGATCGACGCTGAAAAGGCGCCGCTGTTTATTGCTCCAAGGAGGCAGTTTTAATTTATGGCTCAAATGCAGGATTTATTGGCGAAGTCGTTCCGCGACTTTCGCGAAGGCAGCATCGTCAAAGGCCGCGTGCTGGAAATTCGTCCACGCGAAGTGCTGGTGGACATCGGTTATAAATCGGAGGGCATTATCCCATCGGCCGAGTTCGATAACATCGATACCCTGGAAGTCGGCGATGAGGTGGACGTGTTGCTCGAGCGTCTCGAAAACGATGAAGGCATGGTCGTGCTTTCCAAAGAAA
>Ga0209805_1001293_pt1 | contig 15285 bp, 17 predicted proteins | sample GraSoiAngelo_148_FD_185905 | JGI IMG/M metagenome (GOLD analysis project Ga0209805, IMG submission 185905) | Grasslands soil microbial communities from the Angelo Coastal Reserve, California, USA - 14_1009_09_20cm (SPAdes) (version 2) | ecosystem: Environmental > Terrestrial > Soil > Grasslands ... | reverse complement strand
AACGATTCCGACGATAAACGCGGCCGCGCTCATTTTGGCCATGCGTGGTGCGATCGATTGCAGGTGTCGGCGCAAGTGTTCGGCAAATGGCAGCATCAAGACGGCTGTGAGAGCAAGGCCCGAGGCGGCGAGCCAATAGTGGCGAGGGTTATCACGTGGAGAAAGCAAGCTAGAGATCACCCGGTAACGCCAATCGTAACTGTCTGGGAACATCCACGCACTCAGGCTCAGGGTCCCGAAAAAAGACAAAAAAATGAGAGTCAGCAACACAACCAACGTCGATCTTCGATAGAACATCGGTGACAAGACGATCGCACTATGCAATGAGCCTCGCAATTTACTGAAATCGAGGAGGCGATTCGGATTTGCAAAGTGTCATGATCGAGTAGCTTTCGGCGCATGTTCCGGTCGCGCTCCATCAAACATGCCCGGCTGCTTATTCGCCATGCGGAGAAACTGATACGCTACCGATGCGACGTTCTGACCGAGACCGCCTTGGCTGATATTCGCCATCAAATCGAGGCAGTCGAGCGCTCGATCAAACAACGAGATCTGCCGTGGGTGCGGGAAAATTCCGAGCGCCTGGACGCGCTGGTGGCGGAGCATTCCCCCTCACATCGCGAAGCCGGCTGGAGGGAAAACTGCGAAGTCATCCTGGTGGCAATCGTGGTGGCGGTCGGAGTGCGTTCCTACTTCATCCAGCCGTTCAAGATTCCAACGGGCTCAATGCAGCCAACGCTGAACGGCATTCAGGGATTTCCATATCGCTATCAGAGCGAAAACGAAATTCCAGTCGACAAGAAGGATCGATACGAAAAGCGCAAAGACGGATGGTATTTTAAGAGCTATTCCCCCAATTCGAGCCCGAACTTGCTCCGGCAGGTGGCGGAGTTTTTTATCCTCGGGCGCAACTACATCAACGTGGTTGCGCCGGAAGATGAAAGTGTCCGGGAAATCGTGGAGCAAAAGTACCTTTTCTTCTTCACCTGGTCGCGAATTATTACCGACCGCGGGACGCATCGGGTCTACGCTCCGGAGGCTACCTTGGCACACGATTTCCAAGTAGCGCCGGGTGCTCGTTACCAGCGTGGGCAAGTTATCGCACGCGGCGCAGTCGATACTGGTGATCAGGTATTCGTGGATAAGTTCAGCTATAATTTCACGAAACCACACCGGGGTGACGTTTTTGTTTTCCGAACCAAGCACATCCCGATGATTCCGGAGGATCCGCAGACCGGCGCACCTTACTTTATCAAGCGCCTGGTTGGTTTGCCCGGGGACACTCTTCGGATCAGCCCGCCTTTGCTTTATGTGAATGGTGAGCCGCCGCGGCGATTCGGGTTTCAGCGAGTGATGCAGGCGAAACCTCCCTATCGCGGCTATACCTTGGGCCGGCAATATCTGGCCAGGCCTGATCAAAGTTTCACTGTTCCCCGGCACAGTTACTTTGCCATGGGCGACAACAGTTACTTCAGCTATGACAGCCGCTATTGGGGACCGGTGCCAGAGGAGAACCTGGTTGGGCGTGGGCTGTGGGTTTACTGGCCGTTCAACCAGCACTGGCGACTGATTCGTTGAAGTGAATGGTGATCGGTGAGTAGTGACTGGTAAGTTCTCTCAGCCACAGTCCCATTCACTGACCACTATTCATCTCGTCTCGGTGATTCGCTGAAATGATACAAAATATACCGCGCGTCTATCCGCTCCTTGGCTTGCTCGCTGGCTACCTCCTGGTCATGCTGACCAATCCAGTCAGGCTGGCATTGCGCGATGGATTTCGCTGCATCGCGCGTTACGAACGCATTTGGCTTACTTTCGCCCTTCTCGGCTTAGCCTACTTTGTTTTTCAGCTCGTTACCTTTAGTACAGTTCCGCGTCCCTCCGAAATCGATTTCGCGGAAATCATTTCTATTGCTAAGTGGAATTGGTCACCGCTTTCGGACGTCTGGCGCGAAGTCCCGCTCCCGACCATTGAAAGTGTGGCCGGAATTTTCGATAATGCTACTACCACTTATCCGCTCTCTGCTCTCGCCGCCATCCTATTTCTCGTTAACTGGCGCGGATTGCACCGCACCTTCGGGCGCGCCTTATTCAAACTTTACCGTTGGTTGAGCATTCCGATCTATTTCGTTTTCCTCGTCAGTACCCTGGCTGCGCTCCTGAAACCGCTCGTCTATTGGCGGCTGCCGAGTTGGAATAACGAAGTCTCCACCGCGCATCTTTTGAAAATCTCCGCCTCCATCGATGCGCTCTCGTTCATCTTCGAATACCTGGCCGGAGTTTATATTCAAGTTTACCTCATCACGGTCTGTCTGGCCTGGATCAAAGGGTTGAGTTTTCGGGAAGGCGCTCTTTTTGCCTTCGCCATGCGCAGATTCAGTTACGTCTTGGAATGGGCCGGTATTGTTGTGGTCGTCAGCATGCTGGTGCTGCGGCTGCCAATGCTTCTCGCTTATTTTATTAACGTGCCGAACGTGCTGGACTATCTCCCGCTCCAGCGCGTTTTTATGAGCGGGTTTATTCTCGCCTTTTGTTCGGTGCAAATTTCCCTCGTCCTTCACAACGAAACTTTGCGTGAAGCCTTCCGCGCACATCGGCAATTGCTCCGACGCGATTTCCGGCGCCTTGCCTGGTTTTGTTTAATCTGTGGACTTAACTTTTTCTCGATCCTGGTGGTCGATGCCATGGTGCGCAGCGCCATCGCCGACCGGGCTGTCGCTATGATCATCTGGAAATCGATTTTCGCTTTTTTGCGTGCCTTGGTCACCGGCTGGCTCCTCGCTTCCTGGGTTGTTCTCTTCCGCCAATGCGAAAGCGGGCGGATCGCGCAGGAAAACTGGATTCGTTATTGAAGGAATGAAAACCGGCGATGCTGCCACCGAGATTACCCGCGCGAGCAAATCCAATCTCGCCTTTGCTTTTATTGCGATGAGCGGCGCGCGCCGGCGCGACATCACTACCTTTTACGCTTTCTGCCGCGTCATCGACGATATCGCGGACGATGACCGGCGCGACCAGGAGACGAAACGGCGTGAGCTGGCGATATGGCGCCAATCATTGCGCGGCGAATTTGCCAACGAACCAGCATTGGCCAAGCCGGTCCGCCAGTTGATATCAACCTACCCGATTATGCCGGAGATGTTGGAGGAAATCATTACCGGCGTAGAGATGGACGTCGATATTCGGCGTTATGCGGCCTGGGATGAGCTGCGCGTTTATTGCCATCGCGTCGCCAGCGCGGTTGGCTTGGTTAGTATCGAAATTTTTGGTTACAAAAATCCACAATGCCGCGACTACGCCATCGCCCTCGGTTTAGCGCTGCAAATGACAAACATCATTCGCGATGTGGCGTCGGACCTGAAAGCCGATCGCATTTACTTGCCGCAGGAGGATTTGGCGCGATTCAATTATCGCGAAGACGATTTACGCAACGGCGTGACCGATTCGCGGTTTATTCAGTTGATGAATTTGGAGGCGGCGCGCGCTGAAAGTCTCTTCGCGGAAGCGACTAATTTGCTTCCACCGGAGGATCGCCGCTCGATGCTTCCGGCCGAGATCATGCGCTCGATTTACCAGGCGCTCCTCCGGCGAATGAAACTGGACAATTTCCGAATATTCGAAAAAGATTACCGATTGAGTAAAATAGAGAAGGCCGGATGGGCGGCGGCGCAGCTGTTTAAGTTTTTTTTGAATTTGCCGCGCCAAACATCCGTCTAGCGCTTTCATTACGAAACCTTAATAACGAATATGAAAACGAAATTGTTTGTTTCTGCCGTGGTGCTGAGTTGCCTTATGCTGATCTTGTCTAATACGGCGATGGCGCAGATGAGGGAAGGTGGAAATTATCAGCAGGCAGGGCCGAAGGGATCTGAATCAAGCCAAGTTTCTAAGCAGGCGCAAGGCTCGGGTGGCGCTATCGTGGCAAAGCAGATTACTCCCGAAGAAGCCGCCAAAAAGTATCCGGCGGCGAAGGGGAAATATCCAATGGGCGAAAGAGATCCTCATAAATCTTCTGGCCTTGTCAACAGTCCATATCCGCCTCACACCGAGTTTGATTGTTCGCAGGTTCCGCACAATGGGCTCGTTCTCGATACCCGCGTGAACAAGGTCTTTGTCAGGCCATAGCTCCGTCGTCATTCGAATTGGCCGACGAAAAACCGGCGGATTTTTCGAATATCACCGTCGAAACCTTCCGTCACTTGCGTGGTTCAATTGGTCAACGAAAATCACTTATGAAACGAAATTTTTTCACCGTTGTTTCGGGCATCGCGCTGAGTTCTTTCATTCTCAGTTCGTGTGACACCCCTACGGGAGCAGGGGCTGGCTACGGCGCGGCCGCTGGTGCCATTATCGGCGGCGCTGCCACTGGGCATGCGCGAGGCGCCGCCATCGGAGCAGCGGCCGGTGCTGCCACAGGAGCGTTAATTGGCCATTCCATCCAGGAAGAGCGTGCACGCGCTTATGGACCCGTCCCCCCGGGAGGTTGGCCGCTCGCACGTTACACCAATACGCCTGGGGTTTTCCGCAGCCCATATACTGGGCGGCGCTATGACCTGAGGGGTGTTCCGCCGGGCGGGCTGACTCGCGATATTGATACGGGGCAACTTTTCCGCCGTCCCTACGGCGGCTACTACTAATCGTTAGCGTTGTAAGGGGCGATTGACCTCAATCACCTTTGGGCGGGCGGTTCGGGTGAACCGCCCCTTTCATCTTTAGCCGATTCGAGACGGCTGCGCCTTTTCGTGAGTTGCAGGGCATTGGCTCGACAGAGTCTCGCCCTACCAAATGCTTTCGAGCGCGCGTGTTGGTAGGGCGACGCTCTGCTGAGCCAAAGACGAAATCCGATCCCTTGCCCGGTTATCCCAACTCTTTCCGCAGCGAATCGACCAGCGTCTGCACACGCTCATCCATCTTGAGCAGCTCCGGCCAGGGCCGGTGATAGTTTTCGCCGCGCAATTTCCGCGTGGCGTCAATTCCCATATGCGACCCGATATTTTGCTCGGTCGGGGCGTGATCAAGTGAGTCGCTCGGGTTGCGAATGATCGTGCTGTCGCGCTCGGGATCAGTATTGGCACACAAACGGAAGAGCACTTCGCTGGTGTTGTGCACGTCACAATCTTCGTCTACCACCACGATATATTTGGAAAACATCATCTGCCCCATTCCCCACAATCCGTGCATTACCTTGAACGCTTGATAGGGATATTGTTTCCGTATGCTAACGAAAACTAGATTGTGGAAAACGCCCTCCGGCGGGAGGGTCATATCCACCATCTCGGGAAAATTCATTTTGAATACGGGCAGGAAAATCCGCACGGTGGCGTCGCCCATGTAAAAATCTTCCATCGGAGGGGGGCCGACGATTGTCGTCGCGTAAATGGCGTCGCGCCGATGCGTGATCGCAGTCAGATGAAAGACCGGGTAATCCTCGACCGCGGTATAGAAACCGGTGTGATCGCCGAAGGGTCCCTCCGGTCGCATTTCGCCGGGTTGGACAAAGCCTTCCAAAACGAAATCGGCATCGGCGGGAACTTGCACCTCGATGGTTTTGCATTTCACCAGCTCCACCGATTTCTTGCGCAGGAATCCGGCAAACAAGATTTCATCGAGTCCGTCGGGTAATGGCGCGGTTGCAGCAAAGGTGAGCGCGGGATCGCCCCCGAGTGTGACCGCAACCGGCATGCGCTCGCCGCGTTGGTAGTAAACTTTGCCATGCCGGGCCCCGACTTTGTGCACCTGCCAATGCATCGCGGTCGTGCGCTCATCAAAAACCTGCATCCGATACATTCCGACATTGCGCGCGCCGCTTTCGGGATCGCGTGTGTGCACGTTGGGAAAAGTGATAAAGCGCCCACCGTCCTTGGGCCAGCATTTCAAGATCGGCAGATCAGATAAAGTAATGCCATGCGATGCTGGATGCTCGATGCTGGATACTGGATGTTTTTTATCGAGCATCGAGGATCCAGAATCCAGTATCTGGACCACCTCCTGGCACGCGCCCTCTTTCACTTTCTTCGGCCGCGCATGGAGCAGATGAATTCCCTGTCTTAGTAGCGCGAAACCTTCACGTAAATCCGTCGGCGGCTTCGCCTTTAAGATCAGCTGAATTTCCTGGGCGAGATCGGCGACGTCATTTACCCCCAGCACCATGGCGATACGCTTACGCGACCCCATCGTGTTAATGGCCACAGGAAAGGCCGATGTCTTTCCATCAATCATCGGCTTCTCAAACAGAAGCGCTTTCCCGCCGCCGGGCGATTTCATCTCGCGGTTTGCCCATTCCGCGATCACCAGGTCGGTGTCGACAGGTTCGTGAATGCGTTGCAATTCGTTCGTACGCTCCAGCTGCTCGAGAAAATCCTGGAAGGACCGAAACGCCATTGCCGGTTAATGTGCGTTCCGATTCAAACGGCGCAATGGCCGACCTGAGCGCGGTCAGTAACGGTACGGGGCGACCAGATGTTGGAACGCGACCACCCGACCATTCACGAAGGTCACTGTCTTATCCGGATACTGTACGCTTGGTGGGATGTAGGAAAAGTAAAATGGGTCGTAGAAAGGATCGCCAAAAACGACGAAGCGGTGACCGTGATGTGTGCGAAATACACCAACGCCGCCTCCGTAGAATCCCGGATAACCATAACCAAAACGTCCGTAGCCGTAGCCATAGCCATACGGATAGGCGTTCGTGTAACCGAAATAGACCCAGGTTTCAGTGGAATGGCCGCGTGCGAAACCGTTCACTCTTTGGCCCGGCGAACCCCATGCGAGCCAGACCGCGTTCTCCGACATACCGGGTGCGATCTGCCCTTGAGCGACGAGCTGTTGCTGGCGAGAGGGCAGGCTGGCGTAGAGATCGCGATGCTCGGAGATGCGAGATTCGGGGGTGGAGCATCCGGTAAAGAGAAACGCGCCGGCTGCAGTAACGCTTAGCAGCGCCCAGGAGAAAAGTCGACGCTTAATCATATAAAAATCATACGAGGACACCATAATGAGTCAATCGTGCCCATTCCTTGATTCAACACCAACGCAATCGTAACGTTGCGCCTCATGGAAGACCGCTTTGGCCATCGCATTTCCTATTTGCGCGTTTCGGTCACCGACCGTTGCAACGAACGCTGCGCCTACTGCATGCCGCAGGAATTGCAGGAATGGTTGCCTCGCGCCGAAGTTTTATCTTACGAAGAAACGCTGCGCCTCATCCGCATCGCCGCCGGCCTCGGCGTAACCAAAGTACGCATCACCGGTGGCGAACCGTTGACGCGCCGTGGCATTCTCGATTTCATCCGGGAGGTTCCAAAAATTCCCGGCGTTCGCGATGTTGGAGTTTCGACAAATGGAACGCTGCTGGCGCGGGAAATTACACCCAATCGAACGATCGTGTCCGCTTTACGCGTTGCGGGCGTCCGCTCGCTTAACATCTCGCTCGATACATTGGATCGAAGCGTGTACGCCCAGATCACTGGGCGCGATTTTCTTCCTTTGGTGTTACAAGGAATCGACGGCGCCGTGGCGGAGGGGTTCGATCAAATAAAATTGAACACGGTGCTGATGCGCGGTCGCAATGAAGACCAATTCATTCCACTGATCGACTTCGCCGCATCGCAGAATTTGATTCTGCGCTTCATTGAAATGATGCCGGTAAGCACGACTGAAGTATTAACCGAACGAAATTTTCTACCCGTGGCGGAAGCGAAACGCGCAATTGAGGCGCGTTACGGGAACCTGATCCCCGAACCAACTTTCCACACCAATGGCCCCGCCACTTACTACCAAATTCCGGGACGCGAGCAACGCATCGGATTTATCGGCGCGATGACCAATCTGCACTTTTGTGAAAGCTGTAACAAACTTCGCCTAACCTGCGACGGTAAACTTCGGCCATGCCTCGGCAGTTATCTGGAGTTCGACATCATGAAACCTCTGCGCGCATGCGCGAACGATGAGGAGCTACGGCAATTTTTCCTTGAAGTAGTCGACCGAAAACCGCAGCAGCACGATTTTCGAGAGAACTATCAACCGAATCGCAAAATGATCGCGATCGGCGGGTGACGTTGGGTGGAGTATTGGAGTGTTGTGGTAGTGGAGTAATCAAGCCATGAAGCGCCTCAGTCACGTTAGCTCCGACGGGCGAGTGCGGATGGTGGATGTTTCGGCCAAACCACATAGTTTCCGCACTGCGATCGCGACCGGAAAAATAAAAATCAAGCGCGCGACTGCCAATGCGATTTCGGGCAATCGGATCGGGAAAGGGAATGTTTTTGCAACGGCGCAGATCGCGGGAATTCAAGCGGCCAAGCGAGCCGCGGAATTGATTCCGCTATGTCATCCCCTGCCACTAAGCAACGTCGAAATCGATTTCGCAATGAAGAGCGGCGTGGTCAGCGCAACCTGCAGCGCGCGCACCACCGCACAAACTGGTGTCGAAATGGAAGCCCTTGCCGGCGTCGCGATCGCTCTGCTGACGATTTACGACATGTGCAAAGCGATCGACAAAGAGATGGAGATTTCCGACGTGCGCTTGATGAAAAAAGAGAAGCGTCCAGTATGATCGGTCGTCCCAAGCAAAGTCGAGGGATCCCGACGGAATTACCTTTAAGGTTCCCCTGCGGGATTCCTCGACGTCGCTCGGAATGACCTAAACCTAGAATGCAAATTGTCGTCGGCATCATCACGATTTCCGACCGCGCCAGTCGCGGCCAGTATCAGGACCTTGGCGGCCCCGCGGTGAAAGCGGCCGCGGAAAAACGCGGCTGGGACGTTCTCGCCGAGGCGATTATTCCGGATGACAAAAAGCGAATTCAGGAAACGGTCCGCAGTTTTTCTGCGCAAGGATGCGGATTAATCCTGACGACTGGCGGCACTGGAGTGGCCGACCGCGATGTCACGCCGGAAGCGATTCGGGAGATCATGCGCGTGGAAATTCCAGGATTTGGTGAAGTGATGCGCTCCGAATCAATGAAAATCACGCCGAACGCGATTCTCTCGCGTAGCCTCGCGGCCATCATCGATGGCTCGCTCGTGATCGCGTTACCAGGCAAACCAAGTGGAGCAGTCGAATGTCTCGGCTTTGTGGAGGGTGCGATTCCGCATTCCGTCGCGCTAGCGCAGCACAAGCCTACTTCTTGTTAAATCAGGTGTCATCCCGAGTCCGGCAGCTGCCGGATCGAGGGATCCGGTTGAAGTGCCCCTAAACTTTCGCAACGCGATTCCTCGCTTTGCTCGGGATGACGGGTTGGCGTTCCCTGTTGCTACTCCGGCCAGGTCAGCAATTGCATCAGGCGTATCCCACTTTCCGTTAGATGGGCATGATCGCCACGACCGGCCAGCTCACCACGGGTGAGGTAAGCAGAATCGATCGCCGATTTCTTGACGTAGGTCAGCGTCGGTTGCGTTACGCTCTCGTTCCGCCCTTCGATCTGCAGCGGCACTCCTGAGCGCGCAAAACTTACTTCCCAGGATTTGGCATTCGCCGAGACGTTTTTCACCATCCACGGATAAAATTTGCGGAGATCGAAGTGGGGCGAGTCCGGCACGGCCACTTTGTAAAACGTTTCTTCCTCCGCCAGAAATTGCGGGACACTCAGATCGGGTCGCTTTTCGTGCTCGAGAAAAAACCGCGCGATATCAAGCCCCGCCAGATTAATCCCATTGTAGATGCCGTTGTGGTTTGGATCGCGAAAGTTGCGATCGTGCCACGATTCGAAATTGCGATTGAACAACAAGTTAAGCTCGAGATGGACATGGGCGCGTGCCTGATTCAACCCTTCGCCAGTGTAACCCATGCGGGCGATACGTTCGCTGCGATTGACCCTCTGACCAACCGCGACTGCAATCTCGCTTAGATGACCGTAAAGACTGTAGTAAGGCGAGCCATCCCAGTCGTGCTCGATCACAATGTAGCGACCGTAGTTTGAATAACCTGGCACCTGATTAGTGTGCACGACCTTGCCGTCGGCGATGGCCCGCACATCATCGAGCGGCTCGCCCCGCGCATCGCGATGCAGGCACCGAATGTCGATCCCTTCATGGAATCGGGTGTAGACCAAACCCTGCGCCGTCGGCACCGGATTGCGCACAAATCCGTAGCGGCCGCCTCCCCAGGGGGTCGATTTTTCGCCGTGAAAATCGCGCTCAATGTATTGATAAAAGTCCGGACCACCTCCGCGAAAAAGCGCATCGTTATCAGTCGGCAGGCTGATTTCGATTTTCGGGTTTTGTGCGAGCAACGAACTTGAAAGCACGATTGCAACCAGCGCGATCGCCAGCACCCGCCACCTCATTTGCGTTTTTTCGCGTCGATCTGCCGCCACGTTTTTTGCATCGAGGCGATGTCCGCAGCGGTTAACCCCGAAGCAATAAAAATCTGGCCATCGGAAACTCGTCGATCGACCAAGAACTCGGTGATAATCCGTCCGTTTATGAAAACCAGCAAAGTACCACCGCGGCGCTCAACACTAAGGGTATCGAGAGCGAGCCGGCCATGATCGTCGAGTTGCAGCAAAGCGCCGAAACTTCCATCGCTCGCTGCATAGGGGCGGTAGGCGGAAACGTCATGCTCGGAAATTGCGGGTATTTTTTCGATAAAAATGTTTTTGCTGGAGATCGGCGTGGTCACGGGTGTGGCAAAAACGCTTCCATCGTTTTCGTTTCCCTGCGCGTGCACCCGCACCGTGCAATGTTTCGATTTGGCTGGCGCGAACGGTGCCACCAGAATCAACAATAATCCCGTCGCCAACACGCGAGTCATGCGCGATTGATAAAGGGTTTGACACGTTTTGCAACGTTTGCTGAAACACCCGCACATGAAATGGGTCCTTGGGATAATGATCGCGTTCCTTGCGCTGTCGAACGCAACGGCGCAGGCGCCTTCTCCGGCCGAGCGAAGTTTCTTCAATCGCATGATGCATCCCTTTGGTTCTGCGAAAAAGAAAACGCCGAAATATCAGGATTCACGTTTGCGCGGTTTGCTGGTGGAAGTGCAGGTCCCGATCGAACCGATCCGGCTTTCGGAAGTGCGCCAGCTACGCGTCCAGGCGAGGTTGAGCAATCTTGGCGCTTTTCCGGTCTCGCTTGATTTCCCGACTTCACAACGAATCGATATTCAATTGCTTAATCCTGCCGGCGAAGTGCTGACTCGATGGTCTGAGAACCGCGCTTTCAACGAGGAAATTGGCAATCTCACGATCAATCCACGCGAAGACATTGTTTACAACGAAACGATCGCGACCCGCGAATTGCAGCCCGGGCGGGTTTACAGTGTCGAAGTTTTCTTCCCCAAATATCCGGAACTACGCTCACGCCAGAAGTTCATGACCGCGCCGTAGCGCAGCAAGTCAGGAGTAATGGAGTAGTGGCATGATGGGGTAATGAATTGAACAACACTCCATCACTCCAACGCTCCAACACCCCAGTTCTTTTCTCCGATTACCACAGTCACCCACAGGGCCACCGGGTCCAACATTACACTCAGGCGCTCCTGCAGCCCTGGATCGATTCGGCGCCGGTCAAAGGGATCATCGATATCGCCTTCACTGATCACGATCGTTATCATGCCGGCGTCGATTTCGATGAACTCGATCGTCTGCGTGAAAAAAATCCTGGTGTAAAAATTCGCGCCGGGATCGAGCTTGATAACGACCCAGAGACAAGTGGCGCTGGAAGAAAATGGATCGAGCAAAATTGGGAGCGACTCGATTTCGTCCTCGGGTCCGTCCACTACCTCAGTCGGGCTGATCAAATGTTCGACAGCGTACCCGAGGGCGCGCAACAATTCACCGGGCGCGATATCGATGAACTTTACTCCGATTATTTTCGGCGCGTCCGCGAAATGGCGGCGAGCGGACTGGTCGATTGCCTCGCGCACCTGGATTTGGTGAAAATCCACGGGCACCGTCCGCGTGCGCCGGTGACTGAACTGGTTGACGAAACACTCGAGCTAATTCGCACACGCAAACTCGCGATCGAATTATCGACCGCCGGCTGGCGCAAACCGGTGAACGAGCTCTATCCGTCGGATGAGATTATTACCTTGGCGATCGAGAAAAAAATCCCGTTCACCATCGCGTCGGATGCGCATTCATGGGCGCAGCTGGGGGAAAACTACGAACGCCTCGCGGAGAAAATGAGTGCATTCGGCATTTGCGAAGTGTGCGTGTACGAAGAACATCGACGCATCGCGCATCGATTGTAGCTATGGAACACGGGCCTCTGGCCGGTGCGCCCAGCGGACATTTTGTCCGCTGATTCTCCTTGTCGTGGGGGATCGGAGTAACAACGCAGCGGAGTGGAACCCCGCTGAGCGCACAGAATGAAAGTCCGTGTTCCTACAGTCCCAGCCCCGCCACACTCATTCCGCCGGTAATTTTCGACATCTCCGAGCTGGCGATGGCTTTTCCCTGCTCGATCGCCTGCTTGATCCCACTCAGCACTGCGTCTTCCAGAAATTCCACATCCTCTGGATCGACAATCTCCTTCGCGATTTTGATTGAAATCACGTCGCCCGCGCCGTTAGCCACGACCGTAATTTTTCCGCCGGCCGCCTGCACTTCGACCGTCTTCTCCGCCAGCTCCGCCTGCGCCTGCGTCATTTTCTCCTGCATCTTCTGCGCCTGTTTCATTAACTTGTTGAGATTCATCGCGTGCTCCCGACTTAAGTTTTAATTTCGCCTTTAAACATTTCCAGCGCTTCGCGCACAATCGCGGGCGCGTTCTTCGACTTTGCGGCAGGCGCCTTCCCGGGCAAATTCTCTTTTAACGAAAACTTCAGCGCCCACTCCCGGCCGCTAATTTCCTTCAGCAATGCTTCCAGAAACTCGCGATTGGCACGGGAGGATAAATGCTCCATCACCATTTGTTGATCCTGAGGAAACCCGAGCTCGAAATTCCGTCCGCTCGCACCGAGTGGGTGCGCTTCTTCAATCCAGCTTTTGATAAACGGACGGCGCGTTTTAATTTGGGCAACGACCTTGCCCCAAATCTCGTTAACATCGATCCCTGAATCATTCGCGACCGATTTGGTAGTCGTTGGTTCTCGGGGGCGGGCCGCGTCGGCTTTTTTTGAGCCGGAACCGCGGCCGGCGACCGCGGCTACAGGGTTACCGTCGCGTAACGCATTTAAATTCTCGATCACTTCATCGAGCGTTGTCTGGTCGAGGGTTTGGATCGCCCGAATGACCGCGACTTCGAAATGCAATTTTTTATTCGGCGCCCATTTCATCCGCCCTTCGGCGGCGGCGAATTGATCGATTAATTCCAGCACCCGATCGGTTTCCAGCAGCGGAGCTTGCTCTGCAAACACGGCGCGAGTTTCAGTGCTGGCTTCGTCACTGAGCGCGTCCGGTTTCACTTTGAAAACGAGCAGATCGCGCAGGTACGCAATTGTGTCCGACATCAATTTCATCATGTCCTTGCCGGCCTCGCATTGCTCATGCAGCAACGCCAGCGCGTCCGCAGTTTCGCCGCGCAGAATCCTACCAACAAAATCCGCCACCATCTGCTGGCTGGAAAATCCGAAAACATTCAGGACGTCGGCTTCTTCGATTTTTTCCCCGCAGAACGCGACCAGTTGATCGAGCATCGATTCCGCGTCGCGCATTCCGCCTTCCGCGCCCCGCGCGATGGCGTGTGCCGCTGCCGCGGCCAGCGTCAACTTCTCCTTCGTCGCGATCGATTGCAGCTGTTGCGCAATCAAATTGGTGGCGATCCGATGCAGATCGAACCGCTGGCATCGACTCAAAATCGTGATTGGCAATTTTTCTGGCTCGGTCGTGGCCAGACAGAAAATGACGTGTTTGGGTGGCTCTTCCAGCGTCTTCAACAGCGCGTTCGCCGCTTCCTTTGTCAGCATGTGCACCTCGTCGATAATGTAAATTTTGAAGCGCCCCTTCGCCGGGGCGTAGCGGACGTTGTCACGCAGCTCGCGCACGTCATCGATCCCGCGATTGCTCGCTGCGTCCAGCTCAATGACATCGAGGCTGTTTCCGCCCGCGATCTCGCGGCAATTATCGCATTTGCCACACGGCGTCACTGTCGGCCCGTGCGTGCAATTGAGCGCTTTCGCCAGGATGCGGGCGGTTGAAGTTTTCCCGGTCCCACGCGGCCCGACAAAGAGATAGGCGTGGGCCAGCCGATTTTGCTCAACCGCATTCTTGAGCGTGCGGGTAACGTGCGTCTGCCCGACGATGTCGTCGAACGTCTGGGGCCGGTATTTGCGGGCAAAAACCTCGTAGCTCACCCGAAAACTTTAGCGTTTATGGCATCGCGCGAAAGATGAAAGTCTGTCATTATCGCGGTCATGAAGCGTTTTCCCCTGTTCATCGCCCTCCTGCTCTTCGTTGTCACGATGAGCGCGCAGTCCCCAACTCCCTCGGATGGACGCGACGTCAAGGTCGAGGATCCGTTGCTGGATAAACTGGTCGGCAATTGGCGTGTTATTCGAAAATTTGGCGACGGCCGCACCGCCGAAAACACCGTGCGCGTCGGCTGGGTGCTCAACCATCAGTTCCTCGAGTTGCATTACCTCGATGTTGTGACCCCGCCCCAATACGAAGCGATGGCCTTTATCGGGTTCGATCACAAAATGTCGCGTTACGTTTTACATTGGCTCGATGTCTTTGGCGGGCGTGCCTCGGAGGTAATCGGGTACGGAACCCTCGACGAAGCGGCCCACTCCATCTATTTCACCTTCAATAACCCTGATGGCCAGTTCATGAATGCCTACGCCTTCGATCCGGCAACCAAGAATTGGACCTCGGTCATGCGGCAAAAAAGCAAAGGCCCGTGGTCGCTTTTCGCCGAGGATAAATTCACTCCTCTCGCATCGAAACCGTAGGACTGATTCTGCCGATGCCGCGTTTGGCAAGCGATGGCAGAAGCCAGCTCGTGCGAGTCGTCGCATCTGACGTATAAGACTTACTAATGAGCCGAATTCTGTTGCTGCAATCACGCTGGGGACTCCTGCTCTTACTCCTGCTCGACGCCTCCGCGCGCGAGCCAATCCCAGCGCCTCCGAAAGTTGAATCGCGCGCAAAAACGGTTCGCGCACGCGATCTCGGCATTCCATTCGACGGCACCCCGGGAAAATTCAACGCCATTACCGACGTCCCCGGAGTCGAAGTTGGCTATACCACTCTCATCAGTGGCGAGGGTAAGCTCGAAGTTGGCAAAGGCCCGGTCCGCACCGGCGTGTCTGCAATTCTTCCTCGTGGTCGCGATGCCATGAACGATCCGGTCTTTGCCGGCTATTTCTCGTTAAACGGCAACGGCGAAATGACCGGGACCGCC
>Ga0209805_1001292_pt1 | contig 15302 bp, 16 predicted proteins | sample GraSoiAngelo_148_FD_185905 | JGI IMG/M metagenome (GOLD analysis project Ga0209805, IMG submission 185905) | Grasslands soil microbial communities from the Angelo Coastal Reserve, California, USA - 14_1009_09_20cm (SPAdes) (version 2) | ecosystem: Environmental > Terrestrial > Soil > Grasslands ... | reverse complement strand
CGTGCGCTGCTCATGCAAATCCACGGCGCCGCGGCCATGGCGGGCTTGGTGCTCCTTGGGGGGCTGCTCGCACGACACGTTCCTTGCGGCTGGAAGGCGCGCGCCAATCGAAGCTCCGGCACTGCGGTGCTCGCGGCCTCGCTATGGCTCGTAGTTAGCGGCTACGCCCTCTACTATTCGGGAAGCGAGGCGCTGCGGGCCTTCGCTTCGGCGACGCACTTCTGGATCGGCGTGGCGTTCGCCGTGGTGTTCGGCGTGCACCTGCGCTCGACGGGCTAGCCGCGCGCTGCGGCTGGCGCTGGGCGCACGCGCTCGAGCACGCTCATCGCGGTGGCCACGAAGCGTGCCAGCTTTCAAAGCTCGCCGGCATCCCGGCGTCGATCGGCGGCATGCGCGTCCCCGCGGAGCCCGCACGATAGACATGCACGCCGTAGCAACCGATCGCGCCGAGCAATGCGGCGACGATGCATTGCGTGGGAAATGGTTGCTCGAGATACGCGGCGCCGGCGGCGCCGAAGGCAGCAACGGCGAGCATCAGGAGATAGAAGGTGCCGCTCAGCAGCTCGGCGATGACCAGCACCAGCGCGGCGATGGCCCAGGCAAGCGCGGCATCAATTTGGCATGCGGCCGGGCGTTGCGCAACCAGCCGCTACAATCGCCTGGATGCTGGCCCACGAGCTCATCTCGCTGCATGAACGGCCGCGCGAGGTGCCGCCGTTCAGCGAGCGCTATGCGGGACTCACGGCCGAGGTCGGTTATCAAGCCGCGCGCGCCTTGCACGAGCATCGCCGGGCGTGCGGCTGGCGGCCGGTGGGCCGCAAGATCGGCTTCACCAACCGTACCCTCTGGCCTCGTTACGGCGTGCATGAACCCATGTGGGGCACGGTGTACGACCGCACGCTCATTCGCGCAAACGATAACCGGGCGCGTGTTTCGCTCCAAGACCTCGTCAACCCGCGCATCGAGCCCGAGATCTGCTTCGGCCTGCGCGCCGCGCCTTCAAAGGAGCGCCTCGTCGATTGCATCGAGTGGATGGCACACTCGATCGAGATCGTGCAATGCCCTCACCCGAACTGGAAGGTCGCGCTCGCCGACTGCACGGCGAATAATGGCCTGCATGGACGCCTCATCATTGGAGCACCGATGCCGTTGCCAGCGGACGCTGCGGAGCGCCTGCCGGCGCTCGAGGTCGAGCTCTACCGCGCGGGCGAGCTCGTCGATCGCGGCGTGGGCGCGAACGTCCTCGGCAGTCCGCTCGCCGCGCTCGCGCATCTGCTGGAGCTCCTCGCCAGGCAGCCCGACGCCCCGGCGCTCGCGGCGGGTGAAATCGTCACCACCGGCGTCATCACCGATGCCCATCCCGTCGGTCCTGGCGCGCGCTGGAGCACCCGGCTCACCGGGATCGCCCTTCCAGGCCTTAGCGTCGAGTTCGCATGAGGCCGCTCGAAGGCGTCACGGTTGTCGCGCTCGAGCAGGTCATTGCCGGCCCGTTCGCGACGCGCCAGCTCGCCGAGCTCGGCGCGCGCGTCATCAAGATAGAGCGCCCCGGAACAGGCGATGCCGCGCGAGCCTACGATCGCACGGTGAAGGGCCAATCGTCTCATTTCGTCTGGACCAACCGCTCGAAGGAGAGCCTCACCCTTGATGTGAAGCATCCGGCAGCGGAGCGGGTGCTGCAGAAGCTCCTCGACGCGGCGGATGTATTCGTCCACAACCTCGCTCCCGGTGCCGTAGAGCGCCTCGGCATGGGCGCGGCGGCGCTGCGCGAGCGCAAACCGTCGCTCGTCTGGTGCAGCATCTCCGGCTATGGGCCGAGTGGACCGTACGCCGCAAAGAAGGCCTACGACCTGCTCGTGCAGTGCGAGGCTGGCCTGTTGTCTATCACCGGCACCGAAGAGACACCGTGCAAGGCGGGCATTCCGGTCGCAGATATCGCCGCCGGCATGTACGCTTTCTCCGCCATCCTGGCGGCGCTTCTGCGCCGCGGGCGCACCGGCGAAGGCGCCACGATCGAGATCACGATGCTGGAGGCGCTCGGCGAGTGGATGGGGTTCCCCGCGTATTTCACCGCATATGGGGGTACGGCGCCGCCGCGTTCGGGCGCGCACCACGCGACCATCGCGCCCTATGGTCCGTTTGAGGCCGGCGATGGCGGCAGCGTCTTTATCAGCGTGCAAAACGAGCGCGAATTCGCGCGCTTTTGCGAGCAGGTGCTGGGGGACAAGGCTCTTGCCCGCGATGCGCGTTTCGCGAGCGCGCCAGCGCGGCTCGCAAACCGACGAGCGCTGCAGGCCGCAATCGATGGTGTGTTCCGCGCGCTCACCACGAGCCAGGTGATCGACAAGCTCGATGCCGCCGGCATCGCCAATGCGAGGTTGAACGGCATGGCGGATTTCTGGCGCCATCCGCAGCTCGCGGCCCGCGACCGCTGGGCGAGCGTCGGCTCTTCCGCGGGGTCGATCAAGGCGCTTAAGCCGGCGTTCAACCTCTCGGGGTTCGAGCCGAAGATGGGCGCGGTCCCGGCGCTCGGCGAGCATACGCGCGCATTGCTGGCCGAGCTTGGCTACGCACAGGACGAGATCGAGCGACTCAGCGCCACGGGCGTGATCTAGCGCGCTTGGCCGCTATTGGCGCGGCCGTGGCGTCTCGATGCCGGCCGCCTTCGCGAGGTCACGATGAATGCGCGCGACGCGCTCGACCTCGCCCTTGGCGGGGAAGCGCTCGTAGAAGCCTTCCTCGCGGAACTGCTTCGCCATCTCCGACCAGGGCGCAAGGCGGCTTTCCCAGCGCGCGACGCGGCCGGCTTCCGGCTCGGCGTCGTCGCGCCCCAGGTCCGCGCATACCCGAACCATGGCCTTTATGGTCACGGGCTTGGTGACCATGTAGTTTTCCTTGCCCCATACGGCATCGCCGAACACGGCGCGCGCCGCCTTGAAGAAGTCGCGGATCATGCCGTAGTAGCGCGGCACTTCCTTGGAGCTGCCGCCGGCGAGCTGAATCGAGCGCCAGCGCCCGCGTACCCAGCGGTGCAGCTCGTTGAAGAGCTCCGCCTGCAGCACCCACTTGTCGCGTTGGCTGCGCCCGCCCAGCCGGTTGATGCGGTAGCGCAGCGGACTGTCGCCCTCGCCGTAGAGCTTCTCCACCAGCCGCGCGGCGAACTTGCGGTCCGGCGCGGCGAACGAGACACGGTCGTAAAGGTCGACGAGATGGCTTTTGTTGATGCGCGTCGGCGTCGAGTTGATGATGACGAACATCTCGGTGGCGAAGTCCTCGCTCCGCCCGTCGAAGATGATGCACGGGACGCTGATGGTGGCGGCGTCGTCGGGGCGCTCCTGCATGTAGAAATGCAGCGCTGCGAGCCGATGCTGGCCGTCGATGATCAGGTACTTGGACGATGGCTCGTTAATGGTGCCCGCGCCGCCGTCAGCGCTGGCACGGAAGGTGAGCCGCTCCGAGGTAAACAGCAGCACCGTGCCCGGAATCGGCGGCTGCGAGACGGCCGTTTCGTAGAAGTTCTTGAGCTGCTTTACCTTGGAGCGCGACAGCGAACGCTGAAACGCCTCGTCGTTGCGCTCGATCTTGGCGATGAACTGAGCAATGTCGTCGTCCTGCGCGACCCGCGAGGGGGCAATTTCCTCGCCCTCGCCGTAGAAGCGGCTAATAAAGCGCACCTTCGCCATCAGGTCCTTGGCGCGGTAGCTGACGAAGTAGAAAACGCCATCCTTCTGGCGAATTTGCGTCGCTTGCATGGACGCTCCTCTGTGCCCCCACCCCCGGGGCCGGGTACCGGCGCGAATATAAAGGAAAACTGGCCTTAGAGCCGGGGCGGTTTAAAAGCCGCCCGGCGTACAGGCGGCAAGCGAGAGCGCCTGGAGCACCTCGCCGGTGCGCCGGTTCTGCACGAACGCCACGACGCCGGAGTCCGCACTTTTGGCCTTCGGCAGGAGCGCAAGCTCGAGCTCCAGCGCGCCGAGCGCATAGGGCCCGCGCCACTCAAGCACCACGTAGTCGTGGTTGAGGACGCGGCCGCGGTTTTCACCGGCCGTTATCCGGCTTTCCAGGCGGTTTTCGTAAGCGGCGATATAGAGCGCGGCATCGGCGCGGTCAACCGGCCCCGGAACGGCGGCGGAGGCCCGCAGTGCCAAGGCGTCGGCCCTTACCTCGAGGATTTCAAGCTCGAGGGACGCGCGAGCCGGCTGCGCATTGATGCGCGCCACCCTGCGGTCGAATTCGACGCCGCCCCATTGGCGGAAATCGGCGCCTTGCAGCAGCACCTGCGGCGTGTAGACGAGCGCGAGGCGCTGCAGCTGCGAGAGCCGTCGCTGGCGCTGCGAGAATTCGCGCCTGGCATAGGGGTCCTTCCAGCCGATGTAGTCCCAGTAGTCCACATGCAGGGCGAGGGGCACCACTTGCCGGGGCGAATAGCGCTCGCCGATGCCGGCGAGCCACCGGTCGGCCGGCGGGCAGCTGCTGCAGCCTTCGGACGTATAGAGCTCCACTAAGGCGACCGTATTTGGGGCCGAGCGAGCGACGCATGCGGCCTGCGCCTGCGTCATGAAGAGCCACATAGCAAGAGCCAGCGCCATTCCCATGGTGGTTCGTCGAAACGCGAGCCGCGCCCTTACACGCGGCCCCACATAATGGGACGTGCAGCACGCGCCCTTCTTCGTAGCGTCCGCGGCATGGAACTTCGGGCTTGGCATGACCTGGCTCGCGGTCCCGCTGTATGCGCAATCGCAAGGCCTGTCCAACGCCCAGATCGGGCTGTTGTTCGCCGCTCCGGTGCTCGCCCAGGCGCCGCTCAATCTCGTCGGCGGCGCATACACCGACCGCATCGGCGGGCGGCGCATCATGCTCGGGTCCTGCTGCGTGCAGGTGGTGGCGGGCCTATGGTTCATCCTCGCCCAGGGCTTCTGGATGCTGATGCTTGGGCAAGTCGCCCTCGTCCTGTCCAGGGCTGCATTCTGGCCCGCCACCTGGGCAATGGCGAGCGAGCTGCCGGGGCAGCGCGGCGTGCAGCTCGGCCGGCTGAATGCGGTCACGAATTTCGGCCAGATCGTCGGCACGGTGCTGTGCGGCTTCGTGCTCGCGACATTCGGGTTCATGGCGACCTTCGCTGCGCTCGCGGTTATCGGCTTCGTGTCGCTCTTTGCCGGCGCTGCGACCCCGGCGCACGCGGCTCGGCGCAGCACCGCCACGCGCCATCCGCTCGCCGGCTATTTGCCGCTCCTTCGCCGTCCGATCATGGTGTACACCATGCTTTGCGCCTATCTCTCGGCATTGCCTTTTTCCTTGACGATGTCGTTCTACCCGCTGCTGCTCGCGCAGTTCGGCCATGCCGAAGGCACCTCTGGCATGCTTCTCAGCCTGCGCGCCGTCGGCTCGATATTCGCGAGCCTGCTCGCCGCCCGGTTCGTGCGCAGCGGACCGCAGACGCTGTGGCCGGTCGTGTGCGGCGTGGCAGTCGCGGCCGCGGTGGGGCTGGTACCGACGGTGAATCATGTTGCGCCGATCGGCTTCTGGATGCTGGTGGTAGGAGCCGCTACGGCCGCGATGACGCTCTACTTCCAGATCACCATCTCCGAGGCCAGCGCGAGCGCCGAGCGCGGCTCCGCGCTTGCATTGGGTGGCCTCGGCTGGAGCGTGTCGCACCTCAGCACGCCGCTGCTGATGGGGTTCCTCGCCGACCGCTATGGCATCGTCGCGGGCTTCTACGTGCTTGGTGCCTTCGCGCTTGCCGGCGCCCTCATCATCGCGCTCAGCAGGCGCTGGGCGTTCCGCACGGTCTAATCACTTGTCCGGGCGGCGCAACTTTTCCTCGCGTTCCTGGATGCCGCGCTCGATCGCCCGCAGCGCTTCGAGTTGCTGGCGCAGTGCCTCCTCACGCTTGTCGCGCTCGCGCTCGCTACGCTCACGCTCCCGTGCCATGCGGGCGCGCTCGCCAACCTGCCCGGCGACGAAGGCGGCAAAGCGCCCCACTGCCGAGGCGCCGGGGTCGGCGATCGGTTCGAGGAGTTCAGTCGCGCGCGCGTCATCGCGCAGCGGCGGCGCGAGCGTAGCCAAAAGGACCGCCAAGCGCAGGCGGTTAAGCGCCGAGGCATCCCGCCCGAACGCCTGCTCGGCGCGTTGCAGGCTGGCCTTTTGCTGTGCCGCCGGCGAACGCGCGCTGTCCAGAGCTTCGCGCACGAGCGAATCTACCGCTTGGAACGCGGAACCCGGCATCTCGAGCGCGGTGCATGCCGCGAGCGCGACGAGCACCGCAGCAACCAGACTTCGATGCATGTACTTATAATTTCAGCAAAATTCCGATCCGATGTCGAAGCAAAACTGCCCGCGGATCTATCTCATCGCCGCTGTCGCCGCCAACGGCGTCATCGGACGCCAAGGCCGCCTGCCGTGGCATCTCCCCGAAGACCTGAAGCACTTCAAGCGCCTGACACTGGGCCACCCGATCATCATGGGGCGGCGCACATGGGAATCGCTGGGCGAGCTGCTCCCCGGACGAGAGCATATCGTGGTCACGCGCAGACCCGGCTACGAAGCGCCCGGGGCGGCCGTGGCAAGCTCGCTCAACGCTGCGCTTGCCTTGTGCGCCGCCGAGCCCATCGTGTTCGTGATCGGTGGCAGGGCGCTCTTCGCCGAGGCGTTGCCGCTCGCCGCAGGGCTCGTGATGACGCAGATTCACCGGGACTACCAAGGCGACACCTGGTTCCCGCCTTACGACCGCTCCCGATGGCGCGAGACGCAGCGCGAGCGCCACGCCGCGCCTGATGGGACGAAGTTCGATTTCGTCCTCTACGAGCCTACTTAGATTCGAAGACCCGCACCTCGGGCAGCGGGAAGCCATTGAACTGGCTGGCGTAAGCCGTGGTATAGGCGCCGGCGTTGCGGATATAGATGAAGTCGCCTTCCTGCAGATCGGACGGCAGCGGCTCTTCGCGCATCACCACGTCCACGGAGTCACAGGTCGGCCCGCCCACGGTCCAGGGCACATCCGGGCCCGCGCGGTCGGTGCGGATGCGGTACTTCAGCCCCTCGGCCGCCTCGATGACGCCGCCGAAGAGGCCCGCGTCCCAGTGCATCCAGCGCTTGCCGGCGCGCGTGGCCGTGCCGAGCACCCGGCATACGAAATAACCAGCGTCGGACACGAGGTAGCGCCCCGGCTCGGCGATGACCTGGATGTCCTCCGGGAAGGCTTTCAGGCCTTCGTTCACGATCGCGCCGATGGTCTCGACCGATGGTATCGGCTTCACGTGCCGCACCGGGAAACCGCCGCCGATGTTCAGCAGCCGCGGCTTGAGCCCTACCTTGGTCATCTGCTCGAAGACGTTGCGTGCCTTCTCCAGCGCGACGCGCCAGTTTTCCGGATTGCGGCACTGCGATCCCACGTGGAAGGTGACGCCGGCGAGGTCGGCGCCCAGCCTCGCCGCCGCCGCGACGATTTCGCGGGCGTCAGTCGCACCGGCGCCGAACTTCCCGGAAAGCGGCCAATCGCTGCCGATGTTGGGCGCCGCGATGCGCAGGTACTGCTTCGCATCGGGCTTCACTTCGAACACGCGGCGCAGCTCCTCCACGCTGTCGACGACGAACCATTCCACGCCCTTGGAGGCCGCAAAGGCGATCGACTCGCGGGACTTGACGGGGTTCGAATAAAAGATCTCCGCCGCGGGTACCCCCAGGCCGAGCAGCAGGTCGAGCTCGGCCGTGGAGGCAATCTCGAAACCGTAATGCGGCCGCACGCGCGGCATGGCCGCGCGGAAGCGCCGCACCTTGCCGCGCACGATGGCCGTGTCGACGATCAGGAACGGTCGGGTGTACTTCTGGCCTGCCGCCTGGCGCACGATCTCGAAGTCCAGGCTGACCTCGGGGTGCGTGTCGAAGAGATTCTCTTGCGGTTGCTGCCTGGTGACTGCGGTCTGTCTTGTACGCACTACGTTAACTGGGCGATCCCCCATCAAAGTCTCCCGGCGAACGAACTAGGTTTCAGGAATGTCCCGAACGCAAACGTCGTACACCGGATACGAGTTCCTTTGGCTTGTCATGATGACCTCCTTTTCCTCGCGAGAAAGTGGCCGGCACAAAAAAACTGGCGCCGATTATGGAGCAATCGCGCCCCGCGTCAAGGGTTTTTTGACCCCTTTATGGTCCCTATAGGGCCCCGGCACCCACTTCACCACTAGATGTAGTGGTCCGTCGTGGCGCGAGGGCTAAATGCGCGGCAAGGTGACGCCTTTTTGCCCCTGGTACTTGCCGCCGCGCTCGCGGTACGAGGTCTCGCAAGGCTCGTCGGACTCGATGAAGATCACCTGCGCCACGCCTTCGTTGGCATAGACACGCGCCGGCAGCGGCGTGGTGTTAGAGAACTCGAGCGTCACGTGGCCCTGCCACTCGGGCTCAAGCGGCGTGACGTTGACGATGATGCCGCAGCGCGCATAGGTGGACTTGCCGAGGCAGATGGTGAGGACGTTGCGCGGGATGCGGAAGTACTCCACGGTGCGCGCGAGGGCGAACGAGTTGGGCGGGATGATGCACACCTCGCCGCGGTAGTCGACGAAGTTTTTCTCGTCGAATGCCTTGGGGTCGACGATCGTGGAATTGATGTTGGTGAAGATCTTGAATTCGGCCGCGCAGCGGATGTCGTAGCCGTAGCTCGATGTGCCGTACGAGACCACGCGCCGCCCGGCGAGCTCCTTCACCTGCGCCGGCTCGAACGGCTCGATCATCCGGTGCTCGGCCGCCATGCGCCGGATCCAACGGTCCGATTTGATGCTCACGTGTTCTGGACCACGATGTTCGGGAACTTGGAGCTCATGTCGCGCTGCAGCTCGGCGATCTTCACCGCGCAGCGGCGCGCGATGCGTCGGTAGATCTCGGCGGACGGTCCATCGGGGTCGGCGACCACCGTCGGCTTGCCCGAATCGGCCTGCACGCGGATCGCTTCGTCGAGCGGCAGCTGGCCGAGGAGCTCGGTGCCGTACTCGCGGCACATGCGCTCGGCGCCGCCGACGCCGAAGATGTGGCTGCGGTGCCCGCAGCTCGGGCAGACGTGGTAGGACATGTTCTCCACCACGCCGAGGATCGGGATACCGACCTTCTCGAACATCTTCAGCCCTTTCCTCGCATCGATGAGCGCAATGTCCTGTGGCGTGGTGACGATCAGGGCACCGGTCACGGGCACCTTCTGCGCGAGCGTGAGCTGGATGTCTCCGGTGCCGGGCGGTAGATCGACCACCAGGAAATCCAGGTCGCGCCAGCGCGTATCCTTCAGCAGCTGCTCGAGCGCCTGCGTCACCATCGGCCCGCGCCAGACCATCGGCGTGTCAATGTCGATGAGAAAGCCGATCGAGATCGCCTGCAGGCCGTGGCCTTCCATCGGCTCGAGGCTTTTGCCGTCCTTGGATTCCGGCCGCCCGGCGATGCCGAGCATCATGGGCTGCGACGGGCCATAGATGTCGGCATCGAGCACGCCTACCGAAGCGCCCTCGGCGGCGAGCGCGAGCGCTAAGTTGACCGCGGTGGTCGACTTGCCCACGCCGCCCTTGCCCGAGGCGACGGCGATGATGTTCTTGATGCCGGGGACGAGCTTCACGCCCCGCTGCACCGCATGCGGCACCACCCTCGAGCTCACCGCCACCGAAACGGCGCTGGCGCCAGCCTGCTTGAGCGCCTGCATCACCTGCCGGCGGATCGGCTCCTGCTGGCTCTTGCCGGGATAGCCGAGCTCGATCTCGAGCGTTACCTCGTCGCCGGAGACCTTGAGATTGCGCACCGAGCGCGTGGCGACCAAGTCCTTCCCGGTATTCGGGTCGACGAGGCTGCGGAGGGCCGACTGGACTTGCGCTTCGCTGAGCGGCATGGCGGGGGAAAAGCGCTTAAGTGTACCTAATCGCCGCTAGAATTTCTCCTTTTCCGCTCGAAGATGTCTGCGCGCACGCTCTTCGTCACGACGGCGCTGCCCTACGCCAACGCGCCCTTTCACATCGGCCACATTATGGAGTACATCCAGGCCGACATCTGGGTGCGCTTTCAGCGCATGCAGGGGCAGGTGGTGCACTTCGTTGGCGCGGACGACGCGCACGGCGCGCCGATCATGCTCGCCGCTGAAAAAGCCGGAAAGACGCCGGAGGCATTCGTCGCCGAGATCGCGCGTGGCCGTCGCCGCTATCTCGAGGGGTTCCACATCTCGTACGACAACTGGCACTCGACGCACTCGCCGGAAAACACCGAGCTCTCGCAGGACCTGTTTCGCAAGCTGAAGGCCGCAGGCCTGATTTACAGCAAGCCGGTCGAGCAGTTCTACGATCCGGTGAAGCGCATGTTCCTCGCCGATCGCTACATCAAGGGCGAGTGTCCCAATTGCGGCGCGAAAGACCAGTACGGGGACGCCTGCGAGAACTGCAGCAGCGTCTATTCCGCGACCGAGCTGCGCAACCCCTATTCCGTGCTGTCGGGCGCGAAGCCGGTGCTTAAATCCTCGGAGCACTTCTTCTTCCGCCTGTCGGACCCAAAATGCAAGGCGTTCCTGAGGCGTTGGATCGACACTCCCGGGCGCCTTCAGCCGCAGGTGATCAACAAGGCGAAGGAGTGGCTCGAGGGCGAAGGCAACAAGGCGCTCTCGGACTGGGATATCTCGCGCGACCCCCCTTACTTCGGCATCCGCGTGCCTGACATCGGGGAGGAAAAGTACCTCTACGTTTGGCTCGACGCGCCGATCGGCTACTTTGCCAGCCTGAAGAATTACTGCGGCCGCAAGGGGCTCGACTTCGACGCCTTCGTGAAGCCCGCGCGCGGCACGGAGATGATCCACTTCATCGGCAAGGACATCATCTACTTCCACACGCTGTTCTGGCCGGCGATGCTGGAATTCTCCGGCTACAAGCCGCCCGACCACGTGTACGTGCACGGTTTCATCACGGTATCGGGCGACAAGATGTCGAAGTCGCGCGGCACGGGCATCAGCCCGCTACGCTACCTCGAACTCGGCATGAACCCCGAATGGCTGCGCTACTACATCGCGGCAAAACTCAATGCCAATGTAGAGGACTTCGACTTCAACCCCGAGGATTTCATCGCCCGGGTAAACAGCGACCTTGTCGGCAAGTACGTGAATATCGCGAGCCGCGCGGCGGCGTTCATCCACCGCAAGTTTGGCGGCGCGCTTGGCGAGCTAGGCGCGGCGCCGCTTGTTGACGAGTTCAAGGCCAAGGCGACGCCCATCGCCGCGCTCTACGACGAGCGGGAATTCGGCAAGGCGCTGCGCGAAGTGATGCGCCTCGCCGATCTCGCCAACCAGTTCGTCGATGAGCAAAAGCCCTGGGAGCTCGCGAAGCGCGCCGGCGGCGAGCCGCAGTTGCGGCAAGTGTGCTCGGTGGCGCTCAATCTTTTCCGGCTGCTCACGATTTATCTGAAGCCGGTGCTGCCGGACACGGCGGCGCAGGCCGAGCGCTTCCTCGGGGTGGCGCCGCTTGGCTGGCGCGATGCCGCCTCGTTCATGCCCGGCGGCCATCGCATCAACGAGTACCGGCATCTGCTCGAGCGCGTCGAGCAAAAACAGCTCGATCAGCTGTTCGAGGCGCCCGCCGCGCCGGCAACCATCAGCATCGAGGAGTTCAACAAGCTCGATCTGCGGGTCGCGCGTATTACGCGCGCCGAGCGGGTGGAAAGCGCTGACAAGCTTTTAAAGTTGACACTCGACCTGGGCGAGGGCACACGCACGGTTTTCGCCGGAATCAAGTCCGCCTACGCGCCCGAGCAGCTCGAAGGCCGGCTCACGGTGCTCGTTGCGAACCTGGAGGCGCGCAAGATGAAATTCGGTGTTTCCGAAGGCATGGTGCTCGCCGCCTCCGGCGAGGGCTCGGGCATATTTCTCGTTTCGCCGGACCCCGGGGCAAGCCCGGGTATGCGCGTGAAATAGAATACGCCGATGGAGAGCTCCGGCCGCACGCTCGTCTGCAGCGTGCTGTTCCTCGACATCGTCGAGTATTCGAAGAAGCCGGTGTCAGAGCAGCTGCAGCTAAAGCAGGAATTCAACCGCGTGCTCACGAAGTCGCTCGAGCCGGTGCCGGCGCGCGACCGCATCATCCTCGATACGGGCGACGGCGCGGCGGTGACGTTCATGGGCGATCCCGAGGACGCGCTGTTCGCCTCCATGGCCGTGCGCGACGGTGCCGGCGCCCTGGCGGTGCGCCTGGGCGTCAATCTCGGGCCGGTGCGGCTGGTGAAGGACCTGAACGGCCAGCTCAACATCATCGGCGACGGCATCAATGTCGCCCAGCGGGTGATGAGCTTCGCCCGGCCGGGGCAGCTGCTCGTGTCGCGCTCCTTCTACGAGGTCGTGTCATGCCTGTCGCGCGACTACGCGAGCCTGTTTCACCATGAGGGCGCGCGCACCGACAAGCACGTGCGCGAGCACGACGTTTACTCGGTGGTCGGCGGCACGCCGGCGAGCCGCCGGCTCGCCGATACGGAGACGCAGTCCCTGGACGGTGAGGCGCCCGCGGGCTGGCTGGCGAAGAACGGCCCCTTAGGCCTGCGGCGATCCGCGCTGCTCGCCGCGGGTGTGGTGTTCCTGGCAATCCTCGCCGGCGGTGTCGGCGCCCGCGCGCTGCTTGAGCCGGCCGCGCCGCAGGCGAAGCCGGCCGCGGCGTTGCCGGCGCCGGCCGGCTCCCCCGAGTTGCCGACGAGGGCGGAAGCGCCACTCGGCAAGAAACTGGCGCGCCTCGAAAGACAACCCGCACCCCTGGCAAGCGGCAACGCACGAGTCGAGCTGGCGGTCGCGCCTTGGGGCGAGGTTTTGGTCGATGGGCACAGCCGTGGCGTGAGCCCGCCGCTTCGCGTGCTCGAGGTCGTCCCCGGCGCCCACACCGTCGAAATCCGCAATTCGACCTTTCCGGCGCACGTCGAGCAGGTACAGCTGAAAGCGGGCGAGGCGGTGAGGATCCGGCATCGGTTCCGATGAATGGCCGCGTCCTGATTGCCGTGGGGCTGCTCAGTGCACTCGCGGGATGCAGCACGCAGCCCATGCGCGATTTGCGCGATCATCTGCGCGATATTTTCCAGGCGGACAAAGGCAGCGCGGCGTTCAGGACAGGCCTGCGCCAATACGACAATGGCCAGTATGCCGACGCCGCCCGCAGCCTGCAGAGCGCCATCGACCTCGGGCTGAGCGACGCCGAAAGCGCGAACGCCCACAAGCACCTCGCGTTCATCAACTGTGCGGCGCAGCGCGAGCGCGCCTGCCGCGACGAATTCCGCAGGGCGCTCGGCGCCGATCCGCAGCTCGAGCTTGCGCCTGCTGAGTCAGGGCATCCCGTGTGGGGGCCGGTATTCGCCTCCGTCAAGGGCGCCTCGCCCTTCAAGATGGCGCTTCAGCAATACGAAGCGGGCGACTATGACGACTCGGCCAAGAGTTTCGAAGGCGCGCTGCGGCAAGGGCTGGGGGACAAGGAGCGCGCAAGCGCGCACAAGCATCTCGCATTTATCCACTGCGCGGCGCAGCGCGAGCGCCAGTGCCGCGACGAATTCCGCAAGGCGCTTGCCGCCGACCCAGCGCTCGAGCTCGACCCGGCGGAGGCAGGCCATCCGGTATGGGGGCCGGTGTTCCGGTCGGTGAAGGCCGGGCGCTAGAGGGCCGCGGCATGGAGCCCGCGCAGCTCGGCCGCTACGTGATCCAGTCGGAGCTCGGCCGCGGCGCCATGGGGGTGGTGTACAAGGCGCTCGATTCCGTGCTCGAGCGACCGGTCGCGGTTAAGACGGTCAACATCAGCCTCGAGCGCGAGCACGCCGATAAATACGAGCAGCGCTTCTACCAGGAGGCGCGAGCCGCCGGCGGCCTCAACCATCCGAACATCGTCACGATCCACGACGTCGGCAAGGCAGGCGAAGTCGTGTTCATGGCGATGGAGTACATCGAGGGCGTGGAGCTGCGCACGCTGATCGGCGAGGGACGGCCGCTGCGCGTACCTCAGGCGCTCTCCATTGCCGCGCAGGTCGCCGAAGGCCTCGCCTACGCGCACCAGCGCGGCGTGGTCCACCGTGACATCAAGCCCGCGAACATCATGGTGGTCGCCAACGGGCCGGTGAAAATCACCGATTTCGGCATCGCCCGCATGCGCGGCACGGGCGACCTCACCCAGACCGGGATGCTGCTCGGCTCGCCGAAGTACATGTCGCCCGAGCAGGTCATCGGCAAGCGCGCCGATCACCGCTCGGACATCTTCTCGCTCGGCGTGATCATCTACGAGATGCTGTGCGGCGCGGCGCCGTTCAACGGGGAGAACGTCACCGCGCTCATGTACCAGATCGTGAACTTCGTGCCGCCCGCGCCAAGCAGCGTGAACGACGCCGTGCCGCAGCTCGCGGACTACATCATCGCCAAGATGCTGGCGAAGCCGCTCGAGGAGCGCTACCAGGACGCGGCCGAGGTGGCGCGGGACCTGCGCGACTGCGAGCGCCAGATGGCCGCGAGCACAGGCGATACGCAGTCGACGCGACCTCCCGCGGCGAGCGTCGCCACGCCCCCACAACCCAAGCTCATGGACTCGACCGCCAAGACCATGGTGCTCGGCCAAGCGGTCACCCGTACGCGGGAAGCCGATCGGGTCGCGGAGGAGGCGGCGGGGGCGCCGGCGCGCGGGCTTGCCGCCTCGTTCGATTCGGCCGAAGCGACACAGCGGCTCGCCTCGCTCACCGGCGTGGCTACACCGCAGACCGCGACGCAGGCCATCAAGTCGATTGCGCGACCGCCTTTAGGCCGCTGGCGCCGGCGCGACTGGCTGGTCGTCGCGGGCGCTGCGCTGTGCGGGCTGGTCGCGGCGCGCGCGATCCTCAGGCGCGGGCGCTAGCGAAGCGCAGGCTCGGGGAACTCAGCGCCCGCCGCAGGCCGAGGGCATCGCGCTCACGGGATAGCCCTTGCAGTTCCAGCTCACCGTGCCCGACTGCACGCCCGGCGTGAGCGCCACTTCGAGCGCGTTCTTTTCGTTCCAGCCGCGGATCGCGCCATCTTCGGCGACGATCCACTTCATCTCACCATGCTTCGGATCGATCCTCGGAGCAAGCTTCACTCCCCTGCCCGCGCCGGCAAGCCCGCCCCCTTTCTCCGCGGCCATGCCGACCTGCTGCTGCGCGGGCTGAGCGCCGGCGAGGAGCGCCTGCGCGGCTTGCTTCGCCTCCGCTCCGGCCATTTGCGGCAGCACCACTGCGACGACGAGGAATCCGATCAAGGCGAGTGCCGCCACCACGAGCAAGCCAATGCGCATTTAGTTTCCCCCCGTTTTTGCTTATGTTCGCGTTGCGCGTCGAGC
>Ga0209805_1001291_pt1 | contig 15306 bp, 19 predicted proteins | sample GraSoiAngelo_148_FD_185905 | JGI IMG/M metagenome (GOLD analysis project Ga0209805, IMG submission 185905) | Grasslands soil microbial communities from the Angelo Coastal Reserve, California, USA - 14_1009_09_20cm (SPAdes) (version 2) | ecosystem: Environmental > Terrestrial > Soil > Grasslands ... | reverse complement strand
TTTGGTTGCGGAGCCGTTCATTGTCGTTCTTTCAACAATTAAGAACAGGCGAACTCGCTATCGCAAGCTGAAAGCGAGCGACAATCCGTATGGATCCACCTTTATGTATCTCGCCACCGTCTCCGGATGCCGTACCGCCGCAGTTGCTCGAGCTTCAAGTCAGAATTTCGACTTTGGCCACATAAAAGCATCATTCAACGCCTGAATAACGTATAGCCCCCGGCCTTCTGTAATCGACATTTTACAATAGATCAGCGAAGGGTGATCCAGGCGTAGAACATAAGCGCGATTCCAAAGCGAGTGAAGGCTTACTGTTCGATGTCCGAACAGCGACTCACGGCTGGATCGCCAGGTACTGCGGGCCACCATTTTCTTCCGGAACGCCAATCTCTGAAGCAAAGACAGTCGGCCCGCCCCTGCGCATGAATTTTAAGATATCGCCGCTGGCAGAGGGAGGAATCTGGGCGACAAAGAGTTTGCCCGCTCTGTCGAAGATTAGGCCTCGAGGATTACGGAGACCCGAGGCAAACATGCTTTTAACATGTGTCGTGGCAAGTACATCCAAATTGCCTCCCTCAGGAACCGTTAGCTTCCTCAATTGGGTAGGTCTCATTTCGGCAAAGTTGGGTCCTGAGCTTGCCTAGGGCGAACGGAGACATGCCGCGGTAGGAATCCGCCACCACCCAGCCGCCAGCCGTCAGCGCCCAAGAGACGACGAACTCAGCCCGTTGCGAGGCGTTGGCGCCTGCTTCCAGTTCATCAACCTGTTTGCTGCCTATTCAAACTGCAGCTAACGAGAAAGAGATGAGCTACGGCAGGGTGAAGACTTTTTATGGCAGCGGGACACCGCGGAACGGTAGGCGCTTTGAGCCACTTCGAGAGCGTATTTTTCATAATTTGTTTTTGTTAATTAGTCCGGTTCTCCGTTGGAAAGAGGCTAGCAATAACCAGATGGCGCTAAACAGGCTGACCAGTTTCGCGTGTCGCGAGAACTAAGGGCTTTGAGCGGCGCAGCGTCAGAGAATTATGTAACACCTCATCTTGAGAAAGCGTTCTCTGAATGCGAAAGTGGCATCGTGCAAATGAATGGCGCGATCTACGGGCGCACGGTCCCGGTCCCAAAGCAGCGCCGGCGTCGGTTAGTCATGTCGTTCGAAATGGTGCGCCTGGATCGCGCGTCGTCCGAGCCGCTTTACCAACAACTGTGCCGTCAGATACGAGAAGAACTTGAGAGCGGGAGCTTTGACTCAAGCGCTTCCCGTGTGCCTTCCTCCCGAGTTCTCGCTGCAACCCTCGGGATTTCGAGACCGACCGTGAACCAGGCGTTCTCAAAACTAGTTGAAGAAGGCTATCTTCAAGTCCGGAAACGGTCTGGCATCTTTGTCGCCGATCATTTACCAGCAACTTTTCTGAAGGCTGCCAGACTGGCGACGGGCGCGCGCACCGAGCATTCCCCGCGCGTCGCGCAACGAGTGACTAGGATGACCGATTCTCGCAGCGGACGACAACTCGATGTCGGCATTGGCGGCCCGCCATCTGTCACGCTCATCGCGGGGTTGCCGGCCGTGGATGAATTCCCGATTGCTGTTTGGGAACGTTTGCGCGAGCAGGTTTTGGCAAAGAAGGGAGCCCACCTATTACGTTATGCCTCGAGCCGTGGCGAGATCGAACTACGGAAGGCGATCGCGGCTTACTTGTGCGACTTCCGCGGCGCCAATTGTCGTCCCGATCAAATCGTAGTCGTGGGCGGCATGCAGCAGGCGATGCTGGCGTGCGCGCTCGCGTTAATCAATGAAGGTGACGTGGCATGGATCGAAGACCCCGTCTTTCTTCAGGCACGTAATGTCCTGGCTTTTGTCGGGGCCAAAATAATCCCCCGCCCGATCGATCGTGAGGGGCTGGTAATCGGGAAGTGCTCACGTCAAAATTCTCCCAGACTCATTCTTGTCACTCCATCGCACCAGTTTCCCTTGGGTGTGACGATGAGCCTGAGGCGACGGAAAGCTCTGATCGAGTTCGCGGAGTCGCGCGACGGCTACATCCTGGAGGATGATTACGATTCCGAGTTCCGTTTCGATGGGCCGCCGCTGCCGTGTCTTCAAGGTTTGGACAATGCCGGCCGGGTTATTTATACCGGCACTATGAGCAAAATCCTTTATCCATCGCTGCGCCTCGGTTTTCTGGTCGCACCGCCACAACTTGTCGATACCCTCGTCAAGGTACGCGCGGTTATGGACCAGCACTCCCCAGCGATTGATCAAGCTACCCTGGCGCGTTTCATCACCGAAGGATTCTTCCTCAGCCATGTGAAACGGATGCGCGAACTCTATGCCCAGCGACGCGTATTCTTTATCGAACAATTCCAAAAATGGCTGGGCGACTATTTCGATCTGGAAGTGACGCCGGCCGGTTTGCACTTCGTCGCCTGGCTGCGGCGCGGGGAAGATTTACCGTTATTCATGCGTGCTCGCGAGCAAACCGGCATTTGGTCCCGCCCTCTTTCTTTCTTCTGCATCAAGGCTCAGTTGGATCCGGCATTTGTCTTTGGATTTGCGGCGTGGTCGCAAGCGCAAATTGAACAAGGTTTGGCAAAACTGGCGTCGGCTGTTAAACGACTGAAGCAGCATGGCGCGGGAAACGGTTCATCTTTTCAAATCCACCGTTTCTCACCTGCTACGACTTCATACTGGCCGTCGATAGCTGCCGATGAAATTCACTAGCTAACAAAAATTGGATTGAGCCAAACAGCAGGCTCTTTCGAAGGCCAAGCGACAATCAGAAAGACTTGTGGACGCAGCCACTCGCTTGCGGCTCATTTGCGAAGCGCGCCGTCGTCCAGCTGATAAGCAGCTCCTCGAGCGGTGTACCAGGTTGGAAAATCGTGAGGTGGTCGCGCCCCGCGAATGTCCAATACTCGAGTCGTTGACCAGAAGAGCAGCGGTCTTCGACATACGCGTCAGTGGCAGACGACGGCACGACGGTGTCCGAGAGGCCTTGCGCGATTACGACGGGAGCCTTTATCAAACTGTCCGGTGTGTTCCGCGCAAGCCGAGCTTGAAGTGCATTGTTCGAACTCGTCGCTAACGCTGGACCGTCGAACGTCGCCACCAGTGTTTCGATGCGTTCCGCATCCTCGGGCGGGACGAAATCGCATAAATCTACTATCTGACGCGCAGCATCGAGCGCCTCGGGCCGAAGCGCTTGCTCGAATGTGATGTCAGGGTAAAACCGGCTGTACGATAACGCGAGATACGGTCCAAACCGTTTGTCCGCCGCGACGTTCATCGCGAGAATGTTCTTTATGTTCGCGGCCGGTGCGATTGCCGCGACGCCGAGGATTTCGAGATCCGGTGCGTAGCGCGGCCCGACAATGCCGGTCCAAAGCGCTGTGTGCCCACCCTGCGAGTAACCCCATATCACCATGCGTTTGTCGAGGATAAGCTCGGACATCTGTCGCGCGGCACGCACTGAATCGAGCCCCGCGCGCGCTTCGCCTTCGCCGATCAGGTACGGATGCGGGCCACCCTTCTCTGCGAAGGAGTAATCTGTCGCCACCACGACCCAGCCAGCCATCACGATCCGGTTGCACCAGGGGATGCCCTTGGTCGGCAATGACACAAGCGACGGCATGCATTTCTGCAGCAGGCCTGTCGTGGCGTGCTCCCATGCGATGACAGGACGCGGGCCCGCGGGAGGATCGGTCGGCGCGAAGACGGTCGCGACCGCCGTCGCTGGCGTGCTGTCGTCCACAGTGGTTGCATAAAGGACGCGCCAGCCTCGCACGCCGGCTGGCAGCATCACATCCTTGAGCGGTTCGCTCCGCAGTAACTCGCCAGGCTTGCGCGGCACGTCCGAGGGCGGATCGTAGAATGCATCCGGCGCGTGCGCAGTGACGCTCGCGCGAAGCGCCTGGGGTGTTGGCGCAGGGCTCGACTCTGACGACGCTCGCTTGGACCGATTGCAGCCGGCTCCGGCGAGCAGAACAAGCAGCACCGCGAAGCCACTCAAACGAAGTGCGGCAACGTTCATAAGCTCCTTGGGGAAAAGCGCGCTCCGAATACGCGAAGTTCTACAGCCGATCACACTCCACTATGATCCGCGCTTATAATGACGCTGGCAACGTGATCGAAGTGCATCGACACAAGTGCGATTTCCGAAAACCGTACAAACGAGCAATCTCCGGTCTCATTCGGCGACATTTGTCGCGGTAATTTCGGACGCTCTCGTCTCTGCTCATTTCGATGTGCCGGCAAACCCAAAAGCGGGCTCAACGAAACCGCATAACACACAAAAGTGGACAGGTCGAAATTTGCGAGGTGGATATTGTGCTTTTGCCACCTCGGCCTTGCAATGAGGAATTCAATTAAGGAGGCAATAAGCATTATGAAACCAAAACAAATAATTATCAGCATTCTGGCAGTTCTATTCGTGTTCCCATTGTTGGGGACGTTCGCTCAGCAAGCAGCGAGCTCCGGCTCTATCGAAGTGATCACGACTTTTGATTATCCCGGGACCGGAAATCAGACCTTGCCGCAAAAGATTAACGAAAGAGGCGATGTTGTTGGCGAGTTCATTGATTCGACCGGAGTGGCGCGCGGTTTTGTCCGGTTCAGCGACGGTAGCTTTAGCGCGCCGATCGTTGACCCTAACGATACCGTTGGTTTTACCGAAGGACGAGGCATCAATAACCCACGCACCGTAGTCGGTGACTATGCCACCAGCGATGGTAACCTTCACGGGTTTTTCCTGTCGGGCGGCACCTTCACAGAATACGATGTTCCCGGCGCGGTCAGCACCGCTGTGCTTGGGATAAACAATCCCGCCGACTTTGCCGGCACGATTGTTGACGCCAGCGGGCTCCAGCAGGCGTTCGTCAGCGTTGGCGGAACCGTAACGGTGTTTAGCGTCCCAGCAGCTCCCGCGACCCTTGCTTACGACATCAATGATTCAAAGCGGTTGGTGGTGGGATACTATATAGACGGCTCAGGAATCCTTCACGGTTACTACCGGGACGCCAGTGGCGCGCTGCACTTCCCGATCGATCCTCCGGGTTCTGTTGGGACAATCCTGTTTGGAGATAACAATAGGAACTTTGTGGTGGGCAGATATGCGGACGCCTCAGGCGTGACGCATGGACTCTTCTTTGTCCCGCCAAACAATTTTTTCACTTTCGATTTTCCCGGGTCAACCTTTACATCGCTAAACGGAATCAGTTCGCAGGGGAATATCACTGGTCGTTACGTCGATGCTTCCGGCATTGCCCACGGAATCATAGCTCGCGTGAGAGGCACACCGCCGACAAAAGCAGCGGGGCCGGAAATCAAACCGAATTCCCCGTCACTGGTCACTCCACTCGATCAGTCGCCCGCGGCCTGGGGAGGTGCAATGCCGGCGCGCTGAGTTGGTGGACTCCGCGGTCGCCGTTTCGGGTTTCAGAAAACGCACGCCGATTTCTCATCGGCGTGCGTAACGATACGTTAGTCAGCTTTTAATTCGCCTGCACAAGTAAACGCTTTCAGTCCCCGCTCTCCGTGTTCTGAAAAGACGTGATTAGCCACTTCCCGTTAGTTTTGACCATCACCATCGTGGTAATTTCTTTCAGAACTGGAACGGCCTCGCCAGTGGGACGACTCGAACCGGTCACGTCCCACGTAGCATGGACAAGTGCAACGTCGGGCGTTGAAAAACGAACTTCTACACCGGTAAGCTTCCGAACGGCAGTCTTTAATCTTTTCTCAAACAGTTCCGTGTGCCGCTGCACAATCTCCTGCACTCCCTTCCAGTGGACACCGGCGATGTTTACGTAGTCACAGTCTTCAGTGAAGAGACGACCGAAGGCGGCCGTGTCATGGCCGTTCCAAGAAACTTCGTATTCCGCGAGAACATTGCGCACAGCACTCTCATCGTCATTGGCGTAGTCGTAGTAACTCAGAGGCGGGTAGACATATCCGTAATTATAGCCGGACGACCCATAGCCATAGTTACCATATCCGTATCCGTAGCCGGAGTTATCGGAGGGATAGGAATATACGTAGGATTCGTATGGGTAGACCCAGTTCCAGCCCCACCAAGGACCCCACCACCATGGAGAGGCGAAGTTGCCGATAAAGATGATTTGGTTGAAATGCTTGAAGCGATGAAACCGATTATCTCGATTAAAGTCTCGGTAGTTGAAACGGTTAAAGCGTCGAAGGCCCAAGGCTGAATTCATCATTGGAGCGCGGTGCATTGGCATCCGTCCCACCGAACCTGGCATGCGGTGCATCGGCATTCGGGCAATCGAACGTGGCGTCAACGCGCCGCGCATTCCCATCTGGGACATCGAATTACCGTGCCCCCTCATCTGCGCCGTCGCAATCGAGGCTGCGAAAACGCATGCCACCACGCAACCAAGGAGAACGAATTTTCTCCAGTTCATAGCATCATAGGTTTCTAAAGATTGAAACCCCGGGGATTCGAAAGTTGCGGCACTGGAAAAGATAAAAGGTAGCGGTCGCGTTACCTTTAGTCTCTGGGAAACCACCGCACCTGACGATGACAATCATTTGCTGCCTGCCCAGTTTACCGGTCGTATTTTGGCATTTGCTCACTCCTTCTCGGCGTTGTATCTGCGTCTGCGCTACGACTCGAGATCGGCCGCCTCAACTCGCTGCCTAGCTGGTGTGATTAAAAAATCTGATGAGTCATCACCCCGCCATCCACGAGCAGGCTCGCGCCTGTGATCCAATGCGCCCCGGATGAAGCCAGAAACAGCTACGCCGCAAGTTCCCGCTTCAACATCACGTATCGCCGCACTGAGCCGTTCCAGTGCATCGTGGAGGCGTGCCGCACGCATGACCGTTCAATCGAACATATCGGCTGTTGAGCATCAAGCAACGAAGCTACTCTTTCTGGCTTCGGTGCAGTCATCCGCGTTCACGATGAAGCGGGCAACGTGGTCGAAACGCACGAGCACGTGGGCGATTTCAAAGAGCCATGATTCAATTTTTTGTCGCGCCGTGCGGCCGCATCCATTGTTGTAGACGAAATCTTAGATTCCTTTTTTGGCCGATCCGGCGGAACCGTTGTCGTCCGCTTCCCGACCCGCCAGCGTCTAGAAAATTGCGGATGAAAAAATAGTCTTGCAAGGGTTTGTGAAGAACTGTTAATAACTTGCAATAAATCCGGGGGTTTGTGGAAATGGGCGGTCGTGTGAGAGACTTGGGTCTTCGTAGTCCCTACGACAAGGTGGGCGGCTTGTTTTATTTCGGCCGAATGCTGGACAAAATCCGTCGCCATGACAACGGCGAATTGCCTCTCGAATATGAAATGAACCTTGGAAAAGGTTTTGACGAAAAATGCACAACCTTTCTCCGAGTTAGATACGAGCTAGTAGTCGAGTACGTGAACCACGGCCTCAACGACGCGGCAATTTTGCAGTCGTGTTTTGGGATGGGAAATCGACCGTCCGAGGGTGAGATTTATATGTGGAATGAATTCATGCGAAAACGAGGCTGGAATGACGAACTTTCCGAGACGCTGGAAAGCGAGAAAAAAAAAGAAGCCATGGTTTCCAGGTCGGAGATCCAGACAATGTTTCAATTCATCGATGCTGATGAAGGGCGCTTGGTAAACGATAACCATACAAACAGCTCCTCGCGCTCAAAGTATGGCAGGACAGGAAATGGCGTTCCGGCAAAAGAATAGAGACCGCTCCCGCGCTCTAAAAGCGTGGTAGTCCTTGCGATTCGCACGGCTTCATATCCGTGGTGGCACGATAAAACTAGCCAATCGTTGCCACACAGTTGCCGAATAACTTGGTGATGACGCCCCGCCGGAGGTCCCGTAAGCGATTGCCTTCGGCCCGGTGTAATCCCGTCACCACCGCCCATTAAACCAGAACTCTCCGTTTTGGTTTCGCCGCATCCCTAGAAATCAGAGGAAAACCTATTTCGAGCTAGGAAATGCTTCTAGGTGGAACCTGTGGCCGTTGCATACTTATGAAATCGAGCCACGTAAGATAAGTGTCGATCTGACCACCGGTGCAATCGGATGCGCGCAGTTCTACAGTCGACCACCTGAAGTCAGCGACTGCGAGGGTCGCCAAGGATTCCGGGGACTTACCCTTGGCCCGGTGTCCACATTTAGCACGGCTCCACTTCAATAACCGCCTCTCCGCACGCGGTGACGTGCTCGCAGCCGCTGCAAAAGAAACTTCAACCCAGAATCCTCGGCTTGTCACGCAAAAAAACATCATTAAATTTCCCGGGCCGCAGCCCGATAATCTAACGGAGATAGATACTCTCGCGTGTCACGGGCACCCAGTATCGACATGGGATCCCGTCAATCCAAATCAACGAGGTGATTGACGCGGCTCTACAAAATCGATCAGTTGGCATCTTGCGCCTTAGGTGCCGATGCCAATCTGGCCGAACGTTTGCTCAGAGAATGTTAAACATTCCAGTTTCGACTCATTCATGCGTATGTTCAGCCGCGCACGCTACAATGGGGTGCCGGCGACTTAAGACTGTCCTGCTGCTATGGTTGGAAGCGCGTGACGTAGGTAGCCCAGTTCGCGAACGCTGTCCGGTTTAAATCGGGGATGAACTCGGTTGCCATCCAGAGCGCGTTGTCGACGTTGTCCACTGCAGCGGCCGAGTAGTCACCCCACCGCGCAATTCCGTTTCCGCCGAACTCTGGGTAGCCAGTAAAGCCATCCTCCGGCAAGTTCCCGGCACGAGCTATGTTGATAGAGCTCACGGTTGTTCCTGTGAGGCTGACAAAGCCCGAACTGGGGAAATTGTTACGGCCAGACACTGAAAATTCGATGGCGCCGTTACCATCGGTGTTAATGGCGATGGCGGGATACATGAGGAAGAGGCCGGAGCGGCCGATCACTCCCTGAGTAAAGAGGCTGGCAGTTAGATTTCCATTCGTGATCTGCGGTGTGAAAGCAAAGTACTCCACGACTTCGATGTTGTTGCCGTTGTCGTCCCTCATTGCTGAGCTAAGCGTCGCCCAGAGATTACCGTTTACGTACTCGGCAGAAGAAATCGTGTCAATCCCGGCATCCAAGCCTTCGACGGGCTCACCAAGAGACGCGCCCAGCGGGTGGAAACCATTCTTTTGCGGGACGCCGAAGTTCGGGAACACATACTCCTGCGTGCTTACTGCTGTTCTACTCAACTGCAGATTCGGGCTCGGCGTATCGAGAGAGCTGGTATTGGTCAACGCCCAGATAGCTATGTGGCGGCCGCTGTTGCCGGAGACGTTCGAACTAGCGAAGTACTCGGTCCCGCCATTACTCAGCACCGGAGTCTGCCCTGGAGGAATGTAGGCAGGCCAGACTCTGAACGCGAACCCGGTGTCGGAAAAGGGAATCCGAAACAGCTCAAGACGTCGGGGCGGTCGGCCTCCGCCGTTGTTGATCAGCGCGGTCTTTGAAACAGCCAAAATGGCCGCGCCGATGTAGCCATCAAAACTGCCGTCTGGGTTTATCTTGAATTCCTGCCAGTTAACGAACAGGCCGTAACGGTCCACAGCAAAATGCGGAAAATCGGGTATTCTCGGGCCATTGCCATCCGGGGCATTCGCGCCGGTCGTGTTGAACGTGTAAGTGGCATAGGCAGCCCGCGGGTCGTCCGTCTGGCTGACGGCAAGGTAAAGTCTGCTCTGACGCAAAGGCGTGCCGTTGCGCGTGTTCAGCTGCGCCCAAGCCATGACGAACCAGCGCTGCGTTTCCGGATCGAACAAGCAACTCACATCACCGGCAAAAACGCCGAATTCTCCCGTGGTGCGATTGATGGCAGGCGGTAACCCAAACAACTCGTCGAGCGAGATCGGTCGGGGGAGCTGCACGATACCGTTTGTATCGTAAACATTAATCGCGGCATTTACTCCTTCCAGCACAAAGCCGTTGCCGACAGCGAGCCCCTGGTCTGGTGGCTCAGTGCTGAATTGATTCCCGCCGCCGGCGTAGAGCCGCTGGTCGAGATGGGTCAAACCAATGAAGCCGCGGAAGGACGATTCCGGTGTCTCAGGCAAGCTGGCCAAAGGTGTAGCAGGCAATTGCGGCGCGGTTTCTCCAGTGTCCTGCATGGGCGGCAGCAGCTTGGGAAAACGATTAAAGTGAGTCTCTCCGCCGGCACTTCCTACGGGGCCAGGCGATTCACTGGCCAGCTGCTTCAGGTTGACGATTGGACCAGCCGCGACGTTGGCCCTAAAGTCCGTGCTGGTGTAGACAACCGGCGGGGCGACGGGCGTGCTCTGGGCCAGAGCGAGGCAGATTGGCAGAATCAACGCAAAAAAGCCGGCAAAGCGGCGCAAGTACGGAAGCGGAGTTGTGGAGAATTGTGTGTTCATGGCTACAGGAATCGCTATCACGCCATGATTTAGTCGTGACAATCACGTTTCTTCTTTTCAGGCGTTGGATAATGTTTTTTGCGTAACCTCAGGCCAGATTTCCCGTAGTACACAAGTAAAGGGCTGCGAATGAGTTCTCAATGACGAGAAGTCACGCAAGCCCGAAACAATAAAAGGAAAAGCGCCACGCCGGAAATGACCCAGCGTTTACTCCACGCGATGTCACGGCAGCGCAAGTACCAGTTGCACCACAGGCGTGCCGGATTGTGTTGTGAGTGTAGTCGTCCGGCAGCTAGTGGCACCTTGTTTTGCGAGCTGCACCGACGGACGCGAAACTTAGAGAACAGAGAAAAGCAGCGCAAAACATTTAAGCGGAAGATTCGATACCTTAAAGCTGAAAGCTACAGATTCACGGGGGGCGACCCTTATGAGCGAAAACGGGACAATATTTTCCGATCCGAGTGTGCTCAATTGGGAGTGTGTTTTCATAGGGCCTGCTTTCAGATGTTTTTTGTCACAAGACGCGACACAAACTCAGCCACGGCTCCGACGGGCGCAAGTGGCAGCAGATTGAATCGAAGGACCTGATATCATTGAATTTTCGCGTGTGACTCGTTCAAGTTCGAGAAACGTCGTCAGCTTTTCATCCGCGTGCACAACGAAACCCCGGCGGGCCCTACGGTGTGCCTCAATAATCAAAACAATTCGCCAGGATGGCTGTCAGCTTGCGAACCGAAGCGTCGGACATCCTGACGTTCTGGAAGCGCTGGCTCTAGTAACTGGATTCGTGGTTGTTATGTGTCTTGGTTAGTCGCGTTGGCGGACAACTGTCGGAATCACTAACAGTTTAGAAGCCAATTGAAACTCAATCCACTACAACTTTCTTAATCGTAACAGGCTCCTACTCAAGTCGATAATTACTACTTACGTCGATTTGGCATAATCTATGCTACTTTTTCCTTTGTCTCTTTGCCTATATGAAAAGAAACACAATTCCAAGCGGTAAATTCGCACTCTTCTGCACCGCTGTTACCGGCGCGTTGCTTATGTTCAGCCACAGTGCGCATGCACTTACGGTATTTGACATCGGCGACGCCCGTGACTTCGGCTCCGTGAAATTTTGCGGCTCTGACCGACTAACTTATGTCAACCATTTGGCTAGCATGGCTCTGGGCACCACTGGCAAATACAACGGACAGAGCTATTCACGATTAAACAACGCGTTTGGCTCGTTGCCTCAGGCCGTGTCGGCTGGTCATGTAGACGGTACCGGTAACAGGATAAATCTTGGCTCTGGCGGCTTGTATACCTACTTATTCGCGAACTACAGCGGCCCAAACTCCAGATCTGAAGTTTGGTACGTCGGACATCTGAGCGGCAATATCAGGATTCCGGCAATGGTTGGCGCGTATGCTCTTTCGGGGTGGACGCTCTTTGGACCAAACGTTCCAGGAGTTCCCGACGGCGGCACCACCGCGATGTTACTCGGTGCAGTGCTTGGGGCGCTTGGTATAGCCCGGCGCGTCCTAAAGATTTAGCTGCTTAGGGTCCCTAGACCTAGCAGCCGTAACAAATTGATTTGCCGGGCAGGTGAAACCTGCCCGTTTTTTTTCCATGTGCAGGAAGCCGTTGAGGCGCAAAGCCAGCAACCGAAACCTCGTTAGATGCTGATGCCGCTCTGGCTTTTTCTGGTATCGTCCTTCGCGGTTGCGGTCATTACTGGACTCGCCAATCCGTCTCACGGAGGGCTATTGACACAAGTCATCCAGTGCCTTCTAGGCATCCTTTCCTTAGCGACCATCATTGCTGGTTTTTGCTTTTATGGTTGGAAAATCGGGCTATTGAACTTTTTTGTTGTTTTAACAGCTGCCAATGTAGGCGTTTGGCTATTTCAATGTCTCTTGAAGAAATCACGGTACATTTAACTACACGATGTAGTTATCGCCTGCCTGACGCGATGATTCGTTTTTGATTTTATGAAGTGCCGCACGAATCGCCGAGTCCAATTCCACAAACGCCATCAGGTTTTCATCGGCGTGCGTAACGAAACGCCTTCGATCGTTTCGCTGCGCGTCAGCAATGAAGATTACCGCATTTCTGTAGCCCCGGGCGCCGCCCGCGGTCACGTCAACTAGCAACGCGAAACGCGCGCTCCGTTTGATTACGCGGCTTCTGGTTCTTCGCGTATTCGGTTCAGGGCGGACCTGGCCAGCCATTCCCGAGCTTTTTGTCGCAATTCGGCCGCGCTACGCAGCGCCAGCTTCTCTTTGATGCGCATCTGGTGCGTCTCAATCGTTTTGACGCTGACATTCAATTCACTAGCTAATTCCGAAACACTGACGCCTCTGCCAATAAACGAGAAAATCTCCAGCTCACGATCACTCAGACTGTTAACATCGAAGCTGCCCGATCCTTTCGCGCCAGCTGCGAAGTTGCTTAAAATTAGCGGTAGCACACTCGCGCCAACGTACGGGTGACCGCTCGAGATTTCATCGAACGCCCTGACCAGTTCGGGGGCATCCTCGATAGTCAGGTATCCGCGTGCACCCGCCCGAAATGCTCGTTGAGCCGAAAACGGATCAGCATGCTCGGAGAGGGCAAGTATTGCGGCAATCGGATTGAGATTCCGGAATTCTTTAATCAACTGTATCCCGTCAGCACCAGTGAGCCTCAACCCAATCACAACAAGATCCGGTTTGTGACGCAGGAATAACTCACGGGCCAAAGGCGCTTCGTCCGTTTCGCCGCACGCTGTAAATTGCCTGCTTTTAGCGATCAGCGAGAGCACGCCGGACCGAATGAAGCCTGTTCGATGAACAACGAGTACTTTTGGTTTTGTCCGGCGTTTCCCTGACACGTCGTCGGGGGCTTCTGTCGGGGATTTCTTTATTCCATGCGCAAAGACGTTTCTCAGCGGTCTGTCTTTACCTTGCTGCCTATGCCGGTGTCTGCGCACTTCAGAATTATTTGCCGCCGTTTGTAGGGTAAAACCCGACAGACGCCAAGCCAAAAATTCAGGGATTAACCCCGACAGACAGACTTTCGGCTGTCCGGCTAACCTCTGCGTCAGGTCAAAACATGAAAAAAACAATATTTACCGCTTTACCGGCCACGCCCCTCTGCTGTGGCGGCTGTTGCGTTGCCATTGCGCGGCCGCGAAGACAGATCCTCATGTTTGCGTTCGGCACTGCATTCTTTCTTTCATCTCCAGTTCAGATGGCACTTTCCCAAGGGAACAATTACGAAGGGCCGGTCGGCGTGTCCGGAATCTTCAACGGGAATATCAGCACCGGCTGCTCGTATGATCCACTGACTCACAGCTCGCACCGCGAGGTCACCGACATCGTTGTGCCAGGATCAATTGGAAAATATCCGCTCAAAATGACGCGTTATTACAATAGTCGCCAGCAATACTATGCAGGAACTGCGATCGGACTGGGCCCTGGCTGGGCGCACGAGTATTCGTGGCTTTTGTATACCGCAGGTGAAAAGGTTGTTTCTCCTCATGGCAATGTCTACGATTTCCACTGTGGTCCGCCCGTTGGTGTGTCGGAGAGTTGGGATGATGGCCTTCAAGGTCCACATCCCAACGGTGGCACATGGCGTCTCGCTGACGGTGGGAAAGTCCATTTTCTTAATGGTAGCCAAGTGGATTACATTGAAGATCCGTACGGACTTAGAACGACCATCGAGTATCAGAATGGCCGGCGTTGGCGCGTGACCGAACCGGGTGGCCGCTGCCTGATATTTACCTACGGTCCTGCTCAAGATGCGGACGGGACTCTGATGTTAACGAAGGCCGAAGCCTACGATTATTACGGTGGGCATCGTATCGACTCGGTTAGCTATAGCTACAGGGAGTATAATCCTGTTGATCCACTCCCGCAGGGACGCCAGCCCAAGATGATGTTAAGGACAGTGACTTATAGCGATGGGACTTCCGCCACCTACGACTACACGTATGACAATGTCAGGGAGGATGCTCAGCATGGTACTTTTAAGATGTTCCCTCTCCTGCAGAGCTGTGATGATGTGCGTTACGGCGGACCGATGAGGACAATCTTCTATGATTACCAAAACGGTGGACCCCACGGTGCGATTACGCTCGAGAAGTATAGCGCCAGGGGCTCTATGGTCTCTTCAATCGATCCGGGAGCGCCCACTGGTGGAGGCGATCTGCCAGAAACGTTTACCGAGACCCGCGGCGACGGTCCGAGTCGCAGCTTCGCTTATAATCCGTTCCACCATTACACCGAGAACATTTGCGACGACTACGAGAACAACGATCCGCCACAGCAAATGCTTAAGAATTACACCGATTTTCAGGGGAAGACGACTTGGATCCATTACAATACGAACTGGTACATTGATGGAGTTACCGACGCGCGAGGCACGGAAGAAGGCGATCCAAATCACACGACCAATTACACTCGCGGACTGGCTCCGCCACAAGGGATTATACTTATACCGGCACCAATGGTGGCCCCTGGTACGTGATGAAGATCACCGATGAACGCGGCAACCAGACGATTCATACGCGTGACATCAACCATCGCATTACACAAACCGACTACAAGGATGCGAGTAATGTTCTTCTTGCCCGTGAAACGTTCACCTACTGCGATCAGGCAGACGCCAATCAATGCGGACCGGTGAATCCAATAACTGGCCAGATGCATGGACAGATCAAGAGACATCAACTCAAAAATGGCGCCTACATTCATTACCGCTACGAGTCCCAGGGACGTGGCCTGTTGATCGACAAATGGGAACCGACCTGGACTTCGAGCGCGAGCGAGAATGAACCGAAGACACATTACGAGTACTACGGACCTAATGATCGTGTCGGAGGCAACCTTTGGATCGATCGAGTGATGACCGTGACGGGGCCGCCGCCAAATTGGGCCTACAGCAGTCAAGCCTCCGAAACGTACGAATACGATCGAGCACTGGGCGCCAATGGTA
>Ga0209805_1001284_pt1 | contig 15348 bp, 15 predicted proteins | sample GraSoiAngelo_148_FD_185905 | JGI IMG/M metagenome (GOLD analysis project Ga0209805, IMG submission 185905) | Grasslands soil microbial communities from the Angelo Coastal Reserve, California, USA - 14_1009_09_20cm (SPAdes) (version 2) | ecosystem: Environmental > Terrestrial > Soil > Grasslands ... | reverse complement strand
CCACGTGAACCTGCTGACACACCCGAGCCCTAAGCAGGCGTCCGACTTCTACACGCGCGTCGACAAGCAGTGGACCGCGCTGTGCACGGCGATTCGGCTGCTCGATCACGCGGCCTGGCGAGAGCCCGCCCGGCCCGCCGCGGTGAAACCGTTGGGAGAACCGTTGGGACTCGTTCCCGCTCGGACTTCAACGACTTGGGTGATGGAGCCGACAGCCGGACTTGAACCGGCGACCTACGGTTTACGAAACCGTTGCTCTACCGACTGAGCTATGTCGGCCCGGAAACGAGGGACGTTGCTTCTAACAACTCCGCGACGCGACGGTCAAGCCACTTCCCACGGAGCTCGGCCGCTCGCCATTGACAAGTGCGTCGGGCGGTCCAGACTGCGCGACCATGAAATCCCTCCGCAGCGTCGCGGTCGCCGCCGCGCTGCTCGCGGCGTGTAGCGAGCCGTCCGCGCCGCAGGGCCCGGCCGAAGTGCAACTCTCCACGGATCTGAATCCCGGCATGGTCGATGCCGCGCTCACGATGATCGCGCGCAGCGGCGGCCCGCGCGGGGAGCGGATCGCGGGCATGCACGCCGGGGTGTCCGCATTGCCGGGCGCCGCCGGTGCGCCGGTCCCGGGTGGGGAGCAGACGCCGAAGCCCGCCGAGAGCGGCGACGTACGCTGGGACAGCGAGCCATTCGGCGCCATCGCCGCGGCCGCCAGAGGAGAGCTGCTCCCCGCGCCGCCGACCGGCAGCGACGTTCCTCCCTTGTGGAGGGATCCGGGCGGCACCTGGGTGGCGGTGGGCGGCCGTGCGGTCGTGCTGCTCGTCGCCACGGACGAGCTCGGCGAGCACGGCGCACCGGTGCGGTTCACCGCGCTCACCGAGCCATGGCTGAAGGGAAGGGTTGCCGTCCCCTCCCCGACCGGCGGCATGGCGCTGGCGCACTTCGCCGCGCTCTACGCCGCCTGGGGCCCGGAGCGAATGGAAGCCTGGCTCAAGCAGCTCAAGGCGAACGAACCGCAGCTCTACGCCAACGATGACCAGGTCCGGCAAGCGGTGGTCAGTGGCCGCGCCATCGTCGGCATGGTCGCGAGCGACGAGGCCGCCAAGGCCGCAGCCAGCGCCGCGCACGTGCTGCCCGTCTATCCGAACCAGAAGAGCATCGGCACCTTCGTCTGGCCGACCGCACTTTCGATCGCGAAGTCCGCGCGCAATCCCGAGGCGGCCCGCAAGCTCGCCGAGCGCCTCGCGGATCGCAACACCGAGCAGCTCCTCGTCGCCCGCGTGCCCGGCTATCTGCCCCTGCGAAGCGACATCCCGGTGCCACCGGGGGTCCGCTCCGCCGCCAATCTGGTGGTCGTCTCGGTCGATCCGGCGCGGATCGTGTCGGAGATCGGGCAGCGCAAGGCCGCGCTCGCGTCCTGGGCCGAGTCGATCCCCAAGCCGCTTCCGACCGGCACCCAGGCACAGACGCGATGAGTCCTCGGATCGAGAGCGAGCAGGGATTTGTTTGCCGTCAGACCCGGAAGACCCTGGGCGCGCCCGGTGTGCTCGGCGTGCTCGGTGTTTGCTCTGCAGGCCCCTCCTCCGGAAACCCGAGCAGCTCGCGGAGCGGAAGCGTCGCGTCGAGCTCGCGCCGCGGCCGTCCCTCGCGAAGCACGTACCGGTTGCGCCGGCCGTCACGTTGGCGCAGGAGGTAGCCGCCCTCCTCCAGCTCGGAGACGATCCGCTGCACGGCGCGCTCGGTGATCCCGATTCTCTCCGCGACCTCGCGCAACGTCAGCGAGGGCTCCTGCGCGATACAGCGCAGGACGTAGAAGTGGTTCGTGAGAAACCCCCAGTTCGGACCGCTCATGAGCGCCATCCTGCACGGCCCGGCGATCCCGTCCAGAAAACGAGCTCGCCGCTCCCACGCCGAAGGCGCAGGTATGCGGCGAGTTTTGAGGCTGTACAGATCATGAGACGCGTTCTAGTCCTCCGCCATCGATCGGCCGGCAACCTCCGGCAGATCGAGCGGCAGGTCGATCGAGGGCAGCACGATCTTCGGCAGCTCCGGCAACGGGGGCGGAGGTCGCTGCGCTACGACCAACGCGGCGCGCTTGCCAATGTCGTCTTCCCGCGGGATCAAGCCGCTGATGCACGTGACGATCTTCTCCAGGGTCTGGAAGAAGCGCAGCCGGAACAACGCTTCGTTCAGCCAGCCGACCGTAATGCAGTAGTACTTGGCAAACGGCGGCGTGTGGTGCACGGCGTGATGCTCGGGCGGCAGGATCAGGTTCGCCAGCTGCAGGACCCGCGCGTAGCGTGGCGGCGCGTCCATGTGCGCCCACTTGTGGAACTGGTTGGTGCCGAAGATCGCCAGGCACATCGCGAAGGTCATCGCGGCGAGGAAGAAGCAGACGGTGCCGTCCGGAAGGAGCGCGGCGATCGCCGCCACGGGGCTCGAGATGAAGCAGTTGTTTCCGTTCGTCTCGATGAAGTCGTGGCGCGTGATCTCTTTCTCGTCGACGTGATGCTCGCGGAAGGGCCGGATCAGGGCCTTGCCGATGATCGGCCATTCCGTCGTGCCCCAGGTATCCGCCATCCAGTGCACGAATCCGGAGCCGAAATCGGCGGCGATGAAGCCGACCATGAAGGCCGCCATGGCGAGGAACGGATTGCCGGCGATGCGCGGCGCGATGGTCACCAGGAGCCACGCCATCACGACTGCGAATCCGGCGATACTGGCGATCTCGAAGTTCCGCACCGCGCGGCTGTACCCTGCGCGCAAGGCGCGCCGGTCGCGCTGCCGGATCTCCAGGTCGCTCATCAAGCGGCGCTTCCCCTCCGGACTCCTCGAGTCTGGCACAGAAGATCGACGTTGAAGAATTCGTGGCGCTCCGGACCCCGCCTGCCGAAAGGATTGCGGCAGGTGTGGGTTTGGATGACAAGTACGCACATGCGCGTCACTCTGATCGCCATGCTTCTCGCGGCCTCTTGCAAGCAACAAGCGCAACCGGCGCGGCAATCCGGGGCCGGCGACGTCGCTGAGATCGCGGTGACGGAGAAAGGGTTCGAACCCGATCGGATCCAGACCGCGCCCGGGCAGCAAGTGACGCTGCGGTTCACCCGGAAAGTGGCGCCGACCTGCGCGGACGCCGTCGAAGTCCAAGGCGATCCCGTGCGCCACATGCTCCCGCTGAACGCGCCGGTGGACGTGAAGGTGACTGCGCCGCAATCGGGCCAGCTCGCCTTTGCCTGCCCGATGAACATGTACCGCGGCGCGATCGTGGTGGTCGCGCAGTAGAGGAGGTCCGGATGCATCTCGCGCTGCTGCACGACGGCCGGCCAGCGCTTCTGCGCGTGGAGGGACCGATCGGGGCGCCGGCCGCGCTCTTCTTTCATCCTTTTCCGCTCCATGCGGACGCCTGGGAGGAGATGCTCGCCGCCTGCGCCGGTTCGGGAATCTGCGCGGCTGCGCTGGACGCGCCGGGGTTCGGCGGGACGCCCCCGCTCGGACGCCCGCTGACGATGGACTACCTGGCGGAGCTCGGCGCCGCGGCGCTCGACGCGCTCGGGGCGAAGCAAGCCGCCCTGGTGGGGTGCTCGATGGGCGGCTACGCGACGATGGCATTCGCGCGCAGGTTCCCGAGCCGGATGACGAAGGCCGTGCTGATCGCGACGAAGGCGAGCCCCGACACGGACGAAGCGCGCAAGAACCGCGAGCGACAGGCGGCGCTGGCGCTGGTCAAAGGCGCGCAAGCGGTGATCGCGGAGTTCGCGCCGAAGCTCCTCGCTCCGAACGCGGCAGCCGCCGTGCGCCGCCGCGTCGAAGAGCTGGCGTCACGGGCGACGGCGCAGGGGATCGCGGATGCGCTCCGCGGCATGGCGCAGCGGCCGGACTCGACGCCGGACCTGCCGCGCTGGAGCGCTCCGACGCTGGTGATCGCGGGCGAGCAGGATCAGCTCATGCCCCGCGCGGAGATGGAGAAGATCGCCGCCTTGGTCCCGGGCGCGCGGCTGGAAGTGATCCCTGGCGCCGGCCACCTGCCGTTCCTCGAGGACCCGAAGACAGTCTCGCAGCTGCTCACGGCGCACTTGCGATCCCGTTGAGGCCCTCGGCAATCGAGCTGCCGAAGGGTATCACCCGTGTAGCCCCGTCGGGAGGCCCGTCTTCTCCGCGGAAGACGGGCCTTCCCCATCCTGCGGACTTCATCGCACCACTGAAGGCGCCCCCCTACCCGCCCGCCTTGTAGGCGCACATTGCGCGAATGCGAGACTGCCGGGTCGAAATCGATCGACGGAAGGAGGCTCGCACATGCCGGAGACGAGTTTCTCGGATGACCTGAAGCACATGGTGCGCCACACTGCCGACCGCGCGCGCGAGCGTCTCGCTTCCGTGCAGAACGGCCTGCCGGCGCTGGGCAACATACGCGCGTGGCCGCGGGCGACCAAGATCAAGGTGGGCGCGTCGGTGGCCGCGATCGCGCTGTTCGTCGGCGGTGTGGCCGTCCGCGGAAAGACGGCCGCGCCCGCGCCGGAACGTCCGGTGGTGCGCACCGCCGACGTCCGCCCTGCTCCTACCGAAACGCGGCAGGCTGCGCGCAGCTACGCGACGGGCAAGGCGGAGGAATCGAGCGGTTCGTACCGGGCCGCTGCCGAGAGCTACGCGGCCGCTGCGCGGCAGGGAAACAAGCGCGCCCTGACCAAGCTCGTCGCCATGACGCACGCGAGGAAGTGCGAGGCCCGTTCCGAGGCCGCCGATGCGCTCGGTACGCTGCGCGGCAAGAAAGCGAAGACGGCGCTGAAGAAACTGGCCCACGGCCGCTTCAAGGACGAGCCGAAGACTCCGGGGATCTTCTCCTGCAGCAGCCGTCGCGCTGCCCAGAAGGCCCTCGAGCGGCAGACGCGCGGCTAGGCTACGCTAAAGACATGGTCGCTCATGCCGCCTTCGGCGGCCGCGACCAGCCGGTCCCGCGCCGGAGGCGCGGGTCTGCGGCTATGTCTTGACCTCGCCGCGCGTCACTTCCAGCCCGGGAACGGCCAGAGCGGCTTCCCCGTCTGCAGCTCCTTGGGCCAGACGGTGACGAACTTGCCGTCCTGGACCTGCTCGACCAGCATCTGGTGCTTGTTCTGGTTCGTGTAGCCGTCATAGTCGGCGAACTTCACCGTGCCATCGATGGTCTCCCAGGATCCGCTGTCGAGCACCTCCCGCGTCTTCTCGCGGTCGCCGTTCGCTTGTACGACGGCCTGGCCGAGAATCCACATCGCCGTGTACGCGGTCGCCGCGTGGTAGCTGGCCTGCTTCCCGTACTTGTCCTGATAGGTCTTGGCGAACTCCTTTGCTCCCGGCCAGGAGACCGCCGGCGTCCACTGCGTGCTGGAGAAGATGCCGTGCGACACGGCCGTCTCCTTCGCGAACTGCGCATTGGAGAATCCGGCGCCCGCGCCGAGGAAGGCCGTCGGCGAGAGGCCGATCTCGCGCGACTGTCGCATCAACAGGATGGCGTCGGCGACGTAGGAGACCATGAAGACGATGTCCGGATTCGAGTTCTTCACGTTGACCAGCGTGGAGCGGTAGTCGGGTGAGCCCTTCGAATACGCTTCGTTGAACACGATCTTCAGGCCCTTCTTCTCGCCGTACTCCTTGGCACTCCTGCCGCCGGAGACGCCGAAGTCGGTGTTCTCGTTCAGGATGGCCATGGTCTTCGGCTGCCCGAAGGTGGTGGCCATGTCGAGCAGGACCTGGGCGTAATCGTTGGTCGTGGCCGAGACGCGGAAGACGTACTTGTAGCCCTGCCGGGTGATCTCCTCTTTCGAGGCGACCGGGTTCACCAGCGGCACCTTGTATCGTTCGGCGGTCTTCGCCGCCACGCTGGTCACGGCCGAGGTGTACGCGCCGACCACGCCGGCGACGTTGTCGCGGGTGGCCAGCTTCTCCATCGCGCTGATGCCGATCTGGGGCTTGCCGGTGTCGTCCTCCCAGACCGCTTGCACCTCGATGTTTTTCTTCTTCAGGTCCTCGATCGCGAGCTTGATCCCGTTGCTCAAGTCCTCGCCGATGGGGGCCTCGGGCCCGGTGAGCGAGTTGATGATGCCGATCTTCACCGGGGCCGCGGCCGCCGATGTCGCGAAGATGGTCGCGCCGGCGAGTGCGATTCGGGCAAATTGCATGTGCGCTCCAGCGTTGGTCGGAGGGGCATTAAGCATAGGGCGCCGAAGTTTTCCAGTGGGACCGGCCTCGCGGTCCGGCGCTTGACCGTCTGCTCCCGCAAGGGTTACGACACGCCGACCGCTCCATCCGGGGGTGCTCGCGTGGCCGCGTCGATCGAGATCCTCTACCTGCGCTTCCCGGTGCATCCGAACATCACCGTCATCCAGATCGGCCCCGGCATCCAGCGGATCGACAAGGAAGGGGACAGCTACTTCGTGATCGGCACCGAGGACGGACCGCTGGCGGGGAAGAAGGTGGAGATCCCTGGCGACAACGTCGCCGCCGTGCAGTGGGCGCTGGACGAGCCTGCGATCAAGACCAGCTGATGGAGAAGACGGAGCGCCTTCTGGACCTCGTCGCGCTTCTGCTCGACGCGCGGGAGCCCGTCTCCTTCGCGGAGCTGCGCGATCTGTTCCCCGACGAATATGGCGGTCCGCGCGGAGCGGCGGAGCGCAAGCTCGAGCGCGACAAGGCCGAGCTGCTCGAGCTGGGCGTGCCGATCGAATACGTCGATCCGCAGCGGCTCGACGAGCGGGAGCTGGGCGGGTACCGCATCGATCGCAAGTCGTTCTTCCTGCCCGATCCGAAGCTGCTCCCGGAGGAGTCGGCGGCGCTCTACTCAGCGGGGGCCGCGGCGCTGGCCACGCGCGATTTTCCCTTCTCGCAGGATCTGCAGCACGCGCTGCGGAAGATCTCGCTCGCTGGAGACACGCACGCGGTGGGCGGCGCGGCCGCACGCCGGCTCCTCGTCGTTCGCCCCGGCGATCCGGGCCGGGCGCAGAAGCTGCGCGCGCTCGGCGAGGCCGTCGCGCGGCGAAAACGCGTCCACATCCGGTACGAGTCGCCCCCCAACCTGGAGGGAAAGCCCGGCAAGCGCAGCGAACGCGACGTCGATCCCTGGGGCCTCGCCTTCCGCGGGCGCGCCTGGCGCCTGGTCGGCTGGTGCCACGAGAAGCGCGAGCAGCGCGTCTTTCTCGTCGATCGCATCGAGTCGGTCGAGATCAACGCGCAGAAGCCGCACACGCCCGACTTCGAGCCGGCCGAAGGCTTCGATGCGGCCGTCGAAGCGGATCGTTCGAGCAAACCGTGGCGGTGGGCCCACCACGCTCCCGAAGAGGTGACCCTCCGGTTCGCGCCGGGCAGCGAGGCGATCGCGGAGCGCGTCTTCGGCATCGGGGACCGTACGCTGACCGTCAGCAACATCGACGGGCTGGTGCCGGAGATTCTCTCGCTCGGCGATCGCGTCCAGGTCGAGTCGCCCGCCTCTGCTCGCGACAAGGTCCGCGGCGCGCTGGAGCGCATCCTGCTCGCGCTGCAGCGCCCCGTCGAGCCCGAGCCCGAGCCGGCGCGGCCGCCGGCGCAAGACGAGCGCTCCGAGCCGCGGCAGTCAGCCGAGCAGGACGGCAAGCGCGAGCGGCTGCGCCGGCTGCTGCTCATCGTGCCCGCTGTGCGGCGCAGGCCCGGGATCAAGTTGCCCGAGCTCGCGCTGGAGCTCGGCCTCGAGGCCCAGGAGTTGCGCGAGGACATCGACCTGCTCGGCCTCGTCGGCCGGCCGCCCTTCTCGCCCGACGATCTCATCGACATCAGCGTGGACGAGCGCGATCGGGTCAGCGTGACGCTCGATCAGAGCTTTTCGCGCCCGCCGCAGCTGACGCCCCTCGAGGCGCTGGCGCTGGCGGCAGCCGCGCTGGAAGCGGCGCCCGCCGATCCCGCCGTCGCCTCGGCGCTGGCGAAGCTGACCCGGAACCTCACGCCGAAAGCGCGACAGCTCTACGCGCAGCTCGCGCAGAGGATCGCGGGTTCCACGCCGGCGCCGCGGGGCGTGCAGAGCATCCTTGCGCGGCTGCGCAGCGCCGCGGAGCAGCACCGCGAGCTGGCGCTCGAATACGACAAGGAAGGGCGCGGTGCCGCGGGCGAGCGCATCTTCCGTCCGCAGGGCGTCATCGACCACGGCGGCGTCTGGTACGTGATCGGGCACGACGTGGGCCGCGGCGCGGAGAGGACCTTCCGCGTCGACCGGATCCTCTCGGTCCGCGAGACCGGCCAGACGTTTCCCGACCCGGGCCTGCTCGACCCTGCGCGCTTCCAGCGCGAGCAGCTCTTCTTCCCGAGCGGCCACGAGCACGCGATCACACTGCGCTTCTCGCCTCCGGCAGCCGCCTGGGCGCTGCAGCGCTATGGCTCGCGCGCGCGACAGCTCCAGGATGGGCGGGTGGACGTCTCCATCGAGAGTGCCGGGACCGGGTACGCCGTGCAGCTCGCGCTCTCGCTCGCCGGCGAAGCGGAGATCGCCGGTCCCCAGCAGGCGCGCGAAGCTCTCCGCGACGAGGTGGAGCGCGCGCTGCAGCGTTCGCAGGAGATCACATGATCGCGCTCGCCTTCGTCCTTCTCGCGCAGGCCACCATGCCAAGTCCGGCCCCGGTGACCGGGGTGCGCACTCCTGAGGAGATCTTCGAGCAGCGCTGCGCCAAGTGTCACGGCAGCGACGGCAAGGCGCAGACGAAGAAAGGCCGGGAGCTGAAGGCCAAGGACTTCACCAAGCCGAAGTTCCAGCAGCACACGACCGACAAGGAGATCGTCGACCGATCACCAACGGCCTGCGGAAGAAGAAGATGCCCGCCTTCAAGAACAAGCTCTCGCCCGAGGAGATTGAGGCGCTCGTCCCCTTCGTGCGCGCCTTTGGAAAAAAGTGACGCGACGGACATTGACAGGCCGCGGAAAGCCCCCTAGAAACGCGCGCCCTTGGCGATGACGCACTGATCCGTGCGCCGCGCCCGACCGGAGGAGAGATTGGCTTCGAGACCAGCCACCAGCGAGACGAAGTCCACCATCTACACGGAGGCGATGGAAGTCTTCCATCGCGCCGCCGACCTGATCGGGCTCGATCGCCGCGTCCGGATGGAGCTGGAGGAGCCGGACTACGAGCACATCTTCTACGTCACCGTGAAGCTGCACACCCGCCTCGCGCCGCTCACCCAAGGCACGGACAGATTCAAGGACCTCCCGGACAGCGAGCTCCTCCCTGACGGGCTCGAGCCGCTGCTCGACGGGAGCTTCGTCTTCAAGCGGCGCGCGCTGATCGGCGCCAACCTCTCCATGCGCGACGGAGTCGTGCGCCTGAAGGGCAAGGGGCTCTACAAGGTCGTGCCGGGGCGGCCCGAGCGGTTCAAGGCGTATCGCGTCCAGCACAACCAGGCTCGCGGACCCTACAAGGGTGGGACCCGTTACCACCAGGACGTCTCCCTCGATCTGTTCAAGGTGCTGGCGGCGGAGATGACCTGGAAGACCGCCATCGCGGACATCCCGTTCGGCGGAGGCAAAGGCGGCATCAAGGTCGACCCGAAGACCCTCAGCTCCGAGGAGCTGGAAGCGCTGACGCTCCGGTACATGTACCGGCTGAAGCCGCTGATCGGGCCCGACCTGGACATCCCCGCCCCGGACGTCGGCACCGACGGCACCATCATGGGCCTGCTGCTGCGCCAGTACACCGACGGCGAGCGCGAGCGGCACAAGCTGCGCGGCGTGGTCACCGGCAAGGATACGCGCATCGGCGGATCCGAAGGGCGCGTGAAGGCCACCGGACAGGGGCTCGCCTATTGCATCCAGGAATGGTTTGCGGAACGCGGCGCCACCCCGGCGGGCAGCACCTTCATCCTGCAAGGATTCGGAAACGTCGGCTCGAACGCCGCGGAGATCCTCTGCGGCCTCGGCTCCCGCCTGCTGGCGGTGAACGACGCGGGCGGCACCGTCTTCAATCCCGCGGGCATCGACGTGAACGATCTCGTCTCCTACGTCTACGACAACCCGCGCAACCTGCGGCGCACCGTCGGCGGGTATCCCAAGGCGCAGCAGATCTCGAAGACCGACCTCTTCGACATCGACGCCGACATCTGCATCCCGGCGGCACTGGGAGGCGAGATCACCGGTCCCGTCGCCGAACGGCTCAAGTGCAAGCTGGTCGCGGAAGGCGCCAACGGCCCTACCACCCCGGAAGGCGACCGCGTGCTGGCGAAGCGCGGGATCGAGCTGATCCCGGACATCATCGCCAACGCCGGCGGCGTCACCGTCAGCTACTACGAGTGGATCCAGAACAAGCGCATGGAGCACTGGAGCGAGACGGAGGTGAACGGCCGTCTCGAGCAGGCGATCAAGTCGAACTACCGGATCATCCGCGACATCGCCCGCAACATGCCGCGCAGGACGGCGACGCACAACAGCTCGCGGTACACGATCGGGAAGGACATCGACATGCGCACCGCCGCGATGGTGCTCGCGCTCAAGCGGATCGAGGCGGGGTTCTCTCAGTAGCCGCTGCCGCACGAAGTGCGGCTTGGTCGCTGCCGCCGAAGGCGGCTTGGCGACTATGGTTTTTAGACTGTAGGCTCAAGGCTCAAGGCTCAAGGCTCAAGGCTTCGCCGATACGTCCGCGAGCCGGCCGCCGCGCTCGTAGAGGACGATCGTCCACCGGCGCCAGCCCGCGTCGGGCGGAGCCGAGGGTCCACCGTGGCAGAGATGCGCGTGCGCGTCGGTGGCCGAAGGCATCGGCGCCTCGCAGGCGAAGCCGTGCTCGCCCATCCATTGTCTCGCACCCTCGATCTCGCGGCCCACCGGGATGTAGACGAGCAGGCGCGCCCGGGCATCGTCGATGTTGCGCGGCCAGGAGAACGGCTCCCGCGTCGGACCGCTGCAGGCGAGCAGCGCGAGCGCGAAAAGGCGAAACTTCACGCCCCCGAAGTTACACTGGCGCCCGCTGCCTTGCACTGGACCGAAGAAGACCACCCGCTCTGGACCTGGCTCTTGCGCGCGTGCGCGGCGGCGACCGTGGTCCCGCTCTGGTCCGCGGGCCACCTGCCCTTCACCGATCTGCCGCAGCACGTCTCCGCCATCGCGACCCTGAGGCACTGGTGGGACCCCGCCTGGAAGTCGCAGCAGTACTTCACGCTCGAGCTCGGGCAGACGCAGTACCTGCTCTACTACCTGGCCGGCGCGGCGTTGGCGTTCCCATTCGGAAGCGCGGAGCGGGCGAACCTCGTACTGCTCTCCGCCATCGCGATCTCGTATCCCTACTCGCTGCGCTCGCTGCTGCGGGCGCTGGGCGCCGACACGCGCCTGGCGCTGTTCGGGTGCGCGCTCTTCTGGAGCCAGGCGCTGCTGATCGGCTTCTTCAACTACGTCGCGGCGATGCCGCTCACCATCTGGGCGCTCGCGCTCGTCTTGCGGCAGACCGGGACGCCTTCGCGGCGGTCGCTGTGGACGCTGGCAGCCGCGGCCGTGGCGCTCTTCTACCTGCACCTGTCCGCGTTCATCTTCCTCGCGCCGGCCGCGGCGCTGGTCTCCATCGGCGTGCCCCGCCTCGCGCCGCTCCGCGAATGGCCGCGCAAGCTGCTCTGGTTGGCACCGGTCGCCGCGCTGTCCGTGCTCTGGCTCCTGAACAGCCCGGTGGTGCACCCCGAATCGGTCGGGTGGCGGCAGCCGATGGCGGTGACCTGGGAGCCTCCGGCGACCTCGCTCCGCAACCTCACCGACGCGCTGGTGGACATCTGGCGGGGTCCGGAAGACGAGTGGTGCCTGCTCGCGCTGCTCGCCGCCATCGCGCTCATCGCCTGGCCCCAGCGGCGCGACCCCGAAGAGCATCCGTGGCGCCGGGGCGTGGTCGCGGTCTGGCTGGCATGGGCGGCGGTGCTGTACCTCGCGTTTCCCGTCTCCATCGGATGGATGTGGCAGCTCAACGAGCGCTACGCGCTGCTGTTCGCGTTGCTGGTGCCGGCGCTCCTGCGGCCGGTGCGCGGGCTGCGCGGCGCAGTGCCCCTCTTGCTGGTGGCGGCGACGGCCTTCTTCGCCGCGGGCACCGCGCTGACGAACATCCGCGCTTTCGAGCGCGAGGTGGGTCCGTTCGACGAGGTGCTCGCGCGCGCTCAGCCGGGCCGGCGTCTGATCGGAATGATCTTCGAGCAGAACTCGCGCTATGCGAAGTTCAGCGCGTTCCTGCACTTCCAGGCTTACTACCGCGCGCGGATGGGCGGCTTGGCGTCGTTCTCGTTCGCCGAGCTCCCGCAGTCGCCGCTCCGGTACCGGCCGGAGAATGCGCCTCCGCCGCACCCCGCCGGCTGGGAGTGGCACGCGAATGCGTTTCGGAACGATCTCGACGGCTACTACTATGACTATATCCTCGTCGGGGGCCTGGTCGATCCATTCGGACACCCGCAGCCCGGGCCGCACTGGCGCCTGCTCGCGCGAGAAGGCCGATGGGCGCTGTACGAGAAGCAGGACTGAGCGTGCGCACCTGGCCACATCTCATAGCCGCGCTTCCAGGCGGTTCGCGCCGTAGTCGCCAAGGCGCCCTCGGCGGCCGCGACTAATGAATTGAACCGCGCGGGCTCGTCTGCGGCGATTGTGGAGAAACGAACTTCAGACCGATCCCGCGCATCCCCGCCCGGCTCGCATCGGTGCGCGTGAAATTGATGTAGCACTGGTAGCGGACCTCGCCCTCCAGTGTCATCTCGGCGCCGCCCTGGGGGGAGAAGAACGTCACCTTCACCCGGGACCCGAGGGGAAACGGTTCCCGCGTCTCCACGAACATCCCGCTATCCGTGATGTTTCGTCCAATCCCGCCGGCCATGCCCCGGTCGCCTTCCAGGAACACCGGGAAGGCCTTGTCGAACTTACCGACCCCGATCGGAGGCTTATGTTCAGACTGTACTTTGTCGGTACGGCTGGACATACTCCGAAGCGCTCCGGGCTTGGCTGGACGGCCGCACCCTAGGTGCGGACGAACACTGCGTCAAGAAAGCGGTGGCGGCTGCTCGCGCGGCGAACGGCTGCGGCTTAGATTGAACTCATGAGGGGCCATCTCGGCGCCGCTCTGACGACCGGCCTCGCGGCCGTGGCCGTGGCGTTGGCGCTCTTCCAAGCGGCCGTGGTCGCGCACGGCGCGCCAAGGCAGCAGGGCGCCACCGCCGTCCGCACGGGACAGAGCAACCGCTATTCGGCGCCCGGCGGCCGGGCCGGAATTCCTTGGGTGCCGGCAGACAAGGCGCCGGACAAGCCAGCGCCGCTGCCAGAGGATCCGGAGGGCCGCTCTCCGCAACGGCGCCAGCAGGAAGATCATCGCGCTCCACCGCCTTCCCGCTTCCGCGGGACGCCTCCCCGCCCGGGCCCCCAGCCAGTCCGCAAGGCGACTGCGTAGGCAACTCTGCAGCGGCCTTACTTGACCCGGACGGGGACGTACTGCGTCGCCTGCCCGTGCTTGACCCGGACGAGCACGGTGTCACCCTTCTTCACGGTCTTGACGGCGCTGCGGTAATCCGCCGCCGAGTTGACCGACCGACGGTTCACCTCGACGACCACGTCGCCCGGCTCCAGGCCCGCGTCCGAGGCAGGCGAGTCCGGGGCGACGTCGACGACGACGGCGCCCTTGGTGGAGGCGTCGAGCTGCGAGCGCCTCGCCAGCTGCGGGGTCACGTCCTGCACCGAGAGGCCGAGCAGATCGCCCTGCTCCTTCTCACCACTGCTGCGGCTCGGGGTGCGCCCGGTCTGCTCCCGCTCGTCGGGACGCTCGGCGAGCTTCACCTCCACGGTGCGCGGCTTGCCTTCGCGGACGACGTCCAGCTTCACGGTGTTGCCCGGCGGGATCACGCCTACGTCCCGCGTGAGCTGGCTGTTGTCGTTCACCGGCTTCCCGTTCAGCCCGACCACCACGTCGCCAGGCTTGATCCCGGAGTGCTCGGCCGGGCTGTCCTTCACCACGTCCGCGATCAGCGCGCCCTTCGTGGACTTGAGACCGAGGTTGTCCACCATGTCCGCGGTGATCGCCTGCGGCTGCACTCCGAGGAATCCGCGCACCACGCGCCCGGTCTGCTTGAGCTGAGGCAGGATCTGCTTGACCACGTTCACCGGAATGGCGAACCCGATGGTGTTGGCGCCGCTGATGATGGCCGCGTTCACTCCGACCACTTCGCCCTTCAGGTTGAACAGCGGTCCGCCGGAGTTGCCCGGATTGATCGACGCGTCGGTCTGCAGATAGTCGGAGTAAGGACCGCCGAACTGCGTCCGCTCTTTCGCGCTGATGATGCCGGAGGTCACGGTGGCCTGCAGGCCGAAAGGCTCGCCGATCGCGAGCACGTAATCCCCGACCTCCACGGAGTCGGAGTCCCCGAGCGTCGCGTACTTCAGCTTCTCGACTTCCTTGCCCTCGATCCTCAGCACCGCGATGTCGCTCTTCGGATCGTTGCCGATCACCTTGGCGGAGAACTCGCGGGCGCCGCCCGGCGCGGTCTCATCGGTGATCACCTTGATCTCGTCCATCGGCCGGTACCGACCGGGCCGCGACTCGTCTTGCACTTCCACCACGTGGTTGTTCGTGAGCACCAGCCCGTCGCCGATCAGGAAGCCCGATCCCAGCCCGCGGCGCTCCTGCTCGTTGGGCGTCGGCTGCCCGAAGTAGCGGAAGAACCGCTCCATCGGGTCCTGCGAGTCTTCTTCGTCGCCGCTTCCGTCCTCCTCGTCCTGCGGAGGGCGGACGCGCGGATGCCCCTGCGGCAACCTCTGCGAGACGCGGCCCTGGCGGGGCTTGATGCGCGAGTTGATGTTCACCACCACGGGCCGCAGTTGCTTCACCAGCGGAGCCAGCGACGGCATGGGTCCGGCCTGCTTGACCGTCTCGGCGGTGGTGGTGGGCGTTGCAGCCGCTGCCTGCGCGTCGGCGGCGAGGAAAGAGGTGTCCGACGCCCTGCGCTGACATGCCGAGACCAGCGGCAGGGCGGCGATCACGGCGAAAGCGCCGGCGAGCAATGCGGTGACGACGGTAAAGCGGCGATGCATGCAACCTCCGAGGGAGCGGTCGCCAGACTGAACAGCGATACGTCCCATCTATTTCTTTCGACGGACCACGGGCGAAAATCTTTCGCGGCAAAAACCGCGATGCGAGGCAACGTAACGCCGTGGCTCCCCGCGTCAAGGCAGTTGTGTAGCGGTCGCGTTTCAGTGCGACTCGGGAGCGCCTTGGAGCTCGTCCCGCGAAGAGCGCAGATCTTCCAACTCGACGCGCTTGCCCCGCTGGTCGAGGACCTCGACTCGGGAGGCGTGCAGCGAGTAGTACAGCAGCCAGCGCTCCGCGTCCGTCAGACTGCCCGGCGGCAAGGCCTCGTCGATCTCCTGCACGGT
>Ga0209805_1001278_pt1 | contig 15390 bp, 14 predicted proteins | sample GraSoiAngelo_148_FD_185905 | JGI IMG/M metagenome (GOLD analysis project Ga0209805, IMG submission 185905) | Grasslands soil microbial communities from the Angelo Coastal Reserve, California, USA - 14_1009_09_20cm (SPAdes) (version 2) | ecosystem: Environmental > Terrestrial > Soil > Grasslands ... | reverse complement strand
AATTTTTTCGATACGCTGAGGCCTATGCCGAGGGTCGAGCCGAGATCGTGATGGGTAATGTTTTGAAAAAGAAAGGGTGGCCGCGCGATACTTTCGTCATTTCGAGCAAGGTTTTTTGGGGCGGCGACCGGCCTAACCAGGAGGGCCTGAGTCGTAAACATGTCATCGAAGCGTGTCACGCGGCGCTGCGACGGCTACAAGTTGATTATCTCGATTTGTATTTTTGTCATCGCCCTGATCCGAACACACCAATTGAGGAAACGGTGCGAGCAATGAGTGATCTGATCGCGCAGGGCAAAGTTCTTTATTGGGGAACTTCAGAGTGGTCGGCAACTGCCATTCTGCGTGCCCATGCCATCGCAACGGAATTACATTTGGCACCGCCAACCATGGAGCAACCGCAATACAACATGTTTGAGCGCGAGAAGGTGGAGCGCGAGTTTCTGCCGCTTTACGAAAAGGTTGGACTCGGCACCACCGTCTGGTCGCCCCTTGCCTCCGGGTTGCTCACCGGAAAGTACAACGAAGGTGCCCCTGGGGACACTCGCATTTCCATGCCGATGTACTCGTGGTTACGCCAGCAGTTCGAGAGTGATGAAGTCCGCAACAGGCTCGCGAAAGTGAAGGAACTCGCGAAGGTAGCAGGCGAGCTTGGAGTTACCTTGCCAAAACTCGCGCTCGCGTGGTGCCTGAAAAATCCGAACGTGAGCACCGTCATCACTGGTGCATCGAAGCCTGAACAAGTTCGGGAAAACATGAAAGCCGGCGAGGTAGTCGAACAGCTGGATGACGGCGTGATGAAAAGAATCGAGTCGATATTGCAAGGTGCATAAGTAAATAAAAGGCGCGCCCGCATAAAATGCTCGTCATCCCGAGCGTAGCGCAGCGAAGTCGAGGGATCCCGCCATGCTACGAGAATTTGCCCATCTTAGGGCGACGCGGTTTCAATCAACGGGCAAGATGCCCGTTGGCCCCACAGCCAAGATGGCTGTGCTACACGGCAGGCTCATTCGCGCAGATCGTGGAAAACAAACTGCCAGTCTGTGCGCCCAGCGGAGTTACCCTCCACGGAATAGGACGAGCCGCGGATAGGATATCCGTGGGGCGCACAGGCTTTAAAGCCTGTGTTCCGTTGGCTTGATGCGCCGATTGTTATTGAGACGTTTCCCGGACAGGCCTAGACCTTGATCATCCGTGCAGTTCGTCAGCGAATGAAGAATCGAATTCGACTTGTCCCGGCCATACTTTTCTTGGCCGGCATTCTCATTCTTTGCCCCGCTTTTTCGTTTGCTCAGAGCAGGACGATAAGACTAAACGAAACCGCGTTCGCTTATGCTGAAGAACTAATTGTTCAGGGACGTGTTGTCATTGATAAGAAAAATGCGTGGAGAGATCATCATCCGATGGCGGAGGACGAGAACGAGTTCATTCGCGCGCACGGATTCGCTCAATACAGCAAATGGCATCTCGGGATCGATGAGACCCATGCAGAAGGGACCAAAGCCAGATACAAGTTTCCGTTCGGGGATTTCAAGAATGTTCACCGCTGCGGTCTGCTCGCGGTGAAAAGCAGAGCACATCAGTTCGGCTATGCCGACATCGAAAAGGCAGCTACCCAGCTAATCGAGATTATTAATTCGAAAAAGGAAAATCAGCCCGGCGCGGAACACAGACTGCCAGTCAGTGCGCCCAGCGGAGTTAACCTCCGCTGAAAGGAATATGCTGTAGCGGCGGTCTATGACCGCCGATAATTCTCCATCGGGTCCGGCGGTCATAGACCGCCGCTGCAGTCCAATCAGGAATTCCACGCGCTCAAAAACGCATCGATTAACTCTGGCAGGTCGTCGCTGTAGCCGCCTTCGAGAATTGCGGCGGTTGGAATTTTTACGTCAGCCAGCCATTTGCCGAAAGTCGCGAAATCGTCGCCTTCCAATGTCATCTGAGTAATTGGATCGTGCTTATACGCATCGAACCCCGCTGAGACCAGCAGCAACTGCGGCTTGAATCCGAGTAACTTTTGCAAGGCTTGCCCCGCGGCACGCACATGGTTGCTGCGCGAAGAGTAAGGCGCGATCGGAAAATTCAAAACATTGGCGAAGGATTTTGTTCCCGTGCCCGGCCAGCCCGGGTATTGGTGAATCGACGCGAACATGATCTTTTCATTATTCGCTACCAATGCCTCGGTGCCATTGCCATGGTGTGCGTCGAAATCCCAAATCGCCACCCGCTCAATCTTCCCTTTTACCGCGGTCCTTGGCCGCGGCCCGGCGTCGGCGACGCCGGTTACAGCGAGAGCATCCAGCGTCGCGACCGCAATGTTGCTGAAGTAACAAAACCCCATCGCGCGATCGCGCAGGGCATGGTGACCGGGCGGCCGTATCAAACTGAAGGCGCGTTTCCCGCCGATTGCTGCGCGTGCTGCTTCCATCGCGGCGCCCGCTGATTGCCGGGCGTAGAAATCGATGTTGGAATGGGCTGGAGTGTCGAGATCGAAATCCTGGTTCGCATTCGCTATCCGCGCGAGATGCTCGCGCGAGTGTGCGCGCAACAATTCCTGATCGGAGGCCGCGCGTGGTTCGCGCCATTGCCAGTTACCGTGCCGACTCTTCAAAAGCGGTACGGTCCGTACAATCCGCTCCGGCTGCTCCGGATGACCGGGCCTGCCGTACTCGTTGCAACGTGGGTCGTGAAAAATTTGCACGCGATTTTGTTAGCGCGATTTCACAGACGCGACAAACTCCGCCTTATTGTGATTCCAGGTCCAATCGAAATGATGGAGCGCATGCCATTGGTCGGTGGTCATACACCGCCGCTACAGTTGTCATTCCGGGCGAAGTCGGCGACCAATGATAGGACATGAATCGCTGTTGGAGGCTGCCAGGCGTACCCTCATAATGAGGGTCAAAAAGTTAATAGGTTAAAAGCATTAGAACGTTACAAAAAGCAACTGTTTTAAGGTTGTAACTTTGTAACGAATTGTAACTCTGTCGTTTCATCGACTGCGCTCGACATGACAAGAACCTTAAGAGATCTCCAACGCGCTCTCATTTGCGCTGCTCTTGCTTTCGGCGTGGCTTCCATCGCTCGTGCACAAATCTTCACCGGCAGCATCGTCTCTACTGAAGCGACGATGCCGATGCAACATGGATCTTCCGTCGTCGAACTCGATGACGGCTCGCTCCTCGTCTCCTGGTATTCGGCAACCAATGAAGCCGCACGTGACAGCCGGATTTTTTGTCGGCGCTCAACGTCGGATGGCTTGAACTGGGGCCCAACTCAAATTGCTGTCTCACCGGGAGAGCGCGCACGCGAATCCTGGTTGGCGAACAAAGCTGTCGGAAACAGTGTCTTGTTTCAAGACAAGGAAAATGTTCTTTGGCTCTTCTATGCTGCCGTTGAAGCCGGTGGCTGGAGCGGCGCGCACGTCGATTACAAAACTTCGCGCGATCGCGGACACACCTGGTCGGAGTCCCATCGGCTAACGACTGGGCTTGGCGATTTGCCCCGCAATAAACCCGTGGAGTTGGCCGGATGCGAGATTCTCTTACCGCTCTCTCATTCCGCCTTTCGAAAGTATGCTTACGGGGCGCGTTGGAAAACATGCGCGAAACTTTTGCAACCGAGCTATCCGACCATCGATGGCTCGAAATTTAGCCATCCTGCTTTTGTTGCTGTAGGTTCCAATAGCGTCGTCGCCTTCGTGCGTGCCCGCGGCGGCGGAATGTTGCAAAGCACGTTTTTTGATCCCGACAAGAATGGATGGAGCATTCCGCAGTCAACGAATTTACCCAACTCCGATTCGGCGATCGATGCAGTTCGGCTTGAAGATGGTCGGATTCTACTCGCCTATAATGATCATGACACGATTCGTAATCCACTGAGCATCGCAATCTCAGATGACGGGACAACGTTTCGCAAGCTCCGCGACATCGAAAACGAGCCCGGTCAGGATTTCTCCTATCCTTCGTTAGTTCAAGCGCGAGATGGAACGTTTTATCTGACCTATACCTGGCATTATCGCTCCGCCATCAAGTGCGCCCATTTCGATGCCAACTGGCTTGGCCTAAATCCTGTTAGCGTTGGCCAATAGAAAGCGCCGCAGAAGGCGGAATTATCTCCTGCCGAGTTTTGGGCGGAAGTTCCGCACCGGCGTCCGGGCCGTCTACGTGAATGCTCGCTTTCGGGGGATGCAGGAAGCGATGCAAGTCGAGCACTATTTTCTCGCCGGGACCGACGTACTGAATTGGAATTTCACCAAAAAAAGTTTGGCGTCATTGCTTGCGCGCTGACAACTGCAAACAGCGCGGCAGCGGAAAGAACCAATGCGCGATGGGACGAAACCATAAACAGACGCGATCTGGCTTTTCCCGAGCAAAATAAAGACCGGCATTACGGTGTCTTTGCCATTTCGTGATAAGGCAAACCCAACTCGTAAAGCGGTAGTTCGTCACGGATGGCATTATAAACCGCGTTGTTATCCGCTCGGCTTGCGAGTTTCATCGCGCGGCGTGCGGTCTGCAGCGCCTCCTCGAAGCGTCCCGCTTCGGCATAAGCCGCGGCGAGAGTGTGAAGAATCGTTGGATCGTTATTACCAGCGAGCGCATTCGCGCGCTCGGCTAATTGAACGGCGCGTTTACCGTCGCGTACTGAATCGTCCGAAGCCGTCGCGAGCAACCAGGCGAGGCTATTCAGTGCGCTCACTTTGTCTGGCGCGAGTTGAAGTGCACGGTTGAGCTCCGCGACGGCTTGCATAGCCTGCCCGTTCTTTATCAAAGCAAAGGCGAGAGTGACACGGGTGGCGGCATCATTTGGTTGTAAACGCCTGGCCGTTTCGAGGTTTGCGATGGCCTCGGCCGTCCGGCCACGTTGGAGGAGAAGCGAGCCAAGATTTAAGCGCGCATCGAGGTATTGCGGTCGCAAGGAAAGAGCGCGTTTGTATTCGGCTTCCGCCTGGTCGAATTGCTTGAGCTCACGCAGAGCGCTGCCGTAATTATTATGTGAGTCCGCCTCATCGGGACGGATTTCGATCGCGCGCCGATATTCGGCGAGTGCTTCATCGATCTCTCCTTTTTCGATGTAGGCACCGCCCAAATTGTAATGCGCGTCGACATAATCGGGCCAGATATCGATAGCGCGGCGATAGTGCGCAATCGCTTGGTCGAGTTGACCCTGATTCTTCAGGGCCAGCCCGAGATTATATTCTGCCATCCAGCATTTTGGGTTTTTTGCGAGGGTGGCCTGATAAAGGGTGATGAGATCGTGATACTTCGCGCTTTGCTGAAAGGTCTGTGCGCCAAGGATCAATAAGATACCCAACGTCGCAGCCGTTTGGATCGGTAGCCGGCGGATCGCAATTTTTTCCATGGCCGTGACAATGCCGGCACCCGCCAGGGCCAGCGGCCCCATGCTGGCGAGATATTGGAAATGATCGCTGACAAAGCTGTAGCGAAAGAAATAAACATCAAAAAAATCGAGCACCGGAAAAAGAGTGATGACGAAATACGCGAAAGCGAAAGCAACAGGTCGCAAGGCGGCGTTGCGTTTGACAAATAAAACGGTCGCGGCAACAAGCAGCGCGACTAACGGGATCCAGGCAAGCCAACCCGATGAATTAACGTGCCACCGCGGATAGATGAAAATTAGCGGATGTGGCCAGATGAGCTTGAGTAGATAAAACCAAATGGCGTCGGCTGAAATAAGAATGCGCTGAAGAGGCGTCTGCACCCATTCCGCTCCGGTGGCGTGGGAGTGAAATTTCTGTTCCCAGATTGTCCATCCGCTCGCCAGCAGCGAAATTAGAAGGAAAGGGAGAAATAAACGCAGGTCGCGCTGCTTGATTCCGCCTTCGCCCCACCACAGGCAAAGCGCCAGCACCACCGGCAGCATTACGGTGGAAGGTTTGCTCGTGATCGCGGCGACAAAAAAGAAGATTGTCAGCCAGTAAAAGATTCCATTTTGCTTGCGATCGCGTGCTTGCAAAAAGCAGGAAATAGCTAGCAGATAGAAGAAGGCCGACTGGGTGTTCTTCATTTCGGTGATCCACGCGACCGATTGTACCAGCACCGGATGCAATGCCCACATTGCCGCTCCCAGCCAAGCGCCGCGCACCTGCAGTTGCACGAGAACCCGCCAAAGCAGCAGCCCCGATGCCGCATGAAATGCGACGTTGAGGATGTGATAGGGCAGGGGATTTAGCCCGACAAAATGATGAAGAATCCAGAACGTCGTAAGGACAAGCGGGTAATAAACTGCGCTCGCGCTTGTCCAGATGTCGCCCAGGCCGAGCGGTCCGACGATGCAGGGATTTTGTGTCAGATGCGATTCATCGTCCCAGATGAATCCGGCAGCGCCAACGCGCACGTATGCCAGGAAGACCAGGAGCAATAGAAGGAGCACGCCAACCAGACGCACCCACCATTGGACAGCACGCGTTTCACCGAAGGTCATCGTGTCATTGATCGCGTTGCCGTCGCGCCTTTGTCAACGCGATGTTCGGTAGTCAGGTCGACAAAAAAATTCAAGCCAATGCGGCCAAAATTTCTGATCCTGGCAATTGCTTTGTCAGGGGGCGTGGGTTTGTCTCTTCTGCCGGTAAGTTGGCAAATCATCGGCTAGACGAATCCAAGGCAACCGGTCCTCAACCCAAGTGTGATCGGCTGGCGTCACTGCCGTCGGCTGGTCGAAGCTGCAAACGGTGACATCTATCTCGTCAGCATCCGGTCTCGCGAGGAAGGTCAGTGGAGTACCACAATCCGGACAGAACGAACGCAAGCGTCCGGCCCATGGCAGCTCTCTCGGCTGTCCGGTAGTAAACCTAAAGCCACTCCGGCTGAACGATGCCCACGTCACGAAGGGTGCGCCACTGCTGCGACGGCAATCTAAACAATGGCAGTGGGTGATATTGTAAGGCTGCCCGGTCGCCTCATATCGGATCGAACCACACAAACAACCACCGGCGATAGCGTTTGGATTCATGCTTCTTTTCCCGAGTACCCTTTTCTCATTAGTCGACAAGAGACATTCCGTTTCATTACCTATACGCTCGGAGGGGTCCCGTTAAACAGCTTTGTTGGACAGATGATTAGTATCAAGAGCGAGGAGTGCCGCGATGCTTCGTCCGAATTTTAAAGCGAGGTGGTGCGCGATGCAGGGTTCGAACCTGCGACTTCTTGTGTGTGAAGCAAGCGCTCTACCACTGAGCTAATCGCGCCAATTTCCAGTCAGAGATTAGCATAAAACTGTATCGTGAAAGACCGAAACTTTATAGTGCAGCAGGCAGGAATGCCTGCCTTACAATTTCAGAAAGTTGCTGAATGAAACAGACCGCAGGCCTGTTTAGCGCACACGCTTAATGGCTGTGTTACTCACGGACGCAGGCGATGCGAATAATATGAGCAGCCGAGAGGCAAGAGCAAAAGGTCCGCACCTTAAAATTCGCCTGTAGTTGGTCTCCTCGCGTTGAATTCACCTTCTCCAAGCTCTATGATCCTTGGTGTTTCGGCGAAGCCTGATCCTAGCCGCTTGTTTGCTTCTGGTGGGATTCATTGGCTGGCTTGACTACGTTTCCGGTTTCGAGAACTCGCTTCTCATCTTTTACCTGGCACCCATTGCAATCGGAACGTGGTTTCTCGGTATTTGGTTCGGCATCGTCGTTGCCATCTTCTGCGTCATCGCGACCGTGCTTGCAGACCTCGCTGCTGGCGTTCCCCGCGTCCCTGTTTGGAACTGTGGGACCGCTTTCGTGGCCTACCTTGTTTTTATTTTTCTTCTCCGCCGATGGCATTCGTTGCTGAATGAAATGCATCTGCGGGTAAAAGAACGTACTGCCGATTTGCAACGCGAGCTCGCTCGAAGACAGCAATTAGAGAAGGAGATTGCAGTGGTAGCCGAAGAGGAGCGCAGTCGGGTAGGACGTGAACTACACGACAGCCTCGGACAACATCTTGCGGGGACAGGGTTACTGGCGCAGACCATCGCGAATCAGTTGGAGAAGGAGAATAGTTCTATCCAACCTACTGCCAGAAAGGTGGTGAGACTGATCGACCAGGGGATTGACCTTACCCGAAAGATTGCCCGTGGCCTGTATTCCTCGGAGCTGGATGGCGATGGCCTCTTTTCTGCCCTGGAATCGCTCTCCCGGTCAGTCGCTAGTAATCAAGTAAAGTGCGAGTTCGAGCACAGCGGCAAGCCGCCTCCTTCCAAGGAACTGGCAACCCAAGTTTATTGGGTGGCGCGCGAGGCCGTTACCAACGCGCTCAAGCACGGCCAGCCACGGCATGTCCGAATCCACTTGCAAACTACTAGAGATTATCTTCGGCTAAAGGTCGAAGATGATGGTCGCGGTTTGTCTCAAGCCACGATGAAGGATGGGATCGGTTTAAGAGTGATGGCTCAGCGGGCGGAAATTGCCGGTGGAACATTGCGAGTAGAAAAGGCAGCGCACGGAACCGTCGTGCACTGCGAGATACCACTTGTCGAAGACTAGTCCGGATCCGTTCTCTGCTGGGTCGAACAATCATTACCCCCGTGCCGCGCTCGATCCTAGGTGTGCATGTCTCTCGTCGACGAATGACGAAGCACGAATGACGAAGCACGAAGGAATGACGAAAGAATGACGAAGTCCGAATGACCTGCGGCACGCTCAGGGCCTGGAGTTTGCCGAGCGGCGGCCCCTAGCATCCTTATCTGTGTCGGGCAATGCCTGACAAAAGGATCACGCAAGCAGATATCATCTATTGCAAGTATTCGACTTCTGCCCATAACTACTCAAATGGAAAAGAAGAATCGGTCCCGCGTCCTTATTGTGGACGATCATCCGGTCGTACGCGACGGGCTTAAGAATTTGATCGAGCAGGAAGAAGACCTGACGGTTTGCGGGGAAGCGGCGGATGCAGCGACTGCCCTTACGACAATTCCCCAAACATCTCCCGACGTTGCTTTGGTCGACCTCTCCTTAGAACATAGCTCCGGCTTAGAGCTGGTAAAGGACATCAGGAACCAGTACCCGGAACTTCCGGTCATAGTTCTTTCAATGCACGATGAGCTGGTTTATGGCGAACGAGCGGTCCGTTCCGGAGCGCGCGGTTATTTAATGAAAGGCGAAAGTTCGCAGCGCGTAGTATCAGCCATTCGCAGTGTGCTTCAGGGCGAAGTATTCCTAAGCGAGCGGTTAATGGCGCAGATCGCGTCGCGGCTGAGCCATGCAAAAACAACGCGGCCACCGATTGAACGACTGAGCGATCGCGAGCTGGAGGTGTTCCAAATGCTTGGGCAAGGAACGAGCACTACGGCCATCGCGGGGAGGCTCAATCTTTCGATTAAAACCGTGCAAATGTATGTTGCCCGAGCGAAAGAGAAATTTGGAGTAACAAGTGCGCGCGAACTCATGCGCGAAGCTATTCGCTGGGATGAAGCTCAAGTGAGGTGATCGGCAGCGCATGGCCGTGCTAAAAGCGGCAGAAGACTGCCGCAGTCCAAAAGCTGGCGCCCGCTCGCGGCGCCTTCGAAATTCGCGAAGCGTCTTGGAGAGGCCAGCCCTCTGGCGCTTTTGGTCTCGATTGTGTGCGCCGAGCTTCAATTGTCGTGTCGCTTCAAATAAGGGAACGAAGTCTCGGCAAAAAAATCGGGTCGCGCCCTCTCTTTTATAAGAGCGCGACCCGGGAATGAAAGCTACGACTAGTTAGTCGTTCGTCTTGGAGGCACGGTCGCCTTCTTTGATTGCATCCGCTTCGCTGATGTATTTACCCTGCTTGGTCTTCCCATAAAAGCGTGAGCCTTCCTTATGATAGATATGGCTTTCGGTATTCACCCATACCATTCCGTGACCACCGCCTGGTGCCGGTGTAGCATTAGCCTCGGCGGAACCTGTGGTGGTCGTTGCTGCCGGACTAGCTGTCGGTTTCGGCTTGAATAGTGAGCCGATCGAGAACGGCTTGGCAGGAGACGCTGACGCTGCCGGCGTAGCTGCGGGTGATGCGCCTGCTTTCTTGCGAGCGTGACGTTCCGCTGGCGAAGCCGATGCCGCCGGGCTTGCGCTTGGTGCCGGCGACGCCTCAGCTTTCTTATGTCCGCGCGTTTTCGCCGGGGAAGCCGACGCTTCGGGACTGGCCGCTGGTGCCGGCGACGTCTCGGCTTTCTTGCGTCCGCGCGTTTTCGTCGGCGAAGCAGAAGCTTCAGGGCTACTGGCTGGGGCTGGCGAGGTCTCAGCTTTCTTCTTACGGACTTTTTTAGCGGGTGAAGCGGACGTTTCGGGGCTGGCGTCGGGCGGTGGACCGGGGCTTTGCGCCTCAACTAAAGAAGCGCACGCAAAAATAATTATCGATAAAAGCAAAGCACGTTTCGTAGTCATACACGCAGGCTAGAGGCGTGCCCGGACTTTCGTCAACGCTAATGTGAAACGAACCGCTCAACTGGTCGTAGATGCCGGTGGTCTGTTTTTCAGCAACAAAGCAGCGACCAGTCCGACGCAGAGAAAGCCGATAATTTCAATAGACATGTAGGCAGCGGTGTAATTGGAAGGAAAGCCATACCAGTTCCAGTAGGGAATGTTCGTGGTGATTGCCGCAAGAATTCCGGTGACGAGAACGAAACCGATCCGGCCGCCGAAACTTTCAATCCTAGTCTGCGTAAGAAGGAAAACAACAAGGATGGCTTCGAGAAGTTCAGTCGCAAACTCGATGCCCAACAACTTGCCAAATGTAAACTCTCGGGTTGGATGATAAAGCAACATTCCTGAGGGACCGCTGGCGGCTTTTTCCATGGCGCGTTTGATCGCGTCGCTTTTTTCCTGCCGCGTTGCGTTCGGGCCCGCCTTGTGTCCCGGAAAGTGGTAAAGGCCGCGAGCGTCGCCAAGGTTTGTTTTTAAAGCATCGAGCATCGCGGCTTCATCCTTAAACTCACGCATCCCCGCTTCACCGAGCGGCAACAAATCATGCGCGATGAAGCTCCAGATAAACATTGCGATTCCACCAAGAATAGCTGCGAGAAAAGCACGAGTCGTCATAATGACTCTGCGGATTGCCAGTTTCTGAAACCAATTGCAAGTCTAACTTCGCGGTAAGCCGGCGATAAGTGAATCGCTAAATTGTTGAATTGTTTCAAGCGACGTCCCGTTTTCTGTGGGGTTCGCCCCGGCCCACTGTGGCGTGGCGATCAACGGGTGGGATTCCAGCTGTGCTCCAGCCTCGCCGCATGATGACCTGTTGCGACCAAACGCACTACCGAGAATTGGGAGTGGTTAAAGTGTGGTCGGGTACGTTTCGGGCAGCTCACCGCGGTCCCATTGGGAGGTGCGTTCAAGAGGCTCTAGCGCCTTGGTTTGATCGATGTGAATGATGACGTCGAATTGCGCCGGCAATCGTACTTCGAAGTAATGACTGAGACGCTCCGTTTGTGGTCGGTAAATCACGCCGATGGCGCGCTGCAGCCGCTCCCTTTGCAACAAATCGTTAGCCCTGTTGCGCTCGCGCAGGTCAATCCAGAAAGTCGGCTGATCAGTAGCGTGAAATAGTTCCTCGTAACTGCCGGCCAGGGCTGGGCGCACGTGCTTACGTTCGGCAGGCGCGCCCCAGTCCGATGCGGCCGTAACCGTCCCCCCATAGGTGCTGAAGCCGATGGCGAAGGCGCGCTCGCCAAAGCGTTCGCGGACGAGCTGGCCAATATTAAGCTCGCCGCGCGCGTGCATTTCTGTGGCTCGGGCATCGCCCAGATGAGAGTTGTGCGCCCAGACAACAACTTTGGCCTGACCACTGTCGAGGTGACTAAATAGCTCACTCAACGTTTCGAACATGTGTTGGTCACGCAAGTTCCACGAACTGGCGCGACCGTGAAACATGGCGCGATAGTAGCGTTCCGCATTCATAACCAGCCGTGCGTTCTGCTCTGCGGAAAAGAATTCTTCCTCACCAATGTGTCCGTCGCGCTGGATGAATTCGGCGTATTTTCGTCGCAATTCCGTTAGCTGTGCTACGACATCGTCTTCGCATGGCTCCGCTCTGCCGGCGACAGTGGCGAGCCCATAATGCTGCGGATCTTCCCCAAAATGATCGAAACAAGCATAGCGCTGACGGGCCCGGCGCGCCGCGGCGGGATCGATTTTGTCGAGATAATTGAGCACCGCTTCGATCGAAGTATGCATGCTATAGAGATCGAGTCCGTAAAAGCCGGCAAGATTGTCTTTATTGTGCGCATTCCATTGTCGCAGCCATTCGATAAAATCCACGACAACAGTATTACGCCACATCCATGAAGGAAACCGGCGAAAATCGTTGAGGGCTTCGCTGGCTCGCTTGTCATCACTGCGACCGGTGACAAAGCGGTGAACACGAAAACTGTCTGGCCAATCTGCTTCCAGAGCAACGGCGCGAAATCCTTTTTCTTCAATTAATCGACGAGTAAGGGCAGTACGGATCGCGTAAAACTCATGCGTTCCATGTGAGGCTTCGCCGATGAGAACGCATTGTGCCTCTCCAGCCATTTCTACCAGCGAGTCGTAGTCCGAATTCGTGGTAAGCGTGCGTGCGGCGCCGGCAATTATGGCGGCCTCGTTATCAAGCGCTGTTTTCATGCCAAAGCCCACCTCGTATTTGCTTCGCGCTTCCGAGAAAAGGTGCGTGCATGTCATCCGAGGGAAACATAATTGTGCGTTTCCGGAGAAAAGAGGCAGAATGCCTGTCTGGCGCACAGACTTGGAAGTCTATCTTCCCTCGCGGCCGAGCGATCTGGGTAATCCGCCGTTTAGAATCTTGGTTCGTTCTTGCCGTCATGGATTCAGCTTAGCTCACCACCGATTTCGCGTAACTGACGGGCCCTTGTTGGGCTCGCAGGAGGTCCCCCTGCAGTTCAAAAAAAGGGACCTGTCCTGCGCCGCCGCGGTGAAACGCTTCAACCTTGTCGAGATAACGAATTGGTCTACCCTAAAACGGGATGCCGTTCTTCGAAGTAACTAATTTACTGCGGTTCGTTGTCTTGATCGCAATCCTTTCTTTGGCTGCTGCAGCTCGGCCGCCGATGAAGGCGATCGTGATTCATTCTTCTGGGGGGCCGGAAGTATTGAAGTATGAAGATGCGCCGCGACCGCAGCCGAAAGATGATGAAGTGCTCATTCGGGTGATGGCTGCGGCAGTTAATCCGGTTGACGTTTTTATTCGCGAAGGCCGGAGCAACCAGTTTCCTCTCATCCCCGGTATGGATGTAGCGGGTGTGGTAGAACAAGTTGGAAACAAAGTCACGAAGTTTAAACGAGGTGATGCCATCTACGCCTATCTCAGTTTTGATGAGCAAGGAGGTTATGCCGAGTTTGCGGTGGCGAAACAAGATCATGCTGCGCTCAAGCCCAAATCGATCGATTTCGAACAGGCGGCAGCCGTCCCGCTTGCGGCAACTACGGCCTGGCAAGCGCTGATCGAGAAGGCCGGGCTTACCGCGGGACAAACGGTTCTTATTCACGGCGGCTCCGGCGGGGTAGGGACGTTCGCTGTGCAAATCGCCAAAGCGCGCGGCGCCAAAGTTATCGCGACTGCATCTACCGCAAACCAGGACCTACTTAAACAGCTTGGAGTAGATCAGCCGATCGATTACACCACCACTAAGTTTGAGGACGTAGTTAAGGATGTCGATGTCGTTCTCAACGCCGTGCGCGGCGATACTCTGGCGCGATCCTACGGTGCAGTGAAGAAAGGTGGCATCATTGTTTCGATTACCGGCCAGCCCGATCCTGTCGAGCTCGAGAAACATGGCATCAGGGGCACAGGGCTTGACGCACATCCAGACGCAAAGGTGTTGGAAGAGCTGGCCAAGTTAATCGATGCCGGGAAGATTACGCCAATCGTTTCCGCGGTCATGCCCCTGATCGATGTGGCTAAGGCGCATCAGCAAATCGCATCGCGCCATACCCGTGGCAAAGTGGTGCTAAAAGTTGCTGAGCCGCCAAAGTAACAGGCGAAGGCTTGTAAACTTCGACGGGAAGCCTCCACAAAAGGCGTTGTACACCCTCGCGGCTCGACGGAGTCTCGCCCTACCAATGCGTCTCCGCGAAAATGTCGTTGGTAGGGCGACGCTCTGCGGAGCCGGTTTTGGGGCATGGGAGCCTATGGATTGCTTGGAACCTTGACTTCGGGAGAATTGCAGGGCGGCTGTGTCAGCCGCCGAACCGAAAGAATGGCGTTTCACAAAGACGCTTGACAATTGGACATCTGGAGAAGCGAATTCCTGCGAGCATTTGTATGGTTCGGCCCTTGCAGGAGCTCTGCCCTCAGAGGAAGCGCTTCCCTATGAGCTTATAGTTGAACGCGGCCCCGCCATCAATAGGTTGATTAATCGATGAGCTGGGAGGCAATTAATGCTACCGCGCAACTTATTAGTTCCTTCGCGGTCGTTGCGTCGCTCTGGTATCTCGCCATTCAGGTGCACCGTAGCACTCGCGTCGCGAAGCTCACCGCGCAGGATGCCGCCGCCAGCGCCGTGCGTGATGTCACCAAACAATTCAGCGAAAATGCCGAACTCGGCCGGATTTGGCGGATCGGCTTGGAAGACATCAACGCGCTTTCCCCTGATGATCGTGCCCGCTTCTACCATGTCACCTTCCAGTTCTTAAAGGCGATGGAAACAATCCACTTCCATTTCATTTATGGTTTGATGGACGAACAAATCTGGCGCGGCTGGTGGAATCTTTACCGGCATTATCTCGCTTCTCCCGGTCTGGAACATTACTGGAACTTGCGGCACGACCTTTTTTCCGAACGTTTTCAGAAGTTCGTGAACCAGCAGGCGAAACCGGCTGAGCCGATGACGGTAGCGAATTTACTCGGCACCGAAGTCAAGTCCTAGCGTAACAAAGCGGCGCTCCGGACACCAGGCCTTATTTGACAATTACCGAGTTAACATTCGGATGTCGCATATGCGACATTCAAATGTTAACTGCGATCCAAAGTATGGTTGGGAGCCGGCATGGGAAGGAGTGCGATTTTCCTGTGGCCCTAACGGAACTTGGCAGATGAATCTCGCTCCAGGTATGTCGCGCCTAGCCGTGATGCTTGAAGCAGTTCGCCGGAACAGCTCGCGGCAATGTCACTTAAAACGAATGCAAAAACCTAATCAGGTGTTGCGAATAGAGCGTAACCACGTACGCGATGGAGAGAAGCAGCGCAACGGTGAGAAGGGCGCTGAGCCGACGCGAGCTCCAGATTGACCCGACAAGAGAGAAAGGAAACTGGATCATCCAGAAGGGAAGGAAAAGAAACGAGTAAATTCCAATGCTGATCGCCGTTCCGCTGCGTTCCACGGTCGATCCCTCCCGCAAATGTTTTTGCGCTTCGATGATTAGTCCGCGAAAAACTCCGGCGGCCTGGGTCACGACGCCGATGGTGATATATAGAACGGCAAAGAGAGAAA
>Ga0209805_1001276_pt1 | contig 15402 bp, 14 predicted proteins | sample GraSoiAngelo_148_FD_185905 | JGI IMG/M metagenome (GOLD analysis project Ga0209805, IMG submission 185905) | Grasslands soil microbial communities from the Angelo Coastal Reserve, California, USA - 14_1009_09_20cm (SPAdes) (version 2) | ecosystem: Environmental > Terrestrial > Soil > Grasslands ... | reverse complement strand
GGGGGGGCTGGGGAGTCTCCTGGTCCAGTGGCACTCCCGCTAGCCGGGCGGCGACCATCCCCGAGACACCGCTCCTTAGGGCGGTCTTATCTGCTTCCGAAAGGTTCCCAAAGGACATCACGGCTTCGGGGGCGTGCAGGAATTCACCGAGCTTCCGTGGATCAGTCGCAAGATTTGACAAGAACTCTTTCAGATCGGTCGCCTTAGTCTTTCCTTTTGCACCAGTTGCCGTGGTTTTCTCTTTCACATCAGTAGTCATAGTTTTTCCTTTCACATCAGTAGTCATAGTTTTTCCTTTCACATCAGTAATCCTAGTTCTCCTATGCAACAGATGCCGACTTCTTGACCGCTCTGCATAGAGATGGGGAATGTCTTCACGTTGATTTACAGGCTAAGGCACTGGGACTTGTCAAACTTAAAATAATATTTATTTCCTTGAAATCCTGACGATTCCTGACGATTGAAGTCGGCAGTGGAAGCCACTCCGGAAAATACCGCATTCCCGCAGGGGCAAGCGCGCCGCGCCGATAGCTGCAACATCCAATCGGACCCTGTAGGTGATGGCCAGGCACAACGCAACCCCAACTCCAACCGGCTTTGCTGAGATGATTCCTCAATACCTCAATCACATCGTCCGCTGCATCAGCAGCGCATCGACTACGCCAAGTTCTTCAGCCGGTCACATAAGGCTGTGGTTCGAGTTTATCACGAAACGGGCAATGTGATCGAGACGCACGAGTACACTCGTGATTTCAAAGAGTGAAGTATCGCCACCTATATTTAGAGCCAAGCCGTGACGGCACAGGCAATCGCGACCCTCGTAAACGGTGCGACGCCTTCAGTTCAGCGAGAAAGTTCCGAAGATTCAATTCCTGTTACTTGTTAGGTCCGATCTGCTCGGGGCCTGAGAGGAGCTTCTGAAAATCCGGACGGTTACGGATTGGATCCCAGACCGGGTCAATCTTCAAACGTGCTATGGAAACTTCCCAGCCCGCCGGGATGGAGAGCAAACGTCGAAGCCTCTTAATGGCTTCCTCAGGTGCGCCCACGCGCGCCTCGATTTGCGCGAGCCCGATCTGGAAATTTGGGCCAGAAAAAGCGTCTTTTTCGATGGAGATTGTATCCGCCGCCTGCCTGGAAAGGCGTAGAGCATCGGCATTGCGTCGGAGGGCGAGGTAAACCCAAGATAGCTCCGTCATCGCGAAAGTGTCATCCGGCCGCTCTCTGAGTCTGGCCTCGAGTGAGGGCAGCCCTTCTTCTCCCGCGGATTTAGCCATGTCAGACTCTCCCGCCAGCAGGCGAAGGGCGGCGCGCCCGGCAAGCTGCTGGAGACGCCCAGGATCCTTGTTGACCACTTCCTTGTCGAACGCTTGAAAAGCATCGGTGAAACGTCTTTCCATCACGTCGAGATAAACCCACATACCGATCATAAATGCAACGTCGCCGATCCCGGTAGGGCTACGGCGGCTGACGAGAGTGAGTGACTTAGTGGCCTCTGGAAAACCATCAAGAGCTCGCCGGGCCGCGCCGACGTCGCCCGTCGCGTTGAGGTGAGAAATGAGAAGAGACAGCGCTGACCACCCGTTGTGTGGATCGATGGCGAGAGCTCGCAGTTCGGCCTGCTCCGCATCCTTCCACTGACGCAATGTCAAATAAGTTGCACCGATATTCTGCGGGATTTGTACGTCGCGCGGATCGAGTTCCTGCGCTCGTTGAAACTCCGCCAGCGAGCGCTCCCATTCACCGCGGCGACGGTAAACCCACGCGCAGTAGGTTCGGGCCAAAGCACTATTAGGTTGCAATTCCAGCGTGCGGTTGAACTCCGTCAGCGCCATCTGGTATTGGCGATGACCCCAATAAAAGAATAATCCCAGCGCCAAGTGCGCTTGCGGCGAATTTGGAGCCAGAGCCAGAGCGCGGTCGATAAGCGACTTTACCTCCTCTAATTCCGCTGGCTCCAAAGGCGAGACAAACCAGTGCCGCGTTAGCCGACCGCGCGCGAGTGCCGCAGCAGCCTCGGCAAAGTTTGGATCGCGCGCCAGCGCCTGCCGGTAAAACGCATCAGCACGATCGTAGGTCTCCGCCGACTCATTGCTTTGGGCCTGGCGAAACTCATACTCGCCTCTCAAAAAAAGATCGTAAGCTTCCGTGTCAGGCGTCCGGACCGCGGCCAGAACATGAGATTCATTTGGCGAAAGGTTCGCTTGCAACGCGGCCGCGATTTTCTGAGAAACCTCACTCTCAACCGAAAAGATGTCGGTCAGTTTGCGATCAAATGTGTCGGCCCAAACATGAGAATCGGTGGCTGCGTTGATCAGCTGCACGTTGACGCGCACAGCATCGCCACTCTTCTGCACGCTGCCTTCCAGGATATGAGCGACTCCAAGCTCCCTGGCGATTTCCCGCAGATTTTCTGGCGCACTTTTGTAATGCTGAGTGGATGTGCGCGAGATCACCTTCAGATCAGCAATTTTGGATAAACGGGTCAGAATCTCGTCCTGAATTCCTTCAGCAAAATAGGCGTTTGCCTTCTCTTCGCTCCGATTCTCGAATGGCATTACAGCGATGCTTTTTTCGGGAATAGGAGAAGCAATGCTTTCTTCGGAAAGTGTCCGCGTAACGTTCGGCGCCCCTCGACGAAAGAAGATCGAGAAACTAACCGCCAATGCTACGGCTGATAAAAGCAAAGCAACTACGAGCGTCCGCTTCGGCCAGACGAGAGCGCTGATTGGCCGAACCGTGGCACTGGTGGTTTGTTTCCACCTTTTTCCGCGTCCGAGTTTTTTTGGCAGAGCCGAATTCCCGAGGCCGTCCTTGTAGAGATTAACAATATGAAGTCTCAGTCCGTGTTTAACTTCACATTCGCCAACGTCGTGTAAGTAAGGCTGCCAATGGCGATATTGGGCCAAATCATCCGCCAAATGCTTCGATAAGAGAATATGTCCGGCGTCGCCACAATCCATCAACCGCTGTGCTACATTGAATCCCGTTCCAGCCACGTTCACTCGGTCGTTAACGTCAGTGACCTGATTAATCGGACCGCTGTGAACCCCCATTCGCACCTGAATGTTTGGCGACTCTTTCAATGCCTTGCTGATTTCCAACGCACATTGCACGGGCTCTTCCGGGCTGCGAAAAAAAACCAGCGCCATCCCATCTCCGGTTGGCACCCGGATGAGCTTGCTGCTTTTTTCCGCCGCTTGGAAACATTCGGTGCGGCGCACGATTTGGTTCAGTTCATGCACCAATTCAATTTGTTCGTTGACTAGCAGCTTCGAATAACCGACCACGTCGATTAACAGGAGATGTGCGATCTCGAGCTGGAGATCCGGCTTTAGCTCAGCGGACATGTTTAGTGCGCAAGCACCCTTCCTTACACCTTCCAATCATCGTCATTCCACAGTCGCTGGTCGAGAGCAAATAATCCAAGCAAGGTTTAGCGCTGAAAACGAACATGTTGGTTATGGAGCGACTTGTCTTCTAACCGAGAGTTCGTTCTTCACCGTCAAGTTAGGTATGAGGCCAATAGTATCGACCCGAAGTCGCGATTTAAATTACGGTCAGCTAAAATCGCACCCATACTGGGATACATTGCGCGGCGGCCCGCGTTTCGAGAAAATCGTGGCCTCGCTTGTGCCCAGGTAAGTTCACTGAGCCGGGCGTTCGCTGCTCTGCACGATGAGAATTGGTGCTCGCCGTCCGATGCGCTTCTCGCCAAAATTCCAACCGTCGTGATTGATCGCATTCACATCGAGCAACTTGAAGTCCATGGGCGCGTGGGCGTGCCGGATTCTGAGCGCGCGCAACCGCAACGCTTGACCTTGAATGTGACGCTGTGGCCGAAGATTGCCGAGCTGCAAGACAACCTTGCCAATACCGTCAATTATTCAGCGGCCGCAGAATGCGTGAAGGAATTCGTCAGCCAGCATGATTACAAATTAATCGAGACGCTCGGGGAGCAGATCGCGGCGCATTTGTTGGCGCAATTTAATTTGCGCAAGGTCGAGGTCGAAGTGCGCAAATTTGTTTTGCCCGACGCAAACTACGTTTCAGTGACGGCGGTTCGCGAAGACGAAGCGACGTAATCATGAGAGAAGGAAGATTTTCCGCGGCAGCGTCTGAAATCGCGCAGCGCTACAGCGAGTCGGTTTCCTTCGACCGGCGGCTTTATCGTCACGACATTGCCGGTTCGATCGCACATGCCTCGGCCCTAGCCAGTGCCGGAATTCTCTCCGCCGACGAATTTGAGATGATCGCGCGCGGCTTGCGCGAGATCGAAAACCAAATCACCGCCGGAACATTCGTCTGGGACGCTTCCTTGGAAGACGTCCACATGAACATCGAGGCGGCGTTGACTAAACGGATCGGACTAGCCGGCGCCAAATTGCACACGGGGCGCAGTCGCAACGACCAAATCGCACTCGACCTTCGTCTTTTTACCCGCGATGAGATTGACCAGATTGTTGCACGTCTCCGCGCACTGCAACACGCGCTACTGCTGCTGGCGCAAAAATATTCCGAAGTCTTGATGCCCGGGTACACCCATCTGCAACGGGCGCAACCGACCTATTTCGCGCATTATCTGCTCGCCCAGCTCGAAGCGCTCGAGCGCGACCACGAACGACTGCGTGATACGCGTCGCCGGGCCGACGTCATGCCGCTCGGTTCCGGCGCGCTCGCCGGTTCAACCATTGCACTCGACCGGGAAGGAATCGCAAAAGTGCTCGGCTTCCAGCGCGTCACCCAAAACAGCATCGATGCGGTGAGCGATCGCGATTTTGTCGGCGATTTTCTTTACAGCCTGGCCATGATTGGCATTCATCTTTCCCGATTCAGCGAAGACTTGATCATCTGGAGTACGAGCGAATTTGGTTTCATCGAATTCAGCGACGCCTTCGCCACCGGTTCCAGCCTGATGCCGCAGAAAAAAAATCCGGATATGGCTGAGCTGACGCGCGGGAAATGCGGCCGCCTCATTGGAAATCTCGTCAGTTTGCTCACCATATTGAAAGGCTTGCCCAGCAGCTACAATCGCGATCTGCAAGAGGACAAGGAAGCGCTCTTCGATTCGGTCGATACCGTCCGGAGTGCGCTCGAACTTTTCAGCGCGATGTTGCCAGAGCTCACCATCAATCGGGAACGAATGGAATCATTGGCGAATGATCCGCAATTGCTGGCGACCGATCTGGCTGAGTATCTCGTCGGCAAAGGTGTCTCGTTCCGCGAGGCGCACACGATTGTCGGAAAACTCGCTGCCAGCGGCAAACAGCTCGATGCTCTTTCGAATGATGAGTTTCGCGCGGCCTCGAACGCGTTCGAGGAGGATGTGCGCGAAGTCTTTGACGTCCGCAAAGCACTGCAGCGCCGCACCGCCACTGGGTCGCCTTCACCGGAGAACATCGAGCGCCAGATCGCGCGCTGGCGCGAATTGCTCGAACCCGAATAATTCGCTTTTCGCCCGGCGACGTTTTTATTCCCGCAGTGGAGACGCCTGATAATTGGACCACGATTTCCAGCGAAGCTCATTTCGCCGATGATCATTTGTCGGTCGTGACCGAGCGCGTCCGCACACCGCACCGGGCCGAGGCGCACGCCTGGACGATCGTGCGGCGCAAATCCGCGGTGGTAGTCGCAGCGATGACGGCGAAAGGAAACTTCGTCCTCATTCGGCAGGAACGCATTCCCATTCGCAAAGCGATTTGGGAAATGCCGGCCGGACAGGTCGATCAATTGTGCGATTTCGGCTCCTTTCGAGACGTCGCTTTGCGAGAATTGCGCGAAGAGACCGGTTACGAGCTCGCGCCAGATGGCGAAACAATTTTCCTCGGAGACTTCTTTTCCTCGCCCGGGTTCACCGACGAGCGCGAATTTCTATTCCTCGCCCGTCCCGTCCAGCGCACCCTTCAACATCACACCGATCACGATGCGGAAATGATTCTGGACTGCCGCGAATTTTCGCCGGCGCAGATCATCGCCATGATTGCGGACGACACCATTCGCGACGCTAACACTCTCAGCACATGGGCACGTTTGATCGCGAAAGGAATCATCCAATTGCAGCCCCGGTAAAATGGCGCTGCGAGATATCTTCAAGTTTCGCGAGCTGCCGGAAAGCGAAACCTCCAAGCCCTTTCTCGAACATCTCGAAGACCTGCGCTGGACGATCGTGAAAATGGCGATCACTCTGATCGTGGCGATGATTTTGTGTTTCGCCTTTCGCGGAACACTCGTGCGCATTATGCAGGCGCCTTTACACGAGATCGATCAAAATCTGGGCGTTCTCCGCGCGCTCGGTATCACGGACTCAATCGTCGTTTCCTTTCACCTTGCTTTTTACGCCGGTATCGTCATCTCCTTTCCGCTGCTTTTGTTTTTTACCGCCGAGTTTGTCCTTCCGGCCCTGACGCTGATGGAGAAGAAAATCTTGTTCCCGGCCATCGGCGTCAGTTTTGCACTTTTTCTTACCGGCGTGCTTGTTTGCTATTTTTGGCTGCTGCCGAAAACGATCCTTTTCTTTTTTCACGACACAGAGTCGCTCGGCTGGGCTCCGGCCTGGACAGTGCAGCAATATTATTCGTTCGTAACGCGGTTTACCCTCGGCTTTGGGCTGAGCTTCGAATTGCCCGTAGTAGTGCTCGTGCTGGTCCGCTTCGGATTGATCACGTACGAATTCATGGCCCGCACCCGGCCTTACGCCATCGTGCTCATTTTCATTCTCGCCACCATCATCACACCCACACCAGACGTGCTCACGTTAATCGCCATGAGCCTGCCGATGGTTGTGCTCTATGAAAGCTGCATCTGGATCGCCTGGTTCATGAAACGCCGGCAAACCCGCGCGACATGAGCGCGCTCCAACTGGGGTCATGGAGTATGGAGTGATGGAGTAATGAAATCTCGGTTCCCGCTTCACTACTACTCCATTGCATGTTCGTTGCCGAAATGATCTACGAGCATCTGTTCGACGTGTTCGCCTTCGTTCTCGGCGCTTGCGTCGGATCTTTTCTCAACGTCTGCATTTATCGGCTTCCACTGAATCTTTCCGTCAACCAGCCGCGGCGCTCCTTTTGTCCTTCCTGCAAAACGCAAATTCCATGGCACCAGAATCTACCTCTCGTTAGCTGGCTGGCATTGCGTGGACGCTGCGCCAATTGCGGGGCACGCATCGCTTTTCGCTATTTCGCGGTCGAACTACTCACGGCCCTTCTCTTTCTTATTATTTGGAAAGCGTTTCCGTGGCAGATCGCGATTGCCTACTGGGGATTTGTCGCGCTCGTCATCGCCGCCACCTTTATTGACTTCGAGCATTTCATCATTCCCGACGAAATTACCATCGGTGGAACCATAGCCGGCCTCATCGCCTCGACGGCGGTCCCACAATTGATGACTACAGATCGCCGCCTCAATGCGCTGCTCATCTCCGCAGCCTCAGCGGCGGTTGGTTATGCGTTGCTCTGGCTCGTGCTTGAAGGTGGCAAACTCGTTTTCGGCAAGAAACGGATCCGCTTTGAAAAATCGGCGGCCTTCACCTGGGCACGCCACGGCGACGATGCCGATTTTGTCGTGGGCGATGAAAAAAGCCAGTGGAGCGATTTTTTCGCGCGCGAGAATGATCAACTTTTGTTGCATTGTTCGAGCGCGAGAATGGCCGAGCGTGAGTTTGCCGATACCATCCTGCGGTTTCATTACAATCGCGTCCGGGTTGGCTCGGAGAATTTCAAGCTCGACCAGCTGGATGAGATCAGTGGGCTAGCTAACGAGATTGAGATACCCCGCGAAGCCATGGGGCGGGGCGACCTCAAGTTCCTTGCGTGCATCGGCGCTTTTCTCGGCTGGCGCGCCGTCTTGTTCGCCATTTTCGCGGGCTCGCTCTACGGCTCCGTTATCGGCCTCATCACTCTCGTCCTGGGCCGACGCGTCTGGTCACTCAAACTACCTTTCGGTCCGTACCTCGCCTTCGGCGCAATTACCTGGATGTTTTTCGGCGACTCAGTCGTCCGTTGGTACCAAACATTGCTGCGACCGTAGTTTAAGCATCGCGAGTGGTCGGAATCGGCATCCGCTACCTGTTGCACTGCAATCTATCCAGGCGCACGGCAAATTTCGGCGGCTTAGACGACGAATTTCGCGCGAATCAGCCCAATAATCACACCGCCAACTGCGCCGATGCTGAGGATTGGCACGAACATCTTAGTAATAATCGCTGGTGGCAGACTGAGCAGAATTCCTATGGAGAGACCGATTAGCCATCCCGAACACGGGATGTCGATAAGGATAACCACAAAACCAATGGCGAATCGGTTGAAGAACGCTCCGAGCAGCGCTGCGCGTTTATCCGGGAAGGACATCGGCAACATCGACAGCAAAGTGAGCGCGCCAAAGGCCAGACCGCAAAGATTTGCCAATGCGAACCGGGACAATTTTTTCCAGTCTGGAACGTCTGATGCCTAAGCAAAGCCAATTCCTCCGCACTGCGCAATCATGGACTGGCGTCGGCTGAAGTTGCCCTCGCTTTCGATTTCCAGCAGAAATAATCGCTGCATACTCGAGGCTATTGCAGCTTACCCGGGCCAGCCAGCGCACGTCCTGGTTTCGCCCCGGTATGCTCGCCGTCTTTCAGAACTTGCACGCCGTTGACGAAAACGTGCTTCATCCCAACCGCGTACTGGTGCGGTTTCTCGAAGGTTGCCCGGTCCGCAATTATCGCGGGGTCAAAGACAACCACGTCGGCGAACATCCCATCTTGAATGAAACCGCGGTGGTCGAGGCCGAGATTCGTCGCGGGCAAGGCGCTTAATCGTCGCACCGCTTCCGGCAACGTGATCACCTTTTCGTCGCGTGTATATTTCCCGAGGACGCGCGCGAAATTCCCGTAAGCGCGCGGATGCGGATTGGATTTCAGGAAAACGCCTTCCGGCACCTGCGAAGCCTCGTCTGAGCCGAATGAAATCCAGGGCTTGGCCAATTCTTTTTTCACGTTCTCTTCCGACATCAGAAAATAAACGGTGCCGATGCGCGACTCGTCTTCGCTGATTAAATCCATGATCGTTTCGATCGGATCTTTGCCGCGCCTCTTTGCTACTTCCGCGAGCGATTTGCCGGTAAGCGGCTTGAGTTTTTCAGATTTGAAACCGACCAGCAAAATTTTCTCCGGCGATCCAGCCGCGAGATACAAGTTCTCCCAGGCATCAGAATCGACTCGCACTTCGGCCGCGATTTTTTCGCGCGTAGCCGGATCGCGCAATCGTTTGAATAACGCCGGATAGCCGCCATCCTCCGTCCACGGCGGCAGACAGGCGTCGAGTCCCGTTCCAGCTGCGGTATAGGTGTACATGTTGGCCCTGATTTTAAGTCCTTCTTTTTGCGCCGCTTCAATCCGCCCCAGCAATTGATCTTCTTTCGGCCAGTTTTTTTCGCCGGCGGCTTTGATGTGGTAAACCTCCGCCGGAATCCCGGCTTCGCGGCTGATCCGGATCACCTCATCGAGTCCTTCGAGCAATTGATTTCCCTCGCTGCGCATGTGGGAGATGTATTTGCCCTGGTATTTGGCGGCGACTTTGCACAACTCGATCAGCTCTTCGGTTTTCGCATAAAATGCCGGCGGATAAATGAGCGACGTGCCAATGCCGAGGGCGCCCGCTTCCATTTCCTTACGCACGAGCTCGCGCATCTGGTCGAGCTGTTCCGACGTTGGTTGTTTGTCTTCCAATCCGATGACGTACTCGCGTACGGTGGTGGCGCCGAGGAAGGAGGCGACATTGCATGAGATGCCGCGCTTTTCTAAATAACGCAGATATTCCGCCAGGGCATTCCATTTGATCTCGAACTTGATGTCCGTTTGTTCGCGAACGATCCGCGCTTTCATCCGATCATTTAACGGGCCCATCGATTCTCCTTCGCCCATAATTTCGGTGGTGACACCCTGACGAATCTCGCTTTGCGATCGCCCATCCTGAATGAGCGATTCGTTTGACCAGGAGAGCATGTTGATGAACCCGGGCGCAACGGCGAGACCGCGCGCATCAATTGTCTTCTTCGCGGATGCCTTAGCGAAGTCGCCTACGCCCGCTATGCGATCACCGCGGATCGCGACATCCGTGACATGGCCTTCCCCGCCGGTGCCATCGTAGACGGTCCCGCCTTTGATGACGATATCGAAAGGCGCATCAGCCGAAGCGATTTGTCCGCCGCCGATGATAACAGTAAAAAAGAGAGAACAAACCCAGGTGCGCATTCCGAGTTATCTCATAGATAACCTTTTCCGCCAAAGGCTTCCATTCAAAGAAGCGCTAGTAAATTTCGCTTCGCTTATGCAACCCCGCGGGTGGCGACTCCTAAGTCGTACAACTAAGCAAAATACAAACGTCGGCGACTTAGACGTCGCCGCAGTCAGGCGCGATCTTGCTAGTGGGAGCCAATGGAGGGTTCGGAGCCAATGGGGGCTTGGGGGAGGGGGACGACATTCTGCGGTTCACCCGGCAACGCCTGTTTCGTTTTCGCGTTTGTATCCACCATTACTTCCGAACTCGGGTTGGGGGAAATGCAGCCGGAAAGAGTGACCGCCAACAAACAGATCACTGCGATTTTAAACCTTCGATGCATCGCGAAACAGTACCTTATTTGCGAACTGAGGAATTTTCCAGTCCGAGAAGGCGTGAGGGTTCATGTTGCGAGAAGGCAAGCAAATGAAGCATCATGATTACAATGAAAATGTTTTGTTTGATGCTTCTCGGCGGCCTTGTTCTTGGCCTCGCGAGTTGCGCCAATCAAGGTCCACTCGTTGCCTACGATGTCCCGGTGGAGGGCCCGACCGCAACCCCGCGCGACAGTCGGCAGGGTTATGAGGAACCAGCTGCGTGGGTCCCGGCAAAGTAACTCGCCGGTGCGAGCCGCGGCCGAATTAGCCCGACTACTTTTCCGATTCCGTCAGCAAACGGACGAGCTCATCTTTCCACAACGCCGCGATGGTGTGGCTGCCGTGACCACGGGTTTTCTCACTCAAGGGAATTACCAGCGCGCGACCATGTGGAACGCGTTTGATTTCGCGTTCGAGAATTCCGAGCTCGGGTGGGTTGATCAGGTCATCCGCGGTATTGATCGCAAGCAATGGCACGCGAATTTTTTCCAGGTCGGGACCGGGATCGTAATCGCGCGACGCTTCCAGCGCGTAGAGGACATCGTTGGCATCATCGGCCTTCACGATGTCGGCGACGAACTTTTCCAGAACTTCATCCGTTTTCGGGAGTGTGGGCGCTTCTTTTTGTCGCAACGGGGGGTTGCTGCTCATGAACCAAAGCATTTCGGCGGCAGTATGCAGACTCGGCGGTTGCATTTTGTATTCGCCACCGCTCCATCCCGGATCATTGCGGATGGCATCGATGATAATGCGACGCCAGGCGCGGTTCCGTCCGGAAATTTGCGTGGGCAAACTGGCCAACGGCATAAGCGCGTCCATGAAATCGGGATGCGTTTCGCCCCAGAGCCAGGTGTGCATCCCGCCCATTGACGTTCCCATCACCAACCGCGCGTGATTCACCCCGAGCCCGTCAGTCAGTAATCGATATTGCGCGTCGACCATATCGCGGTAGCCGTAGCGCGGAAATTTCACACGTAAACCATCGCTCGGCTTGCTCGACTTGCCGTGACCAATTCCATCCGGCAAGACGATGAAAAATTTGGTGGCATCGAGCGGTTGGCCACCGCCGAAAAGCTCGCCGGCAAACTCCGGGCGAATGAATTGCGCGCCGCTTCCAGTCGTTCCGTGCATGACCAGCACTGCGTTCGCCGTTTTTCCCTGCGTATCTTTCTCAGCCTTCCCCAGGGTACGGTAATGCAGGCGTAACTCCGGTAGCGTTTCGCCACTGGTGAACCTGAAATCGCGAATCGTGTAATCGCTTTCCGCCGGTGCGGGATAATCGCTCGCGCCGACAATTCGTAGCGCCGCAAGAAGAATTGCCGCGGCAAAGGTGTAGCGCATCATTGACGTGTTTAACATCGCCCCTGCCACGTTTCCAGTCAGCTTGACGTGATTTGAGGTTTCGGGTGAATGTTAGCGGGCAGACTCTTGGCGACCGATCGAGATTCGCGAATCAATCGACGCGTGCTATACCGGTGACGTGGTCGAACCAGTCGTGAAAATCGACAAGCCGGAACCGCGTTGGCAGGCGGTGCTGGCGTTGCTCGCCGTTGGTGGAATTTATGTCGCGTTGCCAAGGGCTTTGATTGTCGGCCCGAAATGGGCGCTTCCCGTATTCATCGTAGTTTTGATCGCGCCCACGGTTGTCGCGCATCGCATGGGCAAACACTCCTTAAACCGCACGCTTGGCATCATCATCAGCAGCGTCATCACCCTGGCGCTGATCGCATCGGTCGGCTTGCTGGTCGCCGCCGTGCCCTCACACAAAACAGCACCGGTCGCGCTGTTGTCTTCCGGGGCGGAGCTGTGGTTAACCAACGTACTCGTCTTCGCCCTTTGGTACTGGCGGTTGGACGGCGGTGGGCCGACCCTTCGCCAGCAAAGGCGCGAATTCGGCAGCCGGAGCTTTGTTTTTCCGCAAATGCAGATTGAAAAGATCGAGCGCGATCGTTTTCACATCGACGGCTGGCGACCAGGCTTTGTCGATTATCTCTTTATCGCGCTAACTCAAAGCTCGACTTTTGGCCCGACTGACGCGCCGCTGCTGGCGCGCTGGGCCAAGCTTCTAACCATGGCCCAAATCTGCATCTCGTTGACTATCGTCATCGTTCTGATCTCACGCGCCATTGGCGTGCTCTGATCGCTCCACTATCCGATTTGTCGCGCTCCTCGACCCTAGTTAGATTGTCTGCGCATGCGTCCCTTCTCCTGCGTCCCGGCTTTGATTGTACTGCTGCTCACGGCAGGGCTCGGCCGCGCCCAGCAGCCCGTCACGCCTGACACGCGCAGCTTGGATTTCAAGGAATTCGGCCTGCTCGCGATTCAAGATAATGGCCGCCGCAAACCGATCGATACCTTTGCGAGGCAGACGTTAATTCAGTTGACTGGGCGCTCGAGTTATACGGACAAAGCCGGGTGCCGTTGGACGCCGAATGATTTTCTTCTCTCAGCCGTGCTGGAAACGCGCGATTGGAAAGAGGAGCCGATGGTGCTGGTCTCCTTCGGCGAACTAAAAGAGCAGCTTGGCCTGGAGAAAACACAGCGCCGTTTTTCTTTTGCGCAATTGAGCGAGGCGGCCACATTGCCGCAGATCGCGAACGAGGCGCACGAGCGCAAGCGGGCCGAGAAACCGCTCGATCGGTTGCAGCAGGAAGCCTTGAGTGTCAACGATCGGCTGGTGCTTTTCGCGCGGGTGATCGACGGGAGCGCGCTGTTGATCGTGCCGTCGCCAAGAAAAGAAACGGATCCATGGGCGCCGCCCGCGCCTTCGGCCATCGCTTCTTACTATAATGAGTCGCAATTCGCCCCTGCCGGGGTGTCTTTGCAGGAAATGACGACCTCTTACAGCGAGGCCAATTCTTTCAAGTTCAGTCGCTCGGCCCATCTGTTGCGGGAAAAGTTTCGCGCACTTTCGCCATCGATCTATCCCACAGAATCCAATCTGCGGTTGGAATATTTCTATAACCATTTCGATGGATTTTACCGCGCCATTTGGTTTTACGGAATCGCGTTCCTTACCTTGCTGATTGCGCATCTGCGCAAGCGCGGGCGTGTCTTGCGCAATTTTGGCGTCGTCATCGCGCTCGTCGGCCTGGCTTTCATGGCACTGGAATTGTGTTGCGCTGCCTGATCGGCGGCCGCCCACCGGTAACGAACATGTATGAGTCGATCATCTGGGTCTCCTTCGCCGCATCATTTTTCGGGATGATCTTTTTTGCCCGATATCGCACGCCGATCTATTTGCTGGCATCGTTGCCGGCCACGCTGGTCGCGCTTTTGCTCGTTCATCAAATGCCGATCGCGATGCCGGCAAGCATCGATCCCCTGGTTCCTGTTTTGCGTGATAATTTTTGGCTAACGATTCATGTACTGACGATCACCCTTAGTTATGCGGCTTTTCTTCTGGCTTGTGCTTTCGGTCACATTTTACTCTTCCGTTATGCGCGCAATCCGCGCGGGGCGCGGGCAGATGCGCCCATGCATTTCTGGCTCTATCGCGTGCTGCAACTCGGCGTTCTCCTTCTCGCCGCGGGCACCATCCTCGGCGGGGTGTGGGCGAATTATTCCTGGGGAAGGTTCTGGGGTTGGGACCCGAAGGAAACCTGGGCTCTGATCGCGCTGCTCTGTTACATCACCACTCTGCACGGACGGCTCGCCGGTTGGTGGACCGAATTCGGTCTCGTCGTCGCGAGCGTGGTTTGTTTTCTCGCGGTCTTGATGGCGTGGTACGGCGTTAACTTCGTCCTTGGAAAAGGATTGCACAGTTACGGCTTCGGCATCGGCGGCGAAACCTACGTTGGAACTTTCGTCATCGCCGATCTGCTCTTTGTCGCATTCGCGATCTGGCGTTATCGCTCAAGCAAACGCGCGAGCGCGGAAGCTGAGACCGAGGTCGAACGCGTTGTTGTGTCGTAAGGCCGGCAAGTCCGGCACGATCACGCTAAACTTTTCCAACAGCGGAATGATCGGCCGCCACATCCGCAAAGTCTCGGCGTATCTATTCAATAAAATCACCATCGGCCCGTGACCCGCGCCGCGAGTACGTTGGACTGTCTCTAAGCGGGGCCGCCTGCCAAACTCTACCCTGAAAGAGGGAGTACTGATCACCCTATGAGTAGCAATAAAAGATCCCGCGCCTGCGCCATAGCGGCAGCGCGAGGGCCACCGATATCTTGAAGTTGTAAAAACGGAGTGTTCGTCTTGAACTTCACTGAGGAAATTACCATGTCTGCCCAAATTCATTCTTACATCCAGCTCCAACAGCAGATCCACGACGACTTACGCATCCAGCACCCGGAATGGGTGGAGCCGAACGGCAATTGCTCTACGTGCGACTCCTACGAGTCGCGCCTGGCGGAGCTACTTGGCCTCACTCAGCGGTCCAAAGCTATGCAACCAGCACCCTCCCTCGGCCACGCCGACGACTACTGAAATTAACAAGCGCGATGAGAATGAAACCGATCATTGATATGGATGAATCGAACTTCGAAATCGAACAGCAACTAGATGGAATTAAAATGAAAATTGGATTTATAGGCTTGGGTATCATGGGTAGCCGCATGGCGGCGAACCTGCAGAAGCGCAACTATTCCCTGGTCGTGTTCAATCGCACGCGCGACAAAGCGGAGTTGTTGCTCGACCGAGGTGCGACGCTCGCTGATTCGTCGCCAAAACTAGCGGAGCAAGTGGACGTCTTGTTCACCATGTTGGCTCATCCCGACGCAGTGGAGCAAGCAGCACTGGGCGGGAACGGATTTCTAAGTCAT
>Ga0209805_1001270_pt1 | contig 15429 bp, 7 predicted proteins | sample GraSoiAngelo_148_FD_185905 | JGI IMG/M metagenome (GOLD analysis project Ga0209805, IMG submission 185905) | Grasslands soil microbial communities from the Angelo Coastal Reserve, California, USA - 14_1009_09_20cm (SPAdes) (version 2) | ecosystem: Environmental > Terrestrial > Soil > Grasslands ... | reverse complement strand
GGTGCGGGGCGTCGACGCCGTGCTCCACCTGGCGGCACAGGTCGCCGTCACCACATCCTTGGCCGACCCGCTCGGCGACTTTGCCATCAACCTGACGGGCACGCTCCACGTCCTGGAGGCGGTTCGCCGAGGAGCACCCGAGGCGACGGTGGTTTTCGCCTCCACCAACAAGGTCTACGGGGAGCTCGAGGATCTCGACAGGGCGGTCACCGAGGATCAGCCGCTCGACTTCCGCACTCCGTACGGGTGCTCCAAGGGCGCGGCCGACCAGTACGTGCACGACTACGGCCGCTCTTTCGGCCTGCGGACAGTGGTTCTCCGCCAGTCCTGCATTTACGGCCGGCACCAGAACGGGAGCGAGGACCAGGGCTGGGTGGCCCACTTCGTGCACTCCATCCTGGCTGGGCGGCCGCTCACGATCTATGGGGACGGCCACCAGGTCCGCGACCTCCTCGACGCGCGCGACCTCTGCCGTCTCTACGAGCTCGCGGTCGAGCCGGGGGGGCCGGCCGCGGGGCAGGTGTTCAACGTGGGTGGCGGCCCTTCGAATGCGCGTGACCTGCTGCAAGTGATCGCCGCGATCGAAGACGCCTCCGGCCGGAAGGCCGAGTACGAGTTCGCCGAAGTCCGGCCAGGGGACCAACGACGCTACGTGAGCGACCTGGCGAGCGTGACCTCGGCGCTCAACTGGCGGCCGGAGATCGATGTCGACGCCGGGCTTGCCGATATGATCGCCTGGGCCCGCTCAGTCGTCGTCACCTAGCCAGCCGGTCGCACGCGCCAAGCTCGCTCCACGACGCCGAACGGCGCTCCATGCTCCCCGATACACGGCCGGCAGGGCTAACCAGAGCGCTAGCAGGGCCAACGTAAGTGCTGAGAGGCCCCACCAACCCATTACCCGAAGCGTCGGCCCGTAGTGGTACACGAGGACCGCGCCCGCCGGCACCGAGTCGAGTCGGCTCGCCATGTAGTCGAGCTCTCCCGCCTGGATCTCCACTGCCCGGCTGCCGCCCGGCCAACGCAGTTCGGCGCTCCAGCCGGGCACTTCGGATTCCTTGAGAAGGATCCAAGTGGGACCGGGCGACGGCTGCAGGTCGAGGCTGACCTCGTCGTCCTGGGTCCATCGCGGTTGGAGCGCCAGGGCGGGCTCGGCAGCAGGTTGCAGCAGCCAGCGCCACTGGCCGGCGATGAACCGGGCCTCGTCGGCGGAGGCCGCGCTGCGGGCGTGAGCGATCAGGTTCATTCCGCTCCAAAAGACGCGGCCTTGACCGCTGGTCCAGCGCGCCGCAACGACCTTGCCGCCGACCGATACGACTGATTCCGCGCCCGCCCGGGCCGCACCGCCTACGCTCGCGCTCCAACTGCCTCCGGGATAGCTCAAAGTTCCCCACCCCGGCTCTGCAACGCCGTCGACGAGGACGGGTTTGCTGGAGTCCAACGGCGTCCAGTTGAGCCGCGTTACTGGTAGCGGTCGCGGCGCGCTGCCGAGGTTCCAGTCCGGATCGACGAACTGCCACCCCGTCTCGACGTAGAGAGAACCACCATTGCGCACGTATTGGTCCAGCCTCGACCAGGCTGCCTCGCGGTCGTGGTACCTGTAACCGACAAGAAGGAGGCCTTTGTAGCGACTCAGCTCTTGTGTCGAATAGTCGTCCACGTATGGTGACCGCCCACGCAAGAGCCAGCCGGCCGAGTACGGCAGCATGCCTTGGACCGCCGTCTGAATCAAATCGTTGTATGGATGCGCTCCTCCGCTCTGGTCGGCGCCCACCACAAGAACCGCAAGGCCGCCAGGCCGCTCCTCTGCGAGCGCGCTCGGGGAAGGCGAGGTGAAAACCGCCGGGTTCCCGCTGCCGCCGACCCAGCCAAGTGAGCGATAGTCGGCGGTCAGAGCCGCGGCCCCAGGACTCAGGGCCACACTATCGATACCAGCCACCGTGGCAAGCTCCTGCTTTGAAGTCGCACCGGACTGCTCCACCATCGTCGCCTTGACGTAGTCGGCAAGCTCTGGAGAGCCGAGTAGCTGGTAGTTGTAGCCGTAAGCCTGGCCGCCGCCCGTGATCCGGTGCACATCCTGGAGAAGAAGGGAGGTGTGGGCGTCCAGGGCGGCGCGCTGTGGCGGCGAGTTGAACGAAGCCGCGAGCTGGGCCTCCTGGTTAGCCAACAGTGCGCAACCGGGTAAGTAGCAACCGACGCGGAGCGGACGCCAGGCGGTTGGGTCGATGAGTTGCGACTCGACCGACGCCTCGCTCCTCCGACCCCAAATATGGCGCGGGTCGAAATAACCCGCCGATCCGTAGGCCAACAGGTTCGAGCTCCCCGCCACAGGTCGCGCAGCAAGTGAAACGTCGGCCACCGTGGCCAGCAGTCCCCCGAACGCCAGCACCCCGGCGGCAATGGCACCGACCAGGCGGCCAGGGGGCCGGCCGCGCGTCAAAGCGGCGAGGACGCGAGGCACAACTGCGAAGAGTCCAAGGCCGCCGAGGATGGGGACACAGAACTGCAGGAAGAGCATGCCCACCCGGAAATGGATAACGAGCGGCAGCAGTGGCAAGTTGTAGGTAACGGAGTAAAACGGCTCGAACGTCATCGATAGGACGCCGAAGGCGACCAGCGCCAAGAGGACGCGCACTCGTCGGTCCCATGCCACCAGCAGGCAGCCAGCCAGCGCCGGGATCCAAGCCGCTGGGGCCAGTGAGGTGCGGTCGTAAACGGTATCGATGCCGGTCAAGCGCACCGGGCTCAGCTGGAATACCTGCCCGACCGACCAGAGGTGCTGCAAACTCGGGCTATAGGTCGGACGAGGCTGCCGCGCGGAGACAAAGGCCAGGTAGTCCTGCAGTGGAAGGGCCCAGAACGCGGCTAGAAGAATGGTTCCGATCGCCAGCGACGGGGTGACGATAACAAGCCAGCGGAGCGCACGCCGGGCGCCGGGGACGGCCAGCGCGTAAGCCGCTGCGGCGACCAAGGGAGCCCAGACGAGCGACGGCGCGACCTGACCCAAAAGTGCGGTCAGACCCATGGTCAGGATCGCTGCCAGGCGCAGCCATGCAGTCCGCTCGCCCGCAAGCCAGAGCGCGTAGAACCAATCCAGCGCGATGAGGCAAGGCATGAAGAGGACGGTTCCAACCTGGTTTGGGAAAAACCCCCAGTCGACCAAGAAGGTCCAGGCCATCGGGCTAAGGAGGTAGAGAACGCCTGCCGCGAGCCCGCCGAGCGGTTGTTTGAAACGCCAGGCGCAATAGGCGTAGACGCCCAGCGCACAGAGGGGATTCACGGCGAACTGAACCAGCTGCACTCCTTGGTTCAGATCAACTGAGGCGGCGCGGGACACCGCCACGGCAAGCCAATGAGCGGCAAGCGGGTAGCCAAGGCGGTAGGGGATGCCGCCGCCGTCCCAGCTGTACCACCAATGGATGGCTGGGAAGCTCGTCGCCACCCAGGAGACCAATCCAAGGTGGAATGGGATGTCCGAGCCAGTAGGTGCGGTCCAGAGGAGGCGCCAGCTGAGGATGTAGGCCGTGGCCACCAAGAGCATGGCGGCCAGCGCCAGGCGAAGAATCCCGAGTACGACTCCAGCCGCCCGCCGAGTCACCCGCGCTGGCTGGTGAAGTGGCCGCAGCCACCGCGCTTCCAGCTCATCAGGCGGGCTTCATACCAGCCGACAGCCGCAATCGCTCCTTTGAGCGCCCGAAGGGGAGGTCCAGCCACTCCCTGCCGTTCTGCAGCCGCGTCCTCAAATGAGGTCTTGAGCGGTCCCCGGATCGAGATCAGCAGGAAAAAGAGGATGTCGACCAGTTGAAAGAGAAGGTGGTAGCTCCAGCGCACACGGACGACAGATAAGCCGGCGGCATCTGCAAGATGTCGATAGCGCTGCTCGTCGAAAACCTGAATGTGGCCTGCATATTGAACCTTGGCTCGCCAGCGGGTCCCAGTCCCGATGGCGCGCCAGAGCGTGCCCCGCTGGCCTTCGAGCGGCAGGACCAAATGGAGCAAGCCGCCGGGGCGGAGGACCCGACGGATCTCCGCCAGCATCGAGGTTGGGTCGTCGACGTGCTCGAGCACGTCGATAACGGATATCGCGTCGAAGGTCCCATCCCGATATGGGAGCCGCTCAGCTGGAGCGACCACGAAGCGGACCCCCTGCGGATCATGTGACGCTGCTGCAATGACGGCCCGACTTAGATCTCCACCGTGGACATCGAGGTCAGGCCTCTCCCGCTTGACCGCCTTGGCGACGGCACCCCCACCGCATCCAAGGTCGAGATATGAGCCCTGCACGCCAGCAAGGTCCTGCAGCAGGTAGTGCAGCTTCAGGCCGTTCATGTACCAGGGTTGGGGGAGTACCGGAGCGGTTCCCCAGCGCTTGGACTCGTAATCGAAGTCGGCAGCGGCGGCTAGGGGCGCGTTGCTCGTGCCGCCTCCTTGCAGCTGGCAGCCGAGGGCCGTGGTGCCTGGACCCGATAGAGCTGCCAGTCGTACTCATTGACGGCGCCGATGTGTCCGAACCAACCCGGGTGGTCGGCCAGCAGTAGGGCGTAGTTCTTCTTCTGGCGGTCGACGACGAAGAGGGTGGTCCCCGTGGAAGCGAACCAGCAGGCCATCTGTGTGCCTATGGCGTCGGGGTTGCGGTCGTAGGAGTAGCCGGCCGGCAGGTAATAAAAGGGGTCGTACATGTCGCTCACGAGGTGGCGTCCCTGGACGCCATCGAAGCGTGCCATCGCATAGGTCAGGTTGGGATGATCGGAGGGCAGGGTGATGGCGCCACCATCGATGCCCGGCTGGTGATACGCGGCGGCCACCTCGGCGCCTGCCTGCTGCGTCTGCTTCCAAGTCCCGTAAGTTCCCGAGTAGAGCGACTGGATCGGCAACCAAGCGACCTGCACAACAACCAGGGCCGCCGCGACCACCGTCCAGGAGACCGGTCGGACGTGACGGCCAAGGTAGCGCGGCGCCAGGTAGAGCAGCCCGATCGCGAGCACCACGGCCGCGAAGTCGTAAGGGAACGCAAAAACGCGCGTGATCGGCATCCACCAGACCCAGCTGCGCAGGTAGGAGGTGAAGCCGAGCATGCCCGCGACAAAGACCCAGTACCCAAAGCCGAACGTAAGCAGGAGATAAGGCCGGGGCCGCTTCCAGAGGGTGATTGCGAGCGCCACCGCCGAAATCGCCAGGATGACGCCAAGCCAGGGCTGGACCGCGCGCTGATCTGGAGTCAGCGTCTGGGTGAACTCCCATTTGCCAAGCACATTGGCCAGGAAGTTCCAGTACACGGGGTAAATCGGATCGCCGGTTTGGTCCAGGAGAAACTTCATGTAGAAGAGCATCACGGCGCCCCAGCCGACCAGGAGAGGGATCGCTTGACGGCGACCCTCTCGCGTCAGCAGGACAGCCACAACCAGCCCAACGGTGAAGACCCAGGCTTCGGCGCGTGCCATCGTTGCGAGTCCCCACGTGATGCCGGCGAGGAAGCCGTGACGGGGCAGGAGCCAGACCGCGAGCAGGCAAAGGGCCACGCCGAGCGGCTCGACCATGCCCGAGGCATCGTTGAAGATCGAGGTCGGCGCTAATGCGGCAAAAGCCGCCGACGCCAGGGCCACTTCGGTGCCCCAGTGCCGACGGCAGAGAAGGAAGACAAGCACCACGGCAAGAACCCCGAAAGCGAGGCTCAGGAGGCGGTCCTGGACAATGTCGATCGAGCCGGTAGCGGTGAAGATCGCCGCCATCAGCCACGGGTGCAGGATGCCCCAGAAGTACTCGAGGCCTTTCAAATCCCAGAGGCGCAAGCCATGGCTCCAGCCGATCTCCTTCGTCAGGTAGGCGATCTGCCAGTGGTGATAGACATCTCCGTACATCCCGTCGCCCGGGTTGCTCGGATCGGACACCCTGAACAGGTAGTAGAGGCGAGGCAGCGCTGCCCCGAGTGCCACGGCGAGTGTCCAGTACCAAGCTGTTGGGCCCAGCCGCTTGGCGAGACGTGCCTCGGACGGCTCCTCGTCAAGCTCTTCGCGCAGGCGGACTTCCTCTTGCTCTTCGTCGGCAAGGAGCCGCAGCTTGAAGATCGCCATCTAGACGCCGGCCTCGGCGGCCGAGGCGGTCTCGGACTCGGGCTGCACCACGCTAGCGCCGGCGGCGCCCAGGATGGCGGACTCCAACGTCTGGATGTGGCGGGCCCAATCAAACCGACGTGCCCGCGCGTGGCCATGGCGACCGGCCGTCTCGTTCAGCGCCTGGTCGTCGAGGTAGCGAAGAATGCCGCCCGCGTAAGCTCCGACGTCCTCGAGCGGCGCCAGGTAGCCGGTCTCGCCGGAGGCGACGGTCACTGTCGGACCGGCGTTCCTCCACGCGACCACTGGCACGCCGTGGGCCATCGCCTCGATGACGCCCATCCCGAAGTCCTCTTCGGGCGCCGGATAGACGTAAACAGCGGCTTCGGAGTAAAGCCGCTGGAGCTCGTCCTCCGGGATCACGCCGAGGAACAATACCGATTCCCCGAGGCCCAGCTCACGAACCAGCTCAGCTAGCGCCGCGGTGTGGCTGGTCGCCTCGCCGGGAATGACCAGCTGGACCTGCGGATGCACCTTGGCCACCTCCACCATTGCGCGGATGGCGAGGTCGAAGCGCTTTTGCGGGTAGTGCCGGTTCGTCAGCAGGATGAAAGGACGGCGAAGAAGCCGGCCGTTCAAGCGGAATGATCCCTGGAAGCGGAGGTGCGCCGGTAGCGGGTGGCCTGGCTCGACATGGCAGCCCGCCGGGCAGTCGTCGGCGTCGCGGCCGTAGATGGAACGGATGATTCCGCCGATATAGCTGCCGTTCACAAGGAGCCGTGACGCCCCCACGACGGAGACGCGATCGGCCCAGGCCACGACGCCCCGGATGCGCTGGATCACGAGGTTGAGCAGCTGATAGTCGCGCTTGGTCTGCCAGCCGGTTCTGACGTCGATGGCACGTGGGTAAACCAGGCGGTTCGGCTGGTTCAGATAGACGACATGGGGCCGGCCGGTCAGGCGGGCCACGCACCAAGCGATCCAGGCCCCGGGCTGGTTGGCTCCAACGATGACGTCGAACCGGCGGAAGCGCCAGGCATACACCGGGACCAGGGCGCTTGCCAGCACCATGTGCAGGGCGTCGCGCAACGGGACCCACCGTGGTAGCTGCGGCAGGAAAGTACGCACCCCCACCTCGGGCAGCAGGTCCGGATAGCACGTCGCTGGATCCACAGTCGGGGCGAAGCACTCGACCTCATAGCCCAGCCGGCGCAGCCCGAGAACTTCTTCGATCACGATCCGCTCGCCGCCGCCCGAGTAGGTGAATCCGCAATGGAAGATGGCGACCCGGCCCACCTCGCCTTGGGCGCGGGTAGGTCGCGCGACCAAGTTCAGCCCGACGAGTCCCGTGGCGAGGATGAGGAGCGCCCCTTGCGCGTGCCAGAGGACGATCGCCCCGGCCGCCGCACCGGCGCCAAGCCCGAGCCCGGTCGCCAGGACGGCGGTACCCGCCAGCTCCAGCGTTCCGACGTAGCCGGGGCCGGACGGCACCGTATAGGTGAGCAGCAGGGCCGAGTAAGCGGAGATCGCGGCCGGCAGCTTAACTGGCAGGTCGAGGACGCGGAACAGCAGCGCGAACGAGACTCCGTCGAGGGCGAGCGCGAGCAGGCTCAGAAAGGAGACGGCGGCCACTCGCGGCAGGCTCAACAGCGACCGTGCTCCGGCCCTGAAGGAGAAGGCCTGTGCGCCCAACCCGGCCGCCACGCGCTCGGGCAGGAAGCGAGTAGCGAAGGAAGAACGGGCGAATCGGACCCCGCCGAGCGCGACGCCAACGACGACCGCTAGGAGGGCGCCGGCATATGCAGTCGCCTGCCAGAGACCGCGGGTCGCGACCAGAACCAGGACGACAGCGGCCAGGTCAAACGTCTTGTCGACCAGGATCGTAGCCAGCCCGGCACCGGCCGGCACCTTGTGGCGGCGCTGCAACCACCAGACGCGGGCGGCATCGCCGGAGCGGATCGGCAGCACGTAGTTCAGCAGTCCGCCGGCCGCATTGATCCAAACCAGGTCGAGAATCCGCACGCGGGCGATCGGCCGCAGCAGGAGCGACCAGCGGAACGAGCGGAGGACGGCTCCGCTGAAGGCGAGGAGCGGTATCACCAGAAGCGGCAGGAGGTGCCTGGGTCGTGCATGGGCCGCCACGTCCGCGAGCGGAACCGTTCGGGACCAGAGCGCCAGCAGCAAGACCGCGAAAGCGACCTGAAGCGTCGGTCGGAGGACGCGCCGAGAAGCGGAGGCAGTGTTCGGCGGAGCCAGTCGGGCGGCCGCGAGCTCCTCCTCCAGTCTCCGTAGGTGCGAGTGATAACCGAGCCCGTCGTTAACCCGGCGCCAACCAGCCCGACCGAGGCGGGCAGCCAGAGCGGGGTCCGTCAACAGATCGCGAAGCCGGCCGGCGAAAGCATCTGAGTCGCCCGGCTCGACCAGAAAGCCGGTCTTGCCGTCGGTGACCGTGCTTGTCGGGCCCGCCGAACGCCAGGCGACGACAGGCACGCCATGCCCCATCGCCTCAACGATGCCCATGCCGTAGTCCTCTTCGGGAGCGGTGTAGACGTATGCCTGGGCACTCGCGTAGAGGCGGGCCAGCTGCGAGTCCGAGACGAGGCCGGCCAGAAGAAGCCGATCCCGCACCCCCAGGCGGCAGGCGAGCTCTTCAACGTCAGCCGTGTAATCCGTGGGCGCCCCCGTCAACACAAGCGTCGCGTCGGGGACGCAAGCGAGCGCGCGGAGCGCGTGGTCGAAGCGCTTCTGGGGATAGTGCCGGTTGGTGAGCAGCACATAGGGCTTAGGGATGTTGAGCCGGCCGACTCGCAGCGTCCCCGAGATTCGCTTCGAATAGTCGAGTTCGGACGCCGGGACCGGGTGGGCGCCGGCGGGGCAACTCAACATCTGTCGCCCGTACATGCTCTCCAGGACGCCCGCCATGTAGTTGCCGTTCGCCAGCACGTTGGCCGCGCTCTGGATGCTCTTCAAATCGGCCCAATCAACGAGGGGCCGGGCCAAGCCCGCGAAGAGCGCAAAGAGCCGGTAGTCGAGGTCCGGCCGTCGCGCATCCAAATCGACCTGTCGCGGGTAGAGCACACGGTTCGGTTGTGCGAGGTAGGCGACGTACGGCTTGTGCAGCAGTCGGCTCGCGACCAAGGCGATCCAGGGCGCCGGCTGGTTGGCCGCCAGGATGACGTCGAAGTTCCGGAAGCGGAGAGCCAAGACCGGCGCCAGCAAGCAGCTCAGCAGGACGAGGAAAGCTACCCGGCCCGGGATCCAGCGCGGCAGGTCGGGCAACAGCCGGTGCACCCCCACCTCGGCGATCAGCTCCGGGTAGCAGCGGTCGGCGTCGACCACGGGCGCGAAACACTCGACCTCGTGGCCGAGCTGGCGTAAGCCCCTCGCTTCCTCCAGGACAAGGCGCTCGCCGCCGCCGGCGTAGAAGAAGCCGAGATGGAGGACCGCGATTCTCATGCCACCGCCTCCGGCTCGCCTTGGCCATGCAAAAGAAAGCGGTTCGCGAAGGCCCAGAAGGCAAACAGCCAGAGCACGATCAGCGCCGTTCCGCCGTAGTCATGAAAGACGATCGCCGGCACCCGCCCTCCAACGGCGGCAAGAAGGCAGACCAGGGCGACCCTGAGTAGGTTGACGAGCACCGTCCCGAGAAGCCCGGTCAACACGACCTGGGCGCGGGTCTCGCCGCCCTGCGGGCCGCGTAGGCCCACGGACAGGCTGACGCCGAGGAGCACGAGGCTCTGCCAGCCGATGCAGTTCCAGGAGATGAAGAGGTTCGTGGGTCGCCCGGTGAAGTCCCAGACAACGAGGTCGCTCCCCGAGGCACCGGCATGCACGCCTATCAACCGAAGGAGCGTCACCACCATGCGGGCTTCGACCGGCCCGACCGCCTGAAGCGGACCAGCGACCCCGAGGCGAATCGCTCCTTCGGTCAAGAAGTCGTTGTATGTGGTCACAAAAGGCAAGGCCAGCAGGATCAAGCCGGCGCCGGCGAGCAGCGTCAGCTGGGCGAACCGCGTGTCTTCGCGCGTCATCGCGGACGGCCTCCCGCGTTCCGGCGGCCTCGTAGCCGGCGCAGCACGGCCGGCGCCAGGAGACCGAGCCCTAGTAGAGGTAGGGCCAGCTCAGGAATGAAGATCGTTTGGCTGCTGATTAGTGCGCTGGCGCTCGTGGAGGCGTCCAGATTCAGCGTCAGCCCGCCGCTTGCGATCGAGGTGACCCGCATCGTCCAGCACAAGTAGCTGCCCGCCGGCACGGTGACGCTGGCGGCAGGCGAAAAGCTGGCCGTACTCAGGTTGTTGCCGAGCGTGAGCGTCGTGCTGGTCGTGGCGATCGTAGTGATCGATCCGGCGGGCGGCTTGAAGGTGCCCTGGTCGCCGCCGAAGGCGGCCGCCGCCGCGACGCTTAGGCTCCCGCTCGAGTTCTGGGCCCCCGCGACCGACGAAACCGCATATTCGGTGGCCACAGTCCCATTGGTTGCGGACGTCTGCTGGCCGCCGATCGTCTCGACCGCTCCGTTCGACGACCCAGCGGTGACAATCTCGGTGTTTGTCCCGAGAGCGATGCCGGCGTAGACGAGCTCGCCGGCGACGATTGCCGCAGTCGCATTCGCCGTGAATGTGGTAGCACCCCCCGCCGTGCTGATTTGTGAGGTCTTGTCGAGAGCAGCCGCGGTGGCGACACCCGAAAATTCGTCGACCGATATCCGCATTGGCGCCGAGTTGGTTGACGTCACGGTTACTGTCGGTGTACCGGCGGCCGCGTTCAGGCGGTAGAACATCTGGACTGTTCCGTTCGCGATAGCCTGTGTCCAGCCGCCATTGACGCTGTCGCTGACAGTGAGCGTCTCGCCGGTACCGCCCCGGAAAATGCCCACCAGAAGATCCCCGGCCGCAACGGGGCCAGCCATTGTCGTGGCAAGGGTCGTCAGGTTGCCGGCGCCGATCGCCGTCTTGTTCTGGATCCAGGAGATCTGGAAGCAGCGCGAGTTCGAGCTGTAGCCGAATGTGAGGTCGACGTTCACCGTGGCGCCGGCGGCGCCCGTGGTCCAGTAGTTGAATTGAAATTGAGCGCTCGGAACGATCGTCTGACCTGCGACGGTGGCGGACGGCGTCGACCAGGTGAAGATGTTGTTCGCCGCTGTCAGGGGGAAGGTTTTCGGCACCCCCACTGCCGGAACGGTGCTGTCCATGTGACCGCCTGTTGCGCGATCGTGCAGGTAGAGCGTGGTGCCGGCCGCCTGAGCGATGGGTGCGTTGACGGCGCCGACGCCTAGGCCGCCAAGCGTAAGCAGCAGGGCGCCGACGACCACCCAGCCAAGCCGGGACCCACGGGGGCGCTCGCCAGGAAGGGTGACTGCGTGCGCAGGCTGGTGAGCCGGTCGCCGGCCGTGTTGATGACCGTTGCCGAAGAGCCACTTGCGCAGCCACTTGAGCCGGCGCAGGTGCTTGATCGGATCGGTGACCCGGCCTGTCTTGGGCGTCCGGTACCAGGGCCCTTCGTCCTTCTCGAAGAAGCCCTTGAGGGCCGCCCAAGCCTGGAAGGGAACGAGCAGGTAAGAGGTGATCAGCGCGCCGAGCACTCCGACGAAGTCCTTGGGAGGCGCGTCCTCAAGCAGCAGCCCGGAGAGGTTCATGAGCGGCAGGCAGAGGAGATTCGAGAACAGCAGCGACCAGCCCAAGGTGGCTGTCCACTCCGGCACGTGGGCGTGGAAGACGATCTCGGCCACGAGCCAGCTCAGCGACCCGATCGCGAGCGGGACTGCCTGCAGGTAATAGGTCGCGTAGTAGAGGAACTCCAGCTTCTCGACCACGCCCAGCCGCGGCGAGCGCATGATCTCGCCGAACCAGCGGCGGACGTTGTACGTGTGGCCCTCGGCCCAGCGCATCCGCTGCCGCGCGAGGCGGCTGAAGGTCGCCACGCACTCCGCGGGTGTCTCCGCGTAAGGCGTGTAAACGACCTTCAGGCCGCGCGCGTAAAGGCGCAGAGTGAGCTCCCAGTCCTCGGTCAGGCTGCGTCCCCAACCCAGCTCTCGGAGCAGCGGGGCGCGCACCATGTAGGCCGTGCCGGCGACCATCTTCAGCGAGCCGATCGACTGCTGGAACGGGCGCTCGATCATGTAGCTGCCTGCGTACTCACTGCGCACCGCCTCGGTCAGCCAGCTCTCGCTCTTGTTGAGCACGTGCCACTGGTAGCTCTGCACCGCGGCCACCTCCGGTAGTGGCACGGGCGGGTGCTTGGCGTGGTCGCCATGACCGTTGCCGTTTCCGTTGCTATGACCGTTGCCGTTTCCGTTTCCGTTCGTCTTGAAGAAATGCGGTAGGAACGTCTGGATCGAATCCGGGAACGGCACCGCGTCGGCGTCCCAGATGATCACGAACTCGGCGCGCGGATCCATCTGCTGGAGCGCCAGGTTCAGAGCACCGCCCTTGAAGCCTTCGCGGTTGACCCGGTGCAGGATCTTGAAGCGGGGGCGACCCTTCCAGGCTTCGAGAATGGCGGTCGTTTCGTCAGTCGAGTCATCGACGACGACGACCTCGTAGTTGCCGTACTCGAGCGCTGCGCAGGCGTCCAGCAGGCGGCTGATTACGCGCTTTTCGTTGTAGCAGGCGATGTGGATCGAGACGAACGGCTCATAGCCGAGGTCGAAGTGGCTGCCGTTGCCGTTGCCGTTTCCATTTCCGTTTCCGTTCCCATTGGAGTGGCCGTTGCCGTTTCCGTTGTGGCGGCGCACGAAGCGCGCGAGTCCGTGTGGATGCCCGTTGCCGTTGCCATTTCCATGGCCATTGCCGTTGCCGTTCGTCGTGCCGAAAGCGGCCGACAGCAGGACGACGGCGGTCGCCAGGTAGTACTTGACCGAATAGAGGAAGAAGAAGCAGCCCGCGGTGAGAGCGACGAAGGCGAGGATCAGACCAACGGCCTGGCCGGGGCTGATAGGGCCCTCGCGGCTGACGTCGGCGGCACCCCGGAAGAGCGCCAAGAACGGCAAGGACGCTACCAGCGCGGCGAGGACGAGCAGGACGCGAAGCGAGATCTGGAACGCGATTTCACGAGGCGGCGCCGACCGCAGCCACTCCCAGACAGAGGCCCGGCTGGGAGCCTTGATCTCGACCGGCGCCGGAGGGGCTCGAAGCGGCATCGGAGCGGCCCAGGCGTGGGCCAGCCGGCCGGGAACGATCGCGCCGTGCGGGAGATCGAGACCAAGAGCGCGGGTGGCGATGCGGATGCGATCAGCCACGGTGGAGGCCGCGAGACGACGGCCGGCGCGGACGGCGCGGGTCACGGTTGTCGCGCTTACAGCAAGGCGGGCGGCAACCTCACTTACGGTCAGCCGCCAGGCGGGCCCGGATCGCGCGATCGTCGCCGGCCGGATGCCCATGCGCAGCGCAAGCCAGGCAGCGGGCGGCGCCGGCGGACGCCGGGGCCCGGGCTGACTGCGTGGGATTGAATGTTGCGGAAACATTGAGGGGACTTGTGGAGTAACGCTGGGGAGCTAGTGTGTTTGCTCCTCCGGTGGCGCGAGTGCGCCCGGTGAGCCCTCGCCGATCCACTCGGCGGGCGGCAGATAGCAGCGAAAGCCGGCGATGGAGTCGCAGCGAACGACCTTGGTGCCGTCAAGCGACACGGTTAATCCGACCAGCAAGTCGACCGAACCGTTTCCGGGCCTCAGCCAGCCGATCAGTGGCCAGGCAAATTCACGTCCCGACTGCTCGTAGACCGCGCCCCATCCGGCCGCGGGCAAGAGCTCTTCGGCTGTGTCACTCAACCTTTCTTCCTCGAGGACGGCTTTGGTGCTGTCCAGTACGGTTGATCAAGCGCCTGACTGACGATGTTTCGCCGATGCGGCGAACAAGGACAGCGTCAAGTTGCCGTCAAACGTCAGATGATCCCATGACCAGGTCATAGTCGGCGGGCTCGGCGGCGCTCGAAGCGGCGATCTCGGCTACTCGAGCCTCGCGTGGCCCGCGCGCACCTGCCTCCTCTAGGAGGCCCCGAATCCAGCTCTCGCCGATCTTGAAAGCAAGCCGGCGGGCATTCGGCTCGTCGGCAGCCGGCAGATCCGGTCGCTGTCCCAGACGCTCCAGCTCGGCCGTCAGCGCTTCAGCCACGCCAGGCTTGGAAAGCGTCCGCAGGGCGTCCAGCGCCAACACGTTTGTCGTGCCCTCCCAGATCGGCAGCACCTGGGCGTCGCGCAGCAGGCGCGGGATCCCGGTGTCTTCCATATATCCCTGGCCGCCGAACGCTTCGAGCGCCTCTGAGGCGGCCGCCACCGCTTGCTTCGCCGTGTAGAGCTTTGCGATAGACGTGCCCAGGCGGAAAAGTAGGCGCTCCGAGTCGGTCGCGCTACCGCACTCCAGGCGGCCGAGGAGCTCGGCCATCCGCATCGTGAGGTGCAGGCAGCCCTCAGCCGCCACGGCGAGCTCGGTCAGCACCACCCGCTGCAGAGGATGCTGGTCGAGGCGCTTGCCGAACGCGCTCCGCTGCGCCGCGTAGGCGCAGGCCAGCATCAGGCCGCGGCGCATGCCGGCCGCAGACGAGATTGCGTTGTGCACCCGCGTGATGTTCAACATGGGGGTCACCTGGGCGAAGCCGCGCTCGAGGTCGCCGATCAGCTCGGCGTGGGCGCCTTCCAGGGTCACCTCGCCCGTCGCCATGGCGCGAGTTCCCAGCTTGTCCTTCAAGCGATCGATCCGGTAATGGTTGCGGGTGCCGTCGGCCAGCAGGCGAGGGATCAGGAAGAGGCCCAGCCCGGCCGTCCCGGGGCCGGCGCTCTGGGGCCGGGCGAGGGCGAGGACGACCTCGCCGCCCACGTTGGAGCAGAAGAACTTGCGCCCGTAGAGACGCCAGCCGCCCGCTTCGGGACGCGCCTCGACGGCGTTCGCCCCCACGTCCGAACCGCCCTGCTGCTCGGTCATCCACTGGCCCGCGGTCCAGGCCTGGTCCGGTTCGCGCGAGACCAGGTGCGGCAGGACCTCGTCGCGGAGCCGGTCGGCGCCAGACTCGATCAGCACGGAGGCGGCCGCGTCGGTCATTGCGACCGGGCAGAAGTAGGTGGCGGTCCCCGGCTCGAAGAGGTAGGCGAGAGCGGCCTGGACGACCCGGGTTTGAGGTCCGGCCACTTTCAGCGAGTGCTCTTCGTAGGGGAGAGCGACGCAGCCCGCGGCGGCCGCCCTGCCCTTCAACTTCCACCAGGCTTCGGGGTAAACGACCTCGTCGACGCGCTCGCCCCACGGGTCGATCGTGCGCAGGCGAGGCGGGCTGGCCTCGCATTCCTCGCCCCAGCGGCGCAGCTCGGCGGGCGCCGCCCGTCCGATCTCGATCAGCTGCGGTTCCGCCCACTCGAGCACTGTGGAGTCGAGGCGACTTCCGAGGTAGGAGCGGAGGG
>Ga0209805_1001267_pt1 | contig 15453 bp, 16 predicted proteins | sample GraSoiAngelo_148_FD_185905 | JGI IMG/M metagenome (GOLD analysis project Ga0209805, IMG submission 185905) | Grasslands soil microbial communities from the Angelo Coastal Reserve, California, USA - 14_1009_09_20cm (SPAdes) (version 2) | ecosystem: Environmental > Terrestrial > Soil > Grasslands ... | reverse complement strand
CGGGCGTCGGGGTGATGACGGCGCCGATGACGAAGGCCGCGAGCACCGCGTAGCGGCGCTGTTTGGCGAGCCACTGGCGCGTGATGACGTGGATCTTGATGAGGGCGAAGATCGCGGCCGGAACCTCGAAGATGAGCCCCATCCCCAGGATGAAGATCGTGACGAACGATAGGTAATCGGCGGCGCGGAGCTGGTTCTTGATCTCGCTCTCGCCGAAGTGGATCAGGAACTTGATCGCGTTCGGCAGCAGGACGAAGTAGCAAAAGAGCATTCCGGCGACGAAGAGGCCGATGACTGGTAGGCCCATGAAGCGGACGAAACGCCGCTCCTTCGGAAGGAGGGCGGGATCGATGTACGCGTAGATCTCGTAGAGGATCACCGGCATCGCGAGCGCGAAACCCGCGAAGAGCGCTACGCGAAAGTACGTCGTGAAGTTCTCGGTCGGACTAAACGACACGAGAGTCGTCGGCGGCTCGTTGCATTGAAAGGTCGGGATGAAGGTGCAGTCGACGGGGAGGAGCAGGATCCGAATGAGCTGCGTCCCGAAGTAGAAGGCGATCCCGGTGCCAACGACGAGCGCGATGGCCGACACCACGAGGCGGCTCCGCAGCTCTCCGAGGTGCTGAACGAGCGAGAGCTCCTTGTCGCGCTCGCGAGTCGTGGTTCCCGCGCTCATATCTCGACGGTCACGCTAGCAGTTGACCCGACCTAGAATTGACGCACCCGCCCCCGTAGCTCAGCGGATAGAGCGACGGCCTCCGGAGCCGTAGACAGGCGTTCGATTCGCCTCGGGGGTACTGCCGTCCAAGTAGGCGGCGGCTCCGTCACGGACGGCACGGTTGCTGCAGACACCAGGGCTGTAACTAAAACGGAGGTGTCTGCATGGGCATTATCGGCTTCGTGATCGTCGGGCTGATCGCGGGCTTCATCGCGCGCGCTCTCGTGCCCGGTCCGGACCCGATGGGTTGGCTCGGCACCATGATCCTCGGCATCGTCGGGTCGTTCGTCGGTGGCACGCTCGCAGCTCTCATTTTCGGCGGGACGCTGGAGCTGTCAGCATCGGGCATCATCGGCTCGATCATCGGCGCGATCATCGTGCTCTTGATCTGGCGTGCCATGGGCGGCCGGCGCGGCGTAGTCGCCTGACGCGAGGCTCAGGAAAGATCGCGCGGTAGGGGTCGCGGCGCTCAGTGCGCCGCGGCCTCTTCATCGTCAAGGATCAGGCGGTTCGTCGCGACCCAGAACTTCCCGAAGCGATCCTTCACCAGCCACTCTTCGCCGTTCGGCGACGAGCGCATGAGCTCGCCGAGGCGGCGATCCGGTCCAAACCGCACTTTGACGCCCGCGCGGAGCTCGATCGGAGGCCGGCGACTCATCTCGTCGGAAGAGTACCCGGCGCCACGACACCCTCATCGAGGCGGCGGACGTACTCGCCGAACATCGGCTCGACGAAGTCGTAGCGGCCACGCCCGAGTCTGGTGACGAGCCCGCGCTCTTGGAGAGCGGCAAGCGCGCGCAATACCTCGGGCCGCGGTACGGCGCCGCCTTCCGCATCGGCCGCGTACAGCACGGCGCGATGGCCGATCCGTTTCGCGACCTGCTGCAGGTACTTGTGCGAGCCGAGCTCCGTCCAATGGAGCGCGAACGGCCGCTCCAGCTCGCGCATGGCCTGCTCGTAGGCGACTTCCAGAAGGTCCGGCGTCACGCTTCGCGAGCCGGCATCGCGCATCAGGTAATAGAGCGCGGCGCACACCTGCATCGTGTCCTGCGGGTGACCGCCGGTCGCATCGAGGAGTCGGTCGATGCTCGCGTCGTCGATCGTCATTTTTTTCGCGGCGAACTTCGCGCGGAGGTATTCGAGCCAGTCGTCGGGATCGATGCCGAAGCGGTGACCGCCCGCATCCGTCAGGTCGAGCGGCACGGCGAAGCGGTAGAACGCGTGCCCCTTCGCGCTGAAGAGCTCCTCGAGGATGCCCTGCTCCGAGCCGAGGAACGCGTAGCTCACGCCACGGTGTGCCTGGAAGCGGGTGCGCATGACGTCGAAGACGCGCGGGCCGAGCCGTCCCGCGGCCTGGAATTCGTCGAGCACCACTACGACGCGCTTGCCCGAGCGCTTGGCCAGGCCCTGCGCGAGGTCAAGGGCGCCTTCGAAGAAACGCTGCGCGTTCGTCTCGCGCGCGAGCTGTAACGCGAGCTCCACGTGCTCGTACTTCACCTTCACCGTCGGTTGCATCCCCGCGGCGATGGCCTTGGCGTGCTCGAAGCTCCGCTCGACCCCCGAAAGATTTTGCAGGACCGCGTCCGCTAGGCGCTCGCCCAGCCCACGTATGTCCGTCGCACCGAGGCAGTCGACGTACGCGGTGTACGAGCCGTGCCGGCGCAGCCGGCGGAGCGCTTCGATGATGATCGACGTCTTCCCGATGCGTCGCGGCCCGGAGATGAGGACGTGCTGGCCATCCTCGAGCCGCTCCGTGAGCCGTCGCAGATACGTCTCGCGCCCGACGAGGTCGGCCGCCGGCACCGGACCTCCGACGGGGAAGTAGGGCGTCGCGAGCGTGCGGTCGCGCGGTCGGAGCATCGCGGCGCAGCATACATCCGATGTATCAAGCGCATCCGCGCGATGGATACAGAGCGGACGTGGGACGATGGGAGCGTGCCCTATCTCGTTGCCGCGATCGTGGCTGCGGCCGTTGCGGTCGTCGGCTGGCTCGCGCGTCCGCTCGTACCCGATCCTGAGGAACGGCGCGAATTGACGGACGCGGTGAGCGCCGTCGACCGCGAGCTCGCCGCGAACCTCGAGCTCACCACGATGTTCGACCAGACGAAGCAGGCGGTCACGCTCGAGAACGGCGAGTTCGCCCGATACAGCGCGACCCTGGCGCGGCACGCGGCTCCCGCCGCGGCGGCGGTCGCGAAGCTCTACGACCGCATGTCGCTCGCGGAGTCGGCGATGGAGCGGCGCGGGCCGGCGAACTCGCTTCGCCCGGAGGACCGCTCGCTCATCGAGGGGTGGGAAGGCGATGCGCGGGAAGCGCAGCGCTCGCTCCGCGAATCGCTCGAGGCGCGCCCGCCGGCGGGCTGGCCAGCTCTTAGCGCTCGCTTGCATGGACGCTTTGCGCGGCGTTAGACGACCCCTGTCTCGGCTAATGGCACGAACCGTGCATCCGGTGCGTTAAACAGCCAGATGTCCATCAAGGGGATCACTCCTGGCCGGGCTTACCGTGCCTACCGTTTTCCCGCCCGTACAGGCGGCCGCCTTTCGCGCCGCGTCAGCGCGGTGCGGCCGGTCGGCACGTTCGCGGGCGTCCTCACGGCCGTCCTCCTCGCCGGCTTCGCGTTCGTCGGCGTCGCCGCGGCCGCGACGTTCGGCTACTTCGCCTCGGATCTTCCCTCCGCGAGCGACCTCGCCACCGTGCCGGTGCCTCTCACCACTCACATCTACGACCGAAGCGGGCAGCACCTCCTCTACACGCTCTCGGATGAACGACGCGATCTGATCTCGATCGATGCCGTTCCCAAACGGATGCAGGACGCGACGATCGCGATCGAGGACAAGACCTTTTGGACCAACCCCGGCGTCGACGTCGGTGGCATCATTCGCGCGATCCAGGTCAACAGCGCGAGCGGACGCATTACGCAGGGCGGCTCGACGATCACGCAACAGCTGATCAAGACGCGCCTCCTCGGTGACGACCCGACTTTCACGCGCAAGATCAAAGAAGCGATCCTCGCGGTCGAGGCGACGCGGACGTTCAGCAAGTCCCAGATCCTCGAGATGTACTTCAACCAGATCTATTACGGGAACCAGGCCTATGGACTGAAGGCGGCCGCGGCCACGTACTTCGGCGTCACCGACCTGAACCAGCTGACCCTCGGGCAGATGGCGCTGCTCGCCGGCCTTCCCCAGGCGCCGTCGGACTACGACCCGATCCAAAACATGGAAGGCGCGAAAGCGCGCCGCGCCCTCGTGCTCGACGCCATGGTCGACAACGGTTACGCGACGGCGGCAGAGGCCGAGGCGGCGAAGGCCGAGGAGATCGTCGTCAAGCCCGTGACGACGTCCCTGTACGCGCCGCACTTCACGTTCCGGGTCCGCGAGCAGCTCGTGCAGGTCCTCGGCGAGAAAGCGGCCTATCGCGGCGGGTACGACGTCTACACCTCGCTCGACTGGAACATGCAGCAGCTTGCCGAGAAAGAGGTACGCCAGCACGTCGACGCCCTCAAGGGCAACAACGTCAACAATGCCGCCCTCATCACGATGGATCCGACGACCGGCGAGATCCTCGCGTACGTCGGGAGCTACGACTACTACATGCACACCCCTCAGGTACAAGGCGACTACGACCACGCCGGCATCGCCTTCCGTCAGCCGGGGTCGACGTTCAAGCTCTTCACCTACCTGACGGGCATGCTCAAGTTGGGGATGACGGCGTCGACCCAGCTCTACGACATCCAGTTCAACATGCCCGATGGCACCGGCAAGAGCTACAGCCCGAAGGACGCGACGAAGGAGCAGCACGGCCCGCTCACCATGCGCCAGGCGCTTCGTGAATCCCTGAACCTCCCCGCGCTGGAGGTCACGCGTCTTGTCGGCGTCGACGCGATCATCGACACGGTCCATCAGCTGGGCATCAACCGGGACTGGGATCGCTCGCAGCTCGGTCTCTCGTTCGGCATCGGGGCCGGCGAGATGCGCCTCATCGACATGGCGAGCGCGTACCAGACGATCGCGAACTTGGGCGTGCGCGTCGATCCCACCTTCATCCTGAAGATCGTCGACCCCTCGGGAAAGGTCGTGAAGGACTACTCCAAGCCCGAGGGACGGCGCGTGATCGACCAGCGTTACGCCTGGATCATGGATGACATCCTGAAGGACAACACCAACCCGCAGGGCTCCTTCGTGTTCGGCCCGTGGACCTCGATCGGCCGACCGGCCGCGCTGAAGACCGGCACCACCGACAACCTGCAGGATGTGCTCGCGATCGGGTTCGTGCCCCAGCGCCTCACGGCGATCTGGATGGGGAACTCGGACAACTCGGAAATGCACGGCATCTCATCGGCGCTCGGTCCAGGCGTGCTTTGGCGTGACTACATGAAGACCGTCGTCTCCAGCCTGCCGCCCGACTGGTATCCGCGTCCGGACGGGATCGTCGACAAGGTCGTTTGCGTGAACCCCTCCATTTACGGCGGCAATGGCTCAGGCCTGCTGCCCGGGCCGTACTGCCCTTCGACCTTCCGCTGGACCGAGCACTACGTGCAGGGCACCGAGCCGACGACCGACGACCGCACCTTCTACACCTCGTGCGGGATCAACCTTCGCGCACCGTTCCTCGACTGGCAGAGGGATTACAACGCCTGGGCCTCTGGCGCGGTTTCGGGCGCTTACAGCTACGGACGCTTCAGCTGGCAGATCTGCGGATTCGCGCCCAGGCCGATCGCCCCGTCCCCGTTACCCGGATCGAGTGGTGCGCCGTCGACGCAGCCGCCGGGACAGACGAGTCCACCGCTACCGACGCCGCAGCCGAAGCCGTCACGGAAGCCCTAAGCAAAGCGCGGATTCGTCCCTAGACTCGGCCGCGTGAGGGCGGTCACCAGCGCTTCGTTCTACGCGCCCGTCGAGAGCGAGCTGCGCGAGCTCGAGCGGCGCCTCCTCGAGGTCGGCCGCGGCGCGCATCCCGTCTTCCGAGATGCGGTCGCGCATCTCTTCACCACTCCGGGAAAGCTGCTCCGGCCGACGCTCGTGTTCCTCTCGTCGCGATTCGGCCCGGGTCAAGACCGCGACGTCGTGCTGAACCTCGCCGAGTCGCTTGAGCTCGTGCACACCGCATCGCTCGTGCACGACGATGTGGTCGACCGTGCCGAGATGCGCCGAAACATTCAGACCGTGAACGCGAAGTGGAACGACGACGTGGCCCTCATCGTCGGTGACTACCTCTTCGCGAAGGCTTACGCGCTCGCGGCCGTGTTACCGAAGCCCGAGGTCATCGCGATCGTCGCGCAGACCGTCTTCGCGCTCTGCGATGGCGAGCTCGGCGAGATCACCGCGACGCGGTCCCTTCCCAGCGAGGCCGCGTATCTCGACCGCATCGAGCTGAAGACCGCGTCGCTCTACGCGGCGTGCAGCCAGGGAGCGGCTCTCCTCGCCGATGCCGAGCCGGATCATGTCGCCGCGCTCGGAGCGTTTGGGACAAACCTCGGTATGGCCTTCCAGATCACCGACGACGTCCTCGATCTCGTCGGCGACGCGGCTGAGCTGGGGAAGGCCGTCGGCCAGGATCTCCTCGAGGGGATGCCGACCTTGCCGATGATCTACGCCGTCCACGAACGTGACGGCACCGGCGGCGAGCTCGAGGCGCGCATCCTGGCCCCTGCCAAGACCGAAAGCGACATGCGTGCGCTGCTCGCGGAGATCCGTGGCTCGAGTGGTCCCGAACGGGCGCGCCAGCGTGCACTTGCCTTTCACGACGCAGCCCTCCGCGCGCTCGACCGGCTTCCGGATCGACCGGAGCGCGACGCTCTGCGCGAGGCCGCGGACTTCGTCGTGAGCCGCGTGCGCTGATGAGCTCACTCGAGATCGAGTCTTTTCGGATTCGCTTCGACTACGAGTTCGACCGTCTCCTCGAGACGATCGCCGATCTCGACGACGAGGCCGTCAATTGGAAGCCGCCGGCGCCGGGCGCGAACTCGCTGCTCGTGCTCGTGACCCACGCGCTCGGATCGGCGGAGCAGCACGTCGTCGGAGAAGCCGCCGGAAAGACCGTCGTGCGCAATCGCGATGCGGAGTTCGCAGCGAAGGGCGGGGCGGCACACCTCGCCGCTCGTGCGAGCGAAGTCCGCCGCCGGATCGATGACGCGCTCGTCGGGCTCGAGGGCCGGCTCGACGAGGAGCGCGAGCCTCCGTTCCGCAGGTGGCCGGGGACTCGCGGGACCGTACGCGACCGGCTTGTTCACAGCATCTCGCACACCGCGGAGCACGCCGGCCAGGCGCAGCTCACGCGCGACTTGGCAAAGGCGCGGTCCGCGGGCTAGCTCGGCGGCGCGCCCCTGCCGCCGCGACGCTTTCCGCGACGACGACGGCGCTTGCGTTGCCCGTCGCCGGTCTCCGTTATCGGCGTTGGGCGCTCCTGACGCGGGACCTCGTCGCTGCCGTAGCTCCCGACGCCCTTCGTGTGCGCCGGTATCGCCGTGAACGTGACGCCAAGCTCCGTCGCGGTGAGCTCCTTGCGCGTCCCGTCGACCATCCCGACGACGATGGATTCCTTCACCACGTTGACCCCCTGCGTCGTGGCGCAGCCGGAGGTCCCGCACGAGCCGCTCACGCAGGAGGGGATGTGGAAGGTGTCGCCGAGCTTGGGCAGCTTGCCCTTCACCTCCTGGTAGGTCTCGAGCTCGTAGATCAGGCAGCACTTGAGCCGCCCGCACACGCCGGTCAGCTTCGACTGATTCAGGGGCAGGTCTTGCTCCTTGGCCATCCGTATCGAGATGTTCGAGAACTTGTCGAGCCACGAGGAACAGCACAGCTCACGGCCGCATGTGCCCACGCCGGTCATTACCTTTGTCTCGTCGCGCGCGGCCATCCGCCGGAACTCGATGCGGGTGCCGAAGTGCGCAGCCAATGCCGCGTTGAGCTCGCTGAGGTCGGGCCGCTCATCGCTCGAGAAGAAGAAGACGAGGCTCGACCCATCGAATTGCCAGTCCGCCCCAAGGATCTTCACCCGAAGGTTTCGCGCGCGAGCCATTTCGGCGGCGGCTCTCGTCGCGTCCTCCTCCATCCGCTTGTGCTTGTTCAGCGCGAAGAGATCCGCGCCGGTGGCTTTGCGGACGACGTTCCCGAGCGGCGGGTCGACCATCACGAGAGGCGAGTCCGTCGGCAGGATCGCGACGCGGGCGGCGTCCTCCCCGAGCTCCGTGTGCACGATGACGAAGTCGTTCAGGTCGACGTCGTCGACGCCGCGCGTCTCGAAGAAATACATCCGGCCGGCCTTCATGAACCGTGCGCCGATCACCGTCCGCGGCGTGATCATGCGGCCCCTCCGGCGAACGCGGCGGCGTAAGGAAGCCGTAACGCGAGAAGCTCGAGCAACATCCGCGCGTTCACGTTCGACTCGATGACGTCACGCCTCCACCGATCGAGCGAGAGCGCGAGGTCCACGAGCTCGCGCTGCCCGACCGCCTTCGCGAGTGCGGCCGACTCGCGCGCGCGGTCCGGACGCAGCGCTCCCTCAGCGCCGTGCGCCGCGACGGCGGCATCGCGCGCCAGCTCGCTCCATCCGACGAGGCGTGACTGGATGACGTCGTTGCGCTTCTGCGGGTCGCGCTCGGACTCTGCCAGATCGACCGCCCACGCGAAGCGGTCGGTGAGACCGCTCCCGACGAGCTTGTAGAACTCGGCTTCAAGGGTTCGGCGCGCCTTTCGTGCGGCCTCGTCGTTCGCGAGCGCGATCGCCAGACCTGGCCGGCCCGCGCCCGCGGCAGCATGACGTCGCGCATCGGTGCCGAACAGCTTGCTCAGACCGTCGGCGATATCCGCGGTCGGCACGAGTCGCATCGGGAGCGGCACCAACCGGGAGCGGATCGTCTCGAGCAGGCGCGCCGGGGTCGGGGTCAACAGGAGGAGGACGGAGTGGATCGGGGGCTCCTCGAGCGTCTTGAGAAGCGCGACCTCCGCGTGCTCGGAGAGATCCGCCGCGTCGTCGATGATGACCACCCGCCAGTTCCCCTCCAGCGGCCGGAGCGCGAGGTCCTGCTGCATCTCGCGGATCTGCTCGATCGCGATGAGCTTCTTGTCGGAGTCTTTCTCGAGGTCGACCAGCCGTGTGACCAGCCGGATGTCGGGATGGGTGAGGTGGTCGACCTTGCGGCAGGCAAGGCAGATCCCGCAGCCACCGGCGGTGCGTGGCTCGCTGGTGCAGAAAAGGGTCTGCGCCAGCCGGATGGCCACCGTTCGCTTGCCGATCGACCGCGGGCCGCTGAGCTCATACGCATGGGCCACGTCGCCCTCTAGCGCTTTCTCGCCCAGACGAGCGAGCAGGCGACGCTGCCCGATCACATCACGCACTCGGGTGCGAAGGATTCTAGTTGGCTAGCAGCAGGGCGCCTCGTCGGGCGGGCAGCAGTCCGGGGCAGGGCAGCAGGGAGCGGGGCAGCAGGGCTCGTTCATGGAGTGGCCTCCTTTCGCGCGCGGATGTATGCGCTCGCGATCGCACCGTCGACGCCCTCGAGGCGGGTCTCGCGTGTGATCTCGACGTCGACGTCGCGGAAACCAGCGTCGCGCAGCGCTGTGGTGTAGTCGCCGATCGAGATCGTCCCCGCGACGCAGCCGGCCCACTGATCGAGCGAGCGCTTGACTTCCGCTGGGAGCTCAGCAAGGGCGACCATGTCCGCGACCGCGAACCGGCCGCCCGGCGCGAGCACGCGGTAGGCCTCGCGGAGGACCGCGCGCTTGTCCGCGGCAAGGTTGATCACGCAGTTGGAGATGACGACATCGACGCTGGCCTCCGGGAGCGGGATCCGCTCGATGGTCCCCTTGAGAAACGTCGCGTTTGTCACGGCGGCCTTCTCCTGATTCCCGCGGGCCACCGCGAGCATCTCGTCGGTCATGTCGACTCCGTACGCGTGACCGCCTGGCGCAACCCGCTTCGCGGAGAGGAGCACGTCGAGCCCGGCTCCGCTGCCGAGATCGAGCACGCGTTCGCCGGGGCGAAGGTCGGCGAGGAGCGTCGGATTCCCACAGCCGAGGCTCGCCGTCGGGTCGATGCCCACCGATGCGAGCTCCGCTGCCGAGTACGTCCCGCCGCAGGCGTCGTCTTCGCAGCATGCGCCGCTCGATGCACGCACGGTCACGCGGAGCTCGTCGCCCTCCTCGCGGAGGCTCCAGTCCGCGGTGCCGCAACAGCCCCGCTCAGCGGCGACAAGCCGCGCGAGCTCAGCGCGCGTCTCGGGCGATGCGCGGTAGGTGGACGTCACCGATCCGCCGGCTTCGTCCCGGCCGATCAGGGCTAGCCCGTCGATCGCCTTCCACTCCGCGACCCGCGTTGCAAGGTCGGCCGTGCTGAGGGTGCACGCGAGACCCAGTCGCCCGGTGACGCCCGGCGACGCCATCTGCAGCGCCTTTGCAGCGTACCGCTCTCGAACGGCTTCCTGAATGTCACTCACACCGGCACCTCCGACGCATAGATGAGCGTCGATGCGACGCTAGCTAATCCATTGACGTTCGTCAATGGGTCTGCGAGACTCGATCCCGTGGAAAAGCTCATGGTGCTCCCCGAGCGCGAGCGGGGCGTGTGCTGTCCGCCGACGCTGAAGGCGCGCCCGGAAAAGATCGAACAGACGACCGAGATCCTGAAAGCTCTCGCGGACCCAACGCGGCTCCAGATGGCGCTGAGCCTCCGCGATGCCAAGGAGCCGGTCTGCATCTGCGACTTCACGGCGACCTTCGACATCTCGCAGCCGACCGTTTCGCATCACATGGCCAAGCTTCGCGAGGCCGGGCTCGTGGACGTGACCAAGCGCGGGATCTGGTCGTTCTATCGCCTTGCACCGGATCTTCCTCCCGCGACACGGCGGATCCTGGACGCTATCGGCTAGCGGCCTGCTCGCGCGCCGCTTCGTACGCGCGTTCGGTCCGCTCGGCGACGAGGTCCCAGGTCCACCGCTCCTGCAGCCGGAAACGGCCGGACTCGCCCATGCGGCGAGCACGGGTCGTGTCGCCGAGCAGGGTGAGGATCGCGCGGGCGATCGCGTCCGGCTCCTGCGCGACGACCAGGCCGTCGATCCCATCGCGGACCACCTCGCGGACCGGCGGGATGTCGCCGGCGATCACCGGCCGCCACGCGTACCAGGCCTCGAGGTAGGTGTGTCCGAAGGTCTCGTGCACCGAGGGCATGGCGAAGATCGTGGCGCGGGCATATGCCTCGGCCTTGTCCGCCTCGCTCACGATTCCGCGGTCGACCCAGCGCTCGTCCTTGAAACGCCGCTCGAAGCGCGCGGTCCAGGCGTTCTGACCGATCGCCACGAACCGCGCCTCCGGACGTGACCGCCACACGATCTTCGCGGCGTCGCGCAGCGCGTGGTACCCCTTGTACCGTTCCTTGCGTCCGACGAAGAGCACCGTCGCCGGATCCATCGGCACCTCGGGGAGCCAATCGATGATCGGACCGACGCCGGTGACGTGGACGTGGCGGACGCGCCGCGAGGCGTACCACTCCGATTCCCATTTCGTGAGCGCGATGACCGCGTCGTCGCGCCGGTAGCGCGCGACATCCGCAGGGGACGTCCCGGAGAACCGCTGACCGGGGTGCACGAGCGGCGTCTCGACGAAGGCCGCCCCAGCGGTGCGCGCCGCTCGCTCGAGCGGCCCGGACCACTCGCGCGCGATCGAATGGACGACCTGCGCCCCGGAGAGGGCGTGCTCCAGGTCGGTGCCGCTCACAAGCGACGTGGGAAGGGTCCCGTCCAGTGCAGCGCCGAGCTTCCCGCCGCGAACCGGCAGGAAGAGGAAGCGCACGCCCTCGTGTCGGAGCTCGACAGGCCCCGGCGGGGCCACGTACACGTCGAGGGGAATACCCGGCCTCCGCCACGCCGGTCGAAGACCTACCAGGGTCACGTCGTGATGGCGTTTCGCCAGCGCTCGCGCCAGCGCGCGTGCCTGCGCCTCGGAGCCTCCGACCGTCGATAGGAGCTTCTTCGCGATAACGACGCGCATGGCGTCGCGAAATCTAGGCGAGCGCCTCGCCGACGTCAGCGTTGGCGTGAGCGAGCGCTCGGGCGTACGCCTCCTCCACGCGGTCGATCACGCGGTCCCAGTCCCATTTCTGCGCGAGCTTGGCCGATCCGGCTCGGCCCATCGTTGAGCGGAGTGCCGGGTCGTCGAGGAGCCGCTGGATCGCCGCCGCGACGTCGTCGGCGCGCTGGCGGACGCAGAAGCCGTCGACACCGTGGGCGATGACTTCGCGGAGCGGCGGGATGTCGCCACCGACGACCGGACGCTCGTGTAGCCATGCCTCGAGATACCCGATGCCGAAGGTCTCGTGCAACGAGGGCATCGCGAACACGTCGCAGGCGTCGAGCGCGGCGGATTTTTCCGTCCCGCTCGCACGCTCGATGTCGACGATGCGCTCGTCGGCGTAGCGCGCGAACTCGTCGAAGAAGCTCGAGTAAAACCCAGGGATACCAATGAAGACGAAACGCGTATCGGGATGCCGCCGCCACACCAGCTCGGCGGCGTCGAGGAGATGGATGTATCCCTTGTACCGCTCCTTGCGGCCGATGTACAGGACGAGGGGAGCGTCGGGAGGGATACCGTGCGCGGCTCGGAACGCGAGCCCATCACGTGAACGCACCGCGTTCGGCCCCATGCCGGTCGTGACGATCCGCGCGTCCTCGATCCCTTCGCTCGCGAACCATCCCTTTTCCCAGTCGGTCATCGTGGTGATCGCGTCGGCGCGGCGATAGCGCGCGAAGTCGCTCGGCGTGTCGCCGCCGTGGAACTGCCCGCGGTGGGCGAGCGGCGTCAGCACGATCGGTGTCCCGAGTGTTTCGCCGACTTCAAGGGAGCTGTCGAGGTACTCGCGGCCGATGTTGTGGATCAGGTCGCGATCCTCGGCGTACCACTCGAGCACGTCGGTGCGCATGAGGTCGACCAGCGTCGAGGCATCCGCGACGACCCCGAGAAAACCGCCGCGCGGCTTTACCTGCACCACCTCCACGCCTTCGCTCATGAAGACGCGTCGATCGTCGAATGCCTGCCCGCAGACCACGCGGACGTCGTGGCCACGGGCCGCAAGTCGCGTCGCGAATTGGTACGCGAGGCTTTCCGACCCGCCGACGCGCGCGTACGCCCGCTTTGTGAAAAGGAGCTTCATCGTCGCGCCGTCAGAGGCAAGCCGCGTGCTAGGACGCGACGGCGCTTTCGTCCAGACCGATGAACTTCGACCACGTTCGTTCCCCCGCGCGCACATAGGAGGCGTAGAGGTATTGCGGCGTCGCCGGCGGTCGTACGGGCAGCCGGAGCAGCGTCATCCGCGACTCCGCGAGCGTGCGCCCGCCTTTTCGGTGATTGCAGGACTTGCAGGCGGCCACGACGTTTTCCCAAATGTGCTGACCGCCCCGGTGACGAGGTATCACGTGGTCGAGCGTCAGGTCGTGGCCACGCCGCCCGCAGTACTGGCAGGTGTGGTCGTCGCGGACCAGGACTTCCTTGCGCGTCATCTTCACGACCGGCCGCGGACGCTTCACGTGGTAGGCGAGACGGATGACCGACGGCGACGGAAAGGAGAGCCGCTCGCTTGTGATGAGGTGCCCGTTCTGCTCTACCACGCTCGCCTTCTCCTTGGAAAGGAGGACCACCGCGCGGCGCACGTTGCACACGTTCAGCGGCTGAAAGTCGAGGTTTAAGACCAGCACATTCGCGTCGACTACGCCCATGTTCAGATTCTAGGGTCAGCGCGGTACGATTGACGTTCCGATGGCCTCTCAGTCGACTCCCGACAAGAACGGCTCCAAGAGCACCTGGACCCTGAAAACAGGGCTCGCCCAGATGCTCAAGGGCGGCGTGATCATGGATGTTGTCACCGCAGAACACGCCAAGATCGCGGAGGAAGCGGGTGCCGTCGCGGTCATGGCGCTCGAGCGCGTTCCCGCGGACATCCGCGCAGCCGGTGGTGTCGCCCGGATGAGCGATCCCGAGATGATCCACTCGATCATGGAGGCGGTCACGATCCCGGTCATGGCGAAGGCACGCATCGGCCACTTCGTCGAGGCGCAGGTCCTCGAGGCGATCGGCGTCGATTACGTCGACGAGAGCGAGGTCCTGACTCCGGCGGACCTGAAATATCACATCGACAAGCACGCCTTCAAAGTTCCCTTCGTCTGCGGCGCGCGCGATCTCGGTGAGGCGCTGCGTCGCATTAATGAGGGCGCCGCGATGATCCGCAGCAAAGGCGAGGCGGGCACCGGCAACATCGTCGAAGCGGTCACGCACATCCGGGCGATCACCGACGCGATCATCGAGCTCAGCGAAATGGGGCCCGACGCACAGGAGAAGAGGGCGACCGACTACCGAGTGCCGGTCGAGCTCGTGCGCCAGGTCGCGAAGGACGCCAAGCTTCCGGTCGTGCTGTTCTGTGCCGGCGGCATCGCGACGCCGGCCGACGCGGCTCTCATGATGCAGCTCGGCGCTGAAGGAAACTTCGTCGGGTCCGGCATCTTCAAGTCCGCCGACCCGGCGCGTCGCGCGAAGGCGATCGTCGAAGCGACCACGCACTTCCGCGACGCCAAGCTCGTCGCCGAGGTTTCGCGCGGACTCGGCGAGGCGATGCGCGGTCTTTCGCTCGAGTCGATCCCGGCGCAAGAACGACTTGCAGTCCGCGGTTGGTAATCGCCGCCCGCTGACCGCGCGCGCCGGCGTCCTCGGTCTGCAGGGTGATTTCGCGGAGCATCTCGCTACGCTCGATCGGCTCGGCATCGAAGGCGTCGACGTGCGCAGGCCCGAGCAGCTCGACGAGATCGATGCGCTGATCATCCCGGGTGGCGAGAGCACGACCATCGGAAAGCTCGCGAGCCAGTACGGCATCATCGACAAGCTCAAGGACCGCGTCGCCGAAGGCATGCCCGTCTGGGGGACATGCGCGGGCGCGATCTTCATCGCCAAAGAGGTCCCGGGCCACCCCCATCCTCTCGCGTCGCTCATGGACATGACCGTGGAACGGAACGCGTTCGGCCGACAGCTCGAGTCGTTCGAAGCGGATCTCGACGTCGAGCCGCTCGGCCCGGCGCCGTTCCACGCGGTGTTCATTCGCGCGCCGCGGATCAGCCGCGTGGGTCCCGGGGTCGAGGTTCTCGCGCGCCTGGGCGACGGTACCGTCGTCGCCGCGCGGCAGGGCCGGCTCCTCGCCACGAGCTTTCACCCCGAGCTGACGCGCGACGAGCGTTTCCACAGGTACTTTCTCTCGCTCGGAAAGACCTAGTGCCCGCGAGAGCGGCCACGCCGCTCGACCTGCGCCGAGTCTCGGCTCTGCTGGCGGGCTCACTCCGTGATCCGAGCGGGATTATGGCGTCGGCCCTCCCGGTCCCTCTTGCGGCCGGCGCGATGTCGAGCTGGACGCGCCTGTTGCCTGGTCTGGTCGGCCTGAACGGGCGCCTCCGCGTCTTTCTCGAGGAGTACCGCGGGCAGCTCCGATCCAGCGCGCTCGTGTACGACGGGAGTCGTCCCGAATGGGTCGTCCTCATCCTCGCCGCGCTGCAGCAGCCGGGCGGAGCCGACAGCGCGTTTCGTCTTTTGTCCGGGATCAGCGGCGCCGCCGCGCGCGCCGGCATGCACCGGATCTTCGCGGCCGTGCCCGACGAAGCCCTCGCGCGAGAGACTTTCTTCCAGGCGGGGTTCTACTCGTATACGCGGGAGACCTGGTACGTCGCGGGGCGCACCGCGGTCGTCGCCCCGGTGCAGGAGCTCGC
>Ga0209805_1001261_pt1 | contig 15485 bp, 14 predicted proteins | sample GraSoiAngelo_148_FD_185905 | JGI IMG/M metagenome (GOLD analysis project Ga0209805, IMG submission 185905) | Grasslands soil microbial communities from the Angelo Coastal Reserve, California, USA - 14_1009_09_20cm (SPAdes) (version 2) | ecosystem: Environmental > Terrestrial > Soil > Grasslands ... | reverse complement strand
TACGCAGTACCGGGATTGCAGGTGCGCCCCGTGAGGTAGCCAACAAAAATAGCGATAAATATGCAGTACAGGAACCACTGCACCAGGTTTTTCCCCATTTTTGGCGGCCCGCTGGGGATCAAGGTGAGCAAGCCGACGGGTCCCCGTTTGAACCTCTCTACCACTGCAGGGGATTTCATCTCTTTGTGTGTAGTGTAGGGAAAGAAGTAGATCCGCCCAGAAGTGACGCCGGCTCCTCGCAGGCTATCGAGCACTCTGTCTTCCTCGGGAATCTTGTGGTAGTCGCCTTTGTGGATGGGCAGGACCATGTGCATGATCGAGCTGGCAACAAACACGATCACAGCGGAAAGCAAGATTGGAAGCCATAAAGCGGTGAGGGGAACCATCGTGCCTCCTGTGTGCCGCGATCGGCACCTGACGTGACGGCCCGGGATTCGAAGAGGGTACGCTTGCGTCCAGCAGCCAGTCAAACCTCGGAATGACGCGGGCGATGGGCGCAAGTCCTGAGGATAGGGGACATTCTCAGTCCCCGTTCGCCGGCGCATAGCGGCGGAAGAAACTGTTCGCCTTCCACTGCGGCCGCTGGCTGTCATCCGCCACTCTGATCATCAGTCCGCGAATGACCTCTTCATAGGCAGCCGCTGCCGAGAGCTCCACCGGTTGCTCGAGATCATCCGAAGGCGCATGGTAGCGGTGGGTGAGCCAATCCTTGTAAAGTTTTTGTTGTTCAGGGTTGGTGGGAGCGACGCCCATCGCCAGCGCCGGGATGCCGTGCACGATAAAGTTGTACTGATCGCTGCGGATGAATACATTGCGCAGAGGCTCGGGATCGGCCTGCACGCTGATCCCACGCGCCTCCGCCGACGTGCGCGCCAGATCTCCAAGATCAGATTCCTCCAGGCCGTAGACGGTGAGCGTCTTCAAGGGCACGATGGGCAGGAACATGTCGATATTAATGTCGGCCACCATCGACTTGGGATCCACCGTGGGATGTGCCGCAAAATACTTCGAACCGAGCAAGCCCTTTTCTTCGCCGGTCACAAACACGAACAGCAAAGAGCGCTTGAGATTTGCCGGTTGCTTTTTTAACGACGCTGCGACATCCAGCAGCACGGCGCTTCCCGAGGCATTATCCATGGCTCCGTTGTAAATGCGGTCGCCATTGATGGGCTCGCCGATCCCGATGTGATCGATATGCGCCGATAGAACCACGTACTGGTTCTTCCGTTGCGGATCACTCCCGGGCAGCTTGGCGATGATATTGTCGGATTCGACATCTTGCTTGTCGACTCTGGCCACGGCCTTGATTGACGAGGGAAGCAGAAAATGCGGCAGAGGCTTGCGGTCTTTACCCAGCTCGGAAATTTCCTGGAAGGTGTGCCCTGAGCCCTCAAATAGCTTTTCCGCATGGGCCGGGTTGAAGAACAGGGAGAGTTCTTCGCCCTTGGTCTCGTTGAATTCCGGGTCCGCCAAGTCCATGCTTGGATGGGTGCGATTGAGCGCAATGCGCGACCAGGGAATATCCATCATCGCCGGATTCGGGAGATTGATGATGCCGAGCGCTCCCGCCCTTGCGAGAGCCTGCCATCTTTCCTTCGCGGTTTGGTAGTGTGACGCCAGAGGTCCCGGAATATCCGCGGGTGACCCGGAGACGAGAACCGCTACCTTGTCTTTGAGATCGAGTCCGGCGAGGTCGTCATAATTTTTCTCGGGAATACTGAGGCCATAGCCGACGAAAACGAGAGGCGCTTCCACTTCGGGCGCAAGATCGACGCGCGTACTGAAGATGGCATCTTCACCCAGAGCCAGTGGCTCGGCCTGGCCGTTACGGATAAGTGCGATACTTGAGTCCTTCTCCGCGATCTGGCGGGAAACAAATTTAATTGGCTGGTAGAAACCGTCTGTGCCGGCCGGCTGCAGACCATTTTTCTTCAATTGATCAACAACGAAAGCCTCCGCCTTCCGCAGGCCGGGGCTGCCGGTCTCGCGCCCCTGCATCTCATCAGCGGCCAGCACCTTTACGTAGTCCCACCAAGTCTTGCCGTCGAAGTGGTTTTGGGGTTGCTGGGCGAAGCTTACAACCACGATCAGCCCCCAGACGAACGGCAGAACGAATTTTTTCAGCATCAGAGCATCACCTCGAGAGTAGATGAACAGTAGAGAAAGCTGGAATTGTATCGTAAAACTTCCGGGCTCACAGCCTTCACCCGAATGGGGAGCACGCATTGCTGCAATCCTTCACACCCCGCGGCTACGGGCGCGTGCCGAACACCTCACGAAGCAATGCGGTGCTTCGCGCCGCCGGATCTTTACGGATTTGTTTCTCCTCCTGGCCCAACACGTAGAACAGCCCGTCCAGGGTCTTACCGACGACATAGTTATCGAGGTCAAGGCCTTGCCCCGGCAGCAAAGATGCCGCGACAGAGTTCTGCATCAACTGGTTGTACTGGTTGATTACGCCTACTCGTTGCATGGCTTGATGAACGATGGGTTTGAAAGCCGTTGTTAGTTCTCCCAAGCTCTGTCTTCGAAAATACTCTGTCGCCGCGTTGTCGCCTCCGGTAAGGATGTTTCGCGCATCATCGATGTTCATTTTGAGCAGCGCATTTAGGAAAACCTGTTTTGCCAGCGGAGTCGCCTGCTCCGCGGCCCGGTTCATTCCAACTTCGAGTTCGTCCAATTGCGACCCCATTCCCAACAGTCGCATGCCTTTGCCTGCGGTGCGCAGTTTCTCCGGCAATAGGATCTTGATGGCTTCGTTCTTAAGAAAACCGTCTCGTCTGCCAGTGGAAGCCACCGCTTTCCCGGTACTCGCCTTCAGGGCTTCCTTCAAACCCGCCCTGATCTTATCGTAGCTAAGAGTGGCCGCGGTGGGATTACTCCTTGATTTTGTGGCCGTGCGCCAGACATGATCAAGCGGCGACTGGGCAAAGGCATGCGTGGCTGACAGGACTGTCAATAATATGAGGATAGGAATTTGCCGCATGGATAACTCCTCAATCAGAAAAGCATTGCCTTTAGCCGCCGCACGAACTTGGAGTCCTGTTTCCCTTGTAGATTTTAGATCCGAGTGTCAGAAAAGCTTCACCGCGAATCTTCATTCTAGACTCGGAGCCACTTGTCCGGTCACCCGACTTACCTTGAAAGGGTTCCTGTTCTCGAGGATAATTTCAAGCGCGTCGCTCGGGGAGATATCCATGTCTTCACAGAGCCAAGTAAAAAGAGCGAATTCCATAGAATCGCGCTGACCAATGCCCAGAAGCGCGATCGACTTCGAGACCGTACGGAAAATCGGACTGGCTTTGCCCGGCGTGGAGGAGAGCACAGCGTATGGGAGCCCGGCGCTGAAGGTCCGTGGAAAACTCCTGGCATGTGTACCCGCTCACCGCTCGGCCGAACCCGCTTCGCTTGTCGTTTGCGTAGATTTTGATGATCGCGCCGAGTTGCTGGCTGCCGCCCCCGATGTTTACTACGTTACGGACCACTATCTCGATTACAACGCCGTTCTAGTTCGCCTGTCGCGCGTCAAAGGCGATGTGTTACGGGACCTGCTTGGCATGGCATACAAATTCGTGACCGCCAGGGCGACGTCCCGTTCACCGTCGCGGAAACGCCAAAAGCTTGGACCAACCTAGCTGGCAACAGCTTTTTGTGCCATTCCCGATCCCGGTCTCCGGGAGCGAGTGCCAGATGCTGTAACCAGGTTGTGTTCGACGTAGTTGTAGGGCGGCCCGTTCAGCTATGCCAAGCTAAGCTGGATAAGGCAGTGACCATAACTTCCGGCCGCGTGCGGAACCGACGCGATGAACGGGCCGTCAGGGCGCATAGTACGCGACACTCGCTCAGCGAGCGAAACAGAGAGATCTGTCCCCATTGTCCTCAGAAAAAAGTTGCGAAGATTTTAGCCTAGGTGGGACTTCCCCAGAATCGCATTGGCATGGTACGTTCGAAAGCAAGTCCAAGTCAATGACCGGCGCGATTCGAGGGCGATTCGAGGTGGCTGGAGTTCGCGAACGGCAACTCGCGAGCGCTTAGAAGCTGGTTTCTCCGGAGGTCAATCGGGAACCCAGTATTTGGGTTCCCGATGGGATTGAGTGCTGCGGAAGGTGGAGGTCTGCTTGATCCCCGGTAGCGAGTTCTCTAGTGCGCTTGCGCGAGCAGCACAAGTACCTCACCTGTGTCGTTCCTCGCCATTTCTACTTCTCGCTTACTCCTCCCCAATTGATGACCTCGCGTGCTTCCCTCCACCACTATCCGGGAGAGAAAATACTGCTGGCCATAGCGATGGAAAACCAACAGGCTTTGGGCCGCGGCTTTGGTCGCTTCCGTATCGGTGGCAAGGACAATCACTGATGCGTTTGGCAAAGAGCCTCGGATCAGCAGAGTCTTGTTCGACGTTCCGATGTACTGGACAATGTACTGACCTGCCGGAAGTGTAGTGGCGCCCACGGTGAAATCGAAAGGGACATTCGCCACCAGCATGTGATCCGAACCAATCCCAGCATAAGCCGAACCGACTGTTAGCAGCAGAGCGCCCACGACTGCGAGAGTGAACAGATGCTTCTTCATAAATCCTCCTCGTTGTGTCGAGGACGGTCTGAAGCTGGCTAGCTCCGCTAAATCCCTCCCCGATACAGCTGCAAAGGTTGGATGACCTTTGTTGCGTATCTCACATGCAACTCGTCGGCCATTGGGAGCAGGAGGGTGGGCCAGGCGCCTTGTCGCGGCTAAATCATTGGTTTGCATAGATTGTCTTCTGATTCGGAAGGGCTGATCCCCGCCCTCAAAAGCTGATTGATTCCAGCGAAGCTATCCGATCCGTTATACCCCAAGACCATTCGGATAGTAGGCGAAGCTGGGTTGCGTGGTCGTGACCGCAATGAACTCCACCTATAAAAGAATCTCCTCTCGAACCAATAATCGCGGGCGATGGGAGAATGAGCATGGAGTGGAGTTGCGCAGACTGGGAACAGGTCATCCTTAAAAAGAGCTATATAGCAGAGTCCAGGTATCCGATAGCTGTGCCCGGGATTCGGCAAGAACTTGGTTTTTCCCCCTCTAGTCCACAGGTCAGAGTGAATCATCGGAAACGGTGTGGTCGATTTAGAGTCGAAGGAACCGCAGCCTACGCCACCCCAGCTATGCGTTTGGTTTTGCGGGAAGAGCGCCGAAGGTCAGTTAGCGCGACCGGAGCGACGCCCTATAGCAACCCGGCCAAGTTACTGGCCGCAGTTGCCCGCTTAGCGTTTTGTGAGCGAAATCCGCCAATTTGGGCGTCCTTTCGTAGGAAAATAATTAAAGATGCCACGCCTTTTCGAGTTTTTTGCAATACGAAAATTTGGCGGAATTCAATAAATTTCGGCCGGGGCAAAGTTGTCCAAACATGGTATCAAGTGGTTCGTCACTATGCCTATGTTGCCCTGGATTTATGCCCGAGTGACGAGATTTTTTAAAACCCATGGGTTCCCGCCGCTCCGTCAGCCAACAGGTGGAACCGAGAGCGGGATTGGACTCGCCGTTTCTTCGTACCATTGCGCCAGAAAATCCGGACCCGCACGAGCTGTAAAATTTGGCGAAGAGTGTGCTCATTAGGGTTTGGTGCTACCGATCAACCGCCGCAAACGACTTGGTAATTATTCGCAGTGCCTGTCCGGCCCGATGAATTACTTGGCGTGCCCGGAGGCACTCACCGGTGCCAATCGCCTCTCTTTGCCTCCCAGTGACCCGCTTGACTTATAACTAAGCTTCCGCCCACAATCCTACGGTCAATTGAGCTCTGAAAAGAGAGCGCACCTATGAGAACGGTTAGATTGTGTGTTTGCCTGCTTCTGTCGGCCACGTTGTTGACCCTTGCTGGTTGCAAAAAAGCTGGCTTTAAGTCCTACGATGTGGGCATCAAGAATTGCGGAGCAACACCGGACCCAGTCACGGTAAAGGAAGGGGACCAAGTTCGCTGGCAACCGGGCGACCAACACGATTACACAATTCGCTTCTCTCATCCAAGTGAACCAACCGGGAACCCGTTCACGGTTAAACAAGGTGTCTCAAATCCGGCGCATCCGATCAGAGGACACGGTGGCTGCGTCCCTAGCGCCAACGGTGAGTTTTACTGCAAGTACACTGTGATTAGAGATAACGAAAGCACTGCCTGTGCTGATCCCGGCGTGCACATTATTCCGTGAGCTATGGCTTGGGCAGGAGGGCGCGGAAGCGCGGATCGTTTTGTAAGTGGTCGAAATCGGGCGTATCACGGATTACGGTTTGGGAATAGCCGGCCGAGACCGATTTATTCAGGAAATCCAGTGTCTTCTCCGGGTCCCGGAAGTGGTTGTAGAGGATAGCAGCGCGGAATAAGACATCAGCGTCCGTCGGTGCGATCTCGAGTGCCCGCATGATGTGTTCTCGCGCTTGCTGCTCCTGGTCGATCATGGCGTAGTAGTCTGCGGTAAAGGCCAGGGTGAAAGAATCCCTAGGGTTCAACTCAAGCCGCAGCCGCGCCAGGTCAATCGCCTTGTGATATGCACTTAGCGCCTCCTGCCGGTGAGTCGGAATTTGATGCAGCGTGTCTCCAAGATTGCCCCAGTTCAACCAGTCTCTGTCATCGATCTTTAGCGCCTGCTGCAGGTTCTCGGCGGAGTCCTGATAGCGCCCCATGTAGAAGTAAGCTGCCCCTAGGTTCCCGTAAGATTCGGGCGAAGGACGTAAGGCGGCGGACTGCCTCAGAAGATCCACTGCTTCCTTATAGCGGCCGAGCAGAAGATAGATTCCGCCCAGGTTGGAGTATGCGCGATAGTTCCGCGGCGCCAGTTGGATCGCCTGACGAAACTTTTCGACCGCATCCGCATAGCGCGCCTGGTTGTAATAGAAGGTTCCGAACGCGTTATACACCCCCCAGTAGTTGGGGCGCAGTGAAACCGCCTTGCGAAATGCCTCTTCCGCGGCAGCAGTGTTCCCCGTTTTCTGATACGCCGCTGCTAGCAAGCGCAGCGTCTCATCGCTAAAGTGGTCCAGATCGAGCGAGCGCTGGAATTCCCTGACGGCGTCCTCGTAATGCCCTGTCGAGAAATAGACGTCGCCCAGGCAGGTGTGTCCCTCCGCCAGTTGCGGGGTAATGGCGAGCGCGCGCTGGCAATGGTTGCGGGCTCTCTCCAGCCAGGTGCTGCCCTGGCTCTTCTGCTGAAACCCGATGGCGTATGCCACTCCCATGGCAGCGTGGGCTGGTGCGTAATTGCTGTCCACGTCAATGGCGCCCTCGAACTGGGTGATGGCATTCTGGATGTTCTCGAGATTCTGGTACTCCTCCAGGTAGCCGCGGCCACGCAGGTAAAAGTCGTAAGCGGCGGGTCGCGTATCCGGACGCGCCCGCAGCGCCTGCTGCCGGAAGGGCTCCACCACCAGCGGCAGCATCTCCAGCACCTTATCGAACAGGCGATCCTGCAGTTCGAAGATCTGGTTCGCGTCTCCGGTGACCTCTTTTGCGGCAAGCTGTACATGCGTCCTCGGATCCACCAGACTGCATGTGATGCGGATCTGGTCTCCGGACTGCTGCAGGCTGCCCTCCAGCACAAGATCAGTGCCGAACTCGCGTCGCGCCTGATCTGCAGTTTTGACGCCTTGGGCCACCAGTTCCCGGGTTGCAACCAGTTGCAGATGGCCCCCGTCGCTGGCCTGCACCAGCTTCGTCGTCACGGTCTCGGTGAGCCCCAAACCTAAAGCGTTAGTCGGGGGATCATTGGCCACGGATTCGAAAGGCAGAACCGCCAACACCCGGTCCGCAGCGCTTGGCGTGCCTCCCCGGTGACGTATCCACCAGGTTCCCACACCCACCAGCGCCAGTAAGAGCGCCGCGATGAGGGGCCAGCGCGCCTGGCTCGGCAGGATCTTCCCTGGAGTCTGGATCGGCATGGTCCCGGTCGCTAGGTTGGCAAGGTCGATGCGCAGATCGCCCGCGGACTGGTAGCGCTCCTTGGGATCTTTTTGCAGCGCCCGCAGGATCACCCTTTCCAGACCCTCACTGACCTTCGGGTTCAGCGCACGCGGAAGAGCCGGCTCCTTTTCGAGGATGGCCGCAACCAGCTGCGCCCCCGTCCGATCCGAGAAGGGACGTTTTCCCGTACTCATTTCGTACAACACTGCACCCGCCGCCCACACATCCGTACGGGCGTCGGTTTTACGACCCTTGATCTGCTCCGGAGCCATGTAAGGGAGCGTTCCCGCTTCCGAGTAGGTGCTGGTGAGAGGCGTTGTGACGGCGGTCTCCGCATCGGTGTGCAGCAGGAAGGCCAACCCGAAGTCCAGAATCTTCAGGCGCCCATCCGGCGTGACTCGCAGATTGCCTGGTTTCAAGTCGCGGTGGATGACGCCTTCGTGGTGCGCGGTTTCGAGACCGCTGGCGAGTTGCTTGCCGAGATTCAGAACTTCGCCTTCCGGGAGCGGCCGGCCTGCGAGCTTCGAGTCAAGCGTGGTGCCAGGCACGTACTCGGTGATCAGATAATCGATACCGTCGTCGCGGCCGAAGTCGAAGGCCATCGTGACATTGGGATCGGTGATCCGAGCTAAACTGAGAGCCTCGCGGCGGAACTGGCGGCGCGCCGCCTCACTCAGGAGTGCCACTTGCGGCAGGATCTTGAGCGCGACGTCGCGATCGAGCTGCTCGTCGTGTGCGCGGAACACCACGCCCATGCCGCCGGCGCCGACCTGCTCGACGATGCGGTAGTGACCGAGCACCTGTCCAATGGATGGAGTGGTCGTCCCCATTTAGCCCGGATAGTAGGCTGGCGCCGAGGAAAGGTCAACGGGAGGGGCGAAGATTGCGTGATGTTCCGTATGGGATGAACTGCTCGCCCCCGAGCATCACGGATCCTCGCTTGCGCCCAAGCATTTTGCGAACGCTGGAAATGTTGCTACTCGCGATGAACTCCTGGCTGGCTTAGCCGGGCTCGCGAGTCAAGACCGGTTATTCCTTCCTCATTAGGGGATCTGCTTGAGTGATGCTGCCTTTAGCCAGTTCCGTCTCGATCTTAAACTTCTGCTTGGGTAGGAGGGTGATCTCCGTCTCGAAGGTTTGGTATCCAGGCAAGGCGATCTTGATGCGATGCTTTCCAGGGCTCACCAGCATGGCTCGCCCAACTCCGGTAAACTCGTGGACGTTGCCGACAAAACCACCGTCGAGAAAGACTGCGGCCCGGTCAGGTGTAACCTGGAGCTTGACTTCAGATGTTACGTTGGGAAATTGAACGCGAAGGTCTCGCTCCATTTTCACGGTGAGCGTGAGTCTCTTATTTGGCTCTACAACTACATTGCGAATGAAGTCCATATAGCCAGACTGTCGCACAGCGATCACATGTTCTCCCGGCAGTAAGAGCATCTTTTTGTCGTCCTTGAGTTCACCCAGGTAGCCGACGTATTGGCCGTCAATCCACACGCCGGACGTCTTCTCTACTTTGCTGGGACCGACAAAACGAACCTCTCCCAACACTCCGTTCTGCGCGTGGGAGGCGTCGCCGAGAAAAAGAACGATCCAGAGCGCCACAAGCAGTGTCTTGAATTTATTAGGCACAGCCATCGCCTTTCAATTGAGCAATTCTCGATGCTACTCCACACCATATAAGAGCTAGACGCCAGGGCAAAACGACACCCTGCGAGAGTTTGATTTGTGGAGGGTCGATGAGGCTAGCCTATCATAACTATTACCCCGACAAGTTGAGAAATACGAGGAAGGAGTGGCATGAAGCGCCGAATCCAGGGATTGAGTGAGGTGACCCTGAGGCGTACCCGCGGGTCGAGCGTCTAACCTGCTCAAAAGCTTTCCCAAGCCCGTGTTCTCGAATACACTTGAAGAGCCGCTCGCCGCGCGGATGCTCAGTTCTTGCTAGGTTTTTTCGGGGTCAGGTCGCAGGCCTGCTTCACCCGGGCAAGATCCAGGCCCGCTGGGGAAAATTCCGCGATTTCGGGGCCGTTTCGGCCGCGGATTTCCACCTTGAAGATGTGAGCACCGATCAGTCCGCGAATCGTGCCTTTATCCATCGAGAGAAACTGGCCGTGAACCCAATCCCAGCCGTGATAGCCATGCGCATCGTCGACACGGACCATGACCTGCATCTGCGGCTGTCCCCAAAAGCCGGGACGATTAGGCGGCCCCAGACGCATACCGGGATCGAATGCGGCGTTGGTGTACTTTCTGTCCGTGCAGGTGAATTCGATTCGCGGCTTATAGTCCAGGTCCTCGCTCAGGTAGTTATCCGACCGAAGCTCAAAGCGAGCTTTCTTGGCACCGGTCATCTTATCTTCGGAGTGAAACTCCATCCACTTTCCGCCAGCCCTGATGCCGTCACTCTCGCCCTGGTAGGGACTCATCACGCCAGTCTGGGCGCCGGCCAATAGGCCTACCTCGCAAACCAGTAGCAAGGTCGAAAACCGGGCTAGAGGCGCGGAACGCAAACGGTTTAGTCTATGGAACTGTGAAGCTTTCAAGCTTCCTCCAATATCCATCACTGCACGTATTGAACCGGGCACGCGAATAGGAGTTGCACGACGTGTTCCGTATCGGAGGTTCATGTGGACCTGAGGCGAGCTGGCCTAAGACGGTGAATACCGGGGCCTACATCAGGTTGAGCAAAGGAAGGCTGGATGTTAAGCGCAGCTTACTGGCCGAAAACCACCACCCTGGTGGAATTGGGCCACCAGATTGCCTCTGAGCCACAACCCTCTGTGCAGGCTGACACATTAAGAACGTTGCAGTTAGTAGATGGGTGATGACAGGCCGACTGTTGGCAGTCGGTTTGCACGTTTCCAGCGGGTTTTTTGTCCGCAGCGAGGCCGGGACTGGACAGGCGGCAACACCTTGAATCTAAGTCCCTGCTGCGGGCCGGCAGGAAAACGCCGGTGGAAGACGCTCTCGGAGAAAAGCGGAAACGCGGCTTGACGCAACTTATATTGCGCGCCACCCCTTGCTTAGCACGGGAATCCGACCAAGACGACGCGCGGCCCCCGCGCTATGCTTCCTCGATCGAGATTGCACTGCCACACGGGAAGGGGGTTCAGAGATTATGAGGAGATTGGGTGCTGTTGTTAAAACCCTCATCACAATCGGTGCTTTCACGAATCTTGCTCTCGCACCTAATTCGGCCTTCGCTCAGCGCGGCGGTGGTTTTCATCTTGGAAGTGGTGGTGGATTCCATGGTGGTGGGTTTCATGGCGGGAGGGGTGGAGGATTCGCCGGAGGCGGCTTCCACGGCGGTGGCGGTTTTCATGGCGGCAGTGGTGGGTTCCATGGCGGCGGAGGTGCGGGTTTCTATGGAGGCGGCTTCCGCGGCAGAAGCGCTTCTCATGGCGGGGGTGGAGGATTCCCCGATAGTGGCGGCTTCCATAGCGGCGGCTTTCGCGGTGGGCCAAGGGCAGGCTCCTACGGAATGGGCAATCGCTCCTACGGTGGGTTCGGTGCGCCGCGGAGCATGCCCGCGCGCAACGGCAGCTTTGGAGGCAACCGAACCTTCGGCGCGTTCGGAAATGGGTCGTCGTTCGGGGATCATTCGGCGAATTTTCATTCCGCTATGAGGGACGGCCAGTGGCATTCGTTCGGAACCTCCAGCAGCGCCGCGCGTTTCAACGGCGGACGCAATTCGGGCGGCTGGACGAACCGAAGCCACCCTGGCGGTAACGCCGGAACACGCGACGGAGCGTGGCACTCTTTTGGACCGTCAAGAGTCGCTTCGCCAGGAAGCGGGTCGCGTTTCGCAGCCGCGGCGGGCACAAGGCGAACTTCACGATCCGAACCGATGCGGGCAGGGACTGGCTTCGTCGGCGCGCGCTCTGGCCGTTCCTTCATCGGCAATTCGCTTCACGTTGGATCGCGTTTCGGCCATTCCACGTCCGGATCTCTCTTTGGGAACCCGCGATTCGGATCGACCACATCCTTATCAGGTAGCTCGGGCCTCGGCTTCTTTGGCGGCTCGGCCTCAAGATTTCTCGGCGGCCTGGGGTGGCATGGCAACGCCTTCGGGCCCTTCCGCACAGGCTATCGGTGGGGTGGTTATGGTTGGAGAGGCTCTTGGCCAGGCTTCGGTCGGGGCCTAGGATGGCATCCTGGCTGGGGTTGGGGAGGTTGGGGCTTCGGATGGCCATTCTGGGGTGCCTACTGGTGGGCACCAGGCTGGACATTCGGTTGGAACCCTTGGTGGTACGACCCGTTTTGGTATTCTCCATGGCCGACGTACAGCTACTATCCGGGTTATTACCTGTACGATGATCCGCCATCGTACTATCCGGATTCCTCGTATGTCTACGACTCGCCCGGAAGCTACCTGACTAGGCCGCTCTCGAACTATGAGTATCATCAAACAATCGAAATGGCGGTGAAGTTGAAGGCAGCGGGCGTGCAGCATGAGACTATCGTACCGCCCGGCATGAATCACAGTTTCGCAGGGAAAACGCCTGACCAAACTCGCGCAGCCAATTTGAAAGCGTTGGACGCCACATTTAGTTTCATCGACTAGTTTCATCGACAAACATTGATGAAAGCTCAGTGGAGCCGGGCGGTATGTCGCTAAATGCGTTCGGTTGGGAGACTCTTTGGAACTACGCGCCGACCGCAGATGCCCGCTCGACTGACTGCTTCGCCGGCGCCAGCACGATCAGGGTTACACCGATGGCAACCAGCACAGCCGATCCCCAGAGAGCTCCGCGTTCCTCCGCCTTCTGGAATGCCATCACCGCCATAACAGCGGCGTGACTGAAACTTGACCATGCGGTGAAGGCGATCAGGCTGCGATGTGCCGACGGGCTGCGCACTGCTATCAGCAGGAAAATACCGAGCGCGACATAGAGGCTAAGCATCATATCATCGGTATACATCGACTGATTCGCGTGCCATAAAGAATCCGTAACCGGATAAAGGCCAGCCGAAAAAAGCAATCCCACCAATCCCAATACAACCTTCAGCGCCCGTTCTCGACGCATAGCGGCCTCCTGCTAGATCGCTAGATCACCTGATGTGGAAAAGACACGTACATCCCGACTATTGCAAAGATGCTGAAAGACACCATTAGGGAGGCATCTTAGGGCAGGCCTCAAGCCAAGGTCAATCGCCACTTTATCGCGCAGAAACGGCTATCGCAGCTTTGCGTACTCGGCTTTCGCTTGTTTCAGAATGGGGTTGTCGGGATTCAACTAACGGAAGCGGGGCAACTAAGAGGATTTGGCACGCCCGGTGCACTTGAACCAAAGGTGAACCATCTCGGATTAGGAAGTTGAAAGCTGCATGAAGTCGTTCGCACCGATGAGCCGGAGCACGATTCGCACAGGAATGGGAAACCGTCGCCGACTGGGGTCGTGCACGATCGTCGGTGCAGAAAGCCGATACCGCACGCCGCGAGTCCCAAGCTGGCATCCGCCAGCCTCAAGCACATTCTTGACCCACTCGCTCTCTCGTCCGTATGTGAGCGCGATGAGGAATCTGTTCGGCGCTCGAAACACATTCACGGGCGTCCGATAGGTTCGCCCCGACCTCCGACCTATATGAGTGATGATGCCAAAGCCGGGCAGCCGAGCGGCGAATCGGCTCGTGATTCGGTTCGTAATAGCGATATTGAAGGCTGCTACCCAGCGTTTGCGGAACCGGATCAGGAGGATCGGAGCGAGCAGGATTGCCAGAAGCGAGCTGACCCAGGCGATTACCATGGCAAATTGCCTTCATTTCACCCTATAGTTGCTAGCACCTCACTGGTCACCAGCTCCAACATTCTCCTGTCAGCATCGCGACGTACCTAAGTGCGGCTTACGCTCTTGACCATTGCCGCTTTTGAACCCTCGGCAAATCTCTTTTGCAGAAACCGTGACAGTGGATACCCCAGTCTGGCCAGCATCTGCCGAGGACGAGAGAAAGCAAGAATGTCGTACCAGACCTTATCATCGTCTCGATTCCATTCGACCGTGAATCGCTCCTCTCCACGTTCGGCATGCTCCGCCAAGGTGCCGTAGGCAAAGCCAAACCGCTTTATTGGATCTGCTTCATCGATGACATAGACGATACGACAGGCGTTCAGCGAATGGAATCCGAAGTGACGTACCAAAACCGCAACCTCGGTTTCGACCCGTATCGGCACAGTCGGCCAGCAAAGGCGCATCCATGGTATGTTGAACATTTGCCATGCGCGGATTGCCTCGACAGCCCGGTTCCATGCCAGTGTGCCGGTGCCAAGCTGAACACGATGGTGGTCTACGTTGTAGCCCGTTGGCACCAGGGTAGCCGACGCTCCGACATCCGGGTACGAGAATCCTGAGTCAATCTGCTTGGAAATGAAACGTCGAATCCCATCGTCCGAGGGTGCTGTCAGGCTGAACACGTGAGCCCCTTTCCCGTCAACGATTCGGCCGCAGCCAAACGTGCCAGACGAATAGCCCCACGTAGCTTGCGGCAAGCACCAAGAACAGAAGAGTCAGGAGTGCGTGTCCCACAATAAATGCCGTTCCCTTGGGCCAGTCCGCGTGCGAAAAGTAGAGCGCGTCCACGAGAATTCGAGTAGTCCAGTAAATCCCGATAAAGCACGCAATTCCCAAGGCAGCACGGTCGCCCCGTAGCAATTCCGCGTGCAACAGTAAGGTGAAGGTGCCAAAAGCAATGATAGTCAACACTGTGAATCCACCCTGTACCCAAAGCACCTTCCGGTTGAAAGGCATCAACTGCCGCAAGTCCTTTTTCCACCCCAGTTGGTATGGCACTTGGGAGCTGGCGAACAGGATCACAAAATGCGCACCGCCGATCAGCCACAGGTCGAGGTCAAAGAACCGCTGCGCGAGTGAATTGTTCATAGCGCGTGAATTGCCCGCGTGAACGGAAGTATTACACGCAGTACGAACCATGGGTGAAAGAGCCAAAAGACAGGTGCCGTAAGGAACACCATCATGAAGCACCAGCCACGCACTCCCTGTCGAAGGCCGAGCCGCTCACCGAGCCGCGAATGCTCGATGGTCATTCCAGAGCCTTGAATCAGGAAGTATATGGTGGGGAGACCATATCCCCCGCGAGCAGGCAGCGAGATCACCAAATCGTGGATCAGACCGGATAAAACGAACACTAAGAAGCCAGCCACGCCCGTACTCAGCCTTCGATGTAACGGGCGGAAAATCAACTCATGAGAAAGCTGACGGAAACCGAGATTCCACCGCTTTCCCCAAAACTCTCCAAGCGATGTGGAGCGGAGTGGGGCGGACATGATGGCTTTTGCTTTGACACCAAGGCTCTGCCACAGCAGAGCGACGATTTGGAACGTGCGAAGTGAAGCAGCAGGATGACTCCTAACATTGCCACCCATCCGCGTAAAAGGGGCTCTTCTTGCGGAACGGATCGGGCCACGATCCAGAGCAGAGTCGCACCAAGAAACGTTTCGAATGTCGCCCAGAACCAAATTGAGGGCGCCGGCGGCGGTACGCTCTGGCTCGCATCCAAGAAAGCGTCTGCGTCCATTCCCGGCCAACCCAAGAGATAG
>Ga0209805_1001254_pt1 | contig 15561 bp, 11 predicted proteins | sample GraSoiAngelo_148_FD_185905 | JGI IMG/M metagenome (GOLD analysis project Ga0209805, IMG submission 185905) | Grasslands soil microbial communities from the Angelo Coastal Reserve, California, USA - 14_1009_09_20cm (SPAdes) (version 2) | ecosystem: Environmental > Terrestrial > Soil > Grasslands ... | reverse complement strand
AGCGCGCCTTCGACAATCCGCGGCAGTGGCCGCACTGGCCGCTCGCGCGCGACAAGGCGAGCCACGTCGGCGAGCCGGTGGCGGCAGTAATTGCCGAGACCCTCGACCAAGCGCGCGACGCCGCCGTGGAAGCCCTGGACCACTTCGAACGAAGGACAGGGCTCAGCTCGCTAGAGCGGATGGACGATCTCGAACGCGCGATGTCAGATACGCGACAAAGCCACCCCCGCCCTTAGCCCGGACCCTCATCGCGACGTCCGAGTCTTACATGGAGGGCGCTCACTCCTCGTGAGCCGAGTGTGTTAAGCGCTATCAACAACTGGCCAGTAGTCCGGCTCGCCTAGTTGGTTAATGACGAAGGTGTTGCGGCTGGAGTTTGCAGGGGCGCCTCCTCAGTGCGATACTCGAACCTGAAAGGTACTAGCGGACCTGTCATATGCAGTTACAGCGAGCGCTCCCCGCCCGGGATCGACCAGCTCAGCCCGTGGCGGTCTCGCCGGCGGACGGGGCCGCTGACCTGCTTCCGCTCAATCCAGGGCTCGGATCCCCACCAAATCGGGATGCGGCCTGGCGGCCCACCAGCGTGCCGGCCGGCTGGGAACCTGTCAGTGTCGCCTGCCTGAGCCTCCACTTGGGGCTGCCGGACCTGGTGCGCCGGATCACCGACTGCATCTATGAGGAGATCCCAAGCTACCAAGAGAATCGGATCGCGAGGGCGGACCTCGAAGCTTCCGTTGCGGCAAACACGGATGCCACGTTGATCGGCGTCGCGGCGCGGCGGGAACCATCGGCCGAGGAGCTCGAGTGGCGCTTTCGGCTTGGCCGGAAGCGAGCGGAGCAGGGAATGCCCGCCGAGGACGTCGTCAAGGCCTTTCACATCGCCCATCGAGAGCTCTGGGAGGAGCTCGTCACCGCCGCCGTCGCCGACCCGGCCGCTACCGATGTGCTGCTGGCAGCCGCTACTGACGTCTGGAGCTGGACCTACCAGCTGACCAGCGCCGTGTGCGACGGCCACAAGGACCACACCCACAGCCGAAGCCTGGTGGCGGTCCGCCGCGCCGCCCGGCTGATTGAGCTGATCCGCACCAGCGGTGCAGGAAGCGAAGAAGCGGCTCTGCTGGCACGGACGTTCGGCTTCGACCCGGAAGGCATTTTCGGCGCGGCTCTGATCCGAGGCTCCGGGGACGTCGCGATCGAAGCCCATCGCTGCCAGCAGGCCATGGCCGGGCAGTTCCGGGCCGCGGTCTGCGTGCCCTGGGGAACCGATCTTGTGGTCCTTGCTCAGCGTCACCTGACTGAGCTCTCTGAGCTTGAGAGCGCGGTCCGCGCAGCCGTCCCGGGGGCAACTGTCGCGCTTGGCCTGGACCGGATTGGACTACCCGGCGCTCGGCTCAGCATCGCGGACGCCGAGCGCACCCTGGCAGTGACCACGCCGGCAGCCACAGGCCGTTACTCCGAACTCTGGTTCCTCGCCGCCCTGAAGCGTGACGGGGAGACAGTGCCAGCCATACTTCAGCGCGGGATCCGCGTTGTTCAAGAACGGCCGCACCTTGCCGCTGCGGTGCGGGCCTTGCTCGATTGCGGCTTCTCCCATCAACGCGCGGGCCGTCGGCTGTGTGTCCATCCGAACACCGTCGCTTACCGAGTCGAACGCTGGCGGGAGTTGACGGGCTGGGAGATCGGACGCAGCCAAGGCCTGCGGTTGACCATGGCCGCCCTGGCCTGGACCGAGGGCGAGACCGTCAACGCCGACCCACGCCCTGGCAGCTTGTGATCTTCACAAACCAGCCGCCCTGAAATTCTCACGCCAGCCATAGCGGGCGGGCGCACCGCGGCGCGATGTTGGCAATCAGGCGATGACGCGACTACGCCGAGCGGGGCTCATCCTCGCTCTGTTCGGTCTCTTGCCGATCCTGGCTCCGGTGCCGGTCAAGGGTGCGACCACCGCATCCAACCTGATCGTCATCAAGGCGCTCTCGAATCGCGCCGATCTGATCTCGGGTGGCGACGCGCTGGTCGAGATCGTGCTCCCAGGGGCAGTCAGCGCCGCGGGGCTCGTGGTCACCGTCAACGGACGCGACATCTCGAGCGGGTTCGCACCGCGGCCGGCTCTCGGTGGCCGCATCGTGGGCTTGGTCACCGGGATGGTCGTCGGACCGAACCAACTCGTCGCCCGCGACTCAGGCGCCGGCGGCGCCCAGCTTCTGCTTACCAACCATCCGGTCGGCGGCCCGATCTTCTCCGGCCCCCAGATCCTTCCTTGGTTCTGCAGCTCTGGCGCTACCGACGCCCAGTGCGATCACCCAACCCAGTACGCCTTCTACTACCGGTCGACCAACCCGCTGGTGAGCGGATTCCAACCCTACGACCCGAGCAAGCCGGCCGCCGACGTGGCCAGCACCACTACCGACCAGGGCAAGACCGTGCCGTACATCGTCCGGGTTGAAACCGGCTGGCAGGATCGCGACCAATATCAGATCGCGGTCCTTTTCGATCCGACCAAACCCTGGACGCCCTGGGCTCCGCAGCCGGGCTGGAACCACAAGCTCCTCATCAACCACGGCGCGTCCTGTGGCATGCAGCACGGCGAGGGTAAGGCGCCGGACGTCCTCAACGACGAGGCCCTGTCACGCGGCTTTTCGGTCATGTCGACCGCGCTCGACAACAACGGCCACAACTGCAACCTGATCGTCCAGGCGGAATCGCTGATGATGGCCAAGGAGCACCTGGTCGAAAGCTACGGCGAGATTCGCTACACCTTCGGGACCGGTTGCTCGGGGGGCTCGCTGACCCAGTACCAGGTGGCCGACGCCTATCCCGGGATCTACCAGGGGATCCTGCCCCAGTGCAGTTATCCCGACGCCTGGTCGACGGGGCAGGACGTCGACGACTGCCATCTTTTCGAGCGGTACTGGGAGAACCCGGGGCTGTGGGGACCGGGTGTGGCCTGGACCGAAACCCAACAAGCGGCCGCCGGCGGCCATTTCAGCGACTCCGTCTGCCATGCCTGGAACGAGGTCTTCTCGTTCTGGGTGACCATGGAGCCGCGGCACACGACAATCGCCCAGGACCCCCTCAACCTCCAGAACTGTGGCGTGCCGCCGAGCCAGACCTGGAGCGAGCAGAACCCGACCGGGGTGCGCTGCGACCTCGCCGACTACATGGTCGATGAGTTCGGCCGCCGCGGCCAGGACGGCTACGCAAACCGTGCCTTGGACAACGTCGGCGTCCTGTACGGGCTCCAGGCGCTGAGGTCGGGACAGATCTCGCCGGCACAGTTTGTCGACCTGAACTCCAAGTTGGGTTCCGACGACATCAACTACAACTGGCAGCCAGGTCGGGTTGCGGCCGACGCGCCCTCGCTGCCCACCGTCTACCGCAGTGGCGCCGTCAACGAGGCCACTTTCCTCAACCAGGTCGCGATCATCGACCGGCCGCTGGACAACGTGGAGATCCACGAGGAGTTCCGGAGCTTCGCGGCCCGAGCGCGGATGGACCACGCCTACGGCGGACACGGGAACCAGGTGATCTGGTACGGCCTTGGCACCGACGAGCCCGACCCGTTCCTCTCCATGGACCGCTGGCTGGCCGCGGTCGAGGCCGACCACTCGGGCCAGAGCCTCACTCAGAAGATCGTCGCCGACCGCCCGGCCGACATCACCGACCGCTGCGAGGTGGGCAGCCAGGGCTTTCCGACCGAGAGCGCCTGCCAGCAGCTGGTGGGTCCATACGAGGGGACGCGCGCCGCCGCCGGCGGACCCTTCGCGGAGGACATCATCAAGTGCCAGCTGAAGCCGCTGGTCGCATCCGACTACTTCCCAGTTCTTTTCACCAGCGCACAGTGGTCGACGCTTCAGCAGACGTTCCCTAAGGGCGTCTGCGACTGGTCCAAGCCGGGAGTCGGCCAGCAACCGGCCCTCGGCTGGATGACCTTCCAGGGCGGCCCCGGCGGGAGTCGGCTCGGTCCTGCCCCAGCTTCTAGCCCGATCTAGGTGAGCATCCGCCCAGCCGGCGGCCTGCTTCTCGTCACTCTCCTATTGGTGGCCAGCTCGACTCCGGCCTCGGCAGCCCCGGCCAGTTCGGCCTCGATCATCGTCAAGACGCTTTCCAACCGTGCAGACCTCATCTCTGGCGGCGACGCGCTGGTCGAGATCGTGCTCCCAGCCGGAGTCAGCCCGACCGGTCTGGCCGTGAGCCTCAACGGCCGCGACGTTTCGAGCGCCTTCGGTCCGCGCCCGGCACTCGGTGGTCGGGTCGTGGGCCTGGTCACCGGCATTTCGCTCGGGTCGAACAAGCTCGTCGCCCGCGACACTGGCGCCGGCGGCGCCCAGCTCGCCATCACCAACCACCCGAGCGGGGGACCGATCTTCGCCGGTCCTCAAGTGCAGCCGTGGATCTGCCGCACCACCAGCTTCGGACTCGGCCCGTCGACCGACGCCCAGTGCGATACCAGTCCCGTCTACACCTACTACTACCGGACCAGTGATCCGGTGGCCTGCGCGAGTGCCGGTGCGGCGCCACCCTGCTTCGCGCCCTACGACCCGAACAATCCGCCGTCGAACGTCTCGACGACCACTACGGACCAGGGCACGACCGTTCCCTACGTCGTCCGCCGCGAGCGAGGTGTGATCGACCGCGGCATCTACGACATCGCGGTCCTGTTCGATCCACACCAGTCCTGGCAGCCGTGGGCGCCTCAAGCCGGATGGAACCACAAGCTCGAGGTGCTGGCGGGCGCCGGATGCGAGACGGGCCACTATCAGGACGCGCCCGCCGGCAACGTCCTCGACGACACCGCACTTTCGCGTGGCTTCGCGGTCCTCATGAACGAGATGGACGACAACACCCAGGACTGCAACGACGTCGTGCAAGCCGAGGCGCTGATGATGACCAAGGAGCACCTCATCGAGGCCTATGGGCTCGTGCGCTACACGATCGGCCAGGGCTGCTCCGGCGGCTCGATGACGCAGCACGAGATCGCTGCCGACTATCCGGGCCTGTACGACGGAATCATGCCCGCCTGCAGCTTCCCCGATATCTGGACGACCTACCAGGAGATGGGTGATTGCAAGCTGCTGTCGAAGTACTTTGACCAGACCTCACCCGCCCTTTGGACCGAGGCGCAGCGGGCGTCGGCATCGGGCCACGCGAGCGCAGGCACCTGCGAGTTCCAGTCGAACGGCCGCTCCGACTCCTACGTCAGCGCGCAGGGCAACCATCTCAGCTCCGCCTGCGCAGGCAACTCCTGGACCTACGACCCGCAGACCAATCCGCAAGGAACGCGCTGTGACATCCAGGACTACGAGGTTGCCGTCTATGGCAAACGGCAGTCAGACGGCTTCGCCAACCGGCCTTACGACAACACCGGGGTGCAATACGGGCTGGAGGCCTTGCTGATGGGCCAGATCACGCCGGCACAGTTCGTCGACCTCAACACCAAGGTCGGCGGGCTGAACATCGACGGCGGATTCCAGGCTCCGCGAGCCGCGGCCGATCCGAGTGCGGTCCAGACCGCCTACCGCACGGGGCGAGTCATCAGCGGCGCTCAGCTGGGATTGGTTCCGATCATCGACCTCCGAGGCAGCAGCAATTACGAAGAGCACTTTGACTGGCACACCTACGAATTTCGAAACCGTCTGCTTCGCGACAACGGCACTGCCGCCAACATGGTCTATTGGGAAGGTCCCTGCTGCCTGCTCACGTACGTCGCTTTCCAAACCAGGGCCTTCCTGCTGATGGACCGCTGGCTGGCTGCGATCGAGGCTGATCATTCAGCGGTTCCGCAGCCAAGCAAAGTGATCAACGACAAGCCCGCCGATGCTGTCGACGCCTGCTTCATCGGAGGCCAGGAGATCACCGACCAGGCGACCTGTTCCGCGCTCCTTCCTTACTACCACGAGACCCGCTGGGCGGCCGGCGGCCCGAACACCGCCGACGTGATCAAATGCCAGCTGAAGCCGATCAACCGCAAGGACTACTCGAGCGGCGGCATGCCGATCCAGTTCAGCGACGTCCAGTGGTCGCAGCTTCGGCTGGCCTTCCCGGCCGGAGTTTGTGACTACACCAAGCCGGGCGTGTCCCAGCAGCAAGCGATCGCGCCATGGATCTCGTTCGCCGGCGGGCCCGGTGGCCAACCGCTGGGGACCGCGCCCGGATCGGCACCGATCTGATGCGCATCGGCGCCGCCGCCATCGCAACCGTCCTGTTCGTGAGCTCGGTGCAGCCGGTTACCGCCGCGGTGACGCACGCGCGCTGGGTGACCGCCTGGGAAGCCCCAGTCAATACCGTCTTCGCTTCCTCGCCCGGATCAGGGCCTTCCGGGACGACAGTTCGAAACGTTGCGCGCGTTTGGACCGCCGGCGCTCAGATCCGGGTTCGCGTCTCGAACGCGCTCGACCAGACCACGCCACTCGTCATTGGCGCCGCAACCGTCGGCATCGTCCAGAACGCACCCAGCCCAGCGCTCGCAACGGAGAGCCTCCGCGCGATCACTTTTGGCGGCCAGCGTTCGGTCACGCTGCTCGCCGGAACGCAGAGCCTGCTGAGCGACCCGGTCGCCTTTCCGGTGCGGGCCCAGGAGGACATCGCGATCAGCTTCTTTCTGCCGGCCGCAAAGGAGCCCGGCGCCGCCACCGCCGACTACAACACCTCCTACCAGGCGCCGCCGGGAGCAGGAGACCAGACTCGCGACACAAGTGGTCTGCCCTTCATCATCGGCAGCGATGCGACCTACGCGCTGACAGGCGTCGACGTCCTCGGCACCGCGGCTGCGGGCGTCATCATCGGCTTCGGCAGCTCGACCTTCCAGGGCAGTAACGCAATCCCCAATGGTCACGATCGGGTGCTGGAACTGATGGCGGCGCGCGGGTCATCCCTGCCGCTCGGAAGCCAGCGGCCGGTGGTCAGCGCCGGCATCGGTGGCGACACCCTCCATGCCGGTCTGACCCGCATTCAGCGTGACGTCTTCTCCCAGTCCGGCGTGACCGGGATGGTTGTCTACGACATCAACGACCTTGCCCAGGGGCGCACCGCCGGACAGGTGGAGGCCGACTACGCCACATTGGTCCGGGAGGCGCACCAGCGGCGCATCATCGTCTTCTGCTCGACGTGGGCGCCCGAATCGACCGACTTCACTCATGAGACGGAGCGCCACGCCCTCAATCAGTGGCTGCTGACGTCCTCGCCCTGCGACGGAGTCGTGGACTGGGATTCGGTCCTGCGCTCGTCAGTCTATCCGGACACCTACAACCCCCTCTACTACTCCGACAGCATCCACCCCAACGCGCTCGGTCACGCCGCGATGGCGGCCGCGGTTCCCGACAGCTGGTTCACTCGGACCCTGCCGTAGGACATCATCCCCCACCCGCAAAACGAGGCTATGTCCGCGGGGTACGGCGCGGCCACACCGCCTCGTCGGTGAGCGTGGCCAAGCTGGCCTTGCGGATACTGGATTCCCTCGGAGCAGCAGGGCGCGGACTGGCCGCGGGTGTACAAGAGCCGCGAACCAGGGCTCCATAATCCGGCCGGCTCGGGCTAGCAAGCCCGATGGCTACCTTCTCGGCTCGTACCGCATCGCCACTGCACCCGAGCCGAACTCCAGCCGGCTCACGAGCTTCAAGTCGACATGCTTCGATAGCCCCGCGAACAACGTCGGCCCGTGGCCCGCGAGTCTGGGATGCACCACCAACTCGTACTCATCGATCAATCCCAGCTCCGTCAACGCCAGTGGGAGCTTCACACCTCCCACCAACAATCCCTTGCCCGACTCCCGCTTGAGTTGCTGAACGGCCTTGCCCAGATCCCCGCGCACGAGTTCCGCGTTCCAATCGACCTGCTCCAAGGTGCTCGACACGACGTACTTCTTTGCCGCGTCGATCGTCTGGGCGAAGAGTTCCATCCAATCAGGTCTCGCTCCCGTCGGCGCCGGCGGCCGCCACGCTGATTCCATCATTTCGTAAGTCACGCGGCCAAAGAGAAGAGCATCGGCCTGATTGAGGTTCTCGGCCGCGTGACGATGCAAGTCTTCGTCCGCGGGGATCGCACGATGATCGCAGCACCCGTCCAAGGTGACGTTGATGGAGTACCAAAGGGGTCGCATTTCGCAAGCCTACGGCCGATGGGACACCGGCGATGTGTCACTTAATTAGTGATCTCTTGTAGTGTGGGTGGGATGGTGGACACCGGCGGCCTGACGCCCGCCGGCTGACGCCGACCGGCTGCACGCCACAGCTACTCTGAGTGAAGCACCTCGACCACGTTCGTCCGCGCGGCCCAGCGGCCCGGAACCAGGGCAGCCAGCATCGCCACCGCGACCGCTAGAAGCGGGATGACGCCGAGCTCGAGCGGGTTGAAGACGGCATAAGCCCCAGGCGGGGTGTCGTTGCCGGCCGAGCTGCTGATCACGTCGTTCAGCATGTGGTGCAGGATCAGTCCCAGCGGCATGGCTAGCAGCCCGCCGACCAGGGCCAGCAGGCCGGCGGCCGCGGCGACCATCACGATGACCTGGCGTGGGCTCATGCCGACCGCCTTCAGGGTCGCCGTGTCATGAACACGCTCTCGGGTGTTGAGAAGCAACGTGTTGAAGACGCCGCCGACCCCGATCAGGGCAAGCACAGCCGCGAGCACGAGTAGGACCGAGTCGATGATCTTGACTGGCGCGATGATCGAGGTGTCGCTCGCATGGACATCGATCAGGTCGGGCTGCGCGGCCGCGACCCGACCAACATAAGCGTTCACGTCGGTACCCTGCTTCAGCGTCACGTAGTAGGTGAAGGGGTCGATCGCCGGCCGCACTGCCGCCATGGTCGCCAGGTCCATGAAGAGCGAACGGCCCAGGTTGCTGATGTCGTAGACCTCCCCGACCACCCGGAGCTGGAGCGGCTCGCCGTTGACGCTGCCGGTGACTTGGTCGCCGATCTTCAGGTGCGCCTCCTGGAGGAGTCCCTTCGGTGCGAGCACTTCGCCCGGAGCGGTGAACCAGCGCCCGGCGATGACCATGTAGCCGAGCTGGGCCGAATCGCCGCGAAGCAAGCGCGTATTGACCGGGTCGGAGATCCCGGGGATGACGACGTTCTGCCCGCCGACCGCGACCACCCGCGCAGTCTCTGCTTGGGCGTTCAAGATCCGCATCACCTCGGAGTCGGGATAGGCGTCGCTTCGGTTGACCAGGACCTGGTAGCGGCCGGCGCCGGTCTCGCTGTTGTTGATCAGCAGGAAGCTGCGCGGCAGACCGATCGCCACGACCACCGTTGCGACCCCGATCAGGACCGTCACTACGGTGAGGACGGCGCGTAGCGGGCGCGCGAAGGCGTCTCCGATGCCGAGGATCACAGGTCTCGGGAGCCCGAGACGTGCCGCCTGCCGCCGCACCCGGCGACCGCTCCCGCCGCGTGGCGCGGTGGCGTTGGTGATCGCTGTGATCGGCTTGAGGAGGCCGGCCCTGAGAGCGGGCAGGCTCGCCGCGACCACCACGACCAGGAGACCGGCGACAAGTATGAGCAGGTCGAGGCTGATCGAGAAGCTAGGCGTGTAGGGCAGCCCGAGCGCATGGGAGCTGTTGGCGAGCAGAGGCTGGCTCACGAGGGTGCCGGCAGGGATGCCCAGCAGGCATGCCGCCAGCGCGGGTATGACGATCTGGAGGGTGAAGACGCCGGTGACCCCGGCCGGTGTGAAGCCCAGAGCCTTCATGATCCCGATCTCCCGGTAGGCCGAGATCACGATTCCCGTGACGAGGACAGCGACGATGGCGATGGTCGCCACCAGGGCGAAGACGCTGAAGGCGCTGAGCACGCCGGTCAGGATCTGGTTGGTGATGTTGAAGATGCTCCGAATGAGCAGGTAGTTGACCGACCCGGAGATGCTGCCGGGCGGGAGGCTCGCGCGCAGCCGGTCGACGTAGCCGGCGAGCTGGGAGCTGGTCGGGTCGCCAGGGAAGCGGTAGTCCATGGCATAGAACCTCGAATCCGGCGTCGTCAAAGCCGGGATCGCGGCCGGCAGGACCCAGGCGTGCTGGCTGCTGAGGTCGGCGCTTCCCTCGTCGATGTCGATCACCTCGCCGACGACGGTCAGCATCGGCGTCTGGGGAACGCTGGTGACCCTCAGGTGGGCGCCAAGGGGGACGTTGTTAAGCTCTGCGAAGGACCGGGTCAGCACGATCTCGTCGTTGGCGCGCGGCCAGCGGCCGCCAGCGATCTTGAGCACCTCGACGGCACCGCCAGGCGTGTCGCGGCCGAAGGTGTTCTGGTAGTACTTCCGATCGCCGTACTTGAACTCGAGGCCCGTCGCAAGATAGGGACCGCCGAACGCGGAGGCGCCGATCGCAGCCGGCGTGGCCGCCAGTAGTTTCGGATCAGTCTTGGGGTTGAAGGTGACCTGGAGGTGGGCGCCCTTCTGCGCCTGGAAGGCGGTCTGGTAGGGGTCACGAGTCTGCGACATCAGGGTCACCGCCATCGTCCCCGTCCCAATCGAGAGCAGCACGGTGACGAAGATGACCACGGCCTGGACACGCCGCCTGCGCAGGTCGGCGATCGCCTTGACGAGGATGGCTGTCATCTACCTCGTCTCCTCGCCGCGAACCTTGATCACGTCCGATGCCTCGCGGTCGGCCGTTTCCAGCCGCGCGTCGTCGACGATCCGACCGTCCATCACGCTGACCACCCGCGCCGCGTAGCGGGTGGCGAGCTTCGCGTCATGGGTGACGAGCAGAACGGTCTTGCCCTGGCGGTGCAGTTGCCGGAGCAGCTCCATTACCTCGTCACCGCTTCGCGTGTCGAGAGCTCCGGTCGGTTCATCGGCAAGAAGCAGTGTCGGCCGGTTGATCAGCGCACGGGCTATCGACACCCGCTGCTGCTGGCCACCGCTCAGCTTCGCCGGGTAGCGGTCCGCGAGCTCCGCGATGCCCAGCTGGGCGAGCAACTCCCTGCCCGCCGCCTCGGAGCTGACGCGGCTTTTCAGCTGGGCCGGGATGAGGACGTTCTCCAGGACCGTCAGGTTGGGGAGCAGGTGGAAGAACTGGAACACGAACCCGATGTGGTCGCGTCGAAAGCGGGCCAGGGCGGTCTCGCCCAACGGTCCAAGGTCGGAGCCCGCAACGGTGACGCTGCCCGATGTCGGCCGATCAAGGCCTGCGACAAGGTTGAGGAGCGTGGTCTTGCCGCTGCCCGAGGGTCCCATCACGGCTGTGAACTCGCCCTCCTCGACGGTCAGCGACACCCCGTTGAGGGCACCGGTCACACCGCCTTGGTAGACCTTGGTGATTTCGGTGAGGCGAACCAGCTCGCTCATTCCGATTCCCCAGAGATGGCCGTTTCCGATAGCTCGTCGATCCATTTGATGTCAGCCTCCGTATGAAGTAATGCCCCACGTACAAGTCGCGCCAGGTCGGAGCGTCCGTCGCGCCGGGCGCGCTCCTCGAGTCGGTTCAGATCTCTAAGCCGCTGGAGATAGGCGCGCTTCTGGCGGCTCAGAAGTGGCGCGAGGTCACCGTTTGCGAGGCGGGCGGCGAGGAGCAGCTTCACGTAGATGTCCTCGCGCAGTTCCTGCGGACCCGAGTCGGGCTGATCCATCCACTCGGCGAGGACCCTTCGGCCCTCCTCGGACACTTCGTACAGGAGCTTGCCCCGGTCCCCACGAGGACCCACCGGTCGGACCAGGCCGTCACGCTCGAGGCGCTGGAGCGTCGTGTAAACCTGCCCGATGTTGACTTCCCAGGTTCCGCCCAGCATTGCTTCAAACCGAGTCTTCACCTCGTAGCCATGCAGTGGCTCCTCGGCGAGGAGTCCCATCAGGCCGTATTTAAGCGACAAACAGCAGTTCCATACGCGGTATGCATGGTGAGTATGCATACCGCGCAATTATTGTCAAGGCTCGCGGTGCGGTTCTGCCACCTGGCCCGCGGACAGCATCCAGCGTTTGCAACCGAAAGCACTCATCTAGCGAGCCCAACGGCCGATGGCGTGGGCCGAAAGGCCAATTGCCGACTGGACCTACGGAGCAGTGCTGGCCCCTGCCTGGGAGCCTGTCAACCAGAGAACCTTTTGGGCGCCTTGCCGGCTGTGCAGGTGACGGGCTGTCCAGTCGTCTCCCTGGCGCCGTCCGGCTATCTAAAGCTGGAGCGGGTTGCCGAATCTATCCGCGGAGAGCACCTCTTGGGGCGGCTTGCGGTTCTTGAGGCCTCTTCCAAGCTTTCGCTTCGGATACCCAAGCGGGAGGACGGCCGACACGTTGTAGTTGGCCGGCAAGCCGACGTGGTCGCGAACGGCGTCCAAGCCTGTGAACCCGGTCCAGTTGGAGCCGACGCCCTCCGCCCAGGCGGTCAGGATCATGGATTGGACTGCGCGGCTGACATCGGAGACCGCGATTGGATTGTCGCGCTCGCCGGCCACCACTACCGCCGCCGCCGCACCTGAGATGTAGGGCCCGGTCTTTACCAGGCGGCCCAACTCTTGGAGCGACTGGCGGTCGGTGACAAAAACGAATTGCCAGGGCTGCCGGTTGCTGGCACTGGCGGTGAGCCTGCCCGCCTCGGCTATGCGCCGGAGAACGTCGTCAGGTATCGGCTTGTCCTGGTATTCGCGAACCGCCAGCACCGTGCGTACCGCGTCGAAAACCGCATTGGCCATACCTCTCACCAAGAGTAGAACTTGTTGAGGGCAAAACTCCCCTACTCGGGATGCTTGAGCTACAACGAAGAACAGGGGCGAGTACCCGTCTGGACCTACAACGACCAGTTCTGGCGCTTCCCCGCCGCCTCGCGCGACATCTGCATGTGCATGCCCTTGCTCTCGAGGTGCGCCGCGCACGCCTGGATTTCGTCGGCCGCCGTATGTAGGTTTGGTCGACAGGAAGTCGAGACGTGCTGGGGAGCCGGTCATCGGTCAGCGGCCTTGCAGTTCATCGAAGTTCGAGCAAATCCCACGTGTGGTGCTCCGCACAGCGCGCTTTCGGTCACTTCTAAACTGACCGGGTGAGGCCCGAGACGAAATATGCGAAGAGCGGGAAGCTGAGCATCGCGTATCAGGTCACGGGTGATGGCCCGCTGGACCTGGTCCTCGTGCTCGGCTTCGTGTCTCATATCGATGTTGCGTGGGAGGAGCCGCATCTCGCGCAATTCTTGAACCGCCTCGCGACCTTCAGCCGTCTGATTCTCTTCGACAAGAGAGGAACCGGCCTGTCAGATCCCGTTGCCGAGCCGCCGACATTCGCACAGCGGATGGATGATATTCGGGCGGTCATGGATGCGGCGGGATCCGATGGCGCCGCCTTGCTAGGCATTTCGGAAGGCGGCCCGCTATCGATTGTCTTCGGCTGCACCTATCCCGAGCGGACAGTGGCGCTGGTTGTTTACGGCTCCTATGCCTGCTGGATGAGGGACGACGACTACCCCTTCGGACAGAGTCCGGAACAGCTTCGCGATTTCCTCGACAGCATGCATCGCGCTTGGGAAACTGGCGAGTGGTGGGCCCAGTTCAACCCGAGCGTACTCGCTGACGAGCATTACAAGAGTTGGTGGGCCCGCTACCTGCGGGCCGCCGCAAGCCCGGGTATGGCCGCGGCGCTGGTGCGGATGAACTCTCAGATCGATGTGAGAGACCTCCTACAGAGGGTGGAGATTCCGACGCTAATCCTCCACAGGACGGAGGAGACTAGGTTCGATGTGGCCAACGCCAGATACCTCGCGCAGAGGATTCCCAATGCCAAACTCGTCGAACTGCCCGGAGCCGACCATTGGCCCTGGGTCGGCGACGCCGAATCGGTTCTCAAGGAGGTCGAGATCTTCCTCACTGGCACCCAGCGCCGGCCCCGCGGGGCGGCTTTTGGTATCGGGGCCGAGGCGCTGACGCGGCGCGAACACGAGATTGTCCTTTTGGCCATCGAGGGAGAGACCGCGGTGAAAATCGCAAAGCGCCTGCATATCGGCGAACGTACGGTCGAGACACATCTCGCCAACGCCTACGTTAAGTTGGGAGTGCAGTCCAAGCTCGAGCTGGCTCGCCGGGCCGGCGACCTCGGAATCTGAAGCTCATCGCCAAAGGTCCGTACCGGTACGGAGGTAGTAGGTCCTGCCGCGACCTAGGGTAAAGGCGATCAACCGCATCGCCCTGCTGGCGACTCATCCAAGGAGAATCAGATGGCCATCAACGCCCAGTCCAACAAGCTTTTTGAACTCATTGATCGTGAGGACAAACTGGAGCGTTTGGCCACAGGTTTTGTCTTTACCGAGGGTCCGATCTGGAACGCGACCGAGGCGTGCCTCTACTTCAGCGACATGCCAGGTGATACGCGTCGCCGCTGGAGCGAGGCCGACGGCATCACAGTGGTGCGGCAGCCCAGCAATAAGTGCAACGGGATGACGTACGACGAAAGGAACCGCCTCGTCGTCTGCGAACACTCGACAAGCTCAGTCATCCGGGAAACCGGAGAGGCCCGCGAGGTGCTCGCGTCCCACTACCACGGCAAGGAGCTGAATAGCCCTAACGACGTCGTGGTCGCGCGGGATGGTTCCATCTATTTCACGGATCCAACCTATGGTCGGATGCCGGGCTTTGGCGTTGAGCGTGATCAAGTGCTCACGTTCCAGGGCTTGTACCGAATTCCCGCGGGCGGTGGTGAGCTGCAGCTGCTGGCCGACGATTTCGGCCAGCCCAATGGCCTTTGTTTTTCCCCCGGGGAGTCACAGCTGTATGTGAACGACAGCGTGGCGGCTCATATCCGCGTCTTCGACAGACAAGCCGACGGCCAGCTGAAGAATGACCGGATCTTTGTCGAGAACGTGGGCACCGGCGACTTCGAAGTAGGGGTAGTTGACGGCATGAAGTGCGATGAGCACGGCAACATCTGGGTTACCGGTCCGGGCGGCATCTGGATCTTCGACAGCGAGGGCAGTCACCTGGGGGTGCTCGAGGTGCCCGAGAAGAATGTCGGCAACCTCAATTGGGGCGGGAATAACTGGTCAGACCTATATATCGCCGCCTCGACTTCCTTGTACAGGATCCATCTCAGAGTTGCAGGGAATCGGTCGAGCTACATGGGGTAGGTCGTCTGGCCGCCACGTCATCGTCGACTTGGACCACGACAGGCTGATAGCGCCGGGGGCGGATCTGAATTCAGAAACGAGGTGGACCCGAAGATTCGAACCCCGACCTTCTGAATGCCATCCCGTCGGAGGGTCGTCCATCAGAGTCCTCAAGAGTCGTTCTGAATTCGAAATTGATAGGGCGGGTGTCCAATCTGTCCAGCAGAGTCCAGGCAAGTCCAGCTCAATTGCTATCAAACAGCTACGGACTGCTCGCCCGATAAACGCCAAAGCGGGAATGAGCTCAACGATCCCTACTCGCTTGCCGGCTACCAGCGCCAGGGGCGCACAGGAGCGGTCCTATTCATTCCTGGACTTCGAGTCGACGCGGAACTGGCGGTCGTACAGGGTCTTTTACATGCCGCCGCGTACCCGCAGTTCCTCGTGAGTCCCGGAATCTGCCACCCGTCTGCGGTCCAGAACCAGGATCCTGTGGGATCCCAGGATTGTGATCCGGGCCGAGGCGACCGAGCCCACCGCTCAGCGCG
>Ga0209805_1001251_pt1 | contig 15579 bp, 18 predicted proteins | sample GraSoiAngelo_148_FD_185905 | JGI IMG/M metagenome (GOLD analysis project Ga0209805, IMG submission 185905) | Grasslands soil microbial communities from the Angelo Coastal Reserve, California, USA - 14_1009_09_20cm (SPAdes) (version 2) | ecosystem: Environmental > Terrestrial > Soil > Grasslands ... | reverse complement strand
CGCTTTCCGGCGGAACAGAAGCGCCTCGCCAAGGCCGGCATCGACGCGGAGGAGCTCAATGCTGTCATCGAAGCGATCGCTGACATGGTCGGGCCCGAGGCGATGAGCCGGCCCGAGCTGGAGGCGCGGCTGGAGGAGCGCGTCGGCGGTTGGGCGACCTCCACGAATCAGGGCTGGGCGGGGAGCTACAAGAACTGGCCGATGGCGCTGGGTTGGGCGGCCGCCCTGGGCCGCGTCTGCTACGGCCCCGGGCACGGAGGGCGGTCGACCTTTGTCAGCCTCTCGGACTGGAGCGGGTGGCGCGAGGTCGATCCTGCCGAGGCCGGGATCTTCGTCCTGCGCCGGTTCCTGCATGCGTACGGACCATCCACGGTTGCGGAGTTCTCGCGCTGGTTCGCGCTCGAGCCGGCGCTCTCGAAGCGCCTCTTCGGGGACCTAACGGACGAGCTGGCCGAGGTCGATGTCGAGGGCAGCCGGCGCTGGATCTTGAGAACAGACCTTGGCGCCGATTCCAAGCCCGCGGGCGATTCCGTGCACCTGCTTCCGCAATTCGACGTTTTCGTGGTCGGCTCGCATCCTCGCGATCAGCTCATGGATCCGACGTCCGCGGTCGCGCAGGCGTCACCCGGCACCGCGGCCACCTTCGCAGTGCTGCTTGTCGGCGGCCGTGTGGGTGGGGTGTGGGAGCGCAAGCCCGTGGCCGGACGGCTGCGCGTTCGGGTCGGCGCGAATCGATCGCTCCACCGCCGTCAGCGCGACTCGATCGCCGAGCAGGCGGAGCGGATCGCCCAGGTCCTCGAGCTGCGCTCAGAGATCGAGTTCGGCGAGGTCTCGTTGCGCCGGCACCTGTGAGTTCAGCCGACCGGCTGGAACCAGCCGCCAACCCAGCCGGCGTGGTAGTTGGACTTCAGGTAGGCGATCATGTCGGCGTCCGCGACGGCGAGCACCACCTCCAGGTCGCAGCCGTCCCATCCGTTCTCGATCATCCAGACGCCCCGATCCGCCAGTTGCGACGCGTCGGCGTTCAGCCGCTGCTGGTTGGCCAGGAACGATGGCGGCGGAGGATCGGCGACGGACGGACAGCTGGCGTGCGCCTGCGGCGGATCAGTCACGTTCCCACCCGGTCTGGTCGAAGTGACCGCCAGGGCGGAACCCGTCCAAACGCCCGTGACCTGCATCGGTGAGGTCCAGATGGAGCCGTCCTGCAGCGACTGCTGGATGGGCAGGGTGCTCCGGTCCACGTTGGTGAGCGGCACAGCGCCGCACTCGACGGGTGGGTAAGGCAGCGCATAGACGTAGCAAGCGCCCGCGGTTCCATCTGGCCTGATTTGAAGCTGGGCGGTGACCTGATAGGAGATCGCGGGACGCACCGCCAGAGTGCATCCCGTCATGAACCCGGTGAGGACAACGATCGCGGCGACCGGTGCGGCCCTAGACCAGGCGTCCATACGCCTCAGGCCTGCGCCCACGCAGGAGCGGGAAGAGATCTAGCCAGTCGCGGCGCTGGTCGAGATCGAGGTCCGCGATAAGCACGGCCGGCGCGTCGCGTGGAGCCTGCACCAGCTTGCGGCCGTACGGGTCGGAGATGAACGAGCTGCCGTAAAAGGTCACTGGACCCTCGGTGCCGATCCGGTTCACAGCGATCATGAAAGTCCCGTTCATGATCCCGTTGGCGACGATCACGCTTTCCCACTGCGCCTCGGTGTCGAAATCGGGATGGTCGGGCTCGGAGCCGATGGCTGACGGGTAGACGATGACCTCAGCACCCTGCAGCGAGAAGAGGCGCGCAAGCTCGGGGAACCACTGGTCGTAGCAGGTTGGGAATGCAAATCGCCCCTGCTCGAGCTCGAGGATGTCTGATCCATCGGGGGCGCGACCGGCTTGGAAGTAGTGGTCCTCGTGATAGCCGCTGCCTCCCGGGATGTGCACCTTGCGCGTCCGGACCACGACCTCGCCTTCGGGCGAAGCGACGATCGCGGTGTCATAACCAAGCCCGCCTTCCGAAGATGCTTCGAACAGCGATGCCAGCACGTATGCGCCGGTCTCGGTCGCCAGAGCGATCGCAAAGCGAGAGCTCCGTCCGTCAGGTATGGCTTCCGCCTCCGTGCCGTCGTCAGACGTGATCGCGAAGTAGGGTGAAAGCGTGAGCTCCTGGGTGCAGATCAGGCGTGCGCCTTCGCCGGCGGCCAGCCGCACCCCGGCCCCGATCGCCTCTTCCTGAGCGGCGGCATCTCCATGCCAACCCTCCTGCACGACGGCGACGCGAACGGGCTGCCGCGTCGGCGGGAGAGCGCGTGCAGGCGACCCAAGCTTTGGCGCCCGGAGGACGACTGGGCTCGTCCTGGACATCAAGGGCTGCTGCTCGGGATCGCAAAGGCAGCGTCGGACGGCTCCGCACTGTAGATGGTGAAGTCGTAGTTCGCGGGATCGGTTTTCACGTCCAGGATTCCTCTGCAGTTGTAATCGCTTTGCTCCCGCCACAGCATGTGCGCGGGGTCCGTCGAGTTGCCCTGCAGCTGAAATACGAAATTGAGCTGTCCCGCACCATTCATGTAGAAATCGGTCACGTTCGGGGCGGGAGCCTGAACTCGATAGGCGGATCCGATCCCGTCCGGAGTCGTACCGACGAACATGGTCGGCCCGAACTCAGGGAAATCGCCTGGGATGTGCCTGTAGGTGCCTCGGTTGCAGATCGCCGCCGTGGCCGCTGCACCTTGAGATGGATGGGAGGAGCTCCGACCTCCCGGCAGCTGGCATGCGCCCGCCATGATCGTGAGGGCCAGCATCGCGAAGATGCCGGCTGAGCGCCTCACTCGAACGATTCGGCGAGCCAGCTACGAGCTTTATCGACAGTTGCGAAGTAGCAAACTTCCAATGAGCCGGCCCGACCTAACCTGTCCTCGAGATTTATCGCCGCCAGCCTCACGGTCGGGAGCACGACTGCAAACCGTTTGAGGCCTGCCGCGAGCGCTTGTGGCAGCCACTCGCGGTCGGCTCGGTCCTGGGCCGAGGCGTCGAGCACGCCCTGCCGGCGGCAGTCGGCCAGCAGGCGCGCGCCACGATGCTCCTCGAGGGCGCGGACCTCGGCCTCCAGGATGGCGCTGAACTCGGCCGAATCAGCCACTCCCGACCACTCGACGAGCACGCTCTGACGAGGCCCGTCCCAGGAGACCTTGGCCACCCCGGGGCGTTCGAAGTAGATCGTTCCGCTGCTTCGGGCCATGTGACTAATATCGCATTCAGCCTCTTGTTTTCAGTACGCGTTAGCCCGAAAGCTAGACTGGCAGCGTGCTCAGATGGAGATGGCTCTGGCTGGCCGCGGGCTTCGCCGTCCTCCTATACGGCACCGTGCTCGTTTTCATGGCCTTCGACAGGGACTCTCACTCCGCCAGCGACACGCTGCGCCCGTTCGTGATCACGATGGCGCCGGTGTGGGCGATCGCCATCGCAGGCGCGATCGCAGTCGTGCACTGGCCCGGCTCACACCGCACTCCCTAGGCGCAGACAAACCTCGGTTCGAGCGTTGTCCTGGTATGGCAACCACCAGGCAACGAACCGCGGCCAGGCGAAACATCAAGAAGGCGGCGAGCGCCGCCAAGCGCAAGCGCACGGTCGCGCATCTGCCCAAGAGCACTCGCACCGCCCTGGGCAAGCAGGCCAACAAGGTCAAGCGGCAGAAGGCGCGCTCCAGCTAGAGCTCGTCTGCGCTTCAGGCCGCCTTCTGCACGAGCCGCTCGTATACCGCTTCGTAACCCCGCGCCATTCGGCCCGGGTTGAAACGTTCGATGACCCAGCGCCGGCACTCGGACCGATCGAGCCTGTCGACCTTCTTGCATGCGTCCACCAGCTCGCCTTCATTGCTGACAAGGAAGCCATGCCTGCCGTTCTCGATCAGCTCCGGCAGTGACCCGCGCTCGATCGAGATTACAGGGGTTCCCGTCGCCAGTGCTTCGATGAAGGCGAGACCGAAGGGCTCATCCCACTGGATCGGGACGATGAAGCCCATCGCGCCACCGATCACCTTGTTCTTGCCCTCGTCATCGAGCTCGCCCGCCCATTCGACCAGCGGGTTCTTGAGCAGCGGTTTCACCTCCGTCTCGAAGAACTCCTTCTCGGGGTCGGGAACATTGCCGGCGACCACGATCTTCATTCCAGCCTTTATGGCCGCCTGGATGGCGATGGCCGGACCCTTCTCGGGCGTCAGCCTGCTGACGAAGGCCAGGTAGCCGCCACTCCCGTTCCCCAGCGAGTACATGTGCTCGAGGTCGAGGCCGTGATAAACGGTGGACACCCAGTTGAGGCGGAGGTCTTCCACCGGCCGGCGCTGTGAATTCGAGATCGACACCAGCGGCCAATCCCTGAACTCGGCCAGGAGCTTGCGCACCTCGGGTGGATCCAGGCGGCCGTGCATGGTGGTCACCAGGGGCGCGTCATACCTGTCGCCGCTGAGCCACGGCAGGATGTCGAGGTGCGAATGGATGACATCGAATTCGGCGGAACGCCTTACCAGCTCCTCGACTTCAAGGGCGTGCCACGCAAGAGCGTCACCTCCTCCTTCCCACAGCGGCGTCGGTGAGCTGGACCGCAGCTTGGCCGAAGTATGCGAGCCCGCCGAAGCGAACAGGGTCACGTCGTGGCCACGCTTGACGAGCTCCTGCGTCAGGGCGTGGACGATGCGCTCGGTGCCGCCGTAATCGGTCGGGGGCACTGGCGCAAACAGCGGGGCGACTTGGGCAATCTTCACAAATAGAGAACGGGCGCGCGGTCCGAAATCGGCATGTTGGCGCCGCCGGGGTCTAGCTACTCGATCAGGCTGAGCACGAGCCGGCCCTGCTTGATCAGATGGCGTGGGGTCAGAAATTCCCGGGTGACTCGAGCCTTGGCCTCGGTACCGAGGCGTTCCGCCCGGGCCCGGTCTTCAAGCAGGCCGGCGACCTCGCTTCCAAACCGCTCCAGGTCGTCGGGTTCGATCAGGATCCCGCTCCGCCCGCTCTCGATCTGATCTTCGATACCGCCGACCCGACTCGCCACCACGGGGCGCGCCTTCCACATCGCCTCGGTCACAGTCAGGCCGAAGCCCTCGGCGAGGCTCTTCTGGACCACGACGGTCGCATGCCTCTGGAGCGCGTTGACGACTATCGCGTTCTCACCCTCGTCCTCCATCGGCAGCTGCGCGATGCGCACCCGGTCCCTGATCGCCGGAGGCAGGCCGGTGCGCCTGGTCTCGAGCTCGGCCAGCACCTCCGGCTGCTCGGGATCGTCCCGGACCGATGTCGCTGCGGGCCCGGCCAGGACCAGGTAGCCGTCCGTCTTCGGGGCAATGTGCTTCGCGAACCCGTCCATCACGCCGATCGGGTCCTTGAGGCGGTCCCAACGTGAGACCTGGACCACGATCGGAGCGTCGGGAGGAAGCGGCAGGCCACTCATGTCGACTTTTCGTTTCACGTGCACAGGGCGGCCGCTGCAATCTATGTCGGCGGTCGCCCGTCCGTCCTCGATCACACGCGCTGCCGACAGGGTGTGGGCCACATCGTCGTTGGTCAGGTCGCGATTCTTTGCGGTGAAGGCGTCGATCGAGGGCGGGATGATGTGGACGCGCGCATCGTCCAGCCCCTCCCACACGTAGTTCCGGCGCGAGAACACGTACGCCTCCGCCTCATCGAGGTATGGGCGCAGCATGTCCCAGGCCGCGCGCACGATGTCGTTAGGTTGGTCGAGCCCGACGTGTGAGCGCCAGATGACGTGGCTGCCGTGAGAGCGAAGCGCGGACACGAGACCCGCGCTTTGCGGATCGTGAAGGATCACGACGTCCTTCGCTTTGACGGTGTCGACAAGTGCTGTCGCGTTGCGCGCCATGGTGCGCTCGTACTCGCTCCGCTCCGCCTTCGAGATCTGGTTGCCGTCCGCCGCGACGCCATGCAGAAGCGTGGATCTTCTTGGTCACATTGAAGTAGGCGGGTGAGCCTTCGATCGTGAGCCAGTGTTCGTCGATTCCGGCTCCGCGCTCATAGGGGATGAGCGATGAGAGCAGCTCTGCCACTCCGCCGCCACGGGCGGTGGAGTTGACGTTCCAGACCGTCCGGCCTCGAAGCCGTGACGCGAGCTCTCGCATGGCCCGTTCGAGCTCGGTCCAGGCACCGCCGTCGAGCAGGGGCCGATAGCTGTCGATGTCCGCCTCGCCCACCTGCACCCGGCCGAGAGCGGCCCTATTGGTCATCTAACTTAAACGCCCTGCCATCGGCGCTTCCTCGTTCCGAATGGGGCGCGAAACGTTACTGGCACGACGAGCGTTTTAACCGGCGGATTCAGATGGTGATCACAAGACGTCGCTACGGCCGCTGGATCTCGCTGGACGTGGTTCACACGCTGGCGTCCTCTGCGGCGGCGATCGCCAAGGCGCTCGCCTCCTAGTTGGCCTGGAGAAGGGCCTCGATCGCCTCCACGATCCGCGGGTCTTCCGGCTCCACCTTGGAACGGAACCTCCGGGCGACCAGGCCATCCCGATCGATGAGGAACTTCTCGAAGTTCCAGGCCACGTTGCCAGCCTTGCCGGCGTCATCGGGAAGCTGGGTGAGGATCTCGTAGAGCGGGCTCTGCTCGGGACCTTTGACGTCGAGCTTGGCGAAGATCGGGAAGGTGACCCCATAGTTGAGGCTGCAGAACTGCTCGATCTGCTCCGCCGTCCCGGGCTCCTGGTGGAAGAACTGGTTGCAAGGGAACCCGAGGACAGTGAAAACTCGACTCGAATAGCGACTGTACAGCTGCTGGAGTCCCCGATATTGCGGCGTGAATCCGCACTTTGAGGCCACGTTCACGACCAGTGCGACCTTGCCGGCGTAGAGTCCGAGGCTTTCCGGTTTGCCGCTGAGCCGCGGTAGCTCAAGCCTGTGAATCGATGCCGGCGCTGTCGATGCCACTGCTCGAAAACAAGTCGCGCCGCCGAGAAGATATTCCTCGACTACGCTCGAGCTTTCTCCTCGAACACCGCCTGCATGGCGCCCTCTCCAGCCTGAACCACTGACTCCATTACCTGGTGCACCGTCTGCGCTACGTCCGGATCGGACGGCACATCCCAGATGAATGCACGCCTGATTCGCGTCCTGCCGTCGCCGCCGTCGCCTATGCGAGTTGTTATGTACATGGTGGTCGGCTGGTCGGCGGTCAGGGTGAGCTCCCGGCCGGGTTCGACAGAGACCACTCGCATGCTGACCAAGCTGCCCCCGTGGTGACAGTGGAACTCGCTGCCGAGGTCTTCTCCGCGCGCGCCGGGAATGGCCTCGACGGCGTCCGAGAAGAGATAGCGCTCCATAACAGCGGGCTCGAGCATCAGCTTGTCGACCAGCGCGAGCGGCGCGTTGACGGTGATGTCCGAGTTGATCATCGCCTCCTCCGGCATCACGCGCTGCCGCTCTGTGGCCTGCGCCCTCTGCCACAGGTAGGCGATCTCCTCATAACCGCCTGAGATGGCGCCGAGATCGAACTCTTCCGTGTGTGGATGGAACCGCTTCTGAATCGCTACGGGCAGCCGGTCGAGCACCGCGTCGGTGACCAGCATGTATTCCTTGGAAGGCACCTTGTTCTTGAGCAGGCGGTGGGCAACTATCACGTCGGTGCCGTGCAGCTGCTCGACGTTGCCTAGGCGCTGCCTCGAGAACCTGCCGTGATGCACCACGAACTTCACCTTGAGGATGCCGATGTTGGTGCATGCACTGCACGGACATGTCGTCACGGCCTGCATGTCTCGGAGACGCCGGTGAAAGGACACGAAAGTGCCCTCGAGAGCCTGGATCACCTCCGATGTCGAAAGCCCGCTTATGAAGAGGATGGCATCGCCCTCGACCTGCGAGACGTCGAGGCGGCCCTGGACGCTGCGCACCATGGTGTCGAGCAGCTCGTGGAGGATCGACCAGCTGTGATCGACCTCGGTCTGGGCCACGAAGGCCGAGTATCCCGAGATGTCGGCGAGCACAAGCGCGCCTTCCTGGAGTCCAGCGAAGGCGGCAGCCTGCTCGGTCCGGCTCGCCATGGCCCGGAATTATGCTCCCGCCCGACCCGCGGCCAGGCCGGCCAGGAAGCTGCCGGATGAGGCGATCCAGCCGAACAGGTTCGACTCACTCCGGATGATGTCCATGGTGGCGTCGTGCCACTCGCGCCGGTAGGCGGCGCAGCAGTCCTCGAGCGTCAGGCAGAGGAAGCCTCGGTCGACGGCATCCCTCAGCGTCGAGTGCACGCAGCACTGGGTGGTCACACCGGTCAGCACGAGATTTGTGATCGCCCCCTCGTTCAACAAGGCGGCCAGGGGCGACTCGTGAAAGGCGTTGAAGGCGGCCTTGTCGATCACCGCCTCGCCTTCGTGCGGCTCGAACCCTTCCATGAAAGCGTGGCTCGCAGTGCCACGAATCAGAAACTCGCCGTGTGGCGTCGGCCTCCCGACGTAGGCCATCACCGCCTTCGCTGCATTTACGTCTGAGCGGTCGGCGCCATAGCCCTCTCGAGTGTGGACGATCTTGAGGCCACATTCCCGAGCCGCCGCGACGACGTTTTTCAGCCCGGGCATGATCGCCCGGAGCTCGCCGTTCTCGCTTACGTCTTCGGCGAGGAAGCCGCGCTGCATGTCGATCACCAGCAGCGCGGAGTGCGCGGGATCGAGCTCGTACGTGCGGTCAGCCCAACAGGAGATGTGGATCATCTGCCGAGAACAGCGGCCGGGAGGCGCTGCTCGCCTATCTCGACCGGTCGGCACTCATGTCGCGCAGCCGAGTAGGGGCATAGGGTCACTGGGCACGCCGCCGACCTCGAGCTGGAAATGGAGGTGCGAGCCAATCGAAAGCCCAGTGCTGCCGACCAGGCCCACCTTGTCACCCTGCTCAACGAGCTGGCCGATCGCGACGGAGACCTCCGACATGTGGGCGTAGATCTCGACCAGACCGTAGCTGTCGGTCACCTCCACGCGGATGCCGAAATAGTCGGCGGGACCAACGGCGGTCACAGTTCCACCCGCCGCGGCGACGATTGGAGTGCCGTAAGTGGCGATGATGTCGACTCCCAGATGGAAATGCAGGTAGCCGCCGTATGCCGGCTCCAGCTGGAATGACGTCGGTCCGAATTTCTGAATGATCTGGGCTCCTGGAATCGGGCAGATAAGCTGGGCCGGCTTGATGGGGTCGGCCGGCACGCCAGACGGAAGATTCGGTCCGACCCCTGGGTCGACGGGGATCACGAGCATCGATCCGGGTGTCAGTGGCCCACGGATGCGATTGAAGTCGACGATGGCAAGCGGGTCGAGACCGTAGGCCGCCGCCACGCTCGCAAGCGAATCGCCCTTCTTGACCGCGACGACGAAGCCGGGCACCGGTGGGAGGCGGAGAACCTCTCCCACCTTGAGCGGGACGAGCAGCCCTGGATTCGATGAAGTGATCTCCCTGAACGGGACGTCAAGAGCCTTCGCGATGCCCGCGAGCGTATCGCCGGCCTGAACCGTGTAGAGGATCGGCGAGCGGCTCGAAAGAGGTGCCGTCGGTATGTAGATCGGCTTGATGATGGTCGTGTCCCTGCCCATCGACAGGTCGCCTGCCCCTGCGCCGATGCTGGCCGCTCGAACATCGATCGGGGCGTTGGCAGGCTTCAGATAGGTCGAGACGCTGTACCCGGACATGCCCGCAGCGATCAACAGGACCACTGCATGGGTCATATAGCGGTGAATGCGCAACGCCTACCCCCAGACGTCCCCTTCTCGCGCCCGGCGCGAAAGTGGGAGAACGCTAACAGACCGTCTCGCGAACGGTCAAACGATAGCTAAGACGCCGAAGCTACCAGCGATACGGCCGGAAGCTCGATCCTGCCCCCTGTGACGAACGGCGCTACGCGGCCGGCCAGCTCTTCGCGGACACGCTTCCGCTCGTCGTCGTCAATTCGGGCGAGAACGACGGCGATCGCACCGGCCGCGCCCACAAGGAAATCCCAGTAATCCTCCAGATCGTCAAAGCCCCAGGTGAACGCCACCTCATCGATCTTCGGCTCCGAGAAGCCGGCACCTGAGACGAGCTTGCGGAGTCGATCCAGATCCGCCAGTGCAAGGATCCCCGGCCTACCAGCCTCGGGCGGCGGCATGTAGCCCTGCTCCTGGAGTATCCGTGACGGGAGCGCCGCCCACGGGTTCTGCTGGGGGCTCCCGAAAACGGCGCTGGAGAGGCGGCCACCATGACGCAGCACCCGGCGAGTCTCGGCAAGAGCCGCGGCCGGGTTGCCCATCAGCATGTATCCCCAGCGGCATAGGACGCCGTCGACAGCGCCGTCCGGGAGGTCGAGCCGCTCCGCATCCAGCACGCGACACTCGACGTGTTTGAGACCAAGCCCATCTGCCTCACGCCTCGCCACCTCGACCATCGCCTCAGAGAAGTCGCTCACAATCACCCGGCCACTTGGTCCAACGAGTCCTGCCGCGGCGAAGCCGACGAGGCCCGTGCCGGCGGCCAGCTCCAGGATTGCCTCGCCGCGCTGTGGGGCAAGCCGCTCGAGCATTTTGTCAGTCACAGGCTGAGCGCTCTGCTCGAAGTACGCCTTCCGGCGGTCCCATCCGGGGGCCATCGCGTCCCAAACGGCTTGGCTGGCTCGCTTGAACTCCACCGCATCGCTCATCGTCAAGAACCTTAGCGCGGGCTCGCAAGGCAGAGGGTAAGTTCAGACCGACGCAGCATGGTTAGAGCGTCTTGAATAGTTCGTGATGCGCGGATCGCAGTCTTAAGGAGATGGGGTGAAATGATCGATGGGGCTCACGCAATCATCTACAGCCATGACCCTCAGGCCGATCGAACGTTCTTCAAAGAAGTGCTTGGGCTGCATCACGTAGACGCAGGCGGTGGTTGGCTGATCTTCGCGCTTCCGCCTGCCGAACTTGCCGTCCATCCCGCTGAGCCAGCAAAACCGGGTCACGAACTTTTTCTCATGTGCCGTGACGTCGACGCCGTCGTGAAGACGCTCACGGGCAAAGGAGTCACGGTCGAACCCCGGTTCTATGACGAATCCTGGGGACGTCTGGCGTTCATCAAGTTGCCAGGCGGCGGAAAGCTCGGGGTGTACCAGCCGCGCCACCCGCGCGCTCCGAATCCGTCGGCGCCCGGTGCTCTTCGCTCGAAGCCGGTGAAGCGCACGTCAACAAGCTCAAAATCCCGCAAAAAGTCGAGATCGACCGCGTCGGTAAACCGCCGGCCTGGGTGATCTGAGAGTTTCAACCAATCCGCGTGGGCCGAATATGGCGCGGCCGCGTGATGGGCGGCAACCTGCCCGACTGGCCAAACCGGGTCCCGCTTCGGGACTGGAGCTCACGGATGGCGGTTTGAAGGCGGTCTGCCGCTCCAGCTTCTGACTCCAAGCCGCGCCCCGGCCGCGCGCTACGGTCAAGCCGGTGACACCCTAAGGCGTCACTACCCCGTAGGACAGGTAGTAGATGCTTCACCACGAGATCCCGTTGACCGCGGCGGCCGCGCATAGTGGCGCCTGATGATCGGGCCCGATGAGCAGAACCTCATCGCCCGAGCGAAGGCCGGAGACCGGGCGGCCTATGAGCGCCTGCTGAGCCCGGCCACACGGTCGGCGACTCGACTAGCGTTCGCGATGCTTCGCGACCGCAGCGAGGCCGAGGACGTCTTCCAGGAATCGGCCCTCCGTGCGTGGAGGCGCCTTCGGAACCTGCGCGAGGGCAGTCGGTTCGAGCCGTGGTTCATCGGCATAGTCGCGAACCAGTGCCGGGAAGTCCGAAGGGCGCGATGGTGGCAGCTCGTCCGCCTTCCAGACGTCGACCGCCTGGACTCGCTGGACGAGGCGGCGTGGTTGGAAGGCGAGGACCTGCGCCGAGCGATCGCGAGGCTGCCGCACGACCAGCGCGTGGCGGTGCTCCTTCACTTTCAACTCGACATGCCGCTGACTGACGTGGCGGCTGTCCTTGGACTCAAACCTACGGGCGTTAAGACGCGAATCAACCGAGCGCTGAAGCGCTTGAGGCCCTCACTCGTGGTTTCGGAGGCGCGCGTCAATGGCTGAAGAAATCCTCCGGCGCCATCTCGACTTGGCGTTCGACCCTGGTCCTGACTTTCCACATCCATCCCTTCTCTCGAGGACTATGGCTGCGGTGGCCCAGGACGCCGTCCGTCCTGTGCGCCGCCGGAAGCTCGACCGTCCCGCATGGCTCCTGCCGCTCGTCGCAGCGCTGCTCGTGATCGCGATCGCGATGGCCGTTATCGCGTCTAACCTCTTGCACCACAGGCCGACCGTGCCAGTGCACCCGGCGGCCCCTCCGGTCACGAGGTCCTACGTCGCGCAGATGATGAGCGCGACCAGCGGGTGGTCACGGCCCAACGGAACCCTTCTTCGAACAGCCGATGCCGGCGCGCACTGGAAAGCCGTTACCGCACCGAGCGCGCTGCTGCTCGACCCGAACAAGCCGGGATCTCAGGGCGAGGGTTACTACTTTCTTGGGCCGAACATGGCGTGGATTTCGCGAGACCTGCTGCTCCCAGGTCGACCCCTCGAATTCGTTGTGTTCCGCACAATTGATGGCGGCGCCACCTGGGTGCAGAGCGCTCCGGTGACCGTCGGCGGTGTGCAAGACGTCTGCTGTGGCAGCCAGTTCATCTGGCCCTACTTCCTCGACAGCACACATGGTTGGCTGCTGATGGACCTGGATGCAGGCCACCAGTTCCTTTTTCTCACTGAGGACGGCGGGGTGAGCTGGACACATGCGGCGACCAACCTGTACACCACTCTGCCCAGCACGGGCTGCGAGTGGCAGGTCCCCACCTTTGTCACCCCGACGGTCGGCTACATGGGTATCACGGTGCCGGTGTGTCCCGAAGCCAGCAAACACGCAAGCCTGCTTGCGACGGCTGATGGAGGACGGTCGTGGCACATGCAGCCACTGGGCGTCGGTCCGGAGGTCACGTGTTCTTTCGGATGCTTGGATCCGGGTCCGACCTTCGTCGATGACCACAACGGTTTCATCGACACTGGCGCATATGGCGGCAGCGGCCGGCTACTGGCGACGACAGACGCCGGCCAGACATGGAGCGTTCGGCCCAAGCCGCCAGCGTATTCGGGATGGCTCGATGCGAAGACCGGATGGGGATGGCGGCAGTCTCGAGCGACGGGCGTATCGGGCGCCACGCCGAGTCCGAACCCGGTTTTGCTCTATGTCACCCATGACGGTGGGTTCAGCTGGGCGCAGGTCGCGAACGACTTGTCCGGCCAGATACGGTCCCTATATTTCGTCGACCAGCGTGACAGCTTCGCCGTAATCGAGATCGCGCCCGGAAGTCAAGAACTCGCAAGAACCGTCGATGGCGGGACTCACTGGTCGGTCGTGGGGCCGATCACCGCCACGTGATCAGCAGGATGGATGAGGGGGGATGAGGATTCACCGGCTTTCTGGCGGGATCGGAGTGGTGCTCCTGCTTGCCACAGCTTGTGGAAGCTCGTCGACCTCCAACCAGAGATCGAGTGCCTCCCCTACGCCCGATCAGATCACGCAGGCTTACGTTGCTTCAATCCGCGCCTACTGGGCCGGCCTTCACGTCGCGGATGACGCCGCCGACGGTTCGGACGTTGATGCAAAGGCGTGCCTCGGAGAGATCTCGCCGACGTCTCCGAGTGACCTGCGGGTGGTCGAGCCGGAGATTTGCCGCGCTTATGCCGTGGCGACCCTGGCTGCGCACGAGAAGTTCCTCGCCAAGCTCGAGGCGATCCAGGCGCCAGCGAAGTTCTCAACTGACGACCGCGTGTTTCGCACGCACGTCCCTATGGCAATCAGCGACCTCGAGACGCTTGTTGCGGCTTGCAGCAAACCGAAGAGGCAGGCCATCGTCGACGCGATGTGGGCATATGCGAGGGTGATGATCCCTGATGTAACCAACGCGCTCGATGACGTCGACCCGAGCGTTACTCACCTCGACCCGCACGCGGGTTAGGACACCCCTGAGCACTGCAGCGCACTTCATTGAACTCGGGCCTCACCGTCCCGAAGCGCCGCCACGGCGTCTCCTCAAGTATCCCCGCGGCTTCCCACACGCTCCATGCTCGCGGAGGCGATCACTCCGAAGGCGGCCCTCGGCCACGAGATCGTGGCTTCGTCTGAAACCGCACAGCCTGGCTTGATGGGATACCTGATGTTGTGATGCTGGACCCGAGGGTGTGGGATTTCACCACATAGTGGACAGATGTCTCAAGACATAGTGGACACCACCTTGCTTGGAGGTGGTTCATGTCCGCGACCGCTCGCTACATCGTCGAAGCAGTCATCCGCGAACGCCGCAGCCCAGTCGAGCTGGCGCGAACCCACAAGGTCTCCCGGAGTTGGATCTATAACCAGCTCGAGCGCTTCCACCGAGGCGGCTACGAGGCCCTAGCTCCGCGCTCGCGGCGTCCTCGCTCCAGCGCCAATCAGGTCGACTCCGAAGTCCAGCAGCTGATCGCCAAGCTCCGCCGCGAGCTCTTCGATGCAGGTCATGACGCCGGTCCCCAAACCATTCACTACCACCTCAGCCGCAGCCTGGGCCAGCCGCCCTCGGTCACCACCATCTGGCGCATCCTCAAGCGCCAGGGCCTGGTCACCCCGCAGCCACACAAGCGACCCCGCTCTTCCTTCATCCGCTTTGAGGCCAAGCTGGCCAACGAAACCTGGCAGCTCGACTCCACGCCCTGGCAGCTCGCCGACGGCAGCCCTGTCGAGATCCTCAACTTCCTCGATGACCGCTCCCGAGTCTCGGTCGCCTCGTCCTGCTTCCTCACCCTCAAGGCACCTGATGTGGTCGAGGTCTTTTATTCAGCTTCGAATACGTTTGGGCTGCCGGCCTTGCTGCTGAGCGACAACGCCGCCGTTTTCACCGGCCGCACTCGCCGCGGCAAGGTCATCCTCGAGCTCGAGCTGGAGCGCCTGGGCATCGTCTTCAAGCACTCGACTCCCTACCACCCTCAGACCTGCGGCAAGGTCGAACGCTTCCACCAGACCATCAAGCGCTTCCTCGCCAAGCAGACACTGGCCGTCTCACTCGCCGAGCTGCAGTTCCAGCTCGATGCCTTCCGCGACTATTACAACCACAGCCGACCCCATCGCGCCCTTGGTCGCCAGACCCCGATGAGCGTCTTCAACGCACTCATCAAAGCCAGGCCCTCATACGCACCTCCGCGGTTCGACCATCGGGTTCGTCACGACAAGATCGATGCCTTCGGCAAGGTCACCCTGCGCTACCTGGGCAAGCTCCGCCACATCCCTGTCGGCATCGCCCACAAGAACCGCAAGGTCCATCTGCTCATCGCCGGCGCTGACGTCCGCATCATCACCGAGGACGGCGAGTTAATTCGCGCCCTGACCCTCGACCCCAATCGCAACTACCAACCCCTCGGTGGTCGCTGGCCTGTCCACAATGTCTTGCAACAGGTGTCCACCATGTCGTGAGACATGACATTGGTGGACCTGAGGGGATTCGAACCCCTGACCTCTTGAGTGCGATTCAAGCGCGCTCCCAGCTGCGCCACAGGCCCACGCGCTGAGCGAAAAGCCAGTATAGCCCCGGGAACAATCACCCCCCG
>Ga0209805_1001247_pt1 | contig 15589 bp, 13 predicted proteins | sample GraSoiAngelo_148_FD_185905 | JGI IMG/M metagenome (GOLD analysis project Ga0209805, IMG submission 185905) | Grasslands soil microbial communities from the Angelo Coastal Reserve, California, USA - 14_1009_09_20cm (SPAdes) (version 2) | ecosystem: Environmental > Terrestrial > Soil > Grasslands ... | reverse complement strand
GTGGATGCGCCGCAATCGTGTCCAGCAATTTCTGCGTCACTCGATTGGGATACGCATAGAGAAACCGCACCCACAACAGTTCTTCGATTTGTGCGAGTTTAGAAAGCAATTGCGCCAAGCCGTCGCGCAGCTCCAGGTCTTCCCCGTACGAAGTTGTGTCCTGGCCGATTAGCGTGATCTCTCGCGCTCCTGTCCCGGCGAGATTTTCTGCCTCGCGCAGCACTGATTCGAATCGCCGGCTGCGGAATTTCCCGCGCAGCTCGGGAATGATGCAGAACGTGCAAGGATGATCGCAGCCTTCCGCGATCTTTATGTAAGCGGCGTGCTTGGGTGTGGTCACGACGCGCGGAGTGAGGTGGTGATACAAAAAAGTCGGCGGCTGCGCCGGCAACACGCGCAAGTCGCCATGAACCGCTTCCAGAATGCGTTCCACTTCGCCAATGCCCACCACTGCGTCCACTTCCGGCACTTGCTCCAGGATTTGCTCGCGGTAGCGTTCCACCAGGCAGCCGGCCACAATCAATTTCTTCGCCGCGCCGAATTTCTTGTGCTCCGCCATTTCCAGGATGGCGTCTATGGATTCCTTTTGCGCCGCCTCGATGAAGCTGCACGTGTTGACCACCAACACTTCCGCTTCCTCCGCGCGCGGCGTAAGCTCATAGCCATCACGCGCAACAATGCCCATCATCACCTCGCTATCCACGAGGTTCTTCGGACATCCCAGGCTCACGAATCCGACTTTGGTCCTACGCAGAAAATCACCCCTTGTCGCAATTCTCAATTCTAGCATGCGCAACCGGACTTGACAGGGAAGGCGCAACTGAACCGGAGAACAGTATTTAATCAAGGTGATAGGCCATATTTTGAGTTATGGGAACCGACTTCGTACCCTTGAATATGCTCCATAAGGAAGCAAAGCGATGCCGTTAAGATTGAAATCCGTAGGTGTGTTTGCGGCAGGCCTCCATCGATTCATGTCCGTTAATGTGGCGCCGCTGAGCCCCCAAGTCGTGCCTCCTGACCTCCCGAAGGATTTGCAGACGGTAGTCGAAGCCAAATATTCCGGGGCGAAAACCGTGAACTTAGCGGACCTCACCGAGGATGACAGGCAGCTGTTTCAAAATGGCCAGGATCGATCCAGAGACGGAATAGATACGGCGCAGGTCCCGGCCTGGTGAAGGCTGACCTCTATGGCGATGGCAAGCCTAGGTTTGCCTCAGCGCTGACAACCAAGACTCGGCCTTACCCGAGCGCGAAGCTGGTGTTAGCTCACCGAGTCGGAGCAACTTCTGGAAGTCGCCGTCTTGGACAAGGCCGATGGGCCTGTTCCCGTGGTTTGAAGCGAGAAACCAGGGGTATACAAGAGTGTTTATGAAAGGAAGATGCAGGTCACCAGACCGGTCATCATTTTCTGTGGGCGATTCTTTACGCTTGGACGAACAACAAGGTAGCCAAAGTCTGGCTCCGCGATTAGACACTGTGAAAGCAATGTTAATGGAAATCCCGGGGACGCCTGCGTAAGGTAGCGCGAACCTCCGCGAGCAATTGTCCAAGGCGCATCGAATCGCACGGCGCGCCGCCAAAGCGCGCGAGAACGTAGAGCCGTGTGAACTCCTCGATGGCAGGGGCAAGCTGCGGCGAACTCACCGCTGCGGCGAATTCGATTGGTGTTTGGGTTTCGCTGCGCATTAGCCCCCGCCGCGCCATCATCCGCAGCAATTCGCCGTACATTCGCGAGGCCAGCTGAGGATCGGAACGCCCGGGCTTGGCGGCATGAATTCGAAGGAACAGCCGCACGCGGCGAAGCGCTTCCGCCGGCACGTTGTAACGCAACGCCCCGAGCAGCAGGACCAGCATTGCGGGCAACAGGAATCCCAGCGAGCCATGTTGCACCTGCCACGATTTTAGCCAGCGCTTTCCGTCTTGTTGCTTCCGGTCGAACCAAGCCCGCGCGGATTCGCCCCAATTTTTCGAGCCGCGCTGCAAGTTCTGCGCCAGCCCGACCTGGTGTGCGAAATCGTAGCCGATCACCCATTCGTTCCAGGTGATTTGCATCCAATCGATGTACAGCCCGAGCCGCGTGAAAAATCCCCCTCCGCTTTCCATGCTGGACGGCGTTGGATCGAAGACTTGCCAGCCATTTCCAGGAAAATAGACCTCAACCCAGCTATGCGCGTCGCTCGCGCGCACGATGTAGTCGCCCGCGAGGTCGTTGTACTCTCCCGGCAAGAACCCGTTTACTTCGCGTGAAGGGATGCCTAGGGTTCGAACCATGATGGCCATGGCCGAGGCGAAATATTCGCAATGCCCGGCGCGCGTCTCGAACAAGAAGTGTGCCAGCGGATCCGGTCCTGGTTTTCCCGTCAGGTTCAGCGTATAGGCGTAGCGTGTGCGCAAGTAGCTCTCGAGGCGTATCACCTTGTCGAATGGTGTCTGCGCGTTTTTTGTGATTTGCCGGGCCAGCTCCGGAATGCGCGCGTCGAGCGCGGCCGGGAGCTGTAAATAAGCCGGAGGAATATCACCGGGATAATTGCTTCCAGCGCTGCGTAGCTTCATTGCATCACGCGGCGGCAAGCGCGAAATCCCGGCATAGCGAATGGCCGCGAAGTTTCGGTACGGGTTTCGCAGCGTCTCTGTCGCGTCGGTAATCAGATAGTTGCGCTCCAGAGCGGCGAACGAATTTGAGGCTGCTAGGCTGAAATTTCCCTGCAGGGACAAGACTCGTCCTGGAATGAAAATCGCGTCCGTGGCCACGGGCTCGAGGAAGACCGTGTAATTGAGGGTCTGCCCCGAAGTGTTCTCTTTTTGGACTGGTTGCGGCATGTGAATCCAGCCATCCGGCTTCGTTCCCAGCCTTTGCGCGTTGCCGGCACTGGAGGTCCAGCGTTTTCCGTCGAAATGGGCCAGTGCGATGCCTCTCCACCGCAACAGATCGTATCCGACCGGCTTTCCGGTCTCCACGCGCATCACCACCGTGGAGCTTTTTTTGATCTCCCCGATCTGGCCAAGTTCGACATCTTCCGTGAAACCAGTCATGAGCGATGGGCTGAAACTGACGCGTCCCAGGTAGCCCGCGTTAAATCGGGGGAAGAAGAAGAAGAGAATGCCTCCGAGGAGAATCGCCCCTATGGCCACGCTGAACGCTGCAAGACTCAGGGCGCGATTGAGCTTGCGTTCCGTTTCCAAGCACGCGGGAGGGGGCGAGGCCGCCCCGGTGGCTCCGCGCCGCAATTCCAATGCGCTGAAGGTCGAGACTCCGCACAAGAGAAATAGAAAAAAGAGTGTCAGGAACAACGTGTCGACGGTAAGAATTGCCGCGGCCAGAATCGCGGCGAACGAAAGCATGCAAAGAAACAGTGCATCACGATCCGATGATGCGCTGTAAAAGCGCAGCAGCATGGCCACGATCAGGAAATGAACCACCGCCAGCAGCAGCGAAAACAACGGCGGATTCGAGGAGCCGCCGAGAAAAAATCGCGACAGAAAAAAGGCATCCACCGGGAAAAACGCGAGATACGCCAGCAAACACAACGTGGCGCGGCGTTGCGTGAGTTCGGCGGGCCGCTCGTGCCACCACCGGTAACCCTTATGCAATGCCGCGAGCGGAGCGACGATGGAGGTGAGCAAGTCCAGCTTGCCGGTGCTTGCCAGCGTCAGGGTCGATGTAAGAACGAGCAGGGAAAGGGAAGCGCGAAAAAAGCGTCCCGCGGGCAACGCGGGTACGGCTGGGGTTGCGGCAGTGGCGGACATGGCAGATCTCTAATCCTAGCACCGGCCATCCCCGCCGCAGCTCCGCGTGGCTGGAAAGACCCCCAAACAGATAACGCTTATGAGACTTGCCGATCGCCAAGCAAAGCTACGAGGAATTTGCTTTTTTCTTGGAAAAGGCTAGCCCTGATGCGGCTCGCGCGACTTTTCGCGTCAGGTTCGAAACGGGGAGAACGGTGACCTCGCTTAGCGGAACCGTTTCCGCGCCCTTGATCCTGGGCAGCTTCTTCACGTCGATACGAAACGGCTGTAGGGTGATGGAGCGATACGTCACGGTGTGCCGAACTTTGTCCGCGGGAACGAAATGTAATTGGCCGTTTTGCGTTTGAATTCGAAGCTTGCGGAGAAAGCCGCGCAGTCCAGCGACGGGCTCATCGTTGACAGGGATTGTCGGGAAGTGCCACAAGTTGGAAACAAGCGTCGGAACGTGATCGGACGGGGTCTCCCCCTTCCGCTTTTCTGGCGGAGGCAGCAGAAGCGTCTGCCCGCGCTGATCGGCAAAAACTGCCGCGGCCAGATGAATTTCCACGGTCGCGCGCTTTTTGCGCTTTTCCGGCAAAACCTCCGCGATGCCCAATTTGCGGCCTTCGCAAAATTGGGCCACGGGGCAGATAAGACACTGCGGCGATTTTGGCGCGCAAAGCGTAGCGCCGAGTTCCATCATGGCCTGGTTCCATTCGCCGGGCGATTTTGGGTCGAGATAGGCGTCCGCACATTCCTGCAATTCCTGCCAGCGCCCTCGAGCGCGCAGATCTCCGCGAACGGCTCCTAGGCGTGCAAGAACACGCGCGACGTTGCCGTCGAGCACAGCGTGCTTTTTGTCGAACGCAATGCTCAAAATCGCTGCTGCCGTGTAATTTCCAATGCCCGGCAGCGCCAGCACGTCTTCCAGACGCGCCGGGAACTCGCCGCGGTGCTCCGCAACAATCTTCCGGGCCGCTTTTTGCAGGTTGCGCGCGCGGCTGTAGTAACCAAGCCCAGACCAGAGTCGCAGCACTTCTTCCTCCGGTGCGGCAGCCAATCCGTGAAGACTTGGGAAGCGCTCGAGAAATCGCTCGTAGTAGGGAATCACCGCCGCGACTCGCGTCTGCTGCAGCATGATTTCGGAAAGCCAGACATGGTATGGGTCGCGCGTGCGCCGCCAAGGCAGGTCGCGCTGGAATTGCCGAAACCAGGCAAGCAGTTGTTTGCGAAATGCGGCGAACTCCCGTCCCTTCAGCATGGCGCGTCGCGATTCTCGCACAACTCAAGGAAGAGTGCCTAATGACGCGAGTCCTCGCCAAAGAACCTCCGTCACGACGCCGCGGATCGCGCCCTGGAGGCGATTGCGTAAGACGCACTAGCCCAACGAAAGCAGCGGCTTCCACGGCAACATTAAGAGGGTGCCGGAGAATTCTTGCTCATAGGCCTTTTCTCCCCGTTCTCTCCGCTGTTTTTCAGGTTAGCCGGAGACCGGGTCGTCGAGGAAGACGATGTAGGAGGAGCTCCAGACGGCGTGGGGAAAAAAGCCGCGCGGCTGGCTGGTCACGATGATTTTGAAAAGTTCCGGACAGGAAGCCAACTCGGCGATGAGCTTTTGTTCCGGATCGACCGGCAGCGGCTGCACGACGGCCAGGTGACCGAGGATTTCGAAGATGTTCCTTTCCGCCGGGGCGAGCGGCGTATCCATGCCGACGCTGCGGAATTGCAGCAGCGCGTTCGTCTGATAGAAATGCCAGGCGATGTTGGCGCAAAGAGCCACGGCGCGCTCGAAACGCTCGTTACTCTGGATTGGTGTTGATGGCGAATCAGCGGCAGATTTTTCTGCGGCTGCGGAATGAGGATCGAGCACCAACAAGATGCGTGACTCTTCTTCGCGTGTGAATTCCCGGACGATCAGCGAACCGGAACGCGCCGTCGCTTTCCAGTGCACCAGGCGCGCGCTGTCCGTGTGGAGGTAATCGCGCAATGCGTACAAATCCTGACCTCGCCCTTTGGTAATGCTTTCGAGCGCTCCCTGAAGCACTGGCAGCACTGCCGTGTATTCTGCCGTCACTTCCACCGATGGATAGACCAAGGCTTCGGTTTTCAGCTCCAATCGCCGCGACTTTTGCAAAAACCCGAAGGGAAAGCGAGTGACGATGCGGAACGCATCCTGGCGATAAACGCCCCGGCGCTGAAAAGTCATGGGAACGCTTTGCGGGAGACTTTCTCGCTTGGGGAGGTAGGGAAAGTAGACCGGCTTCTCGAGGATGGCGGAAGCGGCGGCGCCTTTTTCCTGCAACGCTTCGACGCGCAAGGAGAAGGAGGGCAGCGTGAGTTTTCGATTTTCGAGCTCCACGGCCGCGCGTACCTGCTGCCCGGCGAAAATGTGTTCCGGAAGAACCAGCCGCATTTCCACGCCAGAGAGGCTGATGGAAGAAAGAATCCCGGACATGAGAATAAGGGCGATGAGGCTGGCGAGAATCAGGAACAGCAGGTTGTTGCCAGTGTTGAGGGCCGCGAGCGCCACGAGCAGCAGCCCTCCAAAATAGATCCAGCCCTCGCGAGAAATTCGGTATTCGATTTTGTAACCGATCCAGCGCAGCGGCGTACGGCGAGCCAGCGCTGGTACCAGCGTGACCGCCACCCACCCAGCGATAGCTAGGGCGGCGAGCGCCGAAGTGCTGGCGAGAACAAGCTGGCCGAGTTCCGCGGCGGCGCTGGAATACAACGCCAATAGGAGAGCGCCAGAAAGCGCGGTCATAGAGAGAAAGAAAGCGCGAACGGCTGGGAGGTCGGCTTTGGCCAGGAACTGCGCGAGAGTGGATCGAATCAAAGCCATGATTAACGGTCAGAAAGGAATGGCAGATTCCTCGATCGGCTCGGAATGACACATTCCCGGAAACATAAAGCTCACAGCGGCACGGGAACAGATTCGACGATTTCGCGAAGCACGGATTCCGTGGTCTCCGATTTTTTCTGCAACGAAGCGTGCCGCGAACTGGCCACCACGCGATGCGCAAAAACGGGCACGGCGAGGTGCTTGAAATCGTCCGGCAGGCAATAGTCGCGGCCTTCGAGGAAGGCGCGGGCTTGCGCGGCGCGCTGCAACATCAATGTGCCGCGCGGGCTGACGCCCAGAGCAAGCTGCTCGGTCTTGCGCGTTCGATTGACGATTTCAAGTGCGTAGTCATGAAGGCTCGAATCTACTTTGATGTGGTTCACCGCCTCCTGCATGGCTAAAACTTCGCTCAGATCCGCAACCGGCTCGAGCGAGTGCAGCGGATCGTCGCCGATGCGCTTGCGGAGGATTTCGCGCTCGGTTTCATGCGAAGGGTAACCCATCTTGATGCGCATCAGGAAGCGGTCGAGCTGCGATTCGGGCAGCGGGTACGTGCCGTGGTGCTCGACGGGATTCTGCGTGGCCACCACAAAGAACGGCTGCGGCAGCGGCTGCGTTTTGCCATCCATACTGACCTGCGCCTCGTTCATCGCTTCTAGAAGCGCGGATTGCGTGCGCGGCGTGGTGCGGTTGATTTCGTCAGCAAGGACCACGTTCGCGAAAATCGGACCGGGACGGAACTCAAACTCACGGTTCTCGGGATTGTAGACGCTAACGCCGAGGACGTCGCTCGGAAGCAAATCCGAGGTGAATTGAATGCGCTGGAAGCTGCAATGAAAAGATTTCGCGAGCGCCTGCGCCAGTGTGGTCTTGCCAACGCCGGGAACATCCTCAATCAACAAGTGGCCGCGCGCAAGGAGCGTGATGAGTGCGAGCTGGATGGCGTCTTCCTTGCCAAAAACGGCGCGAGCGATGGAGCGCTGGAGCTGCGAAACAACTTGGGCGGTGGCGGTTGGCATGTGTTGACCGCTTCGTGGTCACCCTTTCAATCGACCGCTTCGCGGTCACCTCTTCAATTAACCGCTGTCGGTCACCCGTCTAATGAGCCGGTTCGCGGTTAGGCTTTCCATTGAAAACTCAGGCCCTTCCTGCTACAACATAGATGACGCTTCGCGGCGTCGCGTTAGCCTCGCTTGGCAACGTCGGGCGACTAGCTCAGCTGGTTAGAGCGCTCCCCTCACACGGGAGAGGTCAAAGGTTCAAGTCCTTTGTCGCCCACCATCTTTCTTTGCGTCACAAGCCATTCTAGCTAAAATCACCGCATGTCAACCTTCCTTCGTGCGATTGAGTTTCTAGGTTTGAGCCTATGGCTCGGGAGCGATGTATTCCTCAGCTTTGTGGTTGCTCCGGGTGCATTTCGGATTTTGGGCAGCCGCGACCAGGCGGGGGCCTTGGTCGGTTATTCGCTCAACGTGATGCACGTCGGCGGCATCGTCTGCGGATGCATCGTTTTGCTTGCGCGGCTCCTGCGGACGAAAACGTTCGCAAGCCTGGCCGCCCCCGCGGCGCTCGGCGTGGTGCTGATGATCGCTTTGACGGCAATTTCGCAATACACGGTAAGCGCGAAGATGGCGGCTCTGCGGCTCCAAATGGGCTCGATTCAGGCGACGGCGGCCGATAGTCCGCTGCTCGCCGAGTTCACGCGCCTTCATGCCCTTTCCGTCTCGCTCGAAAGCGGCGTGTTGCTGGCGGGAATTGCGGCGATGTATTTGATGGCGCGTGAAATCGCGGCGAAAACGTAGGGCGTTAAATTCCTCAAGCGAGTTTCCCGCTGGCGGCGAATCTTCGGGAAAGGCTACCGCGAGGAAGGAACGCTGCGCATGTGAATCCCGATCTGCTGATCGGCGTCGGCTTGAATATCCGCAGACGGCTGTTTGAGCCACTGCCAGTTATCTCCGTAAGCTCCAACGAATCGAAAATATCTGCGGAACGACCGTGGAAAGTGCTCGAAGGGACGGTAGTCCACGACAACTGCGATGTCCGCTTCGCTGGGAACATCGTCGGGCGCGAAATCGGCCAGTTTGACCATGATGGTTTTGCCCTCCGCCCGTTCCAGCGAAAAGTGGTTCCAATTCGTTTGGTGAACCGTAGCCTTCGCAAAATCCACGCGGCGCGATTTCAGACGGTGCACGTAGACGAAGATGTGCTCCACGGGACAGGAAAAATAGCCGCTATTATCTACACGCAAAGGCACGGAAAAGGGCTGAGCTTTTCTGAGCGGGGCCTGCGGCAGGACGACAATTTGCGGCCGTAGTTGGATGACTCCCAGGGATCCGACTAGTCCCAGGATAAGTCCCAGGATGGTGTGCCATGGAAATCTTTCCGGCTTAATTCTCTGGCTCCTCGGCTGGCGAAGGGGCACGCTCCCCTGTGCCCATCGCAATTCTAATGGTGCCACGAAAAATCGGCAATCGGGCGCGCGTTTTTGGCACAAAATTTAGCCGCTACTTGCTTTGGAGTTTTTACTCGCTTGTAGCCGCTTTAAAGATTCGCCGGAGCGGCGCGGCTTGGTTTTGTGGGGGAGGATTTTGCGCAGCGTGGCCTGGCCAGCGCGCTGGCAGGCGCGCCACATGTACCAGGAGGCGACGGTGCGGTAGGGGCGCCAGCGTTCGCCGAATTGGAGTAGCTCTTTGGGCGCGGGCATGTGCTTTTTGCCGTAGGTGATGGCCCAACCTTTGCGGACGCCGAGATCGTGGATAGGGAGAACGTCAGGGCGGCCAAGGCGGAAGATGAGGAACATTTCGACAGTCCAGGCGCCGATGCCGCGGACGGAAACCAGCCGCTTGACCAGTTCTTCGTCCGAGAGCTTGCGCGCTGCTTCAAGCGTGGGAACGGTGCCATCGATGGTTTTTTGTGCCAGGTCTTTCATGGCAAGGACTTTGGCGGTGGAGAGGCCCGCTTTGCGGAGTGCTGGCTTGCGCAACTTGAGCATTTCCTGTGGCGTAGGAATGCGCCCGTTCGAGCCAAGCGCTTTGACTCGGCCGAAAATGGTCGCGGCGGCCTTCCCGGAGATAGATTGGTGCGTGATGGCTTCCACGAGGACTTCGTAAGGGCTCTCGGCAACGCCTTTTTCGACGCGAAATTCCTGCGTTTCCCTGATTAGCCGAGCAAGTTGCGGGTCCTTTGCCGCAAGCGTATTCATAGCAAGCTGCAAGTCAAACGGCGGCAGTTCGTATTCGGTGGTCAACGCGAAGCTCCAATCCGGAAACTAGCTTTTGTAGCGGCCCCTTCTGAGGCGGGCGCATTTGCCTTCCCATGGAGGATTCCACGAACCTGGCATTGAAGCCGTCTGTTTTGACAGCTCTCGAGAAAGAACCGGCAAACGGGTATTCCCCCACGGAAGCTGATAGGCCTTTCCGAACGGGGTTCAACCAAATGTACCAGGCGACAGCCTCAGGAGATTCGTGGGAACCAAGAATGTGGTCAAAGAGTTTCTTCTGCCACAAGACTTGCGATGTTTGGGCCCGGTATTTTCGGCTGGTCTTGAGCTTGAGACTTTTGACGAACGAAGCAGATCGCTGGCCTCGAAAACGGGTTGTCTTTGGAAACGGCAAAGCGTCAGGAAATAACACTGCTGGCCGACATAATTAAAACGGCCCAGACCAATGTTTTTATGGTGGAACATGATTGTCCGGCGAAACGGTGGGAGGAATTCTAACGCTCGGGCGGAGTCTTAGCAGGGAAGAAAAGCGCCCGTCTCAGAAGGCGGCCGCTACCGCGGCTCAGTTGACGCTGCAGGTTGGCCAAGAGCCAGGGAACGTTGCGAGGCCTCAGAAGGCCGCCGCTACAACGACGAGCAGCGAGGACGGGTGTGCTAGGATGAAGGGTTTGTGCCGGCGGGAAATTCATAGAGAGCGGCAGGAGAAAGGGCGGGCGTGCAAGCGGGGATTATTGGATTGCCGCAGGTCGGGAAGACGACGCTGTTTCGAATCTTGACGAAGGCGCACGTCGAAGGGAAAGGCGGCGCGTCGGCGACGCACGTCGGCGTGGCCAAAGTGCCGGAACCGCGACTGCTGGAACTGGCGAAGCTCTACAACCCCAAGAAAATCACCTACGCGACGGTGAATTATGTGGACCTGGGCGGCATGCAGAAAGAGCGTATGCGCGAGGCACTGGCGCAACTGCGTGAAGTGGACGTGATTGCGCACGTGATTCGCGTATTCGAGGATGCGAGCGTGCCGCATTCGGAAGGCAGCATCGATCCGCTGCGGGATGCGACGAATCTGGATTTGGAGCTGATGCTTTCCGACCATGACCAGATTGTGCGGCGGCTCGAGCGCGTGGAAAAAGATTTAAAAAAGAAGCGCGACCCGGCGCTGGAGCTTGAGAAGACGGTGCTGGAAAAATGCAAGGCGCAACTGGAGGCGGACAAGCCGCTGCGCGAACTGGAGCTGACGTCGGAAGAGCGCAAGTCCATCGGCGGATTTTTGTTTTTGTCGGCACGGCCGGTCTTGTACGTGCTGAACTTAGGAGATGAGGAAGCGGACAAACTGGATACGGCGGTGGAGCGGCACAAGTTGGGCGCGCTTCAGGGAAGGAAAAATGCGGCCGTGGTTCCGATCTGCGGCCGGCTGGAAGTGGAACTGGCGGAGATGGAAGAGAAAGAGGCGGCGGAACTGCTGGCGTCATATGGATTAAAAGAGCCGGGACTGAACCGATTGATTCGCGCGACGTATGATTTGCTGGGCTTGATCCAGTTTTTCACTGCGGGGGAGCCGGAAGTGCGCGCGTGGACCGTTCACAAGGGAGACCCTGCGGTGAAGGCCGCGGGAGTGATTCACAGCGACATCGAGAGAGGGTTCATCCGCGCGGAAGTGGTGCGCTGGAACGATTTGGTGGCGGCGGGAAGCATTGCAGCGGCAAAGGAAAAGGCGCAAGTGCGGCTGGAGGGAAAAGAGTACGTCGTGCAGGAAGGCGATGTGATTCTGTTCCGGCACTCGGGGTGAAGAAACGCAAAGAGAGATCAGAGATCGGAGATAAGAGAACCGAGTTGGCGCGAAGGGTGGTTTCTTTCCGCGCATACTCGGCTAGAAGCGCCTCTTTGGGGTTCTGCGCTGTTTTTTCCGATCTCTGATCTCTAATCACCGAACATGGAACATGACATAGCATTTCGGACCGGGCTTGCGGCGCTGCTGGGGTTGGTGGCGGCGGCGGGTAATTTGGTGGGTGGATACTTCGTCGTTCGAAAGCACTGGCCGCGGCAATACCTGCAATATTTTCTGGCGCTGGGCGCGGGATACATGCTCGCAGTGGCGTTCCTCGACGTGATCCCAGAGTCGGTGCGGCTTTCCGGCGAAAGCGCGCTGTTGTTCGTGCTCATTGGATTTTTTTTGGTGCATTTGTTCGAGCACACCATCGCCCCACACTTTCATTTTGGCGAAGAGACACACCACGAAGAGTTCAGCGGGGTGCATGCCGGAAAAACCGTGCTGCTGGGCATGGCGATTCACACTTTCTTTGACGGGGTGGCCATTGCCGCGGGATTTCTGATTTCGACGTGGCTGGGCGTCGTGCTTTTCTTGGCCGTCTTCCTGCACAAGCTGCCGGAAGGATTTACGATCGCGTCGGTGGCGCTGGCCAGCGGGCGCGGGAAGCGCAACGCCATCCTGGGAGCCGGGTTACTCGGAGCGGCGACGCTGTTTGGCGTGCTCCTAACGAGCGCCTTGCAGGGGCAGCTGAAGTACGCTCTGCCGCTCTCAGGCGGAGTGACAGTTTATGTGGCGGCAACCGACCTTCTGCCGGAGGTGAACCGGGAGCCGAACTGGCGCATGGCGCTGCTAGTGTTCGCAGGGGTTGCTAGTTTATTGATAATGCAGCACTTATTCCACATCTAGCCCTTGCCAAGCGCATTTCTAAACGCCCGATGAACGCGGCGCTTAAAGCCCGCTAAACCAAGCGATTAGCCCCGTTCTGACACCGCGTTCATTCGCAACTTTCTCCAGACAACTAGGGTTTGATACAGTGTGGCGGCTATGGCCAGGTCGGACGTCCAACTCATGCTGGACGTGAAGGCGGGCGACGAGCAGTCGTTCACCTTACTGCTGCATCGCTACCGGACTCCCTTGGTGAATTTCCTGTACCGCATGGTGCGCAACCGGGAGCAGGCGGAAGACTTGGCGCAAGAGGTTTTCTTGCGCGTGTACCGGGCCCGCGAAGACTACGTGCCGAGCGCGAAGTTCACGACGTGGCTCTTCCGCATCGCCACGAACCTGGCGCTGAATTCGATGCGGGACACGCGGTACCAGCGCATGGAGATTTCTCTCGATGCGCCCGTGACCGTGGATGCGGAAGAAGGCGAAGAGAAGACGCTAGACATCGCCGAGAAGCACCCGAACATCGAGCAGCACCTGGTGGAGGAAACGCGCAAAAAGATGATCCGTCACGCCATTGAAAAGCTTCCGGAGAAACAGCGCGCGGCGGTGCTGCTGCACAAGTATCAGGAGCTGGATTACGGAGAGATTTCGAAAATTTTGCAATGCTCGGAAAGCGCGCTGAAGTCGCTGCTGTTCCGGGCATACGAAGCGCTGCGAGTGGAACTCGCCCCCCTCGTAGCGCAGCAAGGGAAGTAGCAATTGGGCCAGGAAGGGGAAGTCATGAGCTGCAGCCGGATGGAACATAAAATTCTGGGATACGTGGACGGGCGCTTGAAGGAAAGCGAGCGGCTGGAGGTGGAAAAGCACCTCGCGGCGTGCGCCGCGTGCCGTTTGCGCGTGAATGAATTTCGCGCTGTGAGCGGTTTGCTGGATGAGCTGCCGATGATCGAACCTTCGCCGGCGTTTGATGTGCGCGTGCGCGCGCGAGTGGCGGCGGAGCCGTTGAAGCAGAGCTGGTGGGCTTGGTTCCCGGCGCCGCGCGCGGCGTTTGCTGCGGCCATGCTGGCGCTGGCGACGATTTGGGTGGCGACGCACTCCGCGAACAATCCACCGCAGATTGCGCAGGAAGATATTCCGGTGCTGGAGAATTACGACGTGCTTTCGAACTTCGAGCCGCTGACGGAATTGCCGGCGCCGGCTCTGGAAGACAATGGCGGGCAGCAGAGCCAGCAGCAGATGTAAGGTGCAATGAAACTGCGACTCCAATTCGGCGGATGGCTGGCCGTGATGGCAATCAGCGCGGCGATGGCGCTGCCGTGTGCGGCGCAGAAGCACGAGGCGAATAAGCCTTCGCAGCCACAGAGGCAACAACAGCAAAGGCAAACGCCAAGGCAGGAGCGCAGACAGTCGCAACAAGAAAATCGGAGACCGCAATACGGGCGGCCGAACAACAACCGTCCTGGCAAGGATGCTCCGCATAGTAACGTTCCGCCGAACCGGGAACCGCAGAGCCCACAAACGGAATCGATGGGCATGATCGGCGGGAATCGCCCGCCAAATACTGGCAACGAGTCCGCCCGGCAGCCGGGTTTCAACCCGAACCGGCCACCGAATGCGGGCAATTTGCAGCCGCGGCGTTTTCAAGATTTGAGTCCAGTAGAGAAGCAAAGGGTTTTGCAGAATCGCGAGAAATTCAATCGGTTGCCGCCCCAGAAACAACAAGAAATTCGCGACGCCTACAGGAATTGGCAGAAGCTGACACCGGAACAGCAAAATCACATTCGGACCGATGTACTCCCCAAATGGAGGCAGCTGCCGCCGCCGCGTCAAAAGGCGATTAGCAATCGGCTCGCGGTGCTGCAAAATATGCCGGAGTCGGCGCGCAATCAGCACTTAAACGATCCGAACTTCACGCGCGACATGAGCGAACAAGACAAGGCCATGCTTCGCGACTTGAGCCACATGCACGTGGGCGCGCCGGACCCGGCCAACGAGTGAACCAGTGGTAAGTTACAGTAAGTTATAAGTTCCAGAGAAAACCCGAACCTTTCATAGCCCGCCGGATGATTCGAGCGCAACCGATCAGCCGATGAGGACGACCCGTGGTGTGCGAGTAACGGCAAGGGGGTGAACTGAGAGCCTTAGAGTGCGAGCCAAATCGGCGCTCGCCTCAGTACGGCGCTGCGTTGACAACTTCCATGGCTTCACGGCATGGTGACTAGTTTGGATTTTCGGCATCGAACAAGTGGAGGGGTTCTCTTGAGCAGTGACCCCAAAGCGGTCAACTCAGCTCTGTCTACGCGCACTCACGCCAGCGTCTCTATGCCTTTCCGCGCCAATTTTTCCACGCGCTTCCGCGCGATGCAGCACCGCAATTTCCAGCTCTTCATCGCCGGACAACTCATATCGCTCATCGGAACGTGGATGCAGACGACCGCGCAACTCTGGCTGGTCTACAAGCTGACCGGGTCGGCGGCGCTCCTGGGAATCTTCGGATTTGCCAGCCAGCTGCCCATGCTGTTTCTGTCGTCGCTCGGCGGATACCTGGGAGACCACTACAACCGGCACCGCGGCGTGATCGCTACGCAGACGGTTTCGATGGTGCTGGCATTCGTGCTTGCGGCGCTGACGCTGACGGGCAGAATTCAGGGCTGGCATGGAGCGTGGGTGGTCGTTGCGATTGCGTTTATGTTGGGCATTGTGAACGCCTTCGACGTGCCCATCCGCCAGGCGTTTTTGGTGCAAATGGTTGGCAAAGAAGACTTGCCAAACGCGATCGCACTGAACTCGTCGATATTCAACGGAGCCCGCGTGGCGGGGCCAGCGATTGCAGGATTCACGATTGCTTGGCTGGGTGAGGGCTGGTGTTTTTTTCTGAACGGGCTGAGTTTTGTGGCAGTGATCGTGGCGTTGTTGATGATGAGAATCGCCAAAACGGAAATCAAGCCGAGCGATGAATCTCCGCTCAACAGTTTGGTGCAGGGATTCCGCTTTGCGATGAGCGACGTGCCGATTCGTTCGACGCTACTCTTGCTCAGCGTGCTGAGCCTTTTTGGATTGCAGTATGCGGTGTTTATGCCAATTTACGCGCAGGACATTTTGAGGGGGAATCCGCGGACCCTGGGATGGCTGATGAGCTCGGCGG
>Ga0209805_1001245_pt1 | contig 15622 bp, 13 predicted proteins | sample GraSoiAngelo_148_FD_185905 | JGI IMG/M metagenome (GOLD analysis project Ga0209805, IMG submission 185905) | Grasslands soil microbial communities from the Angelo Coastal Reserve, California, USA - 14_1009_09_20cm (SPAdes) (version 2) | ecosystem: Environmental > Terrestrial > Soil > Grasslands ... | reverse complement strand
CACGTAGGTCTGCTCGATCTTCACGTGCTCGTGCTCGGGCAGGTGCGCGCCGGGCGCCATGCGCATGAGCGCCGTCAAGAGACCCGTGCCGCGGTCTATGAGCAGCGTCTTCTGCTCGATGCCGGGGTAGCGCGTCTTCTCCCACGACACGTTTTGCACATCGACGAAGCGCGACGCGAGCTCGGCTGGGATCTTCTCTCTGACGGTCATGGCTTGAGGTGTTCCCCGACTTTGACGATCTTCATGGTGTTGGTGCCGCCGGATTTCCCGATCGGCTCGCCGATGGTGAGGACGATAATGTCGCCCCCCTTCACCACCTTGTGCTGCACGAGCACGTTCTCCGCCTCGCGCAGCAGCTCCTCGCGGTCGTGCCCGACGTACTTGACCATGATCGGGAAGACGTCGCGCAAGAGCGCGCAGCGATAGCGCGTCGCGGTCTGCGAGGTGAGCGCATAGATCGGCACGCCGGCGTTCAGGCGGCTCATCCACAGCGCGGTGGAGCCCGATTCGGTGAGCGAGGCGATGCATTTCACCTTCAGGTGATAAGCGGTGAAGAGCGCCGCCATGGCGATCGACTGGTCGACGCGGGTGAAGACGCGGTTCAGAAACTCCTGGTCGAGCGAGAGCGGCTGGGTCTGCTCGGCTTCGGTGCAGACGCGATCCATCGCCTCGATCACCTCGACCGGATATTCGCCGCTCGCCGTCTCGGCCGACAGCATCACCGCGTCGGTGCCATCGAGCACCGCGTTGGCGACATCCGACACCTCGGCGCGCGTCGGCACCGGGCTCGAGATCATCGATTCCATCATCTGCGTGGCGGTGATCGTCAGCTTGTTGTGCTCGCGCGCGAGGCGAATCATCTTCTTCTGCAGCGCCGGCACCGCGGCGTCGCCCACCTCGACGGCGAGATCGCCGCGCGCCACCATAATGCCATCCGACCCGCGCATGATGTCGATGAGCGCCGCCTCCGCCACCGCCTCGGCGCGCTCGATCTTGGCGATGAGGAATGCCTTGCCGCCCGCGGCGCGCATGAGCTCGCGCGCCATGTACATGTCGGCACCGGTCTTCGGGAAGGACACGGCGAGATAGTCGGCCTGGATCTTCGTCGCGGTCTTGATGTCCTCCATGTCCTTGGGGGTGAGCGCCGGCGCGGTGAGCCCGCCGCCCTGGCGGTTGATGCCCTTGTTGTTCGAGAGCACGCCGCCGTGGCGCACGCGCGTATGCACTTCCGTGCCGCGCACCTCGGTCACCTCGAGCACGATCTTGCCGTCATCCAGCAGGAGCAGCGATCCCGCATCGACGTCCTGCGGCAGCTCCTTGTAATCGAGGCCGACGCGCTCGTCGTTGCCGATGTCGGCCGCCGCGTCGAGCACGAAGTGCTGGCCTTTCTCGAGCGTGACTCTGCCTTCCTTGAACTTGCCGACGCGGATCTTGGGGCCCTGCAGATCGCACAGGATCGCCACGGTGCGGCCGGTCTTCGTCGCGATCTCCTTGACGAGCGCCGCGCGGCGCTCGTGGTCGGCGGCGACGCCGTGCGAGAAATTCAGCCGCACGACGTCGACGCCCGCGCGGACCATGCGCTCGAGCACGGCCGGCTCGGAGGACGAGGGGCCGAGCGTCGCGACGATCTTCGTCGATCGCATCATGCGCTACGAAGTGTAGCCGTTAGGCGGCGACATGCACGAGCAGCTCGCGCTCGCCGCCGCGGCGACGATGCTCCCACAGATAGATGCCCTGCCACGTGCCAAGACCGAGCTTGCCGTGCACCACGGGAATGGAAAGCGAGGTAGCGGTAAGCGCTGCCTTGATGTGCGCCGGCATGTCGTCGGGTCCCTCGGCGTCGTGGCGGTAGAACGGATCGCCCTCCGGCACGAGCCGATTGAGCCAGCGCTCGAGATCTTGCTTCGCGGTGGGATCGGCATTCTCCTGGATGATGAGGCTCGCCGACGTATGGCGGATGAAGAGCGTGCACAAGCCCTGTTCGACGCCCGCCTGCCGCACGAGCGCGGCGACCTGCTCGGTTAGTTCGTGCAAGCCCTGTGCGGACGTGCGCACGCTGAGCTGCTTAACCATCCGCGCGCGCTTCCAGCGCCGCCACCGCGGGAAGCGTCTTGCCCTCGAGGAATTCGAGAAATGCGCCGCCGGCGGTCGAGATGTAGTCGATATCCTTGGCGAGGCCGAACTTGTTGATAGCCGCGACGGTATCGCCCCCGCCGGCGATGCTGAACGCTTTCGATTCGGCGATCGCATGGGCGAGCGTTTCCGTGCCCTTGGCAAACGCCGCGTTCTCGAAGACGCCCATCGGCCCATTCCAGACGATCGTGCCCGCTTGCTTGAGCGAACGCGCGAGCTCGCCCGCCGTCTCAGGGCCGATGTCGAGGATCATCTCGTCGCTCGTGACCCCGCTCACCGGCTTGGTTGTTCCCTTGGTGTCCTGCAGCGAACGGCCGACGACGACATCGCTTGGCAGCGGTACCTTGGTGCGCGAGGCGATCTTCCTCGCCTCGGACGCGAGATCGGGCTCGGCGAGCGACTTGCCGATCGGCTTGCCTGCGGCGAGCAGGAACGTATTGGCGATGCCGCCGCCGACGATCAGGCTATCCACCTTCTGCGCAAGCGCATCCAGGATGGTGAGCTTCGTGGACACTTTCGCGCCCGCGACGATCGCCACGAGTGGCCGCGCCGGTTTGGCGAGCGCCTTGCCGAGCGCGTCGAGCTCCGCCGCCATGAGCGGCCCGGCGCACGCCACCTTGGCGTAGCGCGCGACGCCGTGCGTGGTGGCTTCCGCGCGGTGCGCGGTGGCAAAGGCATCGTTCACGTACACGTCGCAGAGCGCGGCGATCTTCTTGGCGAGCGCCGGATCATCCTTCTTCTCGCCCTTGTTCACCCGGCAGTTCTCGAGCAGCAAGACCTGCCCGGGTTTTACGTCGACGCCGTTCACCCAATGGCCGATGAGCGGGAGCTCGCGGCCGAGCAGCTCGGCGAGCCGCTTGGCGACGGGCGCGAGCGAGTCCTCCGGCTTGAGCTCGCCCTCGGTGGGACGCCCGAGGTGCGACGTGACCATCACCGCGGCGCCGGCATCGAGGGCCTGGCGTATCGCCGGCAGCGAGGCGCGGATGCGCGTGTCGTCGGTAATGCGCCCGTTCTCAATCGGAACGTTCAGGTCGGCGCGGATGAAAACGCGCTTGCTGCGCAGGTCCACCTCGGACATACGACGAAACTTCACAACGGCAGCTTAAACTTCTGCTCGGCTACTTCGCGAGCGCGACGCCGACTTCCGCAAAGGCAACCGCGACGTCGAGCATGCGGTTCGAGAAGCCCCACTCGTTGTCGTACCACGAATAGACCTTCACGAGCGTGCCGTCGGACACCTTGGTGATGGTAGCGTCGAATACCGAGCTCGCCGGGTTATGGTTGAAGTCCGAGGACACGAGCGGCTCGGTCGAGTACTCGAGGATGCCCTTCAGGTCGCTATCCGCCGCCTGCTTGACCGCCGCGTTCACTTCTTCAACGGTGGTCTTCTTCTTGGCAACGAAGGTGAGGTCGACGAGCGAAACGTTGATCGTCGGTACGCGGATCGAGAAGCCGTCGAGCTTGCCGTTCAGGTGCGGCAGCACGAGGCCGACCGCCGCCGCGGCGCCGGTCTTCGTCGGGATCTGGTTGTGCGTGGCGGAGCGCGCACGGCGCAGGTCCTTGTGATAGACGTCGGTCAGGACCTGGTCGTTCGTGTACGAATGGATGGTCGTCATCAGGCCCGAGACCACGCCGATGCGGTCGTCGAGCGCTTTCACCAGCGGAGCGAGGCAGTTCGTGGTGCACGAGGCGTTCGAGATCACCGCGTCGGAGTCCTTCAGCGCCTTGTGGTTGACGCCGAAGACGATCGTGCGGTCGACGTCTTTCTCGCCGGGCGCCGAGATGATCACCTTCTTCGCGCCCGCCTGGAGATGGGCGCTCGCTTTGGCCTTGCTCGTGAAGAGACCGGTGCATTCCATTACCACATCGACGTTGAGCTGCCGCCACGGCAGCTTGGCCGGGTCGCGCTCGGCGACGACCTTGATGCGGTCCCCATTCACGACCAGGCTGTCGCCGTCGACTTTGACGGTGCCCGGGAACTTGCCGTGCGCGGTGTCGTACTTCAGCAGGTGGGCGTTCGTGTTGGCGTCGCCGAGGTCGTTAATGGCGACGAACTGCAGGCCGTGCTTCTTGCCGCTTTCGTAATGCGAGCGCAAGACCATACGGCCGATGCGCCCGAAACCGTTGATCGCAACCTTGATGGTCATTTCACTATGCTCCTGACTGCCTCGGCCACCTTCGCGGGGGTGAAGCCGAAGTGCTTGAAGAGATCCGCCGCCGGCGCCGATTCGCCGTAGCGGTCGATGCCGACCACGGCGCCTTCGAGCCCCACGTACTTGCGCCAATAGTCGCTGACGCCGGCTTCCACTGCTACCTTGGGCAGCGTACCGAGCACGGCGTTCCGATAGTCCGCGTCCTGGCGGTCGAAAACGCTGGTGGAGGGCATGGACACCACCCGCACGGGCATGCCGTCCGCCGCCAGCAGTTTTTGCGCCTCCACAGCGATCGCGACCTCGGAGCCGGTCGCGACGATGGTCGCCCGCGCGGCCGGCGCGTCCGCGAGCACATAGCCGCCGCGCTCGATGCCGGCAAAGTCGGCTCGCTTGCAGAAGGGCACGTTCTGCCGGGTGAGTAATAGCGCCGTGGGGCCATTCTTGCGCTGCACGGCCGCCCACCAGGCGACTGCGGTCTCCACGGTGTCGGCGGGCCGCCAGACGTCTAGATTGGGCATCAAGCGCAGGCTCGCCGCGTGCTCGATCGGCTGGTGCGTGGGGCCATCTTCGCCGAGGCCGATGGAGTCGTGCGTGAAGACGTAGACCACATGCGCACCCATGAGCGATGCCAGGCGGATGGCGTTGCGCGCGTAGTCCGAGAAGACCAGGAACGTGCCGCCGTAGGGAATGAAGCCGCCATGCAGGGCGAGGCCGTTCATCACCGCGCACATGCCGAACTCGCGCACGCCGTAGAACACGTAATTGCCGCCGCCCCCGCGTCCGATGACCTTCGAGCTCTTGGCCATGGTGAGGTTCGAGCCCGTCAGGTCGGCCGAGCCTCCGATGAGCTCGGGCAGCGCGGGCACCAGCGCGTCGAGCGCGAGCTGCGAGGCGCGGCGCGTGGCCACCGTTTCCGCCTTCTGGTTGAACTCCGCGACGAGACGCTCGGCCGTGGCGGCGAAGCCGTCAGGCAGCTCGCCGGCCATGCGCCGCTTGAACTCGGCGGCTTCCGCCGGGAACGCTTTCTCGTACGCGGCAAAGCGCCGCCGCCAGTTCTTTTCGGCGCGCTTGCCCGCCTCGCGCGCGTCCCAGCCGTCGTAGACGTGCTGGGGAATCTCGAACGCCGGGTACGGCCAGCCGATGGCCTGGCGCGTCGCAGCCACCTCCTGCGCGCCGAGCGCGGCGCCGTGGGCGGCGCCGGTGTTGGCCTTGGTCGGCGCGCCCTTGGCGATCGTCGTCCTGGCGAGAATCAGGGTCGGGCGGCTCTTTTCGCGCTTGGCGCGCTTGAGCGCCCGGTCTAGCGCCTCGACGTCGTGGCCGTCGAGCGGCCCGATGACGTGCCAGCCGTAGGACTCGAAGCGCTTGCGCACGTCGTCGGTGAACCACTGCTTGATCTCGCCCTTGTCCGAGTCGATCGAGATGCCGTTGTCGTCGTAGACCGCGATCAGCTTGCCGAGGCCGAGCGTCCCGGCGAGCGAGCAGGACTCGTGCGAGATGCCTTCCATCATGCAGCCGTCGCCCATGAAAGCGTAGGTGTAGTGGTCGACGATCGGGTGACCGGGCCGGTTGAACTGCGCGGCGAGGAGCCGCTCGGCGAGCGCCATGCCCACCGCGTTGGAGATGCCCTGGCCGAGCGGCCCGGTGGTGGTCTCGACGCCAGGCGCGCAGCCGCGCTCCGGATGCCCCGGGGTCTTCGAACCGAGCTGGCGGAAGCGGCTCAATTCGCCGATCGGCAGGTCGTAGCCTGTGAGGTGGAGCAGGCTGTAGAGCAGCATCGAGCCGTGCCCGTTGGACAGGATGAAGCGGTCGCGGTCCGGCCAGGCAGGGTTCGCCGGGTTGTGACGCAGGTGCCGCTTCCACAGCGCCACCGCGATCTCCGCCATGCCCATCGGCATGCCGGGATGGCCCGACTTGGCGGCCTCCACCGCATCCATCGCGAGCGCGCGAATGGAATTGGCGAGCTCGGCGTCGGTGGCCTTTGCCGTTACGGAAGAATCCATCGGAGCGCGCAAATTATACTCAGCGCCTCCCATGGAGCTGCCCTTCTCCAGCCCGCCGCACTACGAGCCCGCCGTGAGCTGCGGCGCGCCGGGCGAGGCGCACTGGTTCGTGTTCCGCGCCGACGACCTCGCCGTCGAGATGGGCCCGTTGCAGGCGCCGAGCGACGACCCGCGGGTCAAGGCGCGGCCGGCCTGGGCGCGGCTGCCGTTGCGAAAAAACCACAATTGGCTGGGCTCGAGCGCGCTTCGAACCCTATATCTAGGGTGTCTGGACGGCCGGCAATGCTGGGCCGCGGAACTCGCCGAGGGCGCCGCCGCGCCCGCCGGCACGGCGTGGGCCGGTCTGCGCGCGCTTTACAGCGTGCTCGAGGACGCGCACTTCGCGCTCGCCGGCCGCGCGCTGCAGCTCGTCGCCTGGGACCGCACGCACCAGTACTGCGGCCGTTGCGGCACGCCGACGGAGGCCAAGGGCGAGGAACGCGCCCGCGTCTGCCCCAAGTGCAAGCTCACGGCGTATCCGCGCCTCGCGCCCGCCGTGATGGCGCTGGTTCATAGGGAAAACGGCGGAAAAAGGGAGCTCCTGCTCGGGCGCAGCCCGCACTTCCCGGCCGGCATGTACAGCGCGCTCGCCGGCTTCGTCGAGCCCGGCGAGTCGCTCGAGCAGTGCCTCGAGCGCGAGGTGCATGAGGAAGTCGGCGTGCGCGTCGCCAACATCCGCTACTTCGCGAGCCAGCCGTGGCCGTTCCCGCATTCGCTCATGATCGCGTTCGTCGCCGAGTGGAGCGGCGGCGAGATCGCGCCGCAGGCGGGCGAAATCGAGGACGCGAAGTGGTTCGATGTATTGCAATTGCCGAAACTTCCGAGCAGAATCTCGATCGCTCGAAGATTGATCGACGCGGTTTGTCAAGAGCTGGTTGAAAGATCGAACGAGCAAAATTGAGTACTTAGGAGGTTTTGCACGAATTGAGCGCAACTGAAGAGCGCTGTGCGCCGCAAGGCGTGGATCGGGGGCGTGGCCTGGACACGAAGGGCCGCGCCTTCGCGTTTTGGAGGGTACAAAAATGAACGGTCTGCATCTCATCGGTGACCTCACCGGCTGCCGCTGCGATCCGCGGCTCCTACTGGACGGCGAGCGATTCCGCGCAAAGTGCGTCGAGATGGTCGAGGCCGCCGGCCTCACTACCGTCGGCGTGAGCTTCCATCAGTTCGATGGCTGCGGCTTCACCGGCTGCATCGTGCTGGCCGAGTCCCACCTGGCAGTGCATACCTGGCCCGAGCGCCAGGGGCTGACGCTCGACGTCTACGTCTGCAACTACAGCGCCGACAACTCGGCCAAGGCGCGCAGTCTCTTCGACACCATCGTCGCGTACTTCCAGCCCACGGAGGTCGCGCGCCAGGAGATCGACCGCGGCGAGCACCTGCTGATGGAGCCGCTCTCGGCGACGACCGGCTTCTACATCAAGGCCTCGAAGCAGCTCGGCGAGTGGCAGACACGCTTCCAGAAGATGCAGATTTACGAGACGCCGCACTACGGCAGGCTCTTCCGGCTGGACGGCTTCAACATGACCTCCGAGAAGGAGGAGTTCGTCTACCACGAGAACCTGGTGCACCCGGCGCTCACCGCCCACCTCGCGCCCAAGAAGGTGCTGATCATCGGCGGCGGCGACGGCGGCTCCTCCGAAGAGGTGCTGAAGCACCCCGCGGTCGAGTCGGTGACCATGGTCGAGATCGACGCCGACGTGATCCAGGTGGCGAAGGAGCACTTCCAGGCCGTGCACAACGGCGTCTTCGACAACCCGAAGCTGCGCGTGCTGATCGACGACGGCATGAAGTTCGTGCGCGAGACGCAGGAGCGCTTCGATCTGATCTCGCTCGACTTGAACGACCCGGTCGGCCCGGCGGCCGCGCTTTACTCGCTGGAATTCTTCCAGCAGCTTCGCACGGCGCTCGCCCCCGGCGGCGCGCTGACGCTGCATCTCGGCTCGCCGGTGGCGCAGCCGCAGCGCGTGGCCGATCTCGCCCAGCGGCTGAACAACGTCTTCCGCATCGTGCGCGCGTACACCATGTACATCCCGCTCTACGGCTCGCTATGGGCGATGGCGGTGTGCTCCGACAAGCTCGATCCGAAGTCCTTCACCGCCGACGAGATCGACCGGCGCATCGACGCGCGCAAGCTCCAGGAGCTTCGCTTCTACAACGGCGAGACGCACGAGGGCGTCTTCGCGCTGCCCAACTTCGTGAGGGACCTCGTGACCCCGGCGCGCCTTAAGCAGCCGTCGCGAGGGCGCCGGCTGGGCGTGGTCCGGACCGCGATGAAATAGGACAACCGTCCGCGGCAGAAAGGGCGCCCGCGCGGCGCCCTTTTTTATTCCAGCGCCTGGAGGACCTTGCGTACCGTCTCGAAGATGCGGTCGATCTGCGCCTTTTCGACGATGAGCGGCGGCGAAAAGGCGAGCGTGTCGGCGGTATAGCGAATGAGAACGCCCGCTTCGAAGCATTTCACGAGCGCGTCGTAGCCGCGGCTACCCGGCGCGCCGGCGCGCGGCCCGAGCTCGATCGCCCCCATCAGCCCGTAGTTGCGGATGTCGATGACGTTGCGCTCGTCCTTCAGCGCGTGGATGGCGTTCTCCCAGTACTTCTCCAGCGACCCGGCGCGCTCGAGCAGCCCTTCCTCCTCGTACGTGTCGAGGGCGCCGATGCCCGCTGCGCAGGCGAGCGGATGGCCGGAGTAGGTGTAGCCATGGAACAACTCGATGCCGTCCGGGCCTTTCATGAACGCGTCGTAGATGTCTTCGCGCACGATCACCGCGCCCATCGGCACGGTGCCGCTCGTCATGCCCTTGGCGATGGTGAAGAGATCGGGCATCACGCCGAGACGCTGCGAGCCAAACGGCTTGCCCAGGCGCCCGAAACCGGTGATCACCTCGTCGAAAATCAGCAGGATTCCGTGTTTGGTGCAGATCTCGCGCAGCCGCTCGAGATATTTCACCGGCGGAATCAGCACGCCGGCGGAGCCTGGCACTGGCTCGACGATCACGGCGGCGATCGTCGATGGATCGTGCAGCGTGCACAGGCGCTCGAGGTCCTCGGCCAGCTCCGCGCCGTGCGCGGGCTGGCCGCGGGAGAAGGCGTTGCGCGCAATGTCGTGCGTATGGCGCAGATGATCGATGCCGGCGACGCCCGGCCCGAAGATCTTGCGGTTGGGTCCCAGGCCGCCGACCGACATGCCGCCGAAGTTGACGCCGTGGTAGCCGCGCTCGCGGCCGATCAGGCGGAAGCGTCCCGGCTCGCCACGCGCGCGGTGGTACGCGAGTGCGATCTTCAGCGCGCTGTCGACCGATTCAGAGCCCGAGTTGGTGAAGAACACGCGCTTGAAGCGCTCCGGGGCAATCGCCGCGAGGCGCTCGGCGAACTCGAACGCGATCGGGTGGCCCATCTGGAAAGTCGGCGCGAAGTCCATCTGCGCCGCCTGGCGCTGGATCGCCTGCACGATCTTCGGCCGGCAGTGGCCTGCGTTGACGCACCACAGTCCCGCGCAGGCGTCGAGAATCTGGCGGCCCTCTGGCGTCCAGTAGTACATGCCCTCGGCACGAGCGAGCAGCCGCGGCGCCTTCTTGAACTGCCGGTTCGCCGTGAACGGCATCCAGAACGCCGACTGCTCGAGGCTGGCAGTGAATTCCGCGCGCTTGTTCATGCGGCTAGCTTACCTTACGCGTCTATTGCGGCACTGCACTAACCTTAGGCCGAGTAGGCCACCACGCGTTGCTTTTGCTCACCGAGGCCGGAGATCGTGAGACGCATCACATCGCCGGGCTTGAGAAATACCGGCGGCTTCATGCCGAGTCCCACGCCGGGCGGCGTGCCGGTGGCGATGATATCGCCCGGCACGAGCGTCATGTACTGGCTCACGTGCGAGATCAGCTTCACCACGTTGAACACCATGGTGCGCGTGTTGCCGCTCTGCATACGTTTCTCGTTCACCTCGAGCGCCATGTCGAGCGCCTGCGGATCGCGGATCTCGTCGGTGGTCACGAGCCACGGGCCGATCGGCCCCGCGGTGTCGAATCCCTTGCCCTTGTCCCACTGGCTGGTCGCCATCTGGAAGGAGCGCTCCGACACGTCGTTCACGATGCAGTAGCCCGCGACATGATTGAGCGCGGACGCTTCGTCGACGTAGCGTGCGGTGGTGCCGATCACGACGCCGAGTTCCACTTCCCAGTCGAGCTTGGTCGAGTTCTTCGGCTGGATCACATCGTCGTTCGGACCGCTGATGCAGGTGGTCGCCTTCATGAAGACGATCGGCTCCGGCGGAATCGGCAGCCCGGCTTCCTTGGCGTGGTCGGAGTAGTTGAGGCCGATGGCCACGAACTTGCCGATGCCAACGTACGGCACGCCGTAGCGCGGCGTGCCGTTTACGAGCGGCAGCGATTCGGGCTTCAGCCGCGTCAGCATCTTCAGCCCGCGCGGCGAGATCTCGTTCGGCCCGAGGCTGTCGACGATCTTCGACAGATCGCGCAGCTTGCCTTCGCCATCGATCATGCCCGGCTTCTCGTAGCCCGGCTTGCCGTAGCGACAGAGTTTCATATCGTCATACCCCCATCAATCGAGAAAACGTTGCCGGTCGCGAAGAGCGATTCGTCCGACGCGAGATAAACCAGGATCGGCGTGATGTCGTCGACCGTGCCGAGGCGGCCCATCGGCTGGCGGGCGATGAAGTCCTTCCTCGCCTGCACCGGATCGGCGTAGGAATCGATGCGACCCTTGAGCGACGGCGTGTCCACGGTCCCCGGCGCGATCGCGTTGCAGCGAATGCCCTGGCGCACGTAATCGGCCGCGATGGACTTGGTGAGGCCGATCACCGCCGCCTTGCTCGCACCATAGACGCAGCGGTTGGGCAAGCCTTTGATGGAGGAGGCGACCGAGGCCATGTTGATGATCGAGCCCTTCTGCTTCTTCAGCATTCCCGGCAGGAACGCCCGCGTCACGAGGAACATCGAGCGCACATTCACACTCATCGCCTGGTCCCAGTCTTTCGCGCTCGCCTCGAGGATCGAGCCGTTGTGCACGATGCCGGCGCAGTTGAAGACCACATCCACGTCGCCCACTTCCTGCGCGATACGCGCGATCGCCGGCTCGTCGGTCACATCGAGCTGGCGCGTGCGGATGGCGTCCTTGCCTTCGATGCTCTTCAGCTGCTGCGCGTTGACGTCAGTCGCCCAGACCTTGGCGCCTTCGCGCGCGAAGGCGAGCGCCGCGGCCTGGCCCATGCCTTGCGCGGCGGCGGTAATGAACGCCGTTTTTCCTGCGAGCCGTCCTGCCATAGGGGGGTTTTCCTGAAGGGCAGCGATTATACTTCGCGTCTCCATGAATCGGTTCGATTTCGCCGGCCGCACCGCCGTGGTGACGGGCGGCGCCCAAGGCATCGGCGCCGCGATCGCGAAGCGCTTGCAAGCCTCCGGTGCGAAGGTGGCGATCTGGGATCTCGAAGGCTCGCCGCGCGTGGACGTCGCCGATCAGACGTCCATCGAGAGCGCGGTGAAGCGCAGCATGGCGGAGCTCGGCAGGATCGACGTGCTGATCAACAACGCCGGCATCGCCGGGCCGAGCATGCCGGTGGTCGAATATCCGGTGAGCGAGTGGCAGCGCGTCATCGACATCGATCTCAACGGCCCGTTTCTGTGCTGCCGCGCCGTGGTGCCTCACATGGTGAAGGCGGGCTATGGACGCATCGTCAACATCGCGTCGATCGCCGGCAAGGAAGGCAATCCGAACGCCGCGGCGTACGCGGCCGCCAAGGGCGGCCTGATCGCCTTCACTAAGGCGCTCGGCAAGGAGCTCGCCCAGAGCGGCGTGCTCGTCAACTGCGTGACGCCCGCCGCCGCGCAAACCGCGATCCTCGAGCAAGTGACGGCCGAGTTCGCCAAGTACATGCTGTCGAAGATCCCGATGGGACGCTTCGTCAAGGTAGAGGAAATCGCGGCGCTCGTCTGCTGGCTCGCCTCGGAGGAGTGTTCGTTCTCCACCGGAGCCGTGTTCGACATTTCCGGCGGCCGCGCCACGTACTGATGGCCGAGAAAAAGCGCCGCAGCGCGCAGTGGTTCAGCCGCCAGGACATCTACGGCTTCATCTACCGGAGCTGGGTCAAGAACCGCGGCGTGCCGCAGGACCAGTTCGACGGCCGGCCGGTCATCGGCATCTGCAACACCTGGTCCGAGCTCACGCCCTGCAACACACACTTCCGCGTCCTCGCGGACCATGTACGCCACGGCATCCTGGAAGCCGGCGGCTTCCCGCTCGAATTCCCGGTGATGTCGCTCGGCGAGACGCTGCTGCGCCCGACCGCCATGCTCTACCGCAACCTCGCGAGCATGGACGCCGAGGAATCGATCCGCGGCAACCCGCTCGACGGCGTGGTACTGCTCGGCGGCTGCGATAAGACCACGCCCTCCATCCTGATGGGCGCGGCGAGCGTCGACCTGCCGACGATCTTCGTCTCCGGCAAATTCCGCGGCCACGACATCGGCTCGGGCACGAACGTCTGGTCGATGTCCGAGGATTTGCGCGCCGGCAAGATCAGCGTGGAGGAGTTCCACGAAGCCGAGTCGTGCATGCACCGCTCGCACGGGCATTGCATGACCATGGGTACGGCCTCGACCATGGCCTCGATGATCGAAGCGCTCGGCGTCGGCATGCCGGGCAACGCGGCCTATCCCGCTGTCGATGCGCGGCGCAACGTGCTCGCGCGCCTGGCGGGCCGGCGCATCGTGCAGCTGGTGAAGGACGATGTGCGGCTCGCGCAGATCCTCACCAAGCAGGCATTCGAGAACGCGATCCGCGCCAACGCCGCGATCGGCGGCTCTACCAACGCCGTAATCCACCTCATCGCCATTGCGCGACGCATCGGCGTCGAGCTCACGCTCGACGACTGGGACCGGGTGGGGAGCGGCGTGCACACGCTCGTCAACCTCAAGCCGAACGGCGAATACCTGATGGAGGACTTCTGCTATGCAGGTGGCCTGCCGGTGGTGCTGCGCGAGCTCGGCGAGAACGGCTTGCTGCACAAGGACGCGCTCACCGTGAATGGGCAGACCCTGTGGGAGAACGTGCGCAACGCGGAATGCTGGAACCGCGACGTCATCCACAGCTTCAAGTCACCGTTCAAGGAGCACACGGGCATCGCGGTGCTGCGCGGCAACCTCTGTCCGGACGGCGCCATCATCAAGCCGTCGGCGGCGACGCCGGCGCTGATGCAGCACCGTGGCCGCGCCGTCGTCTTTGCAAACATCGAAGACTTCCACCGGCGCATCGATGACCCGAATCTCGAGATCGACGAGCGCTCGGTCATGGTGCTGCAGAACTGCGGGCCGAAGGGTTATCCGGGCATGGCGGAAGTCGGCAACATGCCGCTGCCGCCGAAGATCCTGAAGCGCGGCATCACCGACATGGTGCGCATCTCCGATGCGCGCATGAGCGGTACCGCGTACGGCACCGTGGTGCTGCACATCTCGCCCGAAGCGGCGGCCGGCGGCACGCTGGCGCTCGTGCGCAGCGGCGACGAGATCGAGCTCGACGTGGCGCAACGCAAGCTACAACTCGTAGTAAGCGACAGCGAGCTCGCCGCGCGCCGCGCGCGCTGGCAGCCGCCCAAGCCCGCGCTCGAGCGCGGCTACTGGAAGCTCTACGTCGATCACGTGCTGCAGGCGAGCGACGGCGCCGATCTCGACTTTCTCGTCGGCAGCAGCGGCGCCTTCGTCCCGCGCGACAACCACTGAGGAGCTGCGCATGCTCCAGGCTGCTGACCTCACTATCCGGCTACATCCCAACGACGACGTCGTCATCGCGCGCACCGAGCTGCCCGCAGGGACGCTCATACAGAAAGAAAACGTACGCGCCGCAGTTCGCATTCCGGCTGGACACAAGATCGCCGTGCGCGCCCTGGCGCCGGTCCAGCCGGTGCACCGCTACAACCAGGTCATCGGCTTCGCCACGCAGCCGATCGCGCCGGGCGATCACGTGCATGTGCACAACGTCGCCATGGGCGACTTCCAGCGCGACTACGCGTTCTGCACGGGCGTGAAGGCCACCGAGTACATCGAGCCCGCGGCCAGCTTCATGGGCATCAAGCGCGCCGATGGCCGCGTCGCGACGCGCAACTATATCGGCATCCTCACGAGCGTGAATTGCTCGGCCACCGTGGCGCGCATGATCGCCGAGCACTTTCGAAATAATTTAACCGAGCACCCCAATGTGGACGGCGTGGTCGCACTGACGCACAAGACGGGCTGCGGCATGGCGAGCGAGGGCGAGGCGACCGATGTGCTGCGCCGGACCATCGCTGGCTATGCCCGGCATCCGAATTTCTATTCGACGCAGATCGTCGGCCTGGGCTGCGAGGCGAACCAGATCAATATGCTCATGGCGGCGCAAGGGCTGAAGAAGAGCGAGAAGCTCGGCGCCTTCACTATCCAGGAGAAGGGCGGCACCAGGAAAGCCGTGGCGAACGGCGTCGCGCGCGTGAAGGAAATGCTGCCCGAAGCGAACAAGGTGCAGCGCGAGCCAGTGCCGGCGGCGCATTTGATCCTCGGTCTGCAGTGCGGGGGCTCGGACGGCTATTCGGGCATCAGCGCGAACCCGGCGCTCGGCGCGGCGGTCGATGTGCTGGTGCGTCATGGCGGCACCGCGATCCTTTCCGAGACGCCGGAGATCTACGGCGCCGAGCATCTGCTCACGCGGCGCGCGGTGAGCCGCGCGGTGGGCGAGAAACTGATCGCGCGCATCCGCTGGTGGGAGGAATACACGCGGCGCAACGGCAACGAGATGAACAACAACCCCTCGCCGGGCAACAAGGCGGGCGGCCTCACCACCATATTGGAGAAGTCGCTCGGCGCGGTCGCGAAGGGCGGCACCACCAATCTGGTCGCCGTCTACGAGTACGCCGAGGCGGTAATTGCCAACGGCTTCGTATACATGGATACGCCGGGCTACGACCCGGTCTCGGCGACCGGCCAGGTGGCGGGCGGCGCCAACATGATCTGCTTCACCACCGGCCGCGGCTCGGCGTACGGCTGCAAGCCCGCGCCCTCGCTCAAGCTCGCGACCAACACGCCGCTCTTCGTGCACCAGGAAGACGACATGGACTTCAACTGCGGCACGATCATCGACGGCACGGAGACGATCGCCGAAGCGGGCGAGCGCTTCTTCCGGCTGATATTGGAGACCGCGTCCGGCCGCAAGACGAAGAGCGAGGAGTTCGGCTATGGCGAGGACGAGTTCGCGCCCTGGACGCTCGGCGCGACGATGTAGATGAGCCTCGCCGATCTCGCCATCGCGCTGGCG
>Ga0209805_1001243_pt1 | contig 15634 bp, 15 predicted proteins | sample GraSoiAngelo_148_FD_185905 | JGI IMG/M metagenome (GOLD analysis project Ga0209805, IMG submission 185905) | Grasslands soil microbial communities from the Angelo Coastal Reserve, California, USA - 14_1009_09_20cm (SPAdes) (version 2) | ecosystem: Environmental > Terrestrial > Soil > Grasslands ... | reverse complement strand
TCCACCGTGCCGTGGTGCGCCAGCGTGCCGTCGTAGTCGGTCGCGAAGGCGAGGTACCGCATCAGCCCATTTTGCCGGTCGAGCTGCGGATGATGCTCCCATTCGGCTCCGGTTCGACGCCGGTCGCGAGGATGATGCGGATCGGCCGGTCATGCCGCAGGTAGTCCCAGGCCCAGGAAGCCAGCGCGCTCACTCGATTCCGAAACCCGATGAGGTAATAGACGTGTACGAAAAGCCAGGTCAGCCATCCGACGAACCCGGTAAATTCCAATCCGCCCGGCAGATGCGTGACACCGGCGTTGCGGCCGATGGTCGCCATGGTGCCCTTGTCCACGTAGTGAAATGGCCCTCGCTCCTCGGTGGCACCGCGGACCCGGTCAACGATTGCCCGGGCGACGTAGCGTCCGGCCTGCATCGCCGGCGGCGACAGCATCGGCAGCTGCCCGTCAGCGCCCACTTCGGGCGAGGCGAGGTCGCCAATCGCCCAGGCCCCATCGAATCCGGGAATGCGAAGACGGCCATCAACCTTGATCCGGGCGTTTCGAAATCGCGGCAGCGATGGGATGCCGCCCGGATCATTCGGTCGGACGCCGGCCGACCAGACAATGGTCTGGCAGGGAATCGCGGTTCCATCCGACAGTGTGACGCCCTCCTCGTCCGCGGCCTTGACCAGTACCCTGGTGCGCACTTCGACACCGCGCCGCTCCAGCACCCGCTGGGCGTAGCGTCCGAGGTGTTCCGAGAACGCACTCAGGAGACGCGGCAGGCCTTCGACAAGGACGATTCGAATCTCCGAGCGCGAAATCTGGTGATAGTCCTTGCCGGCCACGATCTGCATCAGCTCGGCGAGCGCCCCCGAGCACTCGACGCCGGTGGGCCCACCGCCGACCATGACGAAGGTGAGCAGCGCACGGCGCACGTCAGGGTTCACCTCGGCATCGGCACGCTCCAGGCAGGTCAACACGTGGTTTCGAAGTCCTGTGGCGTCCGCCAGCGCCTTCAAGCCCAGCGACACTCGGGCGATCTCCTGATTGCCGAAGTAGTTGTCTGTGCTGCCGGAGGCGAGCACAAGATAGTCATACGGGACGGCAGGACCGCCTCGAACCCGAACCGTCTTCCCGCCGAGGTGGACGCCGGTTACGGTCGCCTGCCGAAACCGAACGTTGGGTGAGTGGCGAAAGACGGCGCGCAGCGGATACGCGATGTCGGCGGGATTCAGGAGTCCGGTTGCGACCTGGTATAGCAGCGGCGTGAAGAGGTGGTAATTGTGCTGATCCAGCAGGATGACATCGACCGGCTGCCGGTTGAGCCGTCGGGCGCAGGCCAGACCGCCAAACCCTGACCCGACGATCACGACCCGGGGGCGGCGCCGGTCCCGCGCGTCGCCGTCAGCCATCCGGCGAGGGGCCGCGAGCAAACATAAAGTCGAGGTTACAACCGATCACGCGGCCGGTTTGAACCCGTAGTTCCAGCCGACCAAAAAGGCGACGTAGGCTAGATCGCCGCAATCCGGCGCAGCCGCATCCGCGGACCGAAGCGCGGTGCCTGGATGCCGCCCAGCGTCAGCAACCGGATGACGCGGGCCCGCTGTCCGCGGTACGGCTCGAGCAACTCGAGCATGCGCGACTCGGTGCCGCGCGGCTCACCGGCGAGGGCCCAGGCGACCTGGTGCGGCAAGTGGTAGTCGCCCAGCGAGACCGCGTCGGCGTCGCCGTAGGCCACGACGGAGACTTCGGCGGCTGACCAGGGCCCGATCCCCGGCAGGGTGGTCAGCTGGAGGCGGGCAGCCGCCGGTTCCAGGCTGGCTGTGGTCTCCAGCCGGGCGGCGCGCGCGGCAGCGGTCTGGATCACCCCGAAGCGCCGGCGCTCGATGCCGAAGCGGTGGACCGCCCAATACGGGGTGGCGATCAGCCGCCGCGGCGAGGGCGGAAGGAACAGGCCGGCCGATCCTGGGGCCGGCTCGCCGAGCGCGCGCACCAGCCTCGCGTATGACGCCCAGGCTTCGACCCCGGGCACCTTCTGCCCGAGGATCGTTGGCAGGAGCGCTTCGAAAACGAGGTCCGTCCGTCCCAGCCGCAGGCCCGGGTGGTGACGGTGCAGCTCCATCACCAGCCGATTTGTGGGCCGGAACGCTTCCGGCTGGTCGTCGAAACCGACCAGCTGCGGCGCGTGGTCGACCATCCAGCTGGCTCCTGCACCCCACGCTTCCGCCCGCAGGCGGGGCCCATCGAGGCACAACCGCAGAAGCGCTGGTCCAGGCCGGGTCCGGCTCGCCCGCCAGACGGCGTGACCGTCGAAGCGGATCGTCGGGTCACGGGGGCCGCGTTGCAGCCCGCCCAGCGTCAACTCGAGGTCGAGAGGGAAGGGGAGGGGAAAGGTCGCGGCAGCATCCGGCGGCACACGCGAACCATACCTCGCCACGGGCACCCTCGCAGGTTCGCCGGGGCCGTGCTGAACGGACGAGCTTGAGTAGGTCAGCAATCCCTGCGTATTATCAAGACAGCTGATAGGAGGATTGCGGGCTTGAGGGAAACGGCGGCATGATCCGCTGCCCGTGGTGCGGCTCCCAAAACTATTCGATCGACATCTGGTGCTCGGCGTGCTCGCACCATCTCGACTGGGGTCCGCTCCCGCGACGCGCGACGCCGGGCCTGCGCCCGCACCGGTCTGCCCGCGCCCGTCTCCCACTGTCGTTCCTCGCGCCCGTTGCGGCGGCGCTTGCCGTCGCCATTGCGCTGGCCTTGCCCGTGGCGGGCTGGTTCAACGCGTCCCATCAGGTGGCTGCGCCGGAACCGATGATGGCGCTGGCGCCCGCAGCACCCATGCCTGGGCAGGAGGCGACCCCTTCACCCGAGGTCGCGCCGACCGCCGATGCCCTCCCAACCGATGAGCCATCGGCGGAACCGTCCCCGACCGCCGAGAGCACCCCCACACCCGACACAACCCTCTCCGGCCAGCCGTCCGACGGGGATGGCGGCGACCCGGGCGCCGTCGTGGCTCGCTTTTACGAAGCGCTGGCCAGCCATGATTTCCAGGGGGCCGCGGCGCTCTGGACACCCGTGATGCAGGAGCAATATCCACCGGCCGAGTACATCGATCAGCGCTTCGCCGCCACCCAGCAGATCGGCCTCCAGGCGGAACGCGTCGTCGGGGACAGCGGCGGGGTGGCCGTGGTCTACGTCGACGTCGTTGAGGTGATCGACGGCCAGCGACGCCATTGGGTGGGCACCTGGCAGCTGGTCGACACCGCCTCGGGCTGGCTCCTCAATCACCCGAACCTGCGGGTGACGGCCTGAGATGCTGAAAGTCCGTTCCAGGAGTAACGCCGTGGGTCGACCGGTCCGCTGTCCAGCCTGCCGCCACCCCAATCTCGGCATCGACATCTGGTGCGAGCGCTGCCGGTCGCCGCTGGACTGGACGCGGACGGCTGGCGCGCCGCCTGCTGCCGAGCGGCCATTGACCGCGGCCCCGGCTACCGAAGCGCGTGCCTTTTGCCCGGACTGCGGTGCAGCTAACGCGGCCGCCGACCGATATTGCCCGCACTGTGGCGCCGCCATGCTGCCTGCCTCCAGGGTCGCCGGCCGGCCGGCGGCTTTACGCACCCGACGGTCGCGCGCCTCGACGGTGCGCGGGGTCAGGCTGCCGCGCTTCGGATGGCCTCGACTCGCCGTCCCGGGGTTCGCAGTGCCGCAGCTGACGATTCCGGCCATCGCGCTCCACCGGTGGAGCGTGCCCCGGGTGTCCAGGACCGCCTGGATCGTCGCCGCCGTCGTGGCGGTCCTGCTGATCGCGCCGCTGGCGTATGTTCTGTTTCCGCCCGGCCGCACACTTGCAGCCCGGCACGCCCCCGCGACCGGCACGGCGACGGCGCCGGCGGATTCTGCTCAGATGGCTGCCATCAGCGGGGTCGAGTCGGTAACCGGCTTGCGGTACGCCGGCAACTGTCCGGCCAATGCGGCCTGCTTATCGGTGCTGAGGCAAACGGTCGGCCAGGATGCCGCGGTGGTCATCTTCTCGACGGCCAGCTCCGGCGGCCGGCAGTGCGCCGGCTATGTCTACCGCAGCGGTGGCCGCTGGCATTTCCTCAACGCCGTGTGCGGCCTACCCGGTCAGCTGAGCCCGCTGGTCGGTCACGACGCGACGGTGCACGTCCCGGGCAGCTGCGCGAACGTCCGTGACCGCGCAAGCCTGAACGCCGGGGTCGTGACCTGCTTCTACGACGGAACCGTGGTGCACATCGAGGGCGGCCCAACGTACGCCGATAGCCACATCTGGTGGCGCGAGAAGCGCGGCTGGATCGCGCACGAGTTTCTTATCGCCGCTTAGTCCTGTAAGCGCGGTTCCTGGCTGCGCAGGCGCTTCACGGTTTCCAGCAGCATCTTGTAACTGATGGTGGCGTTCTCCATCAGAACCGGCTTGATCTCCCAGGAGACAAGGGTCAGGCAGACCGTATCGGCGTCGGCACGCACGTCCGCCGTCCGCGGACCGCCGTCCAGCACGGAGATTTCGCCGAAGAATTGACCGGGGCCCAAAGTGGCAACCGTGTGCCCGTCCCTGACCACCGACACGCGGCCTTCTTTGATGATGTAAAGGCCATGCCCGCCCGCGCCCGCCTTGACGATGGTGGCACCGGCGGCATAGGGCTGCTCCTTGACGAGCTTCGCCAGCATCTCGAGCTCCTTCTTGTCCAGGCCACTTAAGATCGGGACCCGGCGTAGCGACTCGGTAGGGTCGGTTTTGACTGCCATGCGCTCCTCCTCGGTCAATCAGCCGTGCCTACGATACGCTAGGTTGCCGGTTGCTCGCTGGCTGTCTGGCTAGCCTCGCTTGACGGCGGCCAGCCGCTCCATCTTCATCGCCTCCATCCGCTTGCCGAGGTCGTCCAGCTGATCCTTGGACAGGACTTTGCTCTTCACCTTGGGAAAGAGCTCGTTCTCCTCTTCGCCAACATGGTGCTGCACGTCCTCCATCAGCACTTTCAGCCCGGCAAGCCAGCTGTCGGTGTTCATGTCCGCTTGCTCGAGGTCCGACAGCACCATCTTGACCTGCTTGTGCTCCTCGTAGGACTCGAGCACCAGATCGCGGGTGGGCTCGGCGTCCCTGGCGGCCGGGTAAAAGAGTTGCTCCTCGATTTCGGCGTGCACGGTCAGCTCGGTCGCCAGCTCGGTGAACAGCTGTTTGCGGTTACCGTTTCCCTTCTCGATGTCGGAAAAGATCTTCTCCACCTTGCGGTGGTCGTTCTTCAACAGCGTGATGGCATCCATAAACTGCGCTTCCTACCTCCCTATATCGATATAGCAAATTCTGATAGGCACGATATCATGTATGGGCCGGCTGGGGCAAGCCCGCAGCGTCGAGGGCGTGGCAGCCTTACCTCACTGGCGCCGATGGCGGATCTGTCGCCGGCCGATCACCTCGGGTGGCTGGCTGCGAAGCCACACGTTGAGCAACACGACCGTCCACATGCGGTAAGGACGCCAGGCCTCGGCGCGTTTTAGCACGGCGGCGTGATCAGGCCGATCCTTGAGCCTGTACAACAGCTGGATGGCCCGCGGTGTCAGGTCGTCATCGGTGACGGTATCGACGAGCCCCGCCCCACGCATCAGGATGCCCTGCGCGAAGAAGTCACCGATGCCAGGCAGCCTTTTTAGCTGCTGGATCGCCTCCGTCTCGGGAAGGGCTCGCAGGTGATCCCTGACAAGCATGCCCTCGAGCGCGGCACGGGCCGCGGCGTGCAGCCGTTCGACCTTGACTCCTGCGACGCCTGGGAATTGCTCCAGTTGCAGGAGCGCCCGAGGCTCGGGAAAAGCGTGGAAGGTCTGGTCCGCGACGGTAATCGACACACCAGCGAGCTCAGCCATTCGAGCGCGAATCCGCCGGGTCTGAAGGATCGTGATCCGATGCCCGATCAAGAACGCGCAGGCCGCCTCGTACGGCGAATGAAAGAGCACCGGCCGCAGGTCGTGATACTCGGCCTGAAGACTGCCAATCACCGGATCGCGGCGGCCGACCTCCTCGAATCCCCGGCCGTCGATGTCCAGTGAAACCGTGGCTAACGCCTGGCCCCAGGCGCGTTCTGCATCGCCGGCCGCCGCGCCGTGGACCTCGCCAACAATCTGCTCAGCCTGCTGGCGCATAACGACCGCCGCTGAGCTTTGCCATCCCTCGACCGGAAACGTCATGACGATTGCGCCGCCAATGCGTGGCCAGCCACCGAAATGGGCGGCCGCGGTCTGCAGGTCGAACGGTCCCTGCGGAACGATCTCGAAACGCTGGTGGCCGCTTCGCCGGAGGTCTACGCTCCTTACTATCGGACTTGGTGTTGTCGCGCCCCTTGCGCCGCTTCCGGCTGCGGACTCGCTGAGGGGCCTAGCCGCCCAGGTGGGCGGCCTGGAAGCGGTTGCGCAACCTCCAGATGCCGTCGACATAGCGCCGGCTGCTGGGGTAGATGCCGTGTTTGAGAACGCCGGTCAGGCCCTGGTAGTAGGCCGCGAGCGCCAGCTTCGGATCGCGTAGCTGACTGAGATAGGAGCGCAGCAGCGCCGCGCCCAGCTCGGCATTGTCAACCGGATTGTTCAAATTGACTCGCCGATGCAGCAGGCTGGGTCCCGCCCATGCTGCCGTGTAGGGCTCGACCTGCATCAGGCCCACGGCGCCCGTTCGGGAGCGGGCAGCCTGATTCCAGCCGCTTTCCCAGTACGAAACGGCGAGAACAAAGTTCGGATTCAGGTTATGGCGCCGCGCGGCGCGGATCAGGATGGCGCGCGCCTGTGCCGGGGAGAGCCGCGCCGGCGGCGGGGCCGCCCGGTGGGCCGCGGTCCGAACAATGGGCAGCGCGTTCCGCTGATACGCGGCGTAGGCGGGCTGGGCGGCGAGCGCCGCCGTCAGGGTGGCCGAGGCCGCGACGGCGATCGCAAGGCGTGGGAACTTTGGCATGGTTGCAGAAACGTCACCGCGCCTCCCCGGCTTGCGCCGAGATCGGAAAATTCTTGTTAAGGACAGCGGGACCTTGACTTTGGGCGAAGCCGGGCATCAAATAATGGGCAGCCCGAAGGGGGACGATTCGCAGGCAGGGCCCGATCCTCGCGATCCAAGGGAGGGAGTTTGGGACGGCTTGACGGTAAGGTGGCGCTCATTACGGGTGCCGGAAGCGGCATGGGCCGGGTGGCCACCCAGACCTTCGTTGGCGAGGGCGCCCGGGTGGTCGCCGTCGACGTCAACGAGGGGGCGGTCCATGAAACCGTTGCCAGCCTGGCTGGAAAGGCGCTGCCGGTTACCGCGGATGTCACCCGCGATGGCGATGTCGCGGTCTGCGTCAGGACCGCCGTCGACCACTTCGGCAAGCTCGATGTGCTGTACAACAACGCCGGCATCTTCGACGAGGCCGACGAGTCTGTCCTGACCACGACCGACGCCATCTGGGACCGGACCATGGCCATCAACGTGAAGGGGTTGGCCTTCTGTTGCAAACATGGCATCCCGGAGCTGATCAAGGCCGGCGGCGGTTCCGTGATCAACATCGCCTCGTTTGTGGCTCTGGTGGGCTGCACCGTGCCACAGGACGCCTATACGGCCAGCAAGGGAGCGGTCATTGCCCTCACGAAATCCCTCGCCGTCCAGTTCGGAGCAAAGGGCATCCGCAGCAATGCGATCTGTCCGGGGCCGATCGAGACCCCGCTGATGCGCGACCTGCTGAAAGACGAGAACAAGAAGCGCCTTCGGCTCAACCGGATTCCGATGGGGCGCTTCGGACATGCGGAGGACATCGTCGCTCTCGCCGTCTACCTTGCCTCCGACGAGTCGACCTGGACCAACGGTGCTGCCCTCGTGGTCGACGGCGGCATCACGTCAAACTACTTCTGATGATCACGACGGAGCGTCCAACCCAACTGCTCATCGGCGGAAGCTGGCGCGCCGGTGAGGGGGAGAAGACGTTCGATGTCGTCGAGCCGGCAACGTCCCAGGTGATGGCAAGGGCTGCCATCGCCTCGCCGGCCGACGTCGATGCCGCGGTCAAGGCGGCACGGGTCGCCTTCGAGGCTGGCGCCTGGAGCAATGCGGCCGCCAGCGCTCGAGCCAGGGTCCTCTACAAGATTGCCGAGCTGATCCGGTCGGACGCGGAGCGTCTCGCGACGCTCGAGGCGCGCAACGCCGGCAAGCCGATCCGCGACGCGCGCGACGAAGTGATGGGAGCGGCGCAGTGTTTCGAGTACTACGCCGGGGCGGCCACCCGCATCTTCGGCGAGACCATTCCGGTCAGTGCCCCCGGGCTCGACTTCACGCTGCGCGAGCCGGTCGGCGTCGTCGCCTTGATCGTGCCCTGGAACTTCCCGTTGACGATTGCCTCGTGGAAGGTCGCGCCGGCGCTCGCAGCCGGGAACGCGGCGATCCTGAAGCCGGCGAGCTACACCCCGCTGACCGCGTTGGAGCTGGGACGCCTGGCCCTCGAGGCTGGACTTCCTCCGGGGGTGCTCAACGTGCTGACCGGTTCCGGGGCGACCACCGGGACGGCGCTCGCCGGGCATCCTGGGGTCGACAAGATTGCCTTTACCGGCGAGACGCTGACCGGGGTCAGCATCCTGCAACAAGCGGCGCCGAACATCACGAGGGTCTCCCTGGAGCTGGGCGGCAAGTCGCCAAACATCATCTTTGATGACGCCGACCTGGAGAAAGCGGCACCGGCCGCCGTCAATAGTGTGTTCGGCAATGCCGGGCAGGACTGCTGCGCCCGCAGCCGCGCATTCGTTCATCGCTCGATCGCTGACGAGTTCGACCAGCGCGTCGCCGCTGGGTCGAAGCAACTCCGGGTCGGCGATCCACTCGACGCCGCCACGGAGGTCGGGCCCCTGATTTCGATGAAGCAGCGCGAGCGGGTCGAGGGATACATCGAGGTCGGCCGTCAGGAAGGCGCGCGGCTGCTGGCCGGTGGATCGGCGCCGGGTGGCCCGCTGGCGCGCGGCAGTTTCCTCGAGCCGACAGTCTTCGATCGCGCGGAAAATCGAATGCGCATCGCCCAGGAGGAGATCTTCGGACCGGTCCTGACCATCATCCCGTTCACCGACGAGGATGAGGTCCTGCGGCTGGTCAACGACACGCCTTACGGCCTGTCCGGCTCGATCTGGACCCGCGACATCGGCCGCGCGCTACGGGTTGCCCGCGGCGTCCGAACGGGGGTGCTCAGCATCAATAGCAGCCGGAGCGTCCACCAGGAAGCGCCGTTTGGCGGCTACAAGCGCAGCGGCATCGGACGCGAGCTCGGCATGCACGCGTTGCAGCTCTACACGGAAGTCAAAAACGTTTTCGTCAGTCTCGAATGAGTAGGAGGGATCCGACATGGCGCGTAGCGTGACACCGTCGAAGGAGCGAGCGACAACCCCGCGCACCGAGCGCGCCAACGGCCAGACGCGCCGCCAGGAGAAGACGGCGAAGATCACGCTCGAGGAACTCGTCCGCCAGACGAAAGCGGGCGAGGTCGACACTGTCATCATCGCGATCGCCGACCTGCAGGGACGGCTGATGGGGAAGCGGCTGACCGGGCCGTATTTTCTTGACCACGTCGACGAAGGGCTGCACGCCTGCGACTACCTGCTGGCGATGGACATCGACAACGAGCCGTTGCCGGGCTTCAATTTCACGAACTGGGCCACCGGCTACGGCGACATGCATGGTCATCCGGACCTGTCAACGATTCGACGACTGCCCTGGCTGGAGAAGACAGCACTGATCCTGTGCGATGTCGAGACCATGGATGGCAAATCGGTCGACATCTCGCCGCGGCAGGTGCTGCGCCGCCAGGTCGAACGGGCGCGGAAGCTGGGCTTCAATCCCAAGACCGGGTCCGAGCTCGAGTTTTATCTCTTCCGGGATACCTATGAGCAAGCCGGCGCGAAGGACTACCGGAACCTGGAACCGTACGGCCGCTACATCGAGGATTACCACATCCTGCAAGGGACAAAAGCCGAGTGGTTCAACCGCCTGGTGCGAAACGGGATGGAAGCCGCCGGGGTACCGGTGGAAAACAGCAAGGGCGAGTGGGGGTTCGGACAGCAGGAGATCAACCTTCGCTTTGCCGAGGCACTCGAGATGGCGGATCGCCACGTCGTGTACAAGAACGGCGTCAAGGAGATCGCCGCGCTCAACCAGGTTGCCGTCACCTTTATGGCGAAGTGGACGATGGCCCAGGCGGGCAGCTCGTTCCATCTGCACTCGTCGCTCTGGGACGTCAAGAGCGACAAAGCGCTCTTCCACTCGGCCGACGGCGGCCCCCACGGGATGTCGCCGCTGTTTCAGCACTATCTCGCCGGGCTGATCGCGCTGGCCAGGGACTTCTCACTCTTCTATGCGCCGTTTGTGAACTCGTACAAGCGCTACCAGGCCACCTCCTTCGCCCCGACGTCGATCGTGTGGAGCTGGGACAACCGGACTTGCGGCTTCCGCATCATCGGGCACGGACCCAGTCTGCGCGTCGAATGCCGGATCCCGGGCGCGGACGCGAATCCCTACATGGCCTTCGCGGCAACCATCGCGGCCGGTCTGCACGGCATCCAGAACAAGCTCGAGCTCCCCCCGGAGTTCCGCGGTGACGCATACACGGACAAGGAGTTGCCCCGGGTGCCGGGGAACCTTACCGAGGCGATCAACGCGCTGGAGAAGAGCCAGGTGGCGCGCGAGGCGTTCGGCAACGAGGTCGTCGAGCATTACCTGCACGCGGCGCGGCTCGAGCGGAAAGCTTTCGACGGCGTGGTGACCGACTGGGAGCTCCGCCGGAATTTCGAACGAATTTAGGGCCTAGTTTTTCCGGCCGGGCGGCCGCGACAGACAGCTGTCGCAACCGTGCCTCATGCTGGCACCATGTGCCGTGCCAGCGAGGCGCCCTTCGAGCGGATCGAGTCGGCGCTCCGAGATTTGCCAGGCTGGCTGGCCGGGGAGCGAGGCAGCCGGTTGGGTGCGGCGATCATCCGGGGTCGCCAGATCATCGACAGGATGGAGGCGGCCAATGCCGAGGCCACCCGCCGCTTTGAGAAAGCCGGCAGCTACCGGGCCGACGGGTCGTTGGGCATGGTGCCCTGGTTGCGCACGCACGGCAAACTGTCAGCGGGCGCCGCGGCCGAGCACGTGGCGACCGCCCGGCAACTCGAGAAGCTGCCGCGAACGGAAGAAGCGCTGGCCCGCGGCGAGATCGGCTATCAGCACGCGGTGGCGATGGCCCGGACTGCGGAGCACGTGGGGGCGGCCGAGGTGCGCAAGGCGGAGAACAGGCTGCTCGAGGCCGCCGAGAAGATGGACCCCGGGCAATTCGCCGGCGTCGCCATGAGCTTCGAGCACCAGGTCGATGCGCAGAGCGCCCTGATCGAGGCAAACCGGGCGCACCAGCGGCGCTACTTGCAGATTGGCGAGGCGATCAATGGGCTGGTCCGGATCGAGGGCCAGGTGACTCCGGACGCCGGTGCCATCATCCGGACGGCGATCGAGCCCTATGCCAGCCCCTCGAAGAGCGACGACCGAAGCGCCGGACAGCGACTGGCCGATGCCCTCGTCGAGGTCTGCCGTCGCGGTCGTAGCGGCCAAGGATCCGGAGCGGGCCAGGCGAACGGCGCCGGCCCGCGACCGCAGCTGATCATCACGACCGCCGCCGACACGCTGGCGGGGATCGAGGGCGCGCCCGCGGGTCAGCTCGAGTGGGGCGGCACGGTGCCGGCCGAGACGGTGCGCCGCCTCGCCTGTGACTCGGCCATCACGCGGATCACCGGACTCGGTGAGCTCGACCGTGAAATCACCCACGCAAGCCGCACGATCCCGCCGGCGACTCGGCGCGCACTGGTGGCTCGCGATCATCACTGCGTTTTCCCGGGTTGCGATCGGCCGGCGCCCTGGTGCGACGGCCATCACCTCGTCTTCTGGGCGGACGGCGGGCCGACGAAACTGGATAACTTAGGTCTGGTCTGCGAACCGCATCACCGAAAGGTCCATGAAGACGGCTGGAGGTTGAAGCGCAAGGACGACCGCTGGATCGCGACGCCACCGCCGCTCAAGATCGCGGCACGAGCACGATCCGCCTGATCACGGGCTCACGCCGCCCTGGCGGAAACGACGCGGGCGAGGGATAATCCGGCCGATGGCTAGGTCAGCTGATGGCTAACCCGGCCGGGCGACGTGCGGCAATTCCGCGATGGCTCGCGGGTCTCGTTGGGGCGCTTCCCGGTCTGGCCGTGATCGTCGCGCTCCTGGTCATGGCGTCTACGGGTCACACTCACATTTTCAATCTCTCGCCGCGCGACACGTTCCTCGTGGTGGGACTGATCGCCGCTCTCATCGGCCTCGTTTTGAGCTTGCTGACGATCTGCCTGGTTCTCATTCGGGCGATGGGTGAGGCAGCCTCGAGTCCGAGCCTCTCAGGCCGGAACGGCTGACTTCGCTCGCACCCCGCGCTCGAAGACCGGCTTGAGGGCGAAGTAGAGCTCGCGATAGCGCGCGTAGGCCGCGTCGTAGATCTCGCGCCGCTCGGGGTCGGGCGACTGCTCGCCCGGCTGATAGCGAACGAAGGCTCGCGCGGCCTCCGCAACGCTGCCGTGAAGACCGGCGCCGACGGCAGCCAGGATCGCGGCGCCGGTGGCCGTGGTCTCGACGCTGGTGGGGACGCGGACGGGAAGCCCAGTCACGTCCGCCTTGATCTGCCGCCAGAGCGCGCCCTTGGCGCCGCCGCCCACGATCGTGAGCCGCCGCACCTCGAGGCCCGCCGCACGCATCGCCTCGAGGATGTCTCGCAGGGCGAAGGCGCTGCCTTCGAGCAGCGCTCGCGTCAGGTGGGCCTTGCTGTGCGCCAGGGTGAGGCCGTAAAACACGCCCCGGGCGGCACCGTTCCATTCGGGCGCCATCGCGCCCTGCATGCAGGGTAGGAAAATCAAACCCTCGGCGCCCGCTGGCACTTGCGCCGCCGGCGCGGTCAGCAGATCGTAGGCATCGCCCTGGCCGCGGGCCTCGGCATCGCGTTCAACGGGGCACAGTTGATCGCGCCACCAGCGTAAGTTGCCGCCAGACACAAAGCCAGGGTTCTCGAGCAGCCAGCTGCTTGGATCCGCATGCGGGTGGCACTCGACCAACATGCTCTGGTCCTCGCGTGGTCGAGTCGACACGGCGCAAACCGGCTCGGCCGTCCCAACGACGTCGCAGACTTCTCCGGGCGCATAGACTCCGGCGCCCAGGGTCGCGGCCATCTCGTCGCCACAGCCGACAACGACGGCTGTTTCCGGCGTGAGCCCGGTAGCCGCGGCGAATTGTCTCGTGACGTTGCCCACGACGCGGGTTGCCGGGGCGAGCTCGGGCAGCATGCGCGGCTCGATGCCGACAGCGTCGAGCACCGGCTCGGACCAGGTACGCGAACGCGGGTCGAGCAGCGCGAGCGACGAGGCGTTTGAGTAATCGACGGCGAGGACTCCCGATGCCTCGCGCAGGACGTACGACCCGGGCGGCATGAGCGTCGCCGCGCGCGAAAAGAGTTCTGGCTGCTCGTCGCGCACCCAGAGGGCCTTGAAGACCGCATGCGACGAGTCGAGGTTGGCGCCGACGTCGTGATAAAACTCGGCCGGGCTGAGCCGCTCCTTGAGCGCCGCCGCCTGCGCCTCGGCGCGACGGTCCATCCAGATCATCGCCGGCCGGAGCGCGCGTCCCTTCGCATCGCAGACAACCATGCCGTCCAGCTGCGAGCCGAACGACAGGGCCTTGACCGACGATGGACCGTCGGGGACCTGCTCGAGCAGACGCCGGATGCCCGCATGCAGCGCCCGGGTCCAGAGCGCGGGATCTTGCTCCGCCCATCCGGGGTGCGGGAACGAGACGTCATAGGCCTCATAGGCCGAGGCGACCAGCGTGCCATCGACTGAGTACAGAGCGGAATTCGTCCCCTGGCTGCCCACGTCGCAGCCGATCACGTACGGGCCGCTCATGGAAGCATGACGACCTTGAGCCCAGTTCCGGACCTGATCGTCTCGAAGGCATCGCCGATACGGTCCAACGGAAACCGGTGGGTCACCACCGCGGCCAGCTCGTCACGCCTCCGGCGCAGGTAGTCCATCGTGATTCGGTACTGGCGATGCGTCGCGCCGTACGCGCCGAGCACGGTCAGCTCTTTGTAGTGGAGCTGATTGATGTCGAGCGGGCTCACCGGATCGTGCTTGGGTAGTCCCGCGAAATACACCACCCGAGCCCGTTTGGCCGCCATCTGAAGGGCGGCTTGCTGCGCTGCTTTCGACGGCGCTGCCACGCTGATACGTTCTGGACCTTTACCGGCGGTATGCTCGAGCACCTCGGCGACGCCATTGTCGTCACCGGCGACCCAGGCGTCGTCGACGAAGGCACCAACCGCATGAAGCGCGATGTCCAGGCGTTGGCGATTGACGTCGGAGAGGTAGACCTTGCTCGCCCCCCGGTCGCGGGCCATGATCGCCTGCCAGCAGCCGATGGGACCGGCCCCGAGGATGACCACCGTATCGCCGAGACGGACGTCGAGGACCTCGATGCCGTTGAGCGCGCAGGCGAACGGGTCCGCGACCGTCGCCAGGTCGGAGGGCAAGTCCGGGGGTAAGGCGATGACGTTCTTCATCGCGATCGCCGGAACCGGCGCGTAGTCGGCATAGGCACCGGGGTAGGGATCGTAGCCATAAAGCAGGTGCTGGTCACAGAGGTTCTGAAAGCCTTCCGTGCACCACCGGCACTGCCCGCACGTCAGGATCGACCCGAGAAAAACTCGATCGCCCTTCTTGACTCCGGGCGGTAGATGCGCTCCCGGCCCTAACTCCTCGATGACGCCAACCGGCTCGTGACCCAGAATCCATGGTGCCGGCGCTTTCGGATCGCCGTTGAAGAATGTCCGGGCATCCGTGCCACAGATGCCACAGGCCTCGACCCGAAGGATGGCCCCCTGGGGATCGACGTCCGGCTCGGGCGTCTTTCGGATTTCGACCAGGTTGACCCCGGTCATGAACGCGGCCCTCATCGTGCCGCCGCCATGCCGACTTTCTGCTCGAGCTCGGCCAGCGCCTTGCGCGCCGGCCAGCGGTCGCGGATTACGCGCGAGAGTGCCCGAGTGATCGCCTCGGGCGAGCGATGCATGAAGATATTTCTGCCCACCGAGCAGCCGATCGCACCCGCCTGCATCGCGCATTCCATCCGGCGCAGCAGCTCCGCGTCCTCGACCCGGGAGCCACCCGCGAGCACCACTGGAACGCCATTCACGGCTCGGACCAGCTTGCCGAACGCGTCTTCATCACCGGGCCAGTTCGTCTTGACGATGTCGGCGCCCAGCTCAGCGCACAGGCGCACGCTGCGCCGGAGGTACTCGAAGCCATAGCGTTCGCTCAGCTCTTCGACCGAGGCATATGTCGTCGGGAACTCAGCTTCCGCGATCAATGGAATACCGAGCAACGCGGACTCGCGGCCGACGTCGGACAGGATCCGGATCATGGCCGCCTCGTGCTCGCCGCCGAGGGCCGTGAAGAGGACAACCGCGTCGGCGCCCAGACGTGACGCTTCCTCGACCTGGGCGATCTGAATCACGGCCGGGCGTGCTTCGCCCGGGTTCGCTGAGGCCGAGAGTAGAAGTGCAAGCGACGTCGTGGGGGAGAAGGCATCGACTGCG
>Ga0209805_1001242_pt1 | contig 15634 bp, 14 predicted proteins | sample GraSoiAngelo_148_FD_185905 | JGI IMG/M metagenome (GOLD analysis project Ga0209805, IMG submission 185905) | Grasslands soil microbial communities from the Angelo Coastal Reserve, California, USA - 14_1009_09_20cm (SPAdes) (version 2) | ecosystem: Environmental > Terrestrial > Soil > Grasslands ... | reverse complement strand
CATCCGCGCCTTCCAGGCGCTGCCCTCGTTCCGTGGCGACTCCGCCTTCTACACCTGGCTCTTTCGGATCGTGATGAACGTCGCGCGCGACCGCGCCCGACAGCACGCGGCGCGCGGCCGAGCCTTCGGCACCGAGCGCGTCGACGAGAAGGACTGGGACCGCATCCTGGTCGATCAGGGGACCGCGCCCGACAGTCACGCGACGCAGATCGAGGAGCGCGAGCGGATCGGGCGCGCGCTGGCCACTTTGTCGGAGCCGCACCGGGCCATTATCATGTTGAGTGATCTCGAAGGGCTGTCGTACCGCGAGATCGCGGAGGTACTGAACATACCGATGGGGACCGTGATGTCGCGGCTGCACAACGCCCGCCGGCGTCTGCGGGACGCCCTCAGGCCTCTCCTGGTCCTGGTCCTGGCGCTGCTGCTGGCCTTCGCGCTGGCAGCGGTGACCGAGGCGCAGTCGGTCGTCAGGTTCGGCACGCGAATCATTCTGGCCAGCGATAGCCCCCCGCCCAACGCGCCGAGCCTCGCGCCGGAGCCGTCCGACGAGCGCCTCGAGGCCTTCCTGCCGAAGCTGCGCCAGCTCTTCCGCTACAACAACTACACCTCGCTCGAGCGCTACCGCGCCGAGGTGCCCGTCGGCACGACGCAGCGTTGGCCCGTGCCGGGCGACCGAAAGCTCGAGGTCACGCCAAAGAGCGTGCGCGGCGGCGCGGTGAGCTTCAACATGCGGCTCACGCGCGGCAGCGTGACGGAGCTGTCCACCAACATCCAGGCGCAATCGGGCAACCCGGCGGTGATCGGCGGCCCCAAGCACGGCTCGGGCACGCTCATCATCATCCTCTGGACCAACCCCAACCCGTGATCGGCAGGCCCCGATGAGCTCCGGCGAGGACCGCTACTACCGCGAGCGCGCGCGGATCGAGCAAGGCCACACGAAGTACCGCGAGAAGCTCCGCGAAGAGGGCAAGCTCTTCGTCCGTGACCGGCTCAAGCTCCTTCTCGACCCGGGCGCCGAGTTCCAGGAGGACTGGCTCTTCGCCCGCTCGAACGAAGCCGACACGCCGGCGGACGGCGTGGTGACCGGAGTCGGCAAGGTCGGCGGCCGTCCCGTGTGTGTCATGGCCAACGACTACACGGTCAAGGCGGGCTCCTGGGGTGAGAAGACCATCCAGAAGATCATCCGCATCCAGGAGAAGGCCGCGCGGCTGCGCGTGCCCCTCCTCTATATGGTGGACGCCGCTGGCGGGCGCATCTCCGAGCAGATCAAGATCTTTCCGGGGCGTTTCCACGCCGGCCGCATCTTCTACAACGAGGTCCAGCTCTCCGGCGTCGTTCCCCAGGTGTGCGTCCTCTTCGGGCCGTCGCCGGCGGGCTCGGCCTACCTGCCCGCGCTGACCGACGTCGTCATCATGGTCGAGGGCAAAGCCTCGCTCTACGTCGGCAGCCCGCGCATGGTCGAGATGGCGATCGGCGAGAAGACGACCCTGGAGGAGCTGGGTGGCGCGCTCATGCACTGCAAGGTCTCCGGCTGCGGTGACGTGCTCGCCGCGTCCGACGAGGACGCGCTCGCGCTCGCGCGCCGGTATCTGACCTACATGCCGCAGTCCTATCGTGAGGTCCCGGCGTCCTCGAGCGCGGCCGAGCCGAAGCCCGGCCGGTCGATCGACGAGATCGTGCCGTACGACCAGCGCAAGTACTTCGACATGTACCAGGTCATCGACCGGCTGATCGACGCCGGCTCGTGGTTCGAGATCAAGCGACTGTTCGCGCAAGAGATCATCGTCGGCTTCGCGCGCCTCGCCGGCCGTGCGGTCGGCATCGTGGCCAACCAGCCCAAGGTCAAGGGCGGCGTGCTGATGGTCGATTCCTCCGACAAGGCGGCGCGGTTCATCTGGCTCTGCAATGCCTTCAACATTCCCCTGATCTACCTCGCCGACGTCGCCGGGTTCATGGTGGGCACGAAGGTCGAGCAGCAGGGGATCATCCGTCACGGCGCCAAGATGGTCTTCGCCACCGCGCAGGCGACGGTGCCGAAGATCTCGGTGATCGTGCGCAAGTGCTACGGCGCCGGCCTCTACGCGATGTGCGGCCCGGCCTTCGAGCCCGACGCGGCGATCTCGCTGCCGCAGGGGCAGATCGCGATCATGGGGCCGGAGCCGGCCGTGAACGCCGTCTACTACAACAAGATCATGGAGCTGCCCGAGAGCGAGCGCGCGGCGTGGATCAAGCAGAAGCGCGACGAGTATGCGCAAGACGTCGACACGTACAAGCTCGCGTCCGAGATGCTGATCGATGACATCGTGCCGGGGAGCGCGCTCCGCGACGAGCTGATCAAGCGGCTCGCCTACGCAGAGACGAAGGCTCACGAGTTCCCGGCGCGCCGGAACGGCGTCTACCCGGTCTGAGTCGCGGCGGCTTCGGCCGTCTCCCGCCCACTTCCGCGGCGCGTCCGCCGTCCGGATGCACTATTTCGTGCCGAGTTCGGGAATCCCCATGCTAGGAATCAAATGTGCAAAAAGTGAAACGGCCGTCGGCACGGCGTCGTGAGCACCTCACGACCCGGTTGGCGGCGGCTCACTGTCGGGTCTCGATTCCCACGCTTCGACGCTGGATCCGGGCGGGAGAGCTCGGCGCTCACCTGACACCCGGCGGTCATCGCCGCATCGACCTCGACGAGTTCCAGCGCTTCCTGCGCGCGCAGGGCCGCCCGGCATATCCCGTCGGCCCCGAGCCGACGCGAGTGCTGCTCGTGGACGACGAGCCGCTCGTCGTCCAGATGCTCCACGATTTGCTGATCGACGGACCGTTCGCGATCGAGGCGGCGACCGACGGCTACGAGGCGCTCGTCAAGGTCGGGACGTTCCGCCCCGCGCTGATCATCCTCGACGTGGTGCTGGCCGGCCTCGACGGGATCGAGGCGTGTCGGTGTCTGCGCCGCATGCCGGAGACGCGCGACGTGCGGATTCTCGGTGTGACCGGGCATCCCTCCATGGTCCCGGTGCTGCTCGGGGCCGGAGCGGATGCGTGCGTGACCAAGCCACTGGACCTGGACGTGGTGTGCCGAGAGATTACGCGATTGACGCGCACCACCGTTCCCCACTCCCTCACGGGACGAGAGGGCTGAAAGAGGCCATGGACTCTATCCGTGTGCTGTATGTCGAAGGCGATCCCACCGATCAAGAGCTGACCCACCGTCATCTCGTCCGTCACGCACCCCATATCAAGCTGACCGTCGTCGGGACCGTCGCCGACGCGGTCGAGCGCGTCACGATCGGCGACATGGACGTGATGCTCGCGGACTATCGCCTCCCGGACGGTACCGGCCTCGATCTGCTCGACGCGGTCAAGTCGAGGGGCCTCGAGGTGCCGGTGGTGCTCGTCACCGGCTCGGGCGACGCCGACCTCACGGTGCGGCTGCTCAAAGCCGGGGCCACCGACTATCTGGTGAAGCGCCAGGACTACCTGGCCACCTTGCCGGTCGTGCTCGAGAGCGCGTTCCGCTGGTTCCGTGCGGCGAGCGAGCGCCGGCGCGCGCCGACGCGTGTCCTCTACGCCGAGCACCATCCCGAGGACATGGCGCTCACTCTGCGGGCCTTCGAGGAACACGACCGCCGCGCGCGCGTCGAGACGGCCACGCTCGCGCGCGAAGCGCTCACCAAGCTGAAGACCGTCCACTACGACGTGCTGCTGCTGGACAACCGGATGCCGGATCTGTCGGGGATCGAGGTGCTCAAGGAGCTTCAGGCCCAAGGCATCCGTATTCCGGTCGTGATGGTCACCGGTGAGGGCGACGAGGACTCGGCCGTCCAGGCCTTCAAGCTCGGCGTCGCGGATTATCTGATCAAGCGCGACGGCTACCTGGCCAAGCTGCCGTCGACGATCGAGAACGTCCTGGCGCAGCGCCGTCTGGCCGACGAGAAGGACGGCCTCACGGTGCTCAACGATCTGGCGAAGTCGCTGATCACCACGAAGGATCTCGACGAGGTCCTGCGTCGCGTCGTGAACGCCGCGCGCGAGCTCATCAGGGCCGAGGCGAGCGTGCTGTGGCTCTTCGAGGCCGGCGTGCTGTGGCCGGTCGCCTGGGAGGGGATCGAGGACCGTGCGGCCGAGCCGCTCCGCTTCCAGGTCACGCCGAGCCTCGCCGAGCGGCTCGCGATCGAGCGCAAGATCTCCCTGAGCCGTCTGCTCGCGCAGACGGGCGGGCCCGACCCGACGGCGGTCCTGGGAACCTCAGGACAGACCCTGGCCGCATCGTTCGTCGGGCCCGAGGGCCTCGTGGCCGTGCTGGCGGTCGGCAGCGTGCGGCCGCGCGAGTTCACCGCCATCGAGGAGCGCCTCTTGCTCGCGCTGGCCGATCACGCCGCGGTCGCCGTCGAGAACGCGCGGCTCTATCGTCGCCTGCGGCTCGAGCTCGAGGCGCGCGAGCGGCTCACCGCGATCCTGGAGGCGACGACCGATCTGGTCGCGATCGCGGATCTGTCGGGACGCCTGCTCTATCTCAATGCCGCGGGCCAGGCTCTGCTGGGACTCTCGGCGGAGGACGCGCTCGGACACCCCATCGCCGGCCTGGCGCCAGAACGGCTGCGGCCCGTCGTCCACGACGAGATCTGGCCGGCGCTGATCCGCAACAGCCTGTGGACGGGCGAGGCGGTGCTGCTCGCGCGCGACGGGCGCGAGGTCCCCGTCTCGGTCGTCGCCGTCGCCCATCGCGGGGCCGACGGATCCGTCGAGTTCCTGTCCGCGATCGTGCGGGACATGACCGAGCGCAAGCGGATCGATGCCGAGCTCCGGCGTCAGCGCGAGGCCCTCTATCAGACCGAGAAGCTCGCGACGATGGGCACGGTCCTCGCCGGGGTGGCTCACGAGCTGAACAATCCGCTGACGGCCGTGACGGGGTACGCGAACTTGCTGCGTCAGGAGCTGGCCGGCACGCCCTCGGCCACGCGTGCGGAGGCCATCGCCCACGCCGCCGATCGCTGCGCGTCGATCGTCCGCAACTTCCTGGCGCTGGCGCGACGCCATCCGCCCGAGCGCCAGCTCGTGCGCCTGAACGATATCGCGCGCGACGCGGCGGAGCTGCTGGCGTATCACCTGCGCGTCGACCGCATCGAGGTCGCGCTCGATCTGGTGGATGGCCTCCCCGTGCTGTGGGCGGACCCGCATCAGCTCCACCAGGTCGTGGTCAATCTCGTGACCAACGCCCGCGACGAATTGCGCAAGGCGCCGGCGCCGCGAGTGCTCACCTTGCGTACGCGGGCCGACGCGGTCCGCGGGCGCGTCTCGCTCGACGTCGAGGACACCGGCCCGGGCATCTCGGCCGAGATCCGTGATCGGATCTTCGAGCCGTTCTTCACGACGAAGCCGGTCGGGCAGGGGACCGGCCTCGGCCTCTCGCTCTGTCACGGGATCGTCGAAAGTCACGGCGGCACGCTGTCCCTCGTGAGCGAGCCGGGGCACGGCGCGATCTTTCGCGTGGAGCTGCCCGTCGTCGCGCCCCCGTCGACTCCGGGCAAGCGCGTGGCGGACGCGCCCGCGGTGGTCAAGGGCAAGCGCATCCTGGTGGTGGATGACGAGCGGCTCGTGCTCCAGCTGCTCGGCGAGATGCTCGGCGCCGACCATCACACGGTGGACACGGTCGCCGACGGGACGCAGGCGCTCGAGCAGCTCCGAAGGACGTCCTACGATCTGATCCTGAGCGACGTGCGAATGCCGTACCTCGACGGGCCCGGACTCTACCGCGCGCTGGAGCGCCGCCTTCCGGACCTGTGCCGGCGCTTCGTGCTCATGACCGGCGACGTCTTGAGCGCGGAGATCCAGACGTTCCTCGAGCAGACGGGCGTGCCGGGCCTGAGCAAACCGTTCGATCGCAGCGAGGTGCGCCGGGTGATCCAGCTCGTCGCCGGCGGCGCGCGCTAGACCTCGGCCGCCGCCGGGCTAGCCGCCGAAGCGGCGGCGCGTCGTGGCGAGGGTGTCGGCGATCGGCTGCGGCAGCCGCGGGCCGAACTGCTTGTAGAACTCGTCGAGCTCGCCCAGGGCCTGGAGCCACTCCCCGGCGTCGCAGCGAAGCGCGTCGCGGAGCCGAGCCGGCGTAACGTCGAGCCCGCCGGTGTCGATCGCGCCCGCCGACGGCACCCAGCCGATCGGTGTTTCGTCCGCTCCGCCCGTGCCGCGGATGCGCTCGACCATCCACTTGAGCACGCGCACGTTCTCGCCGTAGCCCGGCCAGAGGAAACGCCCCTCGGCGTCGCGGCGGAACCAGTTCACGCGGAAGATCTTGGGCGGTGTGGACACGCGCGGCCCGGTCGCGAGCCAGTGGGCGAAGTAGTCCGCCATGTTGTAGCCGCAGAACGGGATCATCGCCATCGGGTCGCGGCGCACGACGCCGACCTTGCCGGTGATCGCGGCCGTCGTCTCGGTGCTCATGGCCGAGCCCAGGAACACACCGTGCGACCAGTCGAACGCCTCGAACACGAGCGGGATCACGCCGGTGCGGCGCGAGCCGAAGATGACGCCGGAGATCGGCACGCCCTGCGGCTCTTCCCAGTTCGGCGCGATCGACGGACACTGCTGAGCGAGCACCGTGAAGCGAGAGTTCGGGTGAGCCGCCGCGCCGGCACCCGGCTGCCACGGCCGTCCCTGCCAATCGGTGAGGCCGGCCGGCGCGGTCGGCGTCAGCCCCTCCCACCACGGCTCCTGCGACGGCGTCAGCGCGACGTTGGTGAAGATCGTGTTCGAGCGCACCATCGCGGTCGCGTTCGGGTTCGTCTTGGGGCTCGTGTTGGGCGCGACGCCGAAGAACCCGCGCTCGGGGTTGACGGCGCGGAGCTGGCCGTTCGCGTCCACCCACATCCACGCGATGTCGTCGCCGACCGTCCACACGCGCCAGCCCGGAAGCTGCGAGACCGCCATCGCGAGATTCGTCTTGCCCGAAGCGCTCGGCATCGCGCCCGCCAGGTACGTGACGCGCCCCTCGGGATCCTCGACGCCGATGATCAGCATGTGCTCGGCGAGCCAGCCCTCTTGGCGGGCCTGCCAGGACGCGATGCGTAGGGCGTGGCACTTCTTGCCGAGGAGCGCGTTGCCGCCGTAGCCGGATCCCACGCTCCAGATCAGGTTCTCCTCGGGGAAGTGCAGGATCAGGCGCCGCTCGGGCGAGAGGTCGCCCATCGAGTGCAAGCCGGCGATGAAATCGTCGTCCCGCCGCATGTGCTGGATCGCCACCTGGCCCACGCGCGTCATCAGGTGCATGCTCGCGACGACGTAGGCGCTATCGGTGACCATCAGGCCGACCCGGCTCATCGGCGAGCCCGCCGGCCCCATGAGGTAGGGGATCACGTACATCGTGCGGCCGCGCATGCTCCCGCGGAACAAGGCGCCGGCGGTCGACTTGGCCTCGATCGGCGCGATCCAGTTGTTGGTGGGGCCGGCCGAGTCCTTTTCGCGCGTACAGATGAAGGTGAGCTGCTCGGTGCGCGCGACGTCCGACGGATGGCTCCGGTGCAGGTAGCAGTTCGGGTATGTCTTCGGGTTCAACGGCAGGAGCGTGCCGTCTTGCAGCATGGCTTCGATCAGGCCGTCGTACTCGGCCTTGGCGCCGTCGCACCAGACCACCCGCGAAGGCTGCGTCATGCCGGCGGCCGCGGAAACCCACTTCTGGGCGACGCTGGTCACGCTCATGAGGGACTCAAATTGTCGCCTCTCGCCGCAGGGGGCGTCAAGCGGAACGTGCTAGCATTCGCGGCGTGACGGGCCTCGTCGTGGCCGCGCGCTATCTGACGATCGTTCCCCTCCCTGGACCGGCGCGGACGAGCTCCGACGCCCTGGGGCGCGCTGCGCCCTGGTTTCCGGTAATCGGCCTCGGAATCGGCGGGATCCTGGTCGTCACCGAGCGCGTGACCGAGCTCTTGTTTCCTTTGCTCCTCGCCGGCTTGCTCACGGTCACCGCATGGAAGCTCCTGACCGGCGGCCTGCACCTCGACGGGCTGGCCGATTGCCTCGACGGGCTGGGTGGACGCGACGCCGAGCACCGGCTGGCCATCATGCGTGACAGCCGGATCGGCGCGTTCGGCGCGCTCGGCCTCATCCTGCTGCTACTCCTTGAGATCGCGGCCGTCACCGAGCTGCCGCCTGGTGTCCGCGCTCAGGCGCTGCTCGTCGTCCCGGTGGTCGCGCGCGCCACGTCACCCCTGCTGGCGCGCCTGTTTGCCCCGGCGAAGTCCGAAGGGCACGGCGCCGCGTTCGGCGCGGGCGTGGGCGCCCTGGCGGCCCCGATCGCGCTGTCGATCGCCCTCGTCGTCGCCATCGTGGCGCTTCGCGTGCTCGGTCTCGTCGTCGTGGCGGTCTCGATCGCGAGCGCGCTGGTCGTCACTCGGTTCTTCGCGGCGGGAGTCGCCGGTATCACGGGCGACGTGCTCGGGGCCGCGATCGAGATCGCCGAGCTCGCCGGTCTCCTCACCGTGTCGGCATGGTCGCATCTGGGGCGTTGATCTATCTCTTCCGCCACGGCGAGGTCGTCCTCGCCGAGACGCGACGATTCATCGGACATCTCGACGTGCCGCTGTCGCCGCTGGGTGAGCGTCAGAGCGCCGCTCAAGCCGCCCGCCTCGCGTCCGTGAAGCTCGGCGCCCTGTTCACCAGCGATCTGACCCGCGCCCGGCGGACCGGCGAGATCATCGGCGGGCCCCATGGGCTCAGGCCGACGGTCGTGCCCGAGCTGCGCGAGATGGCGATGGGGCGCTGGGAGGGGCTGACGGCCGCGCAGATCCAGCGCACCGAGCCGGAGAAGTTCGCCGAGTGGATGTCGAACGTCGGCGAGTTCCCGTTCCCCGACGGCGAAAGCGTCCCGGATCTCGAGGCCCGCGCGTGGCCGGCCTTCGAATCGATCGTCGACGCCCATGCCGGGCAGGCGATCGCGATCGTCGCGCACGGGGGCACGAACCGCGCGCTGATCTGCCGGACGCTCGGACTTTCGGCTCGTCGCCTGCTTGCGGTCGGGCAGGACTACGGTGCCCTCACGATCCTCGAGCGGGTCGGGGCGAGGTGGCGCCTGCTTCGCCTCAACGAGCGTCCGATGGCGTAGACCCGGTGTATAAAGGACGCGACGACAGGGGAGATCACATGCCACCACATCGAAACGCCTACCGACCGAGCGTCATGGGGACTCGCGGCGTCGTCACCTCCGCTCACCCGCTCGCCTCGATGGCCGGGATCCAGATGCTGCTGGCCGGCGGCAATGCCGTCGATGCTGCAGTGGCCGTCGGCGCGACTCTGAACGTGGTGGAGCCGTTCATGTCGAGCGCCGGCGGGATCGGCCTCATGCTGATCTCGCGCGGGCGCGAGCGCCACGTGCTCGACTTCATCGGTCGATCGCCCGCCGCCTCGGATCCTGCCGCCTGCACGGACGATGAGCTGGTCGGCGGCCCCAAGTCGTGCGCGACTCCGGGCAATCTCGGGGGCTGGCTCGCCGCGCTCGAACGCTTCGGCTCGATGGACCGCGCGCGGGTGCTGGCGCCGGCGATCTCGCTCGCCGAGAACGGCGTGCCGCTCACGTTCAAGAATGTCGAGTTCTTCGAGGCGGCGCGTGAGACGCTCGCCCGCTCTCCTGAGGCGCAGCGCCTCTATCTGGGCAACGGGGGACCGCGCCCGGGTCGGATCGTGACCTACAAGGAGCTCGCGTCGACGTTCCGCCAGGTGGCGGAGGGCGGCCCGGAAGTCTTCTACCGCGGACCAATCGCGCGCGCGGTCGCCCGTGCGGTGCGCGAGGCCGGCGGGTGGCTCGGTGAAGAGGACCTGGCCGCGTTCGCGCCCGAATGGCGAGAGCCGGCCACGATCACCTATCGAGACCGCCAGGTGTTCTCGATGCCGCTGCCGTTCTCCGCGTTCCAGATGCTCGAGACCCTCAATATCCTCGAGGGCTACGACCTCAAGGGCTTCCGCCACAACTCCGTCGACTATCTCCATCATCTGATCGAGGCCGTGAAGCTCGGCTCCGCCGACCGGCTCGCCTATGCCTACGGCGACGTGGTCCCGATCGGCGGACTCCTGTCGAAGAAGTACGCGGCCTCCCAGCGTGCGCGGATCGACGGCAAGCGCGCGGCGGTGAGCGAAGGCGAGCGTCACAACCCGGAGAAGCTCCACGGGCAGATCGCGGAGGGCCATCCCGCGAGCTTCATGAACGAGCACACCACCCATTTCGCCTGCGCCGACGGCGCCGGGAACGTGGTCTCCGTCACCCAGACCCTGGGCATGCCGTTCGGCTCCGGCTTTGCCGTCCCGGGGACCGGGCTCGTTCTCAACAACATCCTCAAGTGGATGGATCGCGATCCCGGCTCACCGAACGTTCTGCGGCCCGGGCGAAAGGCGGGGACGATGATGTCGCCGACCCACGCTTTCCGGGACGGGGTCTTCCACGTCTCGGTCGGCACGCCGGGCTCGTACGGGATTCTCCACACCACGCCCCAGATGCTCCTCAACGTGCTCGAGTTCGGGATGAACATCCAGGAAGCGATCGAGGCGCCGCGCGTGCGGGTCTATCGCGATCGGCTCGTTGACGCGGAGTCGCGCATCTCGCCGGAAACTCGCGCCGGGCTCGTCGAGCGCGGGCACGATGTCCATGCGATCGACGACTGGTCGTGGATCGTCGGCGGGGGCCAGGGCATCGTGCGCGATCCCGAGTCCGGGGTGCTCATGGCCGGTGCCGACCCACGCCGCGACGGGTACGCGCTGGCGATCTAGCCCCAGGAGCGAGTAGGTAATTCCCTCGCACCGAGTTGTTCTTGACCGGTAGACCTTACCGGACGCGATTATAACTGTACGATGTAAAAGAAAATATTGTCTGGCATCGCTTGTGCAATCTCCTGCGGGTGAGCGCGCACAGCGCGCCCCAGGAGATGACAAGATGACTCGTGGATCGATGGCCGCAGCGGTGCTCGGAGCAATGCTCGCGTCGAGCGGATTCGCGGCGGCGGCCACGGTCGAGCGCGATGGAGGCGTCCGAGTCATCACGCGTGCCGACCGTCAGCCCGACGCGCGGGCGCTCGATGATCTCCTGGAGCGCTCGGGACTGAGAGTCCAGCTCGAGAGCCTGACGGCCGGTATCCGTGCGCAGTTCCTGCGAGCCCATCGTAGACAGAGCAGCCAGGACAGGATCACGATCGACCGGATCGTCACCGAGCGCTTCGCGGCCGATACCCTCTATGCTCGGATCAAGGCGGAGTTCCAGCGGAATCTCGACTCCGACCCGCTCGAGAAAGCGCTCGCCTGGTACGACTCGCCGCTCGGCCAGCGAATCACCGGACAGGAGCTCGCCGCGCTCGTCGCCACCGGCGGGGCGGAGGCGGTCGCCGACCTCGAGCGGAATCGCCCGTCGTCGCGGCGCATTGACCTGCTCGGGCGCCTCGATGCCGGCGGCGGTGCGTCAGAGACGACCGTTGACATCACCGTGGCCATCGTGCGAAGCCTGACGCGGGCCTTCCAGCCCGGCCTGCCCGCGGTCGCCGACCTGACCCCCGGTCAGCTCGACCAGCAGATCGCCCAGGCTCGTAATCGCACGCTGGCAGACATGCGCCGCGCGTGTCTGGTGAGCATGCTTCTGGCGTATCGCGGCCTCTCGGATGACGAGCTCGATCAATACGTGCGGTTCGTGGAGTCCGAGTCCGGCAACTGGTACATGGGCGTGATGAACAGCGCGCTCCTGGTCGCCATCAATGCGGCGGCGGAATCGACCGCCGCCGAGCTCAAGACCGCGGTGCCCCAGCTCGTCGGCGATCTGCGCTAGCTCTACTGATTGGCGCACCGGGGCCGGCGGGGCCCCCCCTCCGCGACGGCCTGCGGCACGCGCCGCCGCGTCGTCAGGGCTTCTTGAAGAGGATCGAGCCGAAGAAGGACTCCGCCGACGAGGACGTGTCGTCCGAGTCGATAGCGAGCGAGATGACCGCGGGGTTGTCCGGCTGGCCGCCGTAGATCTTCCGATAATCCTCGGCCACGTTCCGGCGCTCGGTGAGCCATTTACCGAGGTCGGCCGGGCCGGAGCGCACGACCACGTAGGTGACGGTCGCCGTTTTCTCACTCTTCACGATGGTGCCGGCGGGCGCGGTCGTGTCCCAGATATAGCCGATGATCTGCGAGCGCACCGCCTCGGGGAAGCGCGGCCACACGACGTACAGCTGAGCCGCCTGGTCGTCCGTGCTCTTCTTGCGGCAATCGCCGTTCACCGGAAGGGTGACACCCTTCCATCTCCATTCGAGAATCGGTGTCTCCTTGAGATTGACCTTGCCCTTGATGTCCTTGCGCATCGACGAGCTCTCGATCTTGCTCTTGAGGTGCAGCACGCGATGGCCGTCATTTTCCTCGATCGCGAAGTCGTGCTGCGGGAGCCCCCAGGTCTGGCCGCCGAGCCAGCCCTCCGGGATGCCCTTCGCGCCGAGCTTCGCGGCCTTCCAGTCCTCGATGGTGACGACGTCGGCGGCCCAGGCGACGGCCGTGAGCGACAGCACGAGAGCCGGCACGACGAACCGTGTCATTGTCAGGCTCCTTTGCCGCTATGATACCGTCTCCGAGTGCAAGCCTCGCTCGATTCGATCCGCATCGACAAGTGGCTTTGGGCCGCGCGGGTGTTCAAGACGCGGAGCCTCGCCTCCACGGCATGCGACGGCGGCAAGGTCGACGTCAACGACGAGGCGGCCAAGCCCGCCCGGAAGGTGCGGGCCGGAGATCTCGTCATGGTCACCTTGCCGCGAGGACGCCGTCGCATCCTCAAGGTCACCGCGATCGGCGACCGACGAGGATCGGCCGAGGCCGCGAAGGCGCTCTTCGCGGACTTGACGCCGCCGGAGCCGCCGCGCCCGCGCCAGGCCGCACCACCACGGCGCGAGCCCGGGACCGGGCGGCCCACCAAGCGTGAGCGCCGCGCGATCGAGCGCTTGCGCGGGTTCTGATGTGAGTCGAGACCAGTGCGCTATAGTTGGTCAACCCTCGGCGGGGGAGTGTGGCATGCAAGCATACGACTGGAACGCGATCGTCGACGGCCTCAATCGGTATCTGCGACTCCGCTCGATCCCGATCGGCATGAAGCTCTTCGAAACGGTCGAAGCGATGGAGGTGATCCCGAAGATCCGCCGGCCGCGGGCCCGCCACACGACCGATCAGATCGTCGCCCAGGCCCGTCAGCTCGGCTGGACCGTCGGCATCACGATGGCCGACCTCATCGGCGCCCAGTGCGGCGCTGTGATCGGTCTCTCGCCGCAGGACGACGAATGGCTGTCGGGCAAGCGCATGGCCGGCGTCTGGTTCAAGACCGTGGAGGACGCGAGCCAGCATCAGCACGCGATGGACTGCGTGCCGTACGGACGCTTTCGCGCGATGGCGGTCTCGCCGCTCACCTCGGGGCGGCTCGACCCGCCCGACATCTGCCTCATCTACGGGACGCCCGGTCAGATGATCTTCCTGATCAACGGGCTCCAGTGGACGGGATACCGTAAGCTGAGCTTCACGTCGGTCGGGGAGTCCGCCTGCGCAGATTCCTGGGGCAAGGCATTGAAGACCGGGGAGCCGTCGCTGACGATCCCGTGCTACGCGGAACGGCGCTACGGCGGTGTCGCCGACGACGAGCTCTTGATGGCGATTCCGCCGCGCTTCTTGCCCAAGGCGCTCGAGGGATTGGCGGCGCTCGACAAGAACGGCCTGCGCTATCCGGTGCCTCCCTATGGCATCCAGTCGGACGCCGGCGCCGGGTTGGCGGTCAGCTATGCGACGAAGGAGACCAAGACCGGATGAGACTCATTGGCGACTTCGAGGGATTCCGGACCGCCCGTGACGAGAAGATCAGGTACCTCGAGCGCGTGCCGATCTTCGAAGCGTGCAGCCTCCGTCAGCTTCGGGCCGTGGCCGACATCGCGAAGGTCGTCGAGGTTCCGGAGCGGACCGTCCTCACGCGGCAGGGCGAGCCCGGGGACGAGTTCTTCATCATCATCGACGGTACGGCGCTGGTGACGATCTCGATGCACAAGCGCCATCGTCTCCGCCCGGGCGAGTTCTTCGGCGAGATGAGCCTGCTGGACGGCGAGCCGCGCTCGGCCACGGTGAAGGCGGAGACCGACCTGCGCGTCCTCGTGATCAGTCGCGCGAATTTCTGGCAGCTCCTGCGGGAAGTCCCGGAGCTCACCCAGAAGATGCTGGTGAACCTCTCGCGTCGTCTCCGAGACCTCGAGAACGCGCTGAACACCTGACGCACGGCGCGCCCGCTCAGAACCCCAGCGTGCCCTGTGCGGCATCGCGCGGATTCCGCACGAAGTGCCCGCCGATCGGAGTCAGTCTCCCTGTCAGGACCGAGCGTGCAAGACCTGGGAGATGACGCGCCGGACGTCGGCCGGCTCGAAGGGTTTGCCGAACGTAGGCGCCGCGCTCCGTCGGAGGAACTCGGCGCTGGCCGGCCCCAGCGTGTCGCCGGTGACGAAGATCATGCGGCGGATCATTTGCGGGTGTCGGCGAGCCACCTCACGGTAGAGCCCCGGCCCGTCGAGGTGCGGCATCTTGAGGTCGCTGATGATGAGGTCGTACGTTCCGTCGCGCAGCTTGTCGAGCGCCGCCACGCCGTTGTCGGCCGTCTCGACCCGATGCTCGTCCTCCTCGAGGATCTCGGCCAGCAGCGAGGCGACCTCGGGCTCGTCGTCCACGATGAGGATCGACGCGCCGTGAACGGGGTTCTCGGGGCTCACCGGAGTGGGCGCCGCGCGAGCCGTCGGCAGGTCATCCGCTAGTCGACGAACCGGGCCAGGTGGCTCTCCACTTCGTCGAGCGCCAGGGGCTTCGTGAGCACCGCGTCGGCGCCGGCCGAGAGCAGCTCCGGAGCGGCCGCCGGGTATCCGGTGACGCCAAGGATCCGGATGGCGTGCGTCTCGGGATTGCTCTTGAGGTGACGGCAGACCTCGATGCCGTCGAACTTCGGCATCATGACGTCGAGGATCAGGAGGGCCGGCCTGAGAGAGCCCAGCTTGATCAGCGCCTCGTACCCGTCGCTGGCCGTCTCGATCTTGAATCCCCGCGGATGATGCGTCAGGAACTCGACGAGCATCTCGACGACCTGAGGCTCGTCGTCGACCACGAGCACGCCCGCCGGCGCAGGTGGAATCGGATAGGTCGGCATCCGATGTTGTTTGAGGAAGCGCTGGAACTCTCCGACGTCGATGCGCGCATGCCCGCCGGGCGTCTTGAAGGCGCGAAGCCGTCCTTCCCTGATCCACGTCTTCAGGGTGGGTGTCGAGACCTGGCAATGTGACGCGGCCTGGCCTGTCGTGAGCGAGGCCCGAGAACCTGAATTCTTTGGATTCTTCGGATTCTTCACCTGGGCTGCCCAATTTCCCCACCGGGCCCACCCAATGTCAAGTTCCGGCCAGCCGCCCACGTGTTCTCGGGCGACGCCCGTGCCGCGGCGGAGTTGCGGTCGGGCGGTGGTTCTGTTAGCGTTTCCGGCGTTATTCGCGCCCGGGACGCCCACGAGGGCCCAGGGAAGGCGGTAGAAGCCGCCGCGACCCCGTCACTGTGATCGGGGACGAAACCCGCAAGTGCCACTGGCCGCGAGGCCGGGAAGGCGCGGGGAGTAGGACGATCCGAGAGCCAGGAGACCTGCCCGGCG
>Ga0209805_1001241_pt1 | contig 15642 bp, 24 predicted proteins | sample GraSoiAngelo_148_FD_185905 | JGI IMG/M metagenome (GOLD analysis project Ga0209805, IMG submission 185905) | Grasslands soil microbial communities from the Angelo Coastal Reserve, California, USA - 14_1009_09_20cm (SPAdes) (version 2) | ecosystem: Environmental > Terrestrial > Soil > Grasslands ... | reverse complement strand
CAACGTGGTGGGTGTGGTCGGGGCCAAGGACATCCTGAGCCGCGGCGCCGCGGTGCGGACCCTGGACGAGCTCAAGCGCCCACCCTACTATGTCCCCGAAACCAAGCGCATCGACGACCTGCTCCGTGAGATGCAGCGCAACCGCACTCACATGGCCGTCGTCGTCGACGAGTACGGCGGGGCGACCGGCGTCGTGACGCTCGAGGACATCCTCGAGCAGATCGTGGGCGACATCCACGACGAGCACGACCGGGCCGCCGCGCCGGCCGAGCGCCTCCCCGACGGCAGCTACCGGGTCGCCGCGCGCGCGAACATCGACGAGCTGAACGAGTCGCTCGACTGGAGTCTCCCCAAGCGCGACTACGAGACCGTCGCGGGGCTCGTGCTCGCGACCCTGCATCGGATCCCTCGGGCCGGCGAGGAGTTCCAGATCGCGGGCTATTCGATCACCGTCCTCGAGTCAGACGCCCGGCGTGTCGTCTCGGTCAAGATCGTGCCGATCGCCGGCATCAACATGTCAACGTAAGGAGGGTTCGAGCATGGCTGGAACAATGGTCGAGTTCGCGTCGAACGGGAGCAAGACCGCCGGGTACCTGGCGACTCCCGCCTCCGGCAAAGGGCCGGGTGTGCTGGTGCTCCAGGAGTGGTGGGGCCTCGTCGGCCACATCAAGAGCGTGTGCGACCGGTTCGCCGCCGAGGGCTTCACGGCGCTGGCGCCCGACATGTACCACGGCAAGACGGCCAGCGAGCCCGACGGTGCGGGAAAGCTCTTCATGGCGCTCAACATCTCGCAGGCCGAGCGAGACCTGCGAGGCGCGGCGACGTACCTCCTGGGTCAGTCGTCTACCAAGAAGATCGGCGCCGTGGGCTTCTGCATGGGCGGTCAGCTGGCCCTCTACGCGGCCACGATCAACCCCTCGGTCTCCGCGTGCGTCAATTTCTACGGCATCCATCCGAACGTGAAGCCCGACTACACGAAGCTCTCGGGCCCCGTGCTCGGCCTGTTCGCGGAAAAGGACGGCTTCGTGACGCCCCAGGTCGCGAAGGACACCGACGCCGCGATCAAGAAGGCCGGCAAGCAGTCCGAGTTCCGCATCTACCCGGGCGTGGACCACGGATTCTTCAACGACGACCGTGCGGACGTCTACAACAAGCCCGCCGCGGCCGACGCCTGGACCCGCACCCTGGGGTTCTTCCGAGCCAACGTGAAGTAGCCGCTCCGCGCCGGCGCCAGCGAGGGCCGTCTACGGTCGAGAGGCCCTCGCTGCGCCGCGTCGCGACACGTCCGGTTTCATGGTGCTTTGAGCGTCGGCGGGCGATAAGCTCGTGAGGATGCGTCAGTACCCCCTCGATGTCTTCCTTCCCGCGGCAGGGTTCGGCGAGCGGCTCAGACCCGTCACGAGCCATCTGCCCAAGCCGCTCCTGCCGATCCTCGGCATGCCGATCATCGAGCGGATCCTGAACAGGCTCGCCCGGGTATGCGACGGCCAGATCGCCATCAACCTGCACTGGAAGGCCGAGCTCTTACGCGCGTGGGCCGCGGGGTCGCCCTGGAGCGAGCGGATCGTCTTCTTCCCCGAGGACCCGATCCTCGGCACCGGCGGCGCGCTCAAGAACGCCGAGTCGCTCCTCTCGCGGCGGCCGTTCATCGTGCACAACTCGGACATCCTCCTCGACATCGATTTCGCGCGCCTCGTCGAGGAGCATCTTTCGTCTGGGAACACCGCGACCCTCGTGACCCACCGACTGCCGCACCTCGGCAACGTGGTCGTCGACAAGCAGGGTCAGGTGCTGGACGTCGAGAATCCGGGCGCGTCGCGACCCGACCCGACCCACATCGCCGACAAGGTCGCCTACACCGGCATCGCCGTGTATTCACCGGAGATCCTCCGGTTCCTGCCCGCGGGGGTCTCCCACGCCACCGTCGCGTGGGTCGCCGCGTCCAAGGCCGGCTTCAAGGTCCGGGCGATGGACTTCACGGGCGCCTACTGGAACGACGTGGGCGATCCGGCCACGTACGCGCGGGGCGTGCTCGACGCGCTTCGAGAGAGTGGTGAGACGGTCTACCTGGGCCCCGGGGCCCGCTGCGGCAAGGTCGAGATCGACGGCTACATCGTCCTCGAATCCGGCAGCCAGATCCGCGACGGGGCCCGCGTCCGGAATTGCATCCTGATGCCGGGCGCCGACACGTCAGGCGAGCACGAGAACACGATCGTCGGACCCGATTACGTGATCTCGCTCGCCGAGTCCGACATGCAGCCGTCGCTCCACGCCGCCGAGAAGAAGCGGGTCTCGCTGGGCGATCCGCTCTTCGCGCGGCACTTCAGGACCCGGTCGGCCGCCGGACGGGGCGCGACGGCGGACGCGAATTCCCCCGTGTGGTCCGAGGCGATCCTCGTCGGGCTCGGCGGCTCGGACCGACGGTACTACCGCGTGCGGAGCGACGGCTGGACGGCGGTGCTCATGGAGTGTCGCCCGGAAGATCCTGACTTCGAGCGGCATCTCGCCTACACTCGATTCTTCGCGCAGCACACCGTCCCGGTGCCCGCGCTTCTGACGGTGGACAACGCCGACAAGCGTGCCCTGTTCGAGGATCTGGGCGACACGTCGCTCTACTCGTATCTGAAGCTCCCGCGCGATCATGAGAGCGTGGAGAGCATGTATCGCGACGTCCTGCGGAGCCTGGTGACGCTCCACACGACGGCCACCGCTCACGTCAACGAGTGCCCGCTCCTGGAAGCGCGGATCTTCGACTACGACTATCTCCGGTGGGAGACGACGTACTTCCTCGACCGGTTCGTCACCGGGCTTCGCAAGCTCGCGGTCGAGAACAGGCCGGCCCTCGACGAGGGCCTCCATCGGCTCGCGCAAGGAGTGTACGCGAGCCCGAAGGTCGTCATTCACCGCGACTTCCAGTGCCAGAACATCATGGTCCACGCCGGCGGGCCTCGGATCATCGACTATCAAGGGGCTCGGATGGCGCCGCCGGCCTACGATATCGCGTCGCTGCTCTGGGACCCTTACCATCGGCTCGACGACAGGATGCGCGAGCGGCTCCTCGCCTACTACCTCGACCAGATGAAGGCCGATCGGCTGCGCGAGTTCGACGAGAAGTCTTTCCTGGACAGCCTCGTCGCCTGCCGGCTCCAGCGTCACATGCAGGCGCTGGGCGCTTACGGTTTTCTGTCCGAGGTGAAGGGTAAGAAGTATTTTCTGAAGCACGTCGCCGAGGCGCTCAGGCTCCTCAAGGAGGACGTCGCGGAGGTCCGGCCCGAGTATCCGGATCTCGCCCGTCTGATCGCGTCGCTCTGATTCGATCCGCTCACGAGCCGGTCCCCGGCCCCGTCGGGTGGAGGATCGCCCTCACGCCGGGGAACGGCTCGAGCACGATGCCGGGATGAGGGTCGACGCGCGACCCGGGCGCCAGCGTGAGCTCGTAACGCTGAGCCACCATCGCGACGATGACCTGCATCTCGATCAGCGCGAGCAGGCTTCCGATGCACGCGCGCGGTCCCCCGCCGAACGGGAAATACGCATAGCGCGGTCGTATTCCGCGGCCGGGAGAGAACCGGTCCGGATCGAACCGATCGGGATCCTCCCAGAAACGCGGGTCGCGGTGCGTGACGTACGGGCTCAGCAGGACGATGACGTTCGCCGGGATGTGATACGCGCCGATGTCAACGGCGCGACTCGTCGTCCGCGCGGTGACCCAGGTGGGCGGGTACAGGCGCAGAGTTTCCTCGATCACCGTACGCGTATAGTCCAGCGCGGGAAGATCGTCGGCTGTCGGCGGCCGCGTTCCAAGCACGGCGCGGACTTCGTTCTGGAGGCGACGCCGAGCTCTGGAGTTCTGTGACAGGACATACCAGACCCAGGCGAGACCGCTCGCAGTGGTGGTATGGCCGGCGACGAAGAGCGCCTTGAGCTCATCGGCGAGTGCCGCGTCATCGAATCTCCCGTCCGTCTCTTCATCGCGAGCCGCCAACATGGTCGACAGCAGGTCCCTCCCGGGACCGCGGCGGCGCGCCTCGTCGATCCGGCGCGTCATGAATTCATCGAGGCATCGCTCGGCTCGGTCGTAGCGCGCGGACGAGGGGAGAAGACGAAACAGCCAGCCCAGGGGGCTCCAGAGCTCTCGGTTCACGCGCTCCGCGGTCGTGGTGAACGCCTGGCCAACGGTCCACGCATCGACCTCAGACACGTCGCCGAAGAGGATTCGGAGGATGATGGCTCGGGTCACGCCGATCATCTCGGCGAATACGTCGAGCGGTCGCCCGTGCTCGAGTGGGCTTCGCCATCGGCCCAGCATCTCCTCGGCCATCGCCGCGATCGTGGGCACGGCGGCGACGAGCCGTTGCGGCTGGAACGCCGGCCGCAGGAGACGGCGCCGGCGACTCCAGTCATCGCCGTCCACCGTCGTGAGACTCTCGCCGAAGAGGGGCTTGATGCGCGCGGCCGCCGGGCCCTTCTGAAACAGCCCGTCGTGCTCCTGCAGCACGTACTTGATGTGGTCGGGATGACTCAGTAGGTACAGCCGGCGCATACCGAAGGGCAGCGCGACGACGTCGCCGTGCGTGCGCGCGGACTCGAGAAAGAACCCGAGCGGGTCCTTTCGCGCGCTCGGGAAGACTCCGAGCAGCGGGTACCCGCGTGGGCCCGGAGGAGCTACGGAAACACCACTGCTTTCAGACATCGCCCTCGTGGAGGGCGCGGACAGCGGCTACGCCGACGCGGCGGCGGCCTTCTCCTTCCGCTTGCGGCGCCCGGTCACGCCCGACTCGCCCTTGGGCGCACGCTCCTTCTTCTCGGGCTTCTTTTCCTTGTCCTTCGGCTCCTCGGCACGATCGACCAGCTCGAGGAACACCATGGGCGCGCCGTCGCCCGGGCGAGGCCCCGCCTTGATGATCCGGGTGTAGCCGCCGTTGCGGTCGGCGAACCGCGCGGCGATCGTGTCGAACAGCCGTCCGACGACTTCGGTGTCGGGCACCATCGATAGGACCTGGCGTCGCGCGTGAAGGTTCTCGCGCTTGGCCAGCGTGATCATGTGCTCCGCCAGCCCGCGCACCGCCCGGGCCTTCGTGTCGGTGGTGGTGATGCGCTCGTGGCGAAACAGCGCCACCAGCAAGTTGCGGAACAGCGCCCACCGGTGCTGCGTGAGCCGGCCGAGCTTGTAGCCGGCGTTCCGGTGCCTCATCGCGTGACTCCTCCTGCGATCATGCTCACCTGACCGTGCCTGATTGAAGGGTTCGGCTCGCCGCCGAGACGGCGGCTCACCTCACACTGCCACGACCGAGCGCCCCCAGGACGTTCGGGTCGATCCGCATGCCGAGGGACAGGCCGAGCGCGGCGAGCGCCGTCTTGATCTCGTCGATCGACTTCTCACCCAGGTTCTTCACGTGCTCCAGGTCGCCCTCGTTTTTCTGGACGAGATCGACCACCAGGTTCAGCTCGGCGTTCTTCAGCGCGTTGATCGCGCGCGCCGGCAACGCCAGCTCCTCGAGCGTCTTGCCCAGAGCGTCGCGCAGGAACGCCTCGCCCTCGGCGCCCTCCGCCTCTTCGTCCTCGCGCGGCACGCCGGCGGCCAGCGGGCGAAAGTGCTCCTTCAGGTAGGTCGAGGCCCGCGTGAGCGCGTCGTCCGGGCTCACGGAGCCGTTCGTCCACACCTCGACCACGAGCTTCTCGTAGTCGGTGATCTTCCCGAGGCGCGACATCTCCACGTTGTAGGAGACCCGCGTGATCGGCGAATAGGCGGCGTCGAGTGCCAGGGCTCCGGCCGGCGCCACGACGGTGGCGCGGTCGACCGCCTCGTAGCCGCGGCCCATGCCCACGCCGAGCTCCACCGTCACGCGCGTGCTGGACTCGATCGTGAAGAGATGGATCTCGGGATTCACGACCTCGACGTCAGTCTCGGGCACGTCGGCGCCCGTCACGGTCTTGGGCCCCGTCACCTCGATCCGGAGAATCTTGGCTTCCCCGGACGGAACCTGGATCGCCAGCTTCTTGAGGTTGAGCAGGACGTCGACCGTGTTCTCCTTGACGCCGGGAATCTTCGTCTCGGCGTTCTTGACCCCGTCGATCCGCACCCACGAGACCGCGGCGCCGGGCACGACCGCGAGCAGGGTGCGCCTGAGCGAGTTGCCAACGGTCAGCGCATAGCCCTTCTCGAACGGCTCGGCGACGAGTCGGCCGTACCGATCACTCAGAATCTCCCACTCGACCTTCTTCGGCTTCTGAAATGGAATGCGTGGCATAGCCTTTCCTATCTGGAGTCGCGCCTCGGCCGGCGGGGCCCCAGCCCCGCGACGGCCTGCAGCGCGCCCCTCACTTGCTGTAGAGCTCGACGATGAGCTGCTCGGCGACCGGGATCTGGATGTCGTCGCGCAACGGCAGGCTTCTGACGACGCCCTTCTTCTCGTTCGGATCGAGCTCCAGCCACTGGGGTACCTGCCCACGGCCGGCGTTGACGTTATCGTCGATTCGCGCCTGCAATTTCGACGTCGGCCGCAGCTGGACCGCGTCTCCCACCTTCACGAGGAACGACGGCACCGACACCTTGCGGCCGTTCACCTGGAAGTGGCCGTGCGCCACCATCTGCCGCCCCTCGCGGCGCGAGGCCGCGAACCCGAGCCGGTGCACGACGTTGTCCAGGCGAAGCTCGAGGAGCCTCAACAGGTTTTCGCCGGTCACGCCCTTCTCGGCCTCCGCCCACTGGAAGTACTTGCGGAACTGGCTCTCGAGCACGCCGTAGATCCGCTTGGCCTTCTGCTTCTCGCGCAGCTGCACGCCGAACGCGGTCAGCTTGCCGCGGTTCAGGCCGTGCTGGCCCGGCGGATAGTTACGCCGCTCGATCGCGCACTTGTCGGTGAAGCAGCGGGCACCTTTCAAGAAGAGCTTCATCCCTTCGCGTCGGCACAGCCGGCACTTCGCGTCGCGATACCGCGCCATGGCCGCCCCTACACCCGCCGCCGCTTCGGCGGGCGGCAGCCGTCGTGCGGGATCGGCGTCACGTCGCGGATCGCGGTGATCTCCAGGCCGGCCGCCTGCAGCGAGCGGATGGCCGCCTCACGCCCCGCCCCGGGGCCGCGCACGAAGACCTCGATCTGCTTCAAGCCGTACTCCATCGCCTTGCGCGCGGCCAGCTCGGAGGCCGTCTGGGCGGCAAAGGGCGTGCTCTTGCGCGAGCCCTTGAACCCGGCGCTGCCGGCGCTCGACCAGGACACGACGTTGCCCATCCGGTCGGTGAGCGTGACGATCGTGTTGTTGAACGTCGCCTGGATATGAGCGATGCCGGTGCGCACCTCGCGCCGCTCGCGCCGCTTGGCGCCCTTCTTCCGTGGTGCTGGTTTCGCTTCTTCGGCCATGCCTTACGCTCCCGCCTTCTTCGGCGCCGCTGCTGCCGCCGCCGGTGCCGCCGCGGGGGCGGAAGGCGCCGCCGCCGGCTTCTTCTTGACCATCACGCCCCGCTTGGGGCCCTTGCGCGTGCGGGCGTTGGTGTGGGTCCGCTGGCCCCGCACGGGCAGACCGCGCCGGTGACGGATGCCGCGATACGCGCCGATGTCCATCAGGCGCTTCACGTTCATCGACACCTCGCGCCGAAGGTCGCCTTCGACCTTCAGCTCGCGCTCGATGAGCTCGCGAATCCGGTTCACCTCGTCGTCGGTCCACGCCTTCACCCGCTTGCTGGGGTCGACGTTGGCCTTGAGCAGGATGCGCCGGCCCGTGGACCGCCCCAGACCGTAGATGTACGTCACCGCCACCTCACCACGTTTCTCTCGCGGAAGATCCACTCCTGCCACTCGTGCCATGTGCCCTCTCCGTTCCTCGTTCGAGCGGCGGCTTTGCCGCCGCAATCCTTCCCTGGGGGAGATTTGGGAAGGGGGGCGAAGCCCCCCTCCGAGGGTCTATCCCTGTCGGGCCTTGTGTCGCGGATTCTTGCAGATGATCCGCGTCACGCCCTGACGCTTGACGATCTTGCAGTGTTCGCAGCGCACCTTGACCGACGGTCGTACCTTCATCGCTTCTCTGTCTCCACTTCCTCAGAATCCTTACTTGAACCGATAGGTGATTCGGCCTCGAGTGAGGTCGTATGGCGACAGCTCGACCTTCACACGGTCGCCCGGCAGGATCCGGATGAAGTTCATCCGCATCTTCCCGCTCACGTGCGCGAGCACCTTGTGGCCGTTCTCGAGCTCGACGCGGAACATCGCGTTCGGCAGCGGCTCGACCACCGTCCCCTCGACCTCGATCGCGTCTTCCTTGGTCATCGCCCTCGACTCGCCGGGGCCGTCGGCGCCGACTGGCCGGTGAGGCTCGTCAGCACCTCCGGGCCGCTCTCCGTCACCGCCACCGTGTGCTCGAAGTGCGCCGCCAGGCTGCCGTCCTGGGTCACCGCCGTCCAGCCGTCGTCCAGGATCCGGACCTCCCAGCTTCCCATCGTGACCATCGGCTCGATCGCGAGGACCATCCCGGGCCGGAGCTGCGGGCCGCGGCCCGGATCGCCGAAGTTGGGGATCTGCGGCTCTTCGTGGAGCGCCCGGCCGATCCCGTGACCGACGAACGCCCGCACGACCGCGAATCCATTGGCCTCGACGTGCGACTGGACCGCGTGCGACACGTCGGAGAGTCGATGGCCCGGGCGGCACTCCTGGATGCCGAGATCCAGGCTCTCCCGCGTGACGTCCAGGAGCTTCTGCACGTTGGCCGGCACCGTCCCGATCGGCAGTGTGAACGCGCAATCGGCGTAGTACCCCTCTACGATGCACCCGAGGTCAAGGCCGACGATGTCCCCCTCGCAGATCTTGCGTCGGGCCGACGGGATCCCGTGCACGACTTCCTCGTTGATCGAGATGCACGCCGTCGCCGGAAACCCACGGTAGCCCTTGAACGCGGGCGCGGCACCCTCCCGATGGATGTACGCTTCGACGTCCTCGTCGACCTCGAGCGTGGACATCCCAGGGCTGACGAAGCCGCGCAGACGCTCGACGACGCCGGCCAGGATGTGGCCGGCCCGCCGCATGATCGCGATCTCGCGCGCCGACTTGAGCACGATCACCGTACGGCTCCCACGGCCGACCGGATCGCGTCCCGAATCGTCACGACCGGTCCTTCGCCGGATACGGTCACGAGCAGATTGCGCTGGCGGTAGTAGTCGAGGAGCGGCGCCGTCTGCCGACGGTAGACTTCCAGTCGGTTCCGCACGGTGGCTTCGCCGTCGTCGTCGCGCTGGTAGAGCTCGCCGCCGCATGCATCGCAGACGCCCGCGCGCTTCGGCGGATTCGACGTCACGTGATACGAGTGGCCGCACGTGCGGCATACGCGGCGTCCCGTCAGCCGGCGCAGAAGCTCGGGCTCGGAGACGTCGAAGTAGACCACCGTGTCGACTGTCTGGCCGAGATCCTTCAAGAGCCGCGCGAGCGCTTCGGCCTGCGCGATGGTCCGCGGGAAGCCGTCGAGGATGAAGCCCCGGCCGGCGTCGGCGGCGCCGAGGCGCTCGGCCATCATCCGGATGATGACGTCGTCCGGGACGAGGGCGCCCTTGTCCATGTAGCTCTTGGCCTCGCGGCCCAGCGTGCTTCCCGCCGCCACCGCCTCGCGCAGCATGTCGCCGGTCGCCAGGTGGAGCGCGCCCCACTCTTGCGCGAGGTCGCGGGCCTGTGTGCCCTTGCCCGCGCCCGGCGGCCCCAGGAACGCGACCCGCACGCTCAACTCCCGTATCCGCTCGAGCGCGACTTGGACTTCTTCAGGAAGCCCTCGTAATTCCGCATGAGCAGGTGTGATTCCATCTGCCGTACGGTATCGAGCGCCACGCCGACGACGATCAGCAGACTCGTGCCGCCGAAGTAGAACGGCACGTTGAACCATCGGATCAGATAGTCCGGTAACACCGAGATCAGCGCGAGGAACAGGGCGCCCGGCAAGGTGATGCGCGTCAGGGTCCGGTCGATGTATTCCGCCGTCTTCTTGCCCGGCCGCACGCCCGGGATGAAGCCGCCGTACTTCTTCATGTTGTCGGACAGGTCGATCGGATTGAACACGATCGCCGTGTAGAAGTACGCGAAGAAGACGATCAGCGCCATGTAGGAGACGGTGTAGAAGACGCGGCCCGGCGACATCGCGTCGGAGATCGCCTGCATCCACGGATGCGGCACGAAGCGCGTCAGGGTCGCCGGGAACAGGATCAGCGAGGACGCGAAGATGACCGGGATGACGCCGGCAGTGTTGATCCGTAGCGGGATGTGCGTGGACTGGCCGCCGTAGACGCGCCGGCCGACCACCCGCTTGGCGTACTGCACGGGAATCTTTCGCTGGCCCTCTTGCATCAAGACGACCGCCGCCGTCACCCCGACCATCACCAGGATGATCGCGGCGAAGACGATCGGCTTCAGCTCGCCGGTCGAGATGAGCGTGTACGAGGCGCTGATGGCCGACGGGAGCCGGACGACGATGCCCGCGAAGATGATCAGCGAAATCCCGTTGCCGATCCCCTTCTCGGAGATCTGCTCGCCCATCCACATGATCAGCGCGGTCCCCGCGGTCAGGGTGACCATCGTCAGCAGGCGGAATCCCCAACCGGGTACCGGCACGATCGAGAGCCCGTTGGGGCTCCGCATGCTCTCGAGCCCGTAGGCGATACCGAGCGCCTGAATGCCGGACAGCACGATCGTACCGTACCGAGTGTACTGGGTGATCTTCTTGCGGCCCGCCTCGCCCTCCTTCGCCAGCCGCTCGAGGCTCGGGATGACGACGGTGAGGAGCTGCAGGATGATCGACGCCGAGATGTACGGCATGATGCCGAGCGCGAAGATCGAAAGCCGCCTCAGATTGCCGCCCGAGAAGAGATCGACCATGCCGAGGAGCGTGCCCTGGACCTGGTCGAAGAACTGCGCCAGCGCGTGGCCGTCGATCCCGGGCGTCGGCACGTGCGCCCCGATGCGGTACGCCACCAGCAGCACCGCGGTCATGATGACGCGGCGCTTGAGCTCCGGGATCTTGAAGACGTTCTGGAAGCTCTGGAGGCTCTCGATCACGAACCCGGCACCCGCTCGGGGAGCGTCTCGACCCGACCGCCCTTCGCCTCGATCTTCGCGCGCGCGGACTCACTCACCGCGTGCGCGCGCACGGTCAGGGCGTGCGCGACGTCGCCGCCGCCGAGCACCTTGACGCGCGCGCGGCCGCTCAGCTTGATGAGGCCGGCCTCGGCGAGACCGTCGGGATCGACGACGGCGTTCGCCGCGAACGCGCTCAGCGACTCCAGATTCACGACGGCGTACGAGGTCTTGCCCCCGTACGGCGTGAAGCCGCGTTTGGGCAGCCGCCGGTAGAGTGGCATCTGGCCGCCCTCGAACCCGCCGCCCTTGCCGCCGCCCGACCGCGCGTTGTGGCCCTTGTGGCCCTTCGTGGAGGTCTTGCCGTGACCCGAGCCCGGACCGCGCCCGATCCGCTTCCGCCGCTTCGTGGCGCCCGGTGCGGGGCGCAGCTCGTCAAGCTTCATGGGTCACACTCAGCACGTGGGTGACCTTGGCAATCATACCGCGCACCGACGCCGAGTCGTCGTGGCTGACCGACTGGCGAATCCGGCGGAGTCCCAGCGCCCGGACCGTCGCCTCTTGCTTGGGCGATAGACCGATCATCGACTTGGTCAGGGTGACCCTAAGCTTCTTGTCGGGCACCGGCCATCTCCTCCGCGGGGGCGGCGGCGCCGTCGCCGCGTCGCCGGGCCGCGTGCAGATCTTGGAGTCGCTTGATCCGCCTGAGCGCGTCGATCGTCGCCTTGAGCACATTGTGCGGGTTGTTGGAGCCGAGCGTCTTCGTGAGGATGTCCTGGACGCCCGCGGCCTCGAGGATCGGCCGTACCGCGCCGCCGGCGATGACGCCTGTGCCCGGCACCGCCGGCTTCAGGAAGACGCGGCCGGCGCCGAAGTGCCCGGTGATCTCGCAGGGGATCGTCGTCTCCTTCAGCGGCACGAAGATGAGATCCTTCTTGGCGTGCTCGACGGCCTTACGGATCGCCTCGGGCACCTCGTGGGCCTTGCCGAGGCCGACGCCCACGTCACCGCGCCCGTCGCCGACCACGACCAGCGCCGTGAACGAGAACCGTCGGCCGCCCTTGACGACCTTGGCGACGCGGTTGATGGAGACGACGCGATCGTTCAGCTCGAGCACACTCGGATCGATCTTCGCTTCCGCCACTCGGATTCTCCCTTTGGAGAAGGGGGCTCCGCCCCCCTCTCGACTCCCCCGCGAACCCGCGGGGCGTGGGGGCCGCCCCCCTCTCGACTCCGCGAAACCCGCGTTCGCTAAAACACCAGGCCGCCGGCGCGAGCCGCGTCGGCGAGCGCCTTCACTCGTCCGTGGTACATATACCCGCCACGATCGAACACCACTCGGTCGATCCCCTGCGCTTTCGCCTTGCCCGCCAGGAGCTCGCCCACGAGCTTGGCGGCGGCGATGTTGCCGCCGGCCGGCTGGCGCGCGCGGAACTCCTTGCTCCGGCTGTCTACCGCTAGCAAGGTGCGCCCGGCGTCGTCGTCGACCAGCTGGGCGTAGATGTGGTTCAGGCTGCGGAACACGGCCAGCCGTGGCCGTGTTCCCGAGCCGCGCACGTACCGCCGCAGACGCCGGTGCCGGATGTCTCGCGAAGCCCGCCGTTCCTTCGTGATCACTTGGCCCCCGCTCCCGCCTTCTTGCCGACCTTGCGGCGGATCACCTCGTCCGAATACTTGATGCCCTTGCCCTTGTACGGATCGGGCTCTCGGAGCGCGCGGAGCTTCGCGGCCGTCTGGCCGAGCAGCGCCTTGTCGGCTCCTCTCAGCGTGATGGCGACCTGGCGCTCGATGTCCGCCGTGATGCCTTCCGGCAGTGGGAAGATCACGGGGTGCGAGTAGCCCAGCGCCAGCGTGATCGCTCGCCCCTGGATCTGCGCGCGGTAGCCGATGCCCACGATATCGAGCTTGCGCTCAAAGCCATCCTTCACCCCGGTGACCATGTTCGCGACCAGCGCCCGCGCGAGCCCGTGCAGCGCGCGGATCTTCCGGTCGTCGCCGCTGCGTGAGATCACGAGCTGGTTGCCCTCGAGCTTCGCGCTGAGCCCCGCCGGGACCGGCTGCATCAGCTTGCCCTTCGGTCCCTCGGCTCGCACGGTGGCGCCGTCGATCTGGACCTTCACTCCCTGGGGAATGCTCACTGGCTTTCGGCCGATCCGTGACATGAGGTCCCCTACCACACGTAGGCGAGCACTTCGCCGCCGACCTTCTGCTTGCGCGCGTCGCGGCCGGTCACGACGCCCTTCGACGTCGACACCAGCGCCACGCCCATCCCGGCCAGGATGGACGGGATCCGGTCGTGGGTGACGTACACCCGCCGTCCGGGAGTCGACACGCGGACGAGCCCGGAGATCATCTTCTCGTTGCCGACGCCGTACTTGAGATAGACACGCAGGGTCCCCTGCTTGTCGTCCTCGAGCACGCGAAAGTTCTTGATGAAGCCCTCGTCCTTCAGGATCTCGGCGATCCGCACCTTGAGCCGCGAGGCGGGGATGTCCACCTTCTCGTGCTCGGCGCGGCTCGCGTTGCGGATACGGGTCAGCAGGTCGGCGATCGGATCGCTTCGCATACGGCCTCTACCAGCTCGCCTTCACGATGCCCGGAACCTCGCCCTTGAGCGCCAGCTCGCGGAAACAGAGCCGGCACATCTCGAACTTCCGGAGGTAGCCGCGCGGACGGCCGCACAGCTTGCACCGAGAATAGGCGCGCGTCGAAAATTTCGGTTTCCGCTGCGACTTCATGATGAGCGCGGTCTTGGCCATGCGAAGCTACTCCCTGAACGGCATACCCAGGTGCGTGAGCAGCACCTTGGCGTCCTCGTCCGTGCGCGCCGTGGTGACGATGCTGATGTCCATGCCGCGGACTTTGTCGACCTTGTCGTAGACGATCTCCGGGAAAATCAGCTGCTCGCGGAGACCGAGCGCGTAGTTGCCGCGTCCGTCGAAGCCCTTGGGCGGCACGCCGCGGAAGTCGCGCACGCGGGGCAGCGCGACGTTGATGAGGCGGTCGAGGAACTCGTACATCCGAGCGCCCCGGAGCGTCACCTTCGCGCCGATGGGCACGCCCTCGCGTAGCTTGAAGTTCGCGATCGACTTCTTGGCCCGCGTGACGATCGGCCGCTGGCCCGAGATCAGCTGCAGATCGGCCGTCGCGAAGTCGAGCACCTTGGCGTTCTCGCGCCCCTCGCCCACGCCCATGTTGATGACGACCTTCTCCAGGCGCGGCACCTGGTACGGGTTGGAGAACCCGCGCTCCTTCATGACCGCCTGGACGACCGTCTTGTGGAACATCTCCTTGAGGCGCGGCTTCGTCTCGCCCGTGCCCTTGGGACGGCCCTTGGCGACGGCGGCCGCGGGCGCGGCCGGTGCCCCGCCCTTCTTGGGCTGGGCCTTCTGTGCCGGTCTCGGCGCCGCGGGGGCCTTCTGCTGCGTGGGTGTCGTTTCTTTCGCCATGGTCTCAGCCCTTGTCGATCGATTCGCCGCAGCGCTTGCAGACGCGGAGCTTGCGCCCGTCGGCGAGCGTCTTGATCCCGCTGCGCGACGGCTTGTCGCACCGAGCGCAGACGACCAGCACGTTGGACAGCGCCAGCGGGCTCTCGCGCTCGATGATGCCCCCCTGGCGCAGCTTCTGCGTCGGGCGCTGGTGCTTCTTCATCATGTTGATCTTCTCGACCAGCACGCGCCCGCCGATCGGCAGCACGCGCAGCACCTTACCGCGCTTGCCGCGCTCTCGGCCGGAGATCACCGCGACCGTGTCGCCTCGTCGCACGTGGACGTGTTGCATCAGATGACCTCGGGCGCGAGCGAGATGATCTTGGTGAACTGGCGTTCGCGCAGCTCGCGGGCCACCGGCCCGAAGATGCGGGTGCCCACCGGATTCTCGTCGGGCTTGATCAGGACCACCGCGTTGCGGTCGAACCGGATGTACGATCCGTCCCGCCGCCGGACTTCCTTGACCGTCCGCACCACGACCGCGCGCGCCACCTCGCCCTTCTTCACGGTTCCGTCCGGCGTCGCCTCCTTGATGGCGACGATGACGGTGTCGCCCAGGGAGGCGTACCGCTTGTTGGCGCCTCCCATCACCCGGATGCACTGGACCTTCTTGGCTCCGGAGTTGTCGGCGACGTCGAGCATCGAGCGGGGTTGGATCATCGCTAGGACACGCGGCTCAGAACCTTGCGGATCCGCCAGCGCTTCTCCTTCGACAACGGCCGGGTCTCCTCGATCAAGACCCGGTCGCCCACCCGACTCTCGTTGGTCTCGTCGTGCGCCTTGAGCTTCTTCGACGCCCGGACGACCCGCTGGTAGCGCGGATGCCGGAACACCCGCTCGATCCGCACGACCCGCGTCTTCTGCATCGCGTCGGACACGACCACGCCTTCACGACTCTTTCGCTCACCCACGGGAGGCGCCCTTCTTCTCGCGGAGCACTGTGTTGGCCCGCGCCAGATCCTTCTTCGCCTGGCTCAGCCGCGAGGGGTTCTTGGCCACCCCCATCGAGAGCTGGAACCGGAGATTGAAAATCTCCTCGGTCAGCTCCCGCGCCTTCTGCTGGAGCTCGTCCGGGGAGAACTCACGCCACTTCGCCGCTTTCATCTAGA
>Ga0209805_1001239_pt1 | contig 15652 bp, 17 predicted proteins | sample GraSoiAngelo_148_FD_185905 | JGI IMG/M metagenome (GOLD analysis project Ga0209805, IMG submission 185905) | Grasslands soil microbial communities from the Angelo Coastal Reserve, California, USA - 14_1009_09_20cm (SPAdes) (version 2) | ecosystem: Environmental > Terrestrial > Soil > Grasslands ... | reverse complement strand
AGGCGGCTTGAAGTCGTGCCCTTGCCAAAGTACATCGTTCCCACAGGACACGAGGAACGAACTTTTTCCGCTGTCTGTTATCCAGTTGCCCGATGAGGGAGGACCTAGCTTTGACCGAAGCCTCTAAGCTTCGGTTCGGACCGGAAATCGTTTAGTATCCCTCGCATGTACGCGGCCGCTCCTCAGATGAGTGCGGGCGAAGTGCTGAGCGCATTTCATCATCCGAGGCAGCGGACTCGATCATGTCTTCAGTCCGGCAGTGGGCGGCGAAACAAGAGGATGATTTAACAGTGCTGGTCTGCGATTACGTTGGGGACGGAGCAGTCGAGCAGGGGAAAGAAAGTTAACGCCGTCAAATAGGCGAATGTTTTTCTAATCAACAGTTGGCAATTGAAAATCGCAGATTGACGCTTGCACCCTGAACTCAAGCACGCTGCGCATCGTCCATGGCCGCTTCCTTCCGGACCGTGGGTGATGGCGCAGACGTGGCATGATCTGCTCTTCGCGCACTGGCCCGTTGAGACTGGCGCCTTGCGGCGGCTTATTCCGCGCGACCTGCCCCTCGATACTTTCGAGGGCCGCTGCTGGGTGGGCATCGCGCCGTTTCACATGAGTCACATCCATGCGCACGGCTTGCCGCCGCTTCCCGGACTTTCGCGATTTCCGGAATTAAACGTACGCACCTACGTGACGCTGAACGGGAAGCCGGGTGTCTACTTCTTCAGTCTGGATGCCACAAGTCGTCCGGCAGTGTGGGCAGCGCGGCGTTTCTATTGTCTTCCATATTTCTATGCCAGCATGTCGGTCGTTGCGCGGGACGGTTGGATCAATTACGATTCACGCCGCCGGTCCGGAAAAGCAGAATTCCGGGGACGTTTTCACGCGATCAGTGAACCGCGTCTTCATGAAAAAGGATCTCTCGAGAACTGGCTGACCGAGCGCTACTGTCTTTACACGACCAGAAGCAGCAGAGTGTATCGCGCCGAGATCCACCATCAGCAATGGCCATTGCAAGATGCCGAGGCAGAGATCGAAGTCAACAGCATGGCCTCAGCCGCAGGGATCACTCTTCCGCAATCCCCTCCCTTGCTCCATTTTGCACGTAGGCTCGACGTGCTAATTTGGCGATTGCAGAAGATCAGCATCTAGCTCTCAGCGCCTCGTGCCGAGGCGGATGGAGCTCTGGCCGATGTCTGACTGCAGAAAGCTGAGTGCTGATAGCTTTTTCAGCAGCTCTCGAGTTTTGTTGCGAGCTACCCTGCATTGCCATATGCTGCGCCTGATATGCCGCAGGGTTCTGAACAGTTGCTGCTTGAGCTTTTTGCCATCTTTGTAAGTGCCAAGGTAGTCGGAGAAATATTCGAGCGCCTGAACCTTCCCGCAGTGCTGGGCGAAATTCTTGCCGGTATCGGTCTCGGACCGTACGCGCTGGGTTGGATTATCCCAACCGACACGATTCATTCCGTTGCCGAAATTGGCGCTATCTTCGTTCTTTTCAGCGCGGGTCTCGAAACCAGCCCGCGCGATCTTATCAGCGTAGGCCGCAAATCGCTGTTAGTTGCTGGCGCAGGAGTCGTGGTTCCGTTCATCCTGGGCTTCGCGTATATGAAGGCACGCGGCGACGTTACCCACGAGGCTGTCTTCGTGGGCGCGGCCATGGTGGCCACCAGCGTGGGGATCACTGCCCGCGTGCTCGGTGACATGCGCGTGCTCTCCACGCGCACGGCAAAGCTCATTCTTGGCGCCGCAGTTTTTGATGACATTCTCGGGATGGTGTTGCTGGCGGTTGTTGCTGGCCTTGCCTCCGGAAGCCTGGAATGGCTCCATCTGGGAATCCTGATCGGTGAAGCTGTAACGTTCGCGTTGTTCATGATCTTCATCGCGCCGCGCCTGGTGCGCCGCATTGAGCCGCAGATGGAGCGGCTATCCACCCAGAACGCATCGCTTATCGTGGCTCTGGCCATTTGCCTGCTGCTCTCATGGCTGGCGGCAAAGATCGGGATTGCCGCTATCATAGGGGCCTTCTTCGCAGGGCTGATGTTCGCCGACTATGCTCCGCGGTGGAACCTGCTGCCTCGGGTTGCAGGAATCACCGAATTCCTGGCACCCTACTTTTTCTTCGCGATCGGCGCGCGGCTCAATATCCAGCTATTCAGCGGGGACGTGCTGGTTGCGGCAATTATGATTTCACTGCTGGCTATCATCTCTAAGGTGATCGGCTGTGGGCTGCCTGTTCTGAACGAAGGCTGGCCGACGGTGTTTCGTGTGGGCATTGGCATGATGCCTCGCGGCGAAGTCGCGCTTATCGTGGCACTTGTCGGATTGCAATCCCGAATTGTGACTCAGTCGACCTACGCCATCGTGGTATTCATGACGGGAGTTACAACGCTGCTTGCGCCCCCGCTTTTGCGTTATTTGTTCCGCGACGAAATACCTCAGGACGAGGAAAATGCTGAAGTCGCGTCCGTCCAGTTATAATTCCGGCTTTCCGATGCAAGGAGAATTTCATGTCCCTTTCAGGACGTGTAGCGCTGGTCACCGGCGCGTCGCAAGGAATTGGCAAGGCCTGCGTTCTCAAATTGGCGGAGCGTGGCGCGACTGTAGCCGTGGTCGCGCGGAATGAGGAAAAGTTGAAAGAACTGGTGAGTCACATCAGCGGCACTGGCGGCAAGTCGGCTGCATTCCCGATGGACGTTGCCGATGAAGAGCAAATCAAGAATACTTGTAAAACAGTCATCGCTGAATTTGGCAAGATCGATATTCTGGTCAACAATGCTGGAATCACCCGCGACCAGCTCGTCATGCGCATGAAACGCGCCGACTGGGATGCGGTCATCAATACCAATTTGACTTCGGCATATCTGTGCACTCAGCAGGTCATCAGTGCGATGCTTCGCCAACGCTGGGGAAGAATTATCAACATTACATCCATTTTTGGTCAGATCGGCCAAACCGGCCAGGCAAACTATGCCTCTTCCAAAGCAGGACTCATCGGCCTTACCATGGCAATTGCCCGCGAAGTTGCTTCGAGAAACATAACCTGTAACGCCGTAGCTCCGGGATTCATCGAAACTGCGATGACGGCCGCGTTACCGGAAAATCTCAAGCAGGAGGCGGTGAAACTGATCCCGCTTGGGCGCGTGGGTGCTCCGGAGGATGTGGCGAATGCGGTAGCATTTCTTGCTTCCGAGGAAGCGTCCTATATTACGGGTCATGTACTGAATGTGAATGGGGGGATGCTCATGGGGTAGCGCACGCGATTCCGCGGCTGACGATAGCGCCAGCAAAAACGCCCGCACAGATCGCGCAAGTCCGCGAGCTTTTTCTCGAATACGCCAGCTCGCTTGGCTTCAGCCTGTGCTTCCAAAATTTCGATCAGGAACTGGCCGGACTTCCAGGCGACTATGCGCCACCCGATGGCCGGCTGATGCTCGCTCTATATGAAGGCGAACTGGCAGGATGCGTGGCCCTTCACAAGCTGGACAGCGAAATCTGCGAGATGAAGCGGCTGTATCTTCGGCCTAAATTCCGGGGCAAAGGCCTGGGGCCCGTGCTGGCAGAAAATATCATCGGCGAAGCTCGCCGGATTGGCTATAGGCGAATGCGCCTCGACACCGTCGAGCCAGTGATGAAAGACGCAGTCGCCATGTACCGTCGCCTTGGGTTCAAGGAGATAGCGCCGTATCGCCCGAATCCCATGCCGGGTACGTTATACATGGAGCTCGAGTTATGACAGTAGCGCCGGCGTCTCGCCGGCTGTTGGGCGGGCGCCCTCGCCCGCCTTGCTTGAACGACTACAAGTTGCGAGGTTTTATCATGAAGACTCTTCTTGCTCTTATCCTTTGCTCCGCGCTTTCTTCCTTTGCCGCGACCAGCAAATCAGTCTCATACAAAAGCGGCGATGAAACTGTCCAAGCCATGCTTTATGCACCCGATGGCAAAGGCCCGTTCCCCGGTATTATTGTGATCCACGAGTATTGGGGGCTGAACGATTGGGTAAAAGAACAAGCCTCAAAGCTGGCCGACCAGGGCTATGTCGCGCTGGCGATCGATCTGTACCGCGGCAAAGTCGCAACTACACCCGATGAGGCGCACGAGATTATGCGCGGCGTTCCCGAAGACCGGGCTAAACGTGATTTGCATGCTGCGTTCGAATTTCTCAAATCTCAAGCCAACGTGAAAAAAGACCGCATCGCTTCCATCGGATGGTGCATGGGCGGCGGCTATTCACTTGATGTTGCCCTGCAAGAGCCCACGCTCGCGGCGGACGTCATTAACTATGGCCATCTCGCGGTTGACGCCGAGTCATTGAAAAAGATTAACGCTCCAATCCTGGGAATTTTCGGCGGAAAAGACCGTGGCATTCCCGTCGAGGACGTGAAGAAATTCGAGCAGCAACTGAAGCAGATGGGAAAGAAGGTCGAAATCATTATCTATCCTGATGCGGGTCACGCTTTCGAGAATCCAAACAACAAAGATGGCTACCGTGCCGATGACGCCGCCGATGCATGGAAGCGCACGGTCGAGTTCCTAAAGCGAACACTTAAGTAGTGCGTGCAGTTCACGTGACGTGCTCCCTTAGCGGATGATCCGTCGCGATTAATAAATGAACCTCTTTCTCCGGGGAGAAAATCTAACTAGCTGGTGAATTCGCCTTCGAAATCCGCGCCGAAAGCTGGGTTCAATGTCGAGAGGCTCCGCACGATCATCCCGGAAATTTGGGAGCTTATGCGGCCCCGCCGAGGTTTGCTCGCGGTGGGATTTTTATTGATGGCGATCAACCGCGTCTCGGGGCTGGTGCTTCCCTACTCGACGAAATTCCTCATCGACACCGTCATCGCCAAACATCACGCTGAGCGGCTGCGGCCGCTGGTTATTCTGGTTCTGTGCGCAACGATTATCCAGGGGATTACTTCATTCTCGCTGACGCAGTTACTGTCGAAGGCAGCGCAACGCTTGATTGCCGAGCTGCGGCAAAAAGTTCAAGTACATATCTCGCGCCTTCCGGTTGCATTTTATGATTCCAATAAGACGGGCACGCTGGTGTCCCGGATTATGAGCGACGTGGAAGGCGTGCGCAACCTGCTGGGGACGGGGCTTGTGGAGCTTGCCGGCGGCCTCATTACGTCTGGCATCGCGATGGTGGTGCTGTTTCGCATCAGCCCGCTGATGACGGTGATTGCCTTCACTTTCTTGCTTTGCTTCGGCCTGGCGCTGAAGAAAGCTTTTGGAACGATCCGCCCAATTTTTCGCGAGCGCAGCAAAATCAACGCCGAGGTAACCGGACGGCTGTCAGAATCGCTCGGCGGCGTGCGTGTGATCAAGGGCTACCACGCAGAGGAACGTGAAGAGGCGGTTTTCGCCTCGGGAGTGCGGCGTCTGCTGGATAACGTCATGCGCACGCTTACCGCGACCTCTGTCATGAGTCTTTCCGCCAGCTTGTTGCTCGGAGTAGTTGGCGCGGTAATCATGTATGTCGGCGCGCGCCAGATTATGGCTGGCACACTGACCATCGGCGGATTCTTTACGTACACGCTGTTCCTGGGCTTCCTGGTTGCGCCCATCATGCAGATGGTCGCGATTGGCACTCAGCTTACTGAGGCTCTCGCTGGTCTTGAGCGCACGCGCGAGATTCTGCGGGAGCGGCCGGAAGATCGGGACCCGAAGCGAACCGCGCTGCTGAATGATGTGCGCGGCAACATTGATTTCTCGCGCGTCAGCTTCAGTTACGATGGCAGCCGTACTGTGCTGAACGACATCTCGTTCCATGCGGAGCCGGGTACAGTGACCGCTTTGGTGGGCTCTTCTGGATCGGGGAAATCAACAATCATCGGCTTGATTTCAGCCTTTCATACTCCGTCGGAAGGGAAAGTGTTAGTCGATGGCGTCGATTTGAGCACGGTTCGATTGGATTCTTATCGCACCCGGCTCGGAGTAGTACTGCAGGAGTCGTTTTTATTCGATGGGACGATCCGCGAAAATGTAGCGTTCTCGCGTCCGGAGTCGAGCGAAGAGGAAATCATGCGCGCCTGCCGGATTGCGCGGGTGGACGAATTCGCTGAGAGCTTTCCCGATAAATACGATACGGTCGTAGGCGAGCGCGGCGTGAAACTTTCCGGCGGACAAAGGCAACGCATCTCAATCGCGCGCGCGATTCTTGCCGAGCCGCGAATCCTGATCCTCGACGAAGCTACATCCAGCCTGGATTCGGAATCGGAAGCGATGATCCAGCACGGGCTTTCATATCTCATGCAGGGCCGGACAACTTTCGTCATAGCGCACCGGCTTTCCACCATCCGCCGCGCCGATCAGATTCTAGTTGTGGAGCAGGGGCAAATCGTCGAACGTGGCACGCATGAGCAGCTCTACGCCACTCAGGGACGCTATTACGATCTCTATACCAGGCAGCAAGGACTGGAGCAGAATCTGTTCCTGGCGCCGGGAGAAGGAGATGCGGTGTTGGCCGCCGCCGGCGAAAATGGTCGTGAAAAAAATGGCGACTCGGATATTCAACCCGCTGACGCCCTGCGGCTGATAAGAGGCGAGGTGCGGTAGAGTTTTGGCGGCCGGTTAAGATTATCCTTCAAACCTCAGTTATTCCGAATTTTCCACAAGAAAATGCCAACTCCATATTGACGTAATCCGGGAATGCTGATAATTCCCGGTTCCCCATCGTTTCTGAAATTGTTGGCAACAGCAGCACTTTCACGTATGGGTATACGGGATCGATTAAGGTCATAATGGGCGTCTCCGGCCCTACCTGCGATTCCTGCGGAGCAGCTTCCGGTGGCAGCTTCGTCTTCGATGTAAACGGGAACCAGACGCAGCGCACCGACGCAAACGGAAATGCCACCAACTACACCTATGATGCCAGCGGCAATGTCGCCAGTAGATCCGTTCCATTGGCCAACGGCACCACCCCAACCTGGAACTACGCATACAACTCTTTCGGGGAAGTGCTGACCGCTACCGATCCGCTGAACCACACGACGATCTCGCTCCACTGAACGATGGCATGTTTCCGAAGTGATTCTGTGTTCGTGGAACCGCGTTCTTTCGAGAAATAGAATCCATCGCGGAGGAGGTTGTACTCATGGTTGACAGGAATCCAGCCCATCAACGAAGCTCTTGGTCTCTTTTGGTCGGACTCGGACTGGTCGGGTTGGTAACAGGAGCGCTTGCAGGCTACTTCGGCTATTCCTTCGCGGTCGTAGCCAAAAATCCCCTCGTCAGTGTCGCGGATGATTCGGGTGAGCAACCGTTCGATCAGACGTACAGGGAAATGGCACGGCTCGCCGGCCTAGAAATAGTTGCTGGGAAATGTGATTCTGCGCCGGACCCGAGGATTATCGATCAAGAAAAGCAACTCATAGACCAGATCGAGGTCAGTGCAAAGAAGGCGAATCTGGACCCGCCATTGAGCATAGCTCGCGCAGTCGTCGCCTATCGCGGTTCTGCCGTTCAGCAAGAGACGGCGTTCCTTCAGAGGGCGGGATGGAGCGATACGTCGTCCGATCACTTCGCGAATATCGTGCGCGATCTGGACGGCTGCCAACCGCACAGCGTTGCCCCGAAGGAGAAGCAACAATGACACGCGGTCTAAAGCTCGGATTCGTCCTTGTCGTCGGGTTGATAGCAGGAATTTCGGTTGGCGTCCTTTACGCCAGGCAGACCATCGGCACGAGTTCGAACTGGATGTCCCAGTGGGCAGCCGTCGGAACGTATGCTGAACTTACCAATCTTCAGTACCAGTACGCGGATGAGGCACATGCAAGAGCGGCACTGTCAGACTTCGTCAAGTTCGCAGAGCAGTTGAGGGCTAAGGGGACGATATCCGACCCAAAGACCTTTGGGTTCGATGTAGCTCTCGCCTATATGCGTTTGGCGATGCTAGACCGTCGCGCCGGGAACATGGACGGCTACCAGGCAAATCTGTCCAGCGCTCAGGACGCACTCAAAGCGGCTGGTTCCGAACACACGTCCGCCGATGAAATGGAACGATTCGTGAGTCAGCACGAGCCTCACCGGTAAAGGAAGCAGCCCGCCGACGCCCTGCGGCTGATTAGAGGAGAGGTGCGGTAGAGCTTTGACGATCGATCCTCCTCGACATCCTCTTTGTTAGTCACAGACCCAAAAGTGAAAACCAAACTGCTCGGTGCGATTGCAGTTCCGATCCCACCGCAGCGAGGAAACTTTTGATGCCTGGGCTTGAACCCGGACAGTTGGACGTGGAGCAGTCTTCGTGATTATGCTTATGAGGAGCCAGGACGGGTGAAACTAAACCAATGACCAGTACCAAAGCTCAAGCGGATTGCCATGCGCAAGCGCGAACTACCCCGCCCTTGCAAAAGGCGCAAGAGCGGGGCACCCTCACGAGTTGTGGCGGACTCACGAAACATGGCGAAGGCCGGGCCACCCGGCCAAGGTATTGGGGAACAGCGGCTACTATACTGGCGGTCCGTTTACCGCTGGTAACTGGCCAACTCAAAATCCATTTCTGTTCTGGAATCCAATTCAGCACCACGGGGGTTCGGAGTGGCGCAATCCCTTTGGTTTTCACTTCCGGATGAAGTACCCCGCTACAAAGTGCGACAGAGATTGCACGCTCGATCAATTTCACATTGACGCGCACAATCCGCTTTACGATCCGAGCGGACACTTCGTCAATGACTTCCTTCCCTCGATTCCCAGCCTCTTCTGACGAATCCGAGGCGGATTGGAGGCATCGCTTGTGACATTGACACGGCACATAGGGGTTCTGTTACTCGTTTGCATTCTGCCGATGTTGAGCAGCTGTCGTGAGATTCCCACTTCGGTCAAGGTGGGGAACGGTCCCTCATTCTCGTTCCACGGAAGTGGACGGCTAGCATCGTTTAGAATCTATGGCCCACAACCGGGGTACAAAATCGCAACACCATTCGACGCGAAGTCACTGGTATGGCGCGTACAGCCTACAGAAGGGTATTTCAAGGGTGCTCGGGTCGAAGGTTTGAAGATCGAGTACGGCAGTATTCCGGTCGGGTACACGCAGGCGATACCAAACAGTGGAACCGCCTCTGCGCTGCCTCCGGGGCAAGTCTATTATTTCTTTGCGGAAACGACGAATGCGCCCCCAGCCGAGGGTTTCTTCTACCTAGATGGGACCACGCCAATTCAGATCAAAGTTCCTGGGTTGTGTCAGAGCGGGTTCGTTGGTGACGTGAAGGCACTGAAATGCGGAACCAGCGAGCCTATACTGAGCCGAGCAATCTGGAACAGTTCGCCCGAGAGAACCGAGTGCAGTGAAGTCAGTCTGCGCCGCACAGTGCCAACCTCAAAGCGCTCATCTTGCGCCCCATCTTGTCTTCTCCTGGGCCGTGCAGCTCTTAAAGCGCAGGCGCCCTGATATGTTGAAGCGGACTCACAACATGCCGAAGGCCGGGCCAGACGGGTCCGCTTTTTGCTCGTAATAATGCCCGTCACGCCAACCCGCCAGGGCCGCTAACCCCGCCCTTTTTTTAATTACCTTAGTACTCCTCATTTGCGCGTCGTCGGTACTCTTTGCGGACCCGCCGAATGCCTGGACAATATCACTCTTAAGCATAAGTTCGCCTCGCAGCCTTTTGAGCAGCGGTTAACGCTCTTAGAACTGGACACGGATGATCGAAGGTCTAAACAGAACGAATCGTACCTTCGCCTGGCTGCGGTCTAAGAAGGCTCGCGGACCGCAGATGGTGCGCATCATTGCAACGATGGCAGTCACCTTGACGTTCCTCGCCCTGTCCAAGTACGTGTTCCACTCTGATCTTCGGCTAGGCGAGATCGCATTATTCGTAGCCTCAATGTGGGCCTTGGCTTTCGTGCTCGATCGATCGCAGACCGAAAAAGTGGCCGCCCAAAATGCCTTGCCTCAATCCGGAAAGCTCTTGGAGCAATCGCAAAAAATGGAGGCTATTGGCCGCCTCGCCGGCGGAGTGGCGCACGATTTCAACAACCTGCTCGCAGTGATTATCGGCTACAGCGATCTACTCTTGGAAAGTCTCGGCTCATCTGATCTCAATCGCGCGAAGGTTGAACAGATCAAACAAGCCGCAAGTAGCGCCGCTTCGCTGACGCGCCAGCTCTTGACGTTTAGCCGCCAGCAAGTCATTCAGCCGGTTGTCTTGGACATCAACCAGACCGTCAGCAATACGGAGAAGATGCTCCGGCGCCTGATCAAGGAGAACATCGAGTTCACGGTGGAGCTGGATCACAACCTCGACCGGGTAACGGCAGATCCCGGGCAGATTGAGCAGATTGTCCTAAACCTGGTGGTCAATGCGCGCGATGCAATGCCGAATGGCGGCAAGCTGCGCATCCAGACGAGAAACGTACGCTTGGAGGGAGACCCCGGGGCACACGTGCCGAGCGGACGCTTCATCCTGCTGGAGGTGACCGACACGGGAACTGGTATGGACCAGCACACCCAAGCGCATATCTTTGAACCATTCTTCACCACGAAGGCGGTGGGCGAAGGAAGCGGTTTGGGGCTGGCGACGGTCTATGCAATCGTGAAGCAGAGCAATGGCCATATTGAAGTACAAAGCACGTTGGGGCAGGGCTCGTCATTCAAGATCTATCTTCCTGCTACGAAGCAAGCGGGCGCGGATCACGAGTCCGGCAAAGAAACGGCTAGGCTTGCTTTTTCGGGCGCGACCGTGCTTGTGGTCGAAGATGCACAACCGCTTCGTGATGTGATTTGCGAAACCTTAAGGGCGTCTGGCTGTACTGTGCTATCCGCACGAGATGGTCAGGAAGCTTTACGTATGGTCGGCGAACGAAAGAGTGCGTTCGATCTCCTGCTGACCGATGTGATTATGCCGGGAATGAACGGCCCGGCTTTGGCAAAGGAAGTCCGTTCGCTACGCCCTCAGACGAAAATACTCTACATGACCGGCTACAGTGGCGAGTTTATCCAAGCGGACATGTTGACTCCCGGCGTGTCGTTCATCCAGAAGCCCTTCACCTCGGTCGATCTCGAACGCAAGATTGGAAAGATGTTGGCCGACAAACTCCGCGAAAATTCGCCAGACTCCACTGCTTCGCCAAAAACTACCGTCGCTCCCAAGGCGTTGGCAGCGCGAACATCCGGATGAGAGCGCGCACGTTTGTGTCAATCGGACGATTCGGGAACCAGAAAAGCAGATCAGGAACACGTGTCACACGCCGATGTCTTCATTCCATAGCGTGGGATTACCTCGTATGAACTCCTCCATAAGCCGGATACATTCCTCGTTTTGAAGGACCTCAACCGACACGCCGCGGGAGCGAAGGAGTTCCTCTTCTCCCATGAAGGTGCGGTTCTCGCCGACGATGACGCGGCGAATTCCGTACAACAAAATGGCACCGGAGCACATAGCGCAGGGTGAGAGCGTTGTATAAAGAACGCACTCTCGGTAGATCGAGGCGGGTTGACGGCCGCCGTTCTCGAGGGCATCCATTTCGCCGTGCAAGATGGCGCTAAGCTTCTGCACGCGGCGGTTGTGGCCGCGCCCGAGAATGGTATCGCCGTGGACGATGACGGAGCCGATAGGAATGCCGCCTTCCCTGAGTCCTTGTCGCGCCTCCTGAATCGCCTCTTCGAGAAACCGGTCAGTCGAAGTCATTGGTGATTGCTCCTTCAGCCGCCGAGAAACTTGGCAGTAGGACACACGCAAAGCAGCATACCGCAAACCGTCTTCTCGCCGAGAATTGCATTTATTGAGGCTCTTCTCTCAGGGCCCAACGCACAAATTCCGGACCTGGATATCGCAAAAATCTAGCGCCCACAATCCAAAATCCCCGATCCACAGCTTCCGAAGTGACTTTGACAGACAAACGCAGATCTTTTTCTCCGAGTGTAGTCGGCGTATCATGCAGGCACTCACTCATCCCGTTCAGGAGGACAACGATGAAACGCACAGCCACATTCGGCTCCCTTTTTCTCTCCGTGTTCACGCTGGCCCTGTGGGCACAGGCCCCACCTCAAATGCCCAAGCCCGGTCCCGAGCATCAGCGACTCCACTACTTTGTCGGCGACTGGGAAACCATAACTGAAGCAAAACCAAGCCCGTTCGGTCCAGGCGGCAAGATTACCGCAAAAGACCATAACGTGATGCTTGGGGATTTCTTTGTCGTGTTCCACTCCGATAGCACCGGTCCGATGGGACAACAGAAGACCGTCGCCGTCATGGGCTACGATCCCAAGGAGAAGGTCTATACGTACGACGGCTTCACCACGTCGGGAGAGCGCAACAAAGCAACAGGTACCGTCTCGGGAAACGCTTGGGTGTGGACATTCAGCGGCGAAGAGCAAGGGAAATCATTCAAAGGACGATTCAATCTGACGGAGGATTCGCCTACCTCATATAGCTTCAGTGAGGAGATGTCCAGTGACGGCGGCCCCTGGACCAAGCTCGAAGAAGGCAAAGCCACTAAGGTGAAGTAGGCGAGCGGATGGAGCGGGTTCTATAAAAGGGAACGTCGAGGGAATACTTCTCCCGTCGCGGAGTTCGACGGGTGGGGCGACGATTCCATGGAGGAATCCAGAGGTGGTTCAGCCAGCCAAGATGCGTGACCCCATCCTCCTGATTAAAGATTGAAGCCCACTCCAGGGTGAGCCTATAATCCGGGCGTTTCCAAAGGAGGCACAATGGCCGAAAAACGCAAGGTAATCGACTGCCGCCGTTTCCCGACGGAGAAGTCCTGCTCCATCCTTATTTCAGGCACAGAAGACGACGTTCTGAACTTGGCGGTGCTCCACGCCACGACGGTGCATGGCCACCAGGACAACCCGGAGCTGCGCGAGCAGATCCGCTCCATGCTGCAGGATGAGAACACTGCCGAAGCCGAAGCAGCGTAGCCAGCGAAAGCAAAAAGGCGCGCCCTGCGCGCCTTTTTCCCTCGAACCCTACACAAGATCTGCGATCCGTCTTGCTCCCACCCTTACTCTTCTGACGATTCCTGATTCCCATTACTGCCGGAGGCGGCTTCCAATCGGAATTGGCCGCCGAGAATCTTTGCTACCGAATTCAAATCTTTGCCGAGGGCGTGCCGCCAGCGTCCCACGGAATCCTGCGCCAGATCTTCCATGGTCTGACCGAATGACAGCAGCGTTCCTGCGACTTCCGTCTTCAGCAACTCGGAAACCGAGGTTTCGATTCCTTTCTGAGTACTCTTTAACCGCGCGCATGCCTCGTCGAGTTGCTTTTCGAGTTCCCTGGCGTTGCGTGTTCCCAATTCTTTGAGGACCACGTCGAGAGCGCTCTCCAGTTGTTTGCGCGCACCGGATATGATGTCGCTGCTCATTCGCACCAGGCGGGCGTCCAAGTCTGACTCAAGCCTGCGTGCAGATTCGTCCAGCTTGGTTACACGGCTGGCCAGATCGGCAGTTTGCGCATGCAGGCGCGTCGCTTCTGACGCGACCTCAACGTGGACTTCCCGCATTTCCTGGCGATACGAATCGTGTTCTTCGCCCAGCCGCTGTTGCAGCGTGCGCAAGAACTCCTCGCTGCGCCGCTCCAGACGGATTCCCGCTTCCAGCGCCTGCTGCTGAAACCGCTCCGCTCCAGAGTTGACATGCTGTTGCACCTCATCGGCGATCTGCGATGAGAGTCCCTGCGCGCGTTGCTCAACCATTTGCAGTTCTTGCCCCAAATGCTCGCGAAACTGATTCTGTGCCTCACGTATCTTCTTCCCGATTTCCTCTTTCGCCGCCGCAAATACCTCTTCTGCCTGCTGACGCGTTTGCTGCAGGACTTGTGTGCCAAGGTCCTCGCGTAAGCGTATCCACAATTTCTCTTCGACTTCCGGGGGAATATGTGTCAGAGAAATGTCAAATTGACTTCGCTTGGGTTGTGCCTGTGCCAGCTTTTGCCGGAGCTTTACCACTTCCGCTTGCAGCGGCGCAACCAGTTCGCCGACGATGGCTTTCAACTCGCCGTTGGCAGGTGGCGCATTTCGCACGCGCTTCTGTGCGGTCGAAGAGGATACCTCCGGCAGTCGTGCCCAATCTTCAGGACACCTTTCCAATCCCCAGAAATTATCCGGCTCATCCAGCATCGCGCCCAGCTTCCAGCCCTGCTGACCGGAGTCCATGGGTTGGCAGTCCACAATGTGCGCCATCGTCCAGCGTCCTTCTTTGCTTTGAAATTGCACAGGAGCACCGGGTTCCAGTTTCATGGAGGAGCGGATGGCGCAGCCGTGTGCGTTGACCACCAACGTCTCGCAGACTTCGGAGAAGTCGGATTCCGGCTGCAAGCTGGTGACGAGTATCGGGAGGGCGAGCGGCAGCCTCGAGCTGCGCCGCAGGTCGGGTAAGTTTGGCGCGTGCATAGTTGTTCCTCTTTTTTGCGAAGAGCGCGCTGCTGCTCGGGCCTCGGCCGTGGCCTGAGTCTCCGGTAAGTTAACTCTAAGTTCGCTCTAATGCTTCACCCAAGAGTGTCCTTTCACTGTGTGCGATTGGGCAGTGGCCATAGGTAATCGCCGAGTAACTCAGATTGCTTTCTCGACGGACGATTTCCATATGGGAGATGGAACGAACGCAGTAGCAGTGGCTGGCCCAATTTTCCTCGCTCGCACGCGATGAGTCGGGTAATAGGACCCAGCACTGGCCATCAATCTACGCCGAATGAACCAGAGGGTTATGCTGGATTGCGACTTGTTGGAGTAGGTTGAGACCACATGCAAATGCAGAGGGCGCAAACAAGATGACTACACCATGGTTAAGTCGGCTGTTGGAAAGTTTCTGCCAGCATCGGTTCTCCTGGCCGCACACAGGCGTTCATGGACAGGACTACCAGGTATGTCTCATTTGTGGAGCGGCCTACGAATATGACTGGACAACAATGCGTCGTACCCGACGCTTGGCGACGGCAAATACCGGATACGAATCTGCCTCTGGGAAACAGCCTGCGGCCAACAGCTGAGGGATGTAGTCGATCCATGCGGCGCGGGTGCGTCCTCCGCATCAGGCAAGTCAAGCCTCGCACGCGTGTTTAAAGCGTCATCCCAGAGCAAAAGGGTTCATCTTGACGACTGGAAGTTTGATCCCGCCGCTATTCACGCCACCCTAACCCCGTATGTTCGAGACTGGACATTACACTTTCGGTTCATTGACATTCACTTGCTGTTCAGGTCAGAATCGGCGTCCATTGGGCTGTTTCGAGCCTTGTCCGTGGGTCTTACACCTTTGGTTAGGGCCATAGCCTATTGAAAATCATTATGGAGGATTTGCAATGCGGGGTTCCAGGTTGTGTGCATTGTTGGGAATGTTTGGTTTGATTGCGGTGTCGTTAAGTCTCATGGCACAAAAGCCCGAACCGCCCATGAGAGGGATTCACTGGGCACGAGGACATCAGCCTCCTGCCGCCCAGGCCAACCCTGATATGACGTGGCATGGCGGCAACATCCTGACCAGTACCCAAACAGCAGCTATCTTTTGGGGCACCAACTGGGGCAATTCAAGCTTCGTCTCTGACAAGATCACTGGCTTGGATTCCTGGTACAACGGCGTCGGTGGCAGCACATACGGCGCTACTGCAGATGAGTACACCGGCCCCAACGGCACTCAAGTAGCGGACTCGATCAGCTATCAGGGACACCACATCGATCTTTCATCTGCGCCCAGGCATGCTCCCCAGACTTCGACGATTCT